>Ga0114918_10000494_pt1 | contig 34101 bp, 42 predicted proteins | sample LantaG_FD_87015 | JGI IMG/M metagenome (GOLD analysis project Ga0114918, IMG submission 87015) | Deep subsurface microbial communities from Baltic Sea to uncover new lineages of life (NeLLi) - Landsort_02402 metaG | ecosystem: Environmental > Aquatic > Marine > Oceanic > Sediment | place...
CCTCGTGGGTGCAGCAGTGGAGGATACCATTCTCGTCTGTGAGGGCGAATATGGGAGGTTTCTTCTCGTCATACGGGGCGCAGATGCCGGGCATATAGTAGCGTGAATAGTTCATGTGGCCTCCCACGAAATGGCACCAAGAACGTCGATTAGGTAGTTGCCTGGCGTTCCGGGGACGCGCAAAGGCAAGGAGGTCAATTTAATGACTATCCATTCACACCCTTGGGGGCACCAGTCAGGCAAGCTAGCAGATGTCCAGTTCATAATATCGGTCAGTCGGCCATCGTCGTGCTTCAAGGCTATCATGGCTTATACCCCACTAAATACATATCCAGGCCATTTCCGGTAACAGCGGCTGCCCACTGATCGAGTCCATCGGGCGTGAGAGTAATCACCGTGTTGGCTCGTGCACTTGCATTAATATTAGGCATTAGTTCTCCATATCATAAAATGCTTTAGCCAATGAATCATCGTCATAGTCCTCGCCGAAATGATCCTCGCAGCGTTTTGTCTTTTGGGCTGCTGATTCATGGTCTTGATAGCCCGAAACAATATCTGACAATTGTTCAAACATATTAGCAGCACTACTACCAAGAAGTTCAAGTGGTATAGTATCACTCCAAACAACTAGCAGGTTCGCTTGGTCTACCCATGCATACGGAGAATTATTATTATCCCACGTAGTTAATAAGTTCGCTTGGTCTACCCACGCATATGGAGAATTATTATTATCCCACGTAGTTAATAGATTCGCTTGGTCTACCCAACCTTGGTCTGCCATCACATACTTCCGTTAGGTGATCTTTCGAACTTTGACGCCGAGTTCAACTGTGTCAATTGTGCTTGTCGTCCAAGGAGTAGATGTGCCAGGTACCGTTGTTCTGACGACGGGATCGACATACTTCGGGAGCAACGTTGTTGCAGTCAGTGCGCCCATAGCTTTTGCTGAAATAGCACCTGATCCGGTACTGCCCAGATAGCCCCCGGTAACTAGCGTTAACGATGTATCGCTGTTCACTGTCTCAACCTGTGTCCAGGCTTCCTCTCCGTCAGCATCTAGTTTGACGAAGTCTCCTGCCTGTACTTCGGGGTCAAAGTCAGTTCCTGTACCCGTTACGGTTGTATTGCTCGCTGTAAATGCCGCTGTACCTGTAAGGCTTCTATCGGCTGAGAGTACTGCTTGTCCTTGATAAAGCGATCCGTCACCACGCATAGCCGCAGAAACCACAACTCCATCAATAGTAGCAGGTGCCCAAGCAGCGTTGATGTCATCAGTCTCTACCCCCCAACGAACTTCATCAGCAGACGTAATCGTTGTACAATAGGTTGCTGTCGTAAACGTTACGTCATCGACTTCCTCATACAAATTATCCGTCAGACCCCCTGGATCTTCCCAGCTACCGTCTTGCACATCAGAGCTTGGGCGCAATACGCATGTCCACTTGATTGTTTCCAAGGCATCGTCTGAAGCCGGGTTATCATATACCGAAAAATGCGTATAGCGTCGGTAGGTATTCCCATAATTGTGACTCCACAACCTGAATTTATTCCATTCGAGAGCGTGACCCATCGCCAACACGCCAGAACTTTCAGCCGGCATGCCGTTGATGCTGATCTCAATCTCACCTAATGACGCATGATTTTTGAGCCGAATTGAAATGGTCGTCCAGGTATGCAATGCGATTTCTGCATCAGTTGTAAGCCCAGTGGTCATTCCTACACCGGATTTATTGTATCGGGCCAACAACTTAAGTCCGCTTAGGTGCAGATGAAAAACCTCTGTACCATTAGGCGCATACAGAGTAATCACCGGATAAGTTGAGTCGACATGACTCGCATACAACCGAAATTGAATGATCCCGTCGTCGATTGCGGGCCAACAGTTTGCAGGTGAAGTTATGTAGCAGTAGTAGTAGTAACTAAAATAATTTCCTCCCTGTACCTGTAACGCATAGCTGGAACCGCCATAGCCGACTACAGGTTGACAACTGTGCGAAATGATATCCGTCACTGTATAGGTGCTGTGGGTAGATCCCCACCGCCAGCCCTGTTGGTACATCGGTGCCCAGCCTGCGTCCGAAGAGGACTCACAATTACAAGGACCAGCTATATCTGGATTCCATGCCCATATTAAAGCCATTAGAACCTCCCAGGGTAGTCAGCAGAGACTTGTTCGTAGGTTTTCAGTGTCCACCCGCTACGAGTTGAAGTGCCATCTGCAACCCTTAGTACGAAGCGATCAAATGCACTGTCATAGAAGCAAGCGCCAGACGGCATAGGATCAGCGAGAACAATGGGGTCACCTTGGCCTACATCGGCTACAGGTAGTTGCGCCAATACTTCTGGATTCATTATTGGATCACCTGTCTCAGGATCTAGTATAGGGTCTTCCGTCTCAGGATCTAAAGCAGGTGTTTCAGCTTGAGCCTCTACAGCTGCGGTGTGGAACGCTGGTGCGTAAAAATAAACAGCCATAATTTACCTCTTATCCATGGTAAGTTATTTTAGCATCACCGATAGCAATGTCAGTTCCACTATCATTGTATAAACGAATGTTATTAGCATCATGATAAACAATAGTCAGAACACTTTCGCCATTAATCCATTGACCACTATAAGTTCCACTACCTGGTTTAAACATACAAGTAGTTTGCAAGAACTGTTCACCCTGAGCATGGTTTATCGTCTCATAGTTAGCACCAGAAGCTTGTAGGAGAACAGTATTAGTAAATACAGTTGGTCTTACATTAGTAGTACCAGATTCATTAGTAGCATAAATAATAATCAGGTTAGCATCTGTTTGAGGTGCAGTATGGGCCGCGACTAATGTGAATTGAGTACTGCTACCAATTGTAAAGTCAGTTGTTGGAGCAAGAATACGTCCGTTAAGTACAACAATCATACTTGCTGTATCAGCAGCGCTAATTGTGAACGTTTTAGTAGCGCCATCAGTTTGGGAACTGATGTCTTCAATATGAACTTCAGCTTGAGTAGCTTGAAGAGTATCAAGGGCGTCATCAATACCTTTAAGATGCGCGCTTAAATCATCAGTATCTGATGCTTCAGCAATTGATGAATCAGGTGTATAGTACGTTGGATTCCAATCAATACTAACAACATCACCATTGATATCGAGTTCATCGCTAGTGTTAATAATACCAGAGTCTGCTTTATAAGCAATTTCACTAGGTTGTACTTTTGTTATAGCCATTTTGTTATCATCCTAAGGTCAAAGTTAGAGAGCATTGAATTCAGCAACAAGAGTATTTACTTCTACTTGTGCAGCTTGAGTACTTTCTGAAGGTTCTGTTAACCCTAATAAGGTATCAGCTTCTTGTTGTTGAGTTAAAGTTTTTTGAGCTAATAATAAATCTCTACGGATTCGATCTGATTCCCAAATAACCCATGCATCATTATCATCAATTACATGAGTTAATTCAGTATTCATTTTCCAACACTTACCTGGTGTTCCATTAAAGATAGGTTGGATTTGAGCATGTCCTATAGGAATACATTCGGAAGGAAATACACTTGTACTAACCTGTGTTACGACACCAGTTGATTCATTATAAATAACAGACAATAATTCTGGCATTCTAACCTCCTAGGGTAATACAATCCATGCTTGGATACGTGTTCCGGCTTCGAAGTTAGCATTCTGAGGCTTAAGTACTAAGCTTGTAATGGCACTAGTGTTAGCCCATCTCCAAGCCCAAGTCTGTGCATACTGTTCAGTAGTTGTTCTTATTCCAGCTTGAACAGTGAACGCATCTTTATGATGATCAGTACTAGCATAAAAAGGAAGAGTCGTTTTAAAAGCAGAAAACCAATTAGCACCTGCAGAACCAGCAGCATTTAGTTGTCCAATTACAGGTTGTTGACCAGAAGCTCCACCACCTGAATTTCCACCACCACCCCAATTCTCAGCATAGCGATAATTAGTATTTGTAGTATCAGCATTAGCTTCCATACGAACCCAATCATTAGTTTCAGTTGCTCTTGTAGAACGTCCAGAAACTAGGATTTCAATACTAGCACCATCTACTTGTGGGATAGATGACAAGGATATACTTGCAGTTGCAGTTCCCAATTCTCCACTATCATAGAAGAGAGTGCGTTTTTGAAGAGCTGCAGAATTACCATAATGTACAGTCATTTATAATATCTCCTAGGATAAAGCCTCGATGGCTGCCTGAACGAGTTCTGCGTCCGCTGTGTCGGGTAATACTGCGTCAAGGTCTTGCTGTGTTATGCCGTCCGCAATGTCTGGCCCCATTGCGGGCCACCATGAAGGCTGACCCATGCAGCTATAGACCAAAGCACCTTCTGGAGCCCAGTCAATGTCGAGAGTGTAGCCAGCACTAATGAAGTGACCAGGTGTCCAAACCAAAAACCATTCACCTCTACTCATAATTATTCTCCTGATTCACGCCAGCCAACAAGGTAGTAGAACCATGCTGTAATTGTGCTTGATCCCGCCGTTGCTTCGTAATCATCTGCATATAATGTTTGAGTGGTATCAAGTGCTATCCAGCTTCTGTCACCTCTACCAATATGATAGACATTTGCAGCGACGGTAAAAACGGTGTTGATAAGCTGCCCGGCATTACCAGGGCTTGACGATTGTGCCCTTAATACCTGTTGAAACGTTTGATGCACTAAGCTGTTGACCGCCTTAAGGTAAAATGTACATTTTGCGTGTGTCGCGATAGCCGGACAAAGAGCAGACAGGTCAGCTGTTCTCGACCCATGTATAGCGCCATTTATTATGACATCAGCCAACCCCGTAACAGCAACGCCACAGCGACCGTATCTGGTGTGTTGTGCCCACTCCAATGCCCCGCCAGCCTGGCGCCATATCCCCGGCAATGCCCGCTTGTAGACGTAATCACCAGGCAATGTGAACGTCGGTGTTGCTCCATCGTCTGTCCCCACTAACATCTGAGATGTTGTGCCATCAGCTTTCATAATCTTGAAGGGATGCCAAAATAAATGACTGCTCAAAGTTCCAGCATCTAATCCACCAGCACCTGTTGTTGCACAATTTACAGTTCCAGCAGAACCATCTACAATAAGAGTAGAGTTTTCACTATCTAGACATTCACCTGCAGCTACTGAAATAGATGTAGTTGATACATAAGATGTGATCATACCTTGGATATAATTCTTTTCACTTGGAAGGCGATTAGCTGTTTCATAAATTACTTCAGCAATTAATCCACCTTGTTGTAGGTCAGCATTATTACTAACAAAATCAAATGTTACTAAGTCATTAGCTTCTAGTTCAAGGTCAGCAGAAGTAGTTGTCAAAGTCATATCAGTAACAGCTGCTGCGCTTAATGTTTCCAGATCAAAACTAGCAGTTGACAACAGGTTATTGCCGGCACCTTTTGCCCCAAACAAATAAGTACCAGAAGCACTTGATGGTTGAGTTTGAGCACGAAGTTTAATACCAGTAATAGTTATATCAGTAGGTACAATCCAATAGAGGGTAAGGGTGTTGGCCGGATCACTTGCAACTTCTGTCTGCCAATTACCAATACAGCTTGTTAAAACGCCATCTGCCTTTACAGTCTCACAAATAACAAGTAATTCTGTACTCGATATTGCTACACCTACGAGGTAAGCATTTGAACTTGGTTTACTACTCGTCATATCACCAGCAGTAGTACTTAACCAATAACATCCTTTTGTAAGACCAGATAAACCAGTAGCAACACCACCTGGATGCATAACAATACAATTAGTTGTATCAACTACTGTGACTACAATACCTGTTTGTGGATTATCTATAGCTGTATCAGCATCAGCTAATATAACTTTATTATCATTATCAGGATCTTGCGCGACAACATCACCTACACTAACTGCACTAGTAGCATTTGTATAACCCTGTAGATTATCACCTGTAGATCTTAATGCACCTGCATTTGATTCAAAACCAGAGTCGCTTGTTGAAAGCTTCAAATCTTCCGCGAATATCTTTGTTACGGCCATTAGAATTCCTTTCTACAAGGTATTAGAGACTAAATTTCTTAATCACTAAAACGCTCTTTAAAAACCAGAGTGCTTAAGTCACCTCTATTATTACCATTTTAAATAAACAAATTACTAGTCTGAATGACAACGATCAAACGCCAATCAAAACCCAGATAACTTGTTCCAAATACAAATGTAGGAGTAGGGATAAGCCCTACTCCTACTATTATTTAATCAATTGCTGATTATGCAACAATTCCGGTTCTACGATAAAACACAGCAAGTTTTGCACCACTAGCAGGATTGCTAGCAAAGACAATCTGATCAACACCACCAGCACCAGTGTTGTCACTAAAGGTGTAATCATTATCAGCACCAAGCTCCATAAGGACACCATTCTTCTACACAAGAACAGCAGCTTCAGTAGCAATATCTACATCAGCATGACCAAGATCAAATGTAGCAGTTGCACCAGTACCAGTAGCCTTAGTTATACCATCAAATCCACCACCAAGCCGTGCTTGAGTAGCAGTTGAAAGCATAGCAGAAGTAACACCACCAGCTTTAATTCGAAGAGTATCAGCATTAATTTCAATACTTGAATCATCAACAATAACAGCAAGTACACCGGTTGTGTGACTTAAACCAGCTCCTGCAACAGCAGCTTCTAATCTAATTGCACCAGCATTAAACTCTAGACCACCAGCAGCATCAAGATTAACTTGAATATCATTAGCGGTCTCAGTAAGACCAGCAGCTGTATCAATGAAGTCAGTTACATCGACAGCAATCGAAATGCTTCCAGCACCATTAGTAACATCAACACCGTCACCAGCTGTAAGAGTAGCAAGTACAGGATCAATACCAGTTGAACCAATGACTAGTTGACCATCAGTAGCTTGACCAAGTGCAGTAATAGCACCAGTACCTGAACCGAGAAGAACACCACCATCAGTAAGTGTAGTAGCACCAGTTCCACCATCGGCTACAGCAAGTGTGCCAGTAATTGAACTTGCTCCGAGATCAAGTGCAAAAGCATTTGATTCAAATACTAAACCACCGTTAGCTTTTAGACTAGCAGCAATAGTACCACTTGAAACACTAATACCATTTGCAAGAGAAGCATCTACGAGACGAACATCATAGCCACTTAAAGTACAACCTGTTGAAGCAGTAGTTTTTTCCCACTGTTTTTGAGTCCAATCTGAACCACTCCAAAACCTAACAGAAGTCGTTTCATCGTCAATAGCGATATGAGTTCCAGTTGTTGGAGTTACGGCATCCCAAGTTGTACCATTAAACTCAACAACATCACCAGCAGAAGCACCGTCATAATCAGCGTGGGGAGCTCCAGCTGTTACACCTAGCACATATCTATCACCAGTCACTTCAGTAGCTGGGGGAACGGTGTTATCAGAAACGTAATCAAGCGCACTATCTAGCCATTCAAGACTTGAACCAAGACCTGCAATCTCAGTATCAACATAAACTTTTGTAACCAACTGAGCGTCAGCATTTGGAGTTACTGTTGAAGTAGGAAGTACGGTATTGTAAGTGTGCTGTGCAGTCCAATCAAAAGCAAAACCTTCGTTAACAGCAACTGAATCAGCAGCAACCGAAATGCCATCACCAGCACCAACAGCAAGTACACCAGTTGTATGAGTTAAACCAGCACCTGCAACAGCAGCTTCTAAACGAATAGCACCAGCATTAAATTCTAGACCGCCAGCGGCATCAAGATTAACCTGGATATCATTAGCAGTTTCAGTAAGACCAGCAGCTGTATCAATAAAATCAGTTACATCAACAGCAATTGAATCAGCAGCAACATCGATACCATCACCAGCACCAATATTAAGAGTAGCAGTACCACCCAAAGCTGTTGATCCACCACCAGTAAGACCATTACCAGCAGCTACATCAATAGTACTATTAGAAAGCTTATCGTTGGCAATTGAGCCAGTAAGCATAGCATTGGTGACACCCAAAGCTTTTACATTCAGGGTATCAGTTGCAATTTCAATAGAAGAATCATCGACATTTACTGAAAAAGCAGCATCGCCATTAGCTTTTGCTAAACCAGCACCAGCTAATTCAATATGGATATCTTCTTTACGAATTTGAGTTATAGCCATTTTTTAATTACCTATATATATAGTTAAGGATTAACATAATCAAAAGATTTTGATTACAGTTATAAGACACTGTACGTATTTTCCTTAAGATCAGTGTCGTAGTTAAGAGTTTCATTAAGATATTAAACGAAGAGGTTACTAAATCTAAAGTCATTGGAGTATTTTTTTAACACTCTCCAGGGATTAAAAGTTAAACTTACTTCTTGTTTAAAGTCCTCCTGTTCAAAGGATAGCTTATTGTAACCTAAAGGGTATTGGTTACGTTCAGTAACTGACAGAGATTAGACATATGTAATTTTACCTCGTAGGGTAAAAAAAGATTGGCGGGAAATATGCTTAAAACTTATTAACTATAGTTCCCAATTACTCTACCTAAATGAATAGTATCTGCACTATCAACAACTACTTTAGCAACAACAATAAATGTTTTTCCAATATCAAAGGTTCCATCAGCAATACATACTGTACCCTCTGTTTCGGTATCCACAAAATCTGGTATCGGTAAAAGGGGTCCACCTCCTGAAGATGGAGCATCGGCCACAATATCTCCTATCTCCATATTAGTCATTACAGCAGGATTATTATTTACCGAATCATCATTAATGCTAGGGAATGTCGATCCTTCACCCATTCTGGGCCAATGAATCAGATTAGCAGCAGACACCAAGCCTGACAAATCAAGCGGGCACCCTCCATTCCACACTTCAGTAACCTCTGCTAAAGACAATTCCTTGTTCCATACAGAACCCTCATCTAGTCCACCACTGAAGTATTTTGATAGTACCCCACCTGGCTGACCTCTGACTCCCCATAAGAAAGGCAGCGGCACTTGCATTGTGTCCGTTAACGTATCGTATTGTACTGCTGGGGTTTGCTCTACACCATCAATATAGACCTTCACTCCTGCAGCTGTTCCCGTGGCATCCTTTGTCATAACAAAATGGTGCCATTCCCCATCATTCCATGTACCAGGATCAGAGAAATACAGAATCTCAATACCGTTGTCTATTCGGTCATCACTGGAAAAGTCTATTCGTAGTTCGTTCGGCGTAACGCTTCCTCTAAAAGCTGCTCCATAACCACGATACCTATAAGGTGAATTCTGTTCTCTCTTGGAATACAGTTGGCAAACGCCAGTTGAAGTCGTCTTAAACCACACTGAGGTACTGAAGGCATCTAGCCTATCAAACTGAAGCTCAGAAACATCTCCAACATCTAGATATTCGTTAATTCCATCTAACACCACTGATTGAGTGCTATACCCACTGCAACAACCAAGAGTTACCTCATTGCCATCTGTGTCATAAACTGTAACTTCAATACTATTACTACCACTTAAGTCACTAAATTTATAATCAAAGTTTAATGATACTGGTGTATCCCAAGAACCAAAGTTATCTGGAACAAGAAATTCCCAAACGACATCTATATCTTGATCATCAAGGTTACCAATTACTCTGGCATATATTTCTTTATCACCAAGATCAAATACCTCAGTAACAGTAACATCATTATTTCCACCATCAGATGAAAATACTGCTTCGGTTGGAACACCAAAGAATTGTGTATTACTTATACAATCACAATCACATGTAATATCATATTCAACAAACCATCCTATAACAGCAACATTTATATTTACCCAAGCTGCAGGAGACGAACCCCAATATTCAAAGATTTGAGTATCGTCACATCCTACAAGCATTAATCCAGTATTCATAACGCCAGCAGCTTGAGCAATAATTGTTCCAGCATTTTTGAAATCAGTAAAACCTTTTTCTCTAATATAAAAAGTTTTATCATCTCCAGAACTGACTTCTACCATTACACGAAACATTACCATATAGGCATTAGATGGTATATCTAATGCACTCATATCGATATCATGCCAAGAACCATCAATAGTAAAATCAGTTAATGTGTAATCCCAGCCTACTACATCACCTCGATTAACATACTTATATCCTTTTGTACTTCCACCAATAGCATTTAGTCTTGGATCACTATCAGTAACATATTTGTTACTAGAACTAGGAGTACCATTTGTACCTACAAGAGCGTCTTTTTCATCATCAGTTGGTAAATTAGTATGGTCATGAGTGGTTTCATGAGTTCCAATAGCCGCAATAGCAGTACCTGTAGGATCAGCACCTACTTGGACAGCAGTTACTGAATGGGGATTTGAAGTATCAGTAGCATGTGAATTGAATGTAGTTAAAGGTGTTGCGCCGAGATTTGTAAGTGCTGCAACAGCTGTAATAGCACCAGTACCACCTTCAGAAATAGGAACTGGTAAAGCACTTGGGAGATTAATTAAATCAGAAGCAGAATACCCTGAATCCTGAATCAACTTACCAGTAATAGTATCAAAACTAGCTAGATTCCCATCCACAGCACTTGCAGGTCCAACTACATCACCAAGACCAGCACCCGTTGCTGAAATCTCTAATTCTTCACCTGCTAACTGAGTAACCGTAACATTTGCACCAGCAACAATCTTTCTAAATTCAAGATCAACGCCAGTTTTTTGAATGAAAAGACCTAATCCAGTAGCTCCAATATTACTAGCAGTATTGGTTTCACCAATAGAACCGCCACCACCTGTACCATCATTATAATAAGCTAATAAATTATCTCCATCATGGGGTACAGCATATAAAGTAATTGAAGATACTGAATCAATATCATAATCTTCACCTGGTGTTAGTACCTGACCTCTACGAGATACTAAAATGGTTTCAGTATCAAGTGCTGGTGGTACTAAATCAAATTGAACTTTGCTTAAAGATTCATTGATATCACCACTCAAATCATGACGAGTAATGCATCCAATACCAGCGATTAATGCATCAACATAATCTTTATTAACAGCATCAGTACCTAAAACAGGTGCAGCTAGATTTGTAATACTAAACAAACCTAAACCACTGATTGTCATACCAGCAGCTATAGTTAGACCCTGGTTAAATTGAACTGGATTGGTACCAAGAGTACTATCAAAAATCCAGCTATTAACATCCATAATGATATCGTCATCAGGATCAAGAGTGTATCTTGTAAAGACATTCCCTATCCTTTCAATCATTAAGAATGAAGTATCTGTAAGTGTACTATATAACGACATTAAACTTTATCCTCTTACAATACGTGACTTACTTCAGGATCAAACCTTACTAATGGCAAGTAAGTTCCATTGACTTCTTCTAGAATTCCTAACATAACAATAGCATGGCCACTAACAAGAGGAGCAGCATAGCTTGCATATCCAGGATGCAATTCATCCAAATATACTTGTACACCTGTAACAGCTGGTTCGTTCCCAGGACCATTATCCCAGAACTGAATAGGAGCTAATGCACCTAAAGTCACACCAGCAACTAAGTCATCTTCAGCTACTGCACTTGGAGCTAAAGCTTCAACCTGAAACAATCTTGGATCAAGAGTTGAATCTGTATTAGCTAATACCCATCTGTTACCATTATCAGCAAGAACATGTCCCTGTTCGAAATCAGAAGCAGCATAGCGATATCCCCAAGGTGGTGGATGGCCTCCAACAATACGTGTGCCATCTGGATGTTCAGCCCAAGCTGTAAAACCATTATTTGAACTCACTGAATTTACAATACCTGTTTCTGGAGTCAAATCAGATATTAAAGGTAATTCAACTTGAGCACCTTTCTGAGCTACAACTGCAAATTTAGAATAATTGTTACCAGTTGTATTTAGAACTCCATAGATAGGAGGCAGTTGACATCTACCTCCTGCACCTTCAGCAGTTGAGTTAATTACAAATGCTGCATCACAATCAATAAGTCTCAACATAGTTCTTTGTGTAACACCTAAACCAAGAAAACAATTGCCTCCGTCTACTTGAATACCAGAAGTATTTAGACCTCGTATGACGACTTCCTTATCAAAAGTAACAGATGCTCCATTTTCAATATCTACATATGAGAAAACAGGATTGGTTATATTCAAATCACAATCAAGAACTGATCCATCTGCTAAATGAATATGACCTGTATCAGTTGCACGCAATACTCCACCACTTGGAACACCTGCACCCCGATTAGCTAGATAGCTAGTATATAAATCACACCTACCATATGTTACTGGTTGTAATCTTTTAATTTCAATATAGCAATTAGCAAGAGCAGGTTTTCCAGAAGCAATGATAAACATAACTGCATCAGGATCAAAAACAGAACAATCTCTTATTTCAATTTGAACACTAGCAATTGCTACTGGTTGAGTAATATCAAATATAAGTTCTGTATCAAGAGAATAAAGAGATATTGATCTACCTGTAATATCTGCAACAGCATGTCCGTTTGGAAAATCTCCAAGATTCATAGTTGTTTCAAGGATATTTCCAGTATTGCGATATACCCAACCATAACCATTAACAGGTCCACCCCAACCACTAAATCTAATTAACCGTCCTCTCCATTCATCATCTGCAAGAATGTTACTATCTACTTCAAAAACTAATCCTTCTTTATTAGTTTGAGCAACAACATTAATAATATTTCTAGTTTCAGCTACTGTTTTAGTTCCCAATATCCAACACCAGTTAGCTACTGATAACGTTTGTGGAATAACAAATGTACCAGGTCCCAATTGAAGAGTAACCCCAGTTCCTTGTGAAATAGGAACTATTTGGATAGCTCTTTCAAGTGTTGCAAATGGATTACCTAATGTTCCATCACCAGTATCGTCATCGCCAGCTACATCTATATATATAGTAGATGGAGTTACTCCAGGAGTAGCCCAAGGACGATATCCCTTACTAAGAAAATCAGGTCCACCCCATAGGGTTGTGACAGTATCAGGCGGACGTTCTACAACTTCTAAATTATCTCTAGCATCAGAAGCTGTTATAGCACCTGTTCCACCATCAGCTATATCAACGGGAATTAATGGATATTGAAGATGGTCATGGTCGCCAAGACCTGTTAATGCTCCGTGATCAGTAGCTCCACCAGGACCAGCACCATCTGGATCGCTAATCTTAATCCAAGATTCAGTTACAGGATTCCATGCATATTGGGCTGGCTTATCATCACCATCATTAACAATTTCTCTAACTTCGCCCGGAACACCTCTATAACCTACTAACTCCGCAGGGGTATTAAGAGGATTTTCCCAAGTAGAACGACCCTTTTTAATAGGACCAGCCATAGTCTCTCCTACCAGACGCTAATAGAAATTGTACTACCAACAAATAGAGTTAAAGATACAATCTCTATACTGGACACTTCTAAACCGTCTTCAGTTTGTACTGTAATACCAGTTCCTGTATATGTAGCAAAAGCAGGATCACTAGACCAAACAAGTACTGTTTCATCTGGTCCAGTATAATTACGCTTTATTAATCTACGTAAACTATTTAACTTAAAACTAATTTGATCAGTTCCAGCAGTTGTAAAAAAAGTGACCCCTCTCGCAGGTCTTCCAAGAATTTCTCGAATGTCAATTTTATCACCAACAGCAACATTTGTAATTAACTGAGAACGTTCTTGTGAAATAATTCCTGTAGCTACAGGATAATAATCAGCCATTTTTAATCTCCCTCACAGGATCGAGATAATAACATAATACCAGCTGCTTAACTAACTATAATAGCAGCTAAGTTACACATTAGGACTATATCATATATACCCAAGGAGCTTCGATGAGGATTCTATCTAAAGATGATGCCGGCATACAACCAGTGTATGACATCGGTGTCCCAGTAACCCATAACTTTGTCTTAGCTAACAATACTATAGCACACAACTGTTTTAACTTGAGCCATTCCACAGCTTACTCCTATATAACTTATGTGTGTGCATATCTTAAAGCTAATTATCCACTTGAATTCTTTTGCTCCTTGATGTCTGTTAGATCACAAACCATGCAACCAAAAGACTGGGCTACTAAAGCCCCAGGATATATAAATGAAGCCAAATTATTAAATGTAAAAATATTATCGCCATCAATTAACTCAAGTAGCTTAGATTTTACAATACATAATAATACTATCTACTTCGGTTTTAGTGGCATTAAGGGTGTAGGTAAAGCAGCTGCACAGGCCATTGTAGATGCTAGAGATGATCGACCATTCAAAAGTATAGAAGACTTTGTACAAAGAATTAGTTTGCAAAAAGTTAATACTAGATCACTAGAATCACTAGTTGATGCAGGAACATTTGATACACTAGGTTATTATAGAAAAGACCTTTTAGATAATATCCATAGTCTCTATTCTTATATAAGAGCGACACAAGAATATTATCAACGAATAGTAGAAAATAAACAAAGAGAAAAAGAAAACGAAAAGATTATTCCATTAATTGCTAAGAAAAAAGAACTTCAACGTATTGCTCGACTTAAGAAAGAACGAGATTTAACAGAAGTAGAAGAAGTTTTTCTCGAAGAAGTTAAAGGATTAAGAATAAAAAAACCACTTAAAGTTCAAGAGCCTGAAAAACTAAAACTAATACCAAGGTATAAACAGGTAGAACTAACTCTAAAAGATATTATTACTCAAGGAAAATACTTGGGTTGTTATATAAATATTCATCCAGCTCATTTAGCTTTTAGAAATACAACACCTATAAATCAATTAGAAGACAAAACAAAAGAACAAACAGCAGGAGCAGTTGATAAAGTTACTAAGATATATGATAAGAATGGTAAAAAAATGGCCTTCGTTTCTTTTTCTGATGAAACAGGTAGTGCTGAAATTGTTATTTTTGCTAGATTATATAAGAAGCTAATAAATCAACATAAAATCCCTGAAGAGGGAGACTTAATCAAAATCATAGGTAAAGTACAAGTTAATGAATCAAGAGTAGGTATAGTAGCCGATGATATCTTTATATACAGGAGTAATGAATGACAATTAGTTATAAATGGTCATTAGAAGAAGAACATTTATTAAAACTTTTACGACCAACGAATACATATCAAGAAATAGAAATAGAGTTTCAAAAAAGAGTCGATAGAAATCTACCTGGTTTTAGATGTGCTCGTTCTGCTGAAGCTGTTCGTAAAAAATGTGACCGCGACAATATCACTCCTGAATTATGCGACATCTATACCAAAGACAACGTAGTTGAAAGACATTGGAAACAAATCCTTGATATTGTTGAAATATATAAAGAAGATTCTGTATTTCGAACTAGAGGTATTATCCCCGAAGATGAAATTACAACCAAAATTCTATCTCTATCTGATATTCATTTCCCTTTAGCTCGTGTTGATCTTTTATTAGAAATTATAGATGAACACTCTGATGCAGATATTTTAGTTGTCAACGGAGACCTTCTAGAAGGTTATTTATTTAGTACATTTGAAAAACATAAAACCATTGCAGCTATTGATGAATATCAAGCTGGCTTTAATTTTATTAAACTCTGTTCAGAAATATTCCCTAAAGTAGTTATTACTTCAGGTAATCATGACAAACGTGCTTCAAGAGCATTGAAGTCAACCAGTCTTCCTAAAGAAGCTACACAAGTATTAGGTTCTAATTTAATTGCTAGAATAGCTAATGGTGAAAAACTCGATACAAGTGGAATGCTTGTTAAGAAATACGATTTTGATAATGTCATTTACCAAGGTTCAGAAAGCTGGTATGTATTAATTGGAAAGACTTTATTTATTCATCCAAGTGCTCGTGGTGGAAGTAAGCCCGGCTGGATGGTTCAATCCTGGAATCAAAAATTTGCTACCAGATATTTACCTGGAGAATATGATTCTGTAGTATGTGGTCATTCGCACCAAATCTATAAAGGAATTATAAACTCCACTTTACTCATTGAACAAGGATGCTTAACTGATTTATTGACATATGCTTGGTCACCAGGAAAACTATATAATACAAATGGTCAATCTGGGTATGCTGTTATTTACCAAGATGCTGAAGGCAATACTTGTTTTAACCGTTCAACCCCAATTTTCTTAGGAGAGATTTTACCCCCCAAGAAGTCAGCAGTCTAGAGGAGAAGATGGATAACACAAATACCCAAAACGATATTGAACGTAGACTCTTCTATCCCTGGAATGATATTCAAGAATGGAAAGAAGACAATAAAGATAGTATCGAAATTATTGCTGAAGTTAAATCCCCTTACAAATTTGATACAAAACAAAAACAAACAACCATATTTTTTAGATACAAATAAGGAAAAAAGATGAGTGGAATTATTGATCCCCGTACAGGAAAACCAACAGGAAAAAAACTAACAGATGAAGATGTTGTTAATACACTAACTATGCTCAAATTAAAGGTTGATCATGTAAATATGATGAATCTTCAGCTCTCGCTTTATGTAGAATTTCTACTTGAACACTTCATGCAATTAACTGATGCTAATGGAGATCCATTACTTATTATTGATAATGCAAAATTCCCCGATTTTGCAGAAGAACGATTCAAGGAAATCAAACTAGAAGCAGAAAAATATCAAGCAGATATGGCAGCTCAGGGTAAGTCTCCTGCAGATACTATTGCTAGTATGATGAATGGTAATGAAGAACTAGGAATAAATCTAAATGAATAATTGGTCAACTCTAGAACACATTACAAAGCATTTACAGAGACCAAGATTCGGAGATTCTAAACACCCTACACTTTGGCCTAGTGAAGGCGCTGCTATTGTTAAAAACGAATATGATGAAGAAGTCATTGTAGGGAAATGTAGAAGAGCTTCTTATTTTAGATATGCAATAGACAATTATAAATTCTATGAAAAGTATAAATATCTAAAGCCTTTAATTGAAGAAATAGATAAGAAATATCTTAAACCAGAACCATATACTTTATGGATTTGGAAAGCTGGTGAATTATACGAAGAATATTGTATTCAAGCAGCTAAAGAGTCTGGCATTTATATTAGTGATCAAGTACCTATGTACATTAAAGAGTTTAATGTTAGTGGGAAAATAGATCTTCAAGTAATTAATCCAGAATCATGTAAGTATCGCATGTGTGAAATTAAAAGCGTATATGGCTTTGGTGCAAATTATGTTCTTGGTACTCAAACACGACATAACTCTAGACAGCTTGGTACTCCAAGAGATAGTAATCTAATTCAAATCGCTCTTTATCATTACCATAAAGCAATGAATGATCCTCAATTTGAGGCCAGTTCTTTAATGTATGGAGCAAGAGATACTGGTCGCTATGCTGAATATAGTATTGCAATTAAAAAGAACGAAGAAGAAACAGAAACTAATATCTACTACCGAGGTATTGCTCCTTTCGAAACAGAAGCAGTAAAGAGTCCAATAACAATAGATAGCATTTTTAATGATGGCTATAAATATATTGAAGATCACTTACTTAGTTCTCGAATACCTCATAGAGATTACGACATAGAGTATAGTCAAGAAAAAATCCAACTCCTTTATGATAGAGGGGAGCTGAATAAAACTGATAGTGAGCAGATTGAAAAGATTAGAAAGAAGAAAGAAGAAAATATAAAGCGTATAGCTGAAGGCAAAAAACCTTTAAGAGACTTAAAGCCAGTTAAGAAAGACGATTGGCAATGTCGTTTCTGTAGTTATAAACAAGTTTGCTACGATAAAGATAACAAACCCATAGACCTCTAATTAAGGTTTTCAATGCATACTTTCTTTGTAATAGAATTAAATCATAATAACAGATATCAATTTGGTCCATATACGACTTTGAAACAAGCTTTAGAAGTCATGCTTGAATATAGAGAAGTTCTCTTAGCAAACCAAATGGATATAAAACCAGAAGATAAGTATTCTATTGCAGTAATAGAATACACATTGGAATATGACATGTTAAATAAAGAAAGTTATTGGAAACCAATTGTGACCAAGATCGAGGAACTTCATGATGAATATTAAGAATCCTCTTGATAAAGAATTTCTTACAGTTGATGACATTACCCTAGCTCCACGGCTAGGGATTTTAGATAGTAGATCAGAAGCAGAACTAAAGCCTTATATTTATAGCGCTCCAATGGATAGAGTTACTGGATTCGACTTAACTAAGGCTATGCTTGAAGCAAGTGAATATCCTGTTGTTAGTAGATTCATTAACAGCCAAGAACTTTATGATTGTCTATCTCAGTTCGCTTCAAATACCAATACGTTTTTTGCTATTGGTATAGACAATAGTTTAAAAAAGTTTCTCGAATTAATTGCTGAAATTGCTGAAGACAAAAGTTGGGAAGATAGTTTTAAGATTAATGTAGCTTTAGATGTTGCTCATGGAGACATGAAGAAGGCTCATGCTACTACAGCAGTACTTAAATCATACCCATTTGTTAATAAGATTATGTCTGGTAGTATTTGTACACCTGATGCTGCAATAAGATGTATTGAGTCTGGCTGTACTCATTTACGTGTTGGTGTTGGTAGCGGTAGTGCCTGTACAACTCGTCAAATGACTGGTATAGGACTATCTAACTTGACATCAGTATATCTGATTCATAAAATAACTAAAGATTTAGACATACCAGTTGAAATAATTGCTGATGGTGGAATTAAGTATCCAGGTGATGCTGTTAAATACTTAGCTGGTGGAGCTACTGGAGTTATGCTAGGTAATGTTCTAAGCCATGCTCAGGAGTCTCCAGGCTGGCATCTTGATGGCACTGGGCACTTGTGGAAGACCTACAGGGGTCAAGCTAGTGCTGAATTCCAACAGGAATTATTTGGAACCAAGAACCATTGCCCTGAGGGGGCAAGTGGTTCTCCATTTATTTGGAATGGAACCACTGTTGAATCTATCGTTAACCAATTTAGGGGTGGGCTTTCATCAGCGATCTCTTACCTTGGGTTAAAATCCATTATTGATCTTAAACCAGAAAACGTAACTTTTATAAAAACAACATACTCTGGCTATACAGAAGGTAATCCACATGGAGTTCATTATAGAAAGTAATGATTTACTAAGCCATTGAGTAAATAACTGAGGTTACTTATGCAACCATTTGATTTGGTCGTAATAGGCGATCCAATTGTAGACGTGTTTCTGGAAGGTCATTACCGAAATTCTAGATTTGTAGTAGAAAAAGAAACCGTTTTCCCTGGTGGAGCCCTAAATACATATCATAATACTTGTGCATTATGTTCTGGTTGTCCCATAGAAATAACATGGGCAACCTCTGTACCAGACGAAAGTACTCAAAAGCTAACTCGTCTTGTTGATAAACAAAGTAAAGAAATTATTGAGTATTGGGATATTGTTGAGAGCAGTAGGTCTTATGCTTATCACCAACAGGGAACAGTATTATATCCAACTTCAGCTACCCCACATGGAATACTTATCTCTGGATATAATATGGGGGTTGTAAATTCTGCTCCAAAAAACCAAGAAAAGATTGGTTGGGATTTTGCTATTGTAGACAACAGATATAGAACTCTTGATTTGAAATATATCTATGGTGCAAAAACAAAACTCTGGCATGCTACTGGTAAAGAATATTGTAAAGAGTGGGCCAAAAACTTTGACTATGTTCTATGGACCAATGGGCCAAAGACAGTACAAATACTCAGCCCAGATAACAAAACTAAGATATCATTACCAGTACCACCTACTAGGGTTATCGATCCAATTGGAGCCGGTGATACATTTGTTGCTGCTGTCGGATCTTACTTAGCAATGTTTGGTGAATCCGAAATTGATGAGACAATGTTAATAAATGCAAGTAGATTTGCTATTGATTGTTGTCAAGAAGTTATAACCAAAAAGTACACTATGTGTACTACCAAGAGAGTTGTTAATGTATATCGCTAATGTCGATGAAATTATTCCAATATTGAGAGGTAGATTAGAAGATTATTTACTACTTCAAGAAATAATAACTAGTGGTCAGAAAACGTTTTGTTGTCCAGTACATGAAGATAAAACTCCAAGCATGACCCTTAACCCTAAAACCAATTATGAAAACGCTCACTGCTTTAGCTGTGGAGCAAATATTGATATCTTTCAAGCAGCTAGTATATACGAAAGCCTTCCTAGTTCAGGTCCAAAATGGATTACTGAAACCATTCCCTATCTAGCTGATCTGTTAGATATTCCAATTCAAGCTGGTGACCCTACAACCTATGATAAAGAAAAACTTAGGTTGTATAAATTAGCACAAGATATTGCAGATATTATTGAGTCCCCTGAATATATTCCTAAAGACTATTTAGAAGAACGAAAGTGGGAAAACCCTCATTGTAATATTAGCTCGATTTCTGAAGGCACTCTTATCAATAAGCTCACAGATAAAGGTTGGTCGCTTCAAGAAATTAATAATAGCTTAATGGTTAGAACAAGTACCTTTAGCTTTTTTGGTTCAAATAAAATTACCTTCACAATTAGGGACGTCAGAGGACGTCCCCTTGGATTCATTTCTAGAAATCTTTCTGGACCAGGACCGAAATACATTAACACTACTGAAACAGCTATCTTTGAAAAAAGAAACATCTTGCTTGGTCTTGATAAAGCACTTAAGGCAGCAAAGGTTAATGGTTTATATATTGTTGAAGGCCCTGGAGATCTTCAACAACTATTAAGACTAGGTGTAGCAAATGCTGTAGCTATATGTGGTACTGCTTTAACTGAAGAACATTTAAATAAATTAAAGATGTTTGGTATTAAAGACATCTATTTATGTCTGGATTGGGATCAAGCAGGTACTTTAGCTACAAGTCGTATTTTTGAAACCACTTTACGTAACTCTCCTGGCCTTAACTTTTGGATTGTTTCAGCTCCTACAGACATGGGTGATAAAACTGATCCAGATGCTTATCTTATAGATAAAAATGATCCTCAAGCATTTACTACTTTAGTTAAAGTTAGTGCATTTGAATGGGTAGCACTTAATTGTTCTGATAATGATAGTCCCGATGTTGTTTGCCAACGTATGGTACCTATTATTGCTTCAGAAGCAGCTGCAGTAAGACGTGAACTTCTTACTAAAAAGCTTCAAGAGATAACAGGTATTAGTTATCAATCTATCTCTTCTGATGTTAGTAGTGTTCGTAATAATTCTTATGAAGAAAGACAGGGAAGGTTACTTGCTGCTGCTGATAAATATAGAATTGAAGTAGAACGTAATCCTGATAATATCAGCGCCGCCCTTGCCCAACACGAAACAGATATACGCCTTATTGAACAAGAATACGAACGAGACCTAGTAGGAGCTACATATCAGTTAAGTAGATATGATGCCTTACAAGAATATAAGAAAAGTGAAGCTACTGGATATTTCAAAACCAATTACCTTACTTACTTCACTGAAGTCTTACGAGGTGGAATGGGTTATACCTCTGGTACAGTATTCTATATTGGTGGTAGAGCTAATTCAGGTAAAACAGCTACTTGTCTTCTATATGGTCTTGATGTTTGTATGGCAGATGAAGATGCAATTGTAATTATTCACTCTACAGATGATTCATATATTCAAATTGAACCTAGATTGAAAACCAATATTGCTACCATTATGAATCAAGGTCCTAGCCATGGACTTAGTATCGGTATGGCAGCTAATCCCCAAGATAATATTCAGAATACAAAAGGGTGGGCTGCATATAATACTGCAAGTAGTGCTCTAAGAGATCTGATTGCAGAGGAACGTCTTGCAGTCATTGACTCTGAAGACGGACCAACTCTATCTACTCTTGAACGAACTATGAGATACATGAGATACAGGTATCCTAATAAGAAAATGCTGGTTATAGGGGACAATTCGCATAATTATGTCGACTTCATGAACCTAGATCAAACAGCAAGAATGACTCGTATTGCTAATGGTCAAAAACACTTAGCTATTAAATACAGAGCTTGCATGTTTGCAACTGCAGAATACAGAAAGAATATGCCTTTGGACCAATCTAAGATCAAGTTCCCTGTCAACGATGATATCGCTGACGCTAGAGCACTTATGTATAGGGCTAATGCAATAATCCATGTATATAATGACTTAAATGACAGAGGTGAATATGCAGAATTCTTCTGGACAGACCCATCAGATCCTGAAACTCCACTTCCAAGACTATCCTTAATGTTTGGAAAGAATAAGATTACTAGCTTTAAGAAAAGCTTAACTCTAGATCTTGATCCTAAAACAGTAAGTATGAAGCAAATAAGTACTGAAGTTAAAAAGAAAGAATACGAAGAGTATGTTAATGGTGATAGTTCTTTAGCAGGTGATTCCAAAGTCGTTATTAATGCAACCGATTGGGAATCACAAGAAAGTCACTAGATATGTTTACGAAAACAATAGAAATATACTACAATTATTAACACTGGGAAAAACAATGAAAGAATTAGAAATACCAATTGCAGTACATCAAATAGTTAAATCCGCAATAGCTCCTAGTCATTGTATTCAAGTTGTAAGACAAGCTGCTGGTTTAGCAAACCCTGTCCGCAAATATAAACGTTGGGGTTGGGAACTTATTTATACAAATAGCAGAGGGTATTGCATGAAAATGCTTTACATAAAGAGTGGTTATGAAAGCTCTATGCATTTCCATGTTAATAAACATGAGACCCTATTAGTTACACAAGGGGAATTGCTTTTAGCTTATAAGAATAGTGCTGGCGAAATACAAGAAATTATTGTTCCTGAAAATCATGCTTGGGTTATTCCACCCGGTTTTCAACATCAGCTTACTGCTTGCCATGGCGATGTTTATATTGTCGAGGCAAGTACTTATGACGATTCACATGACTCAGTTAGAGTACACATGTAGGAGATATTATGGATCCAAAAACACAAGGTGTTTGGTGCAAATCAAATAAAACGTTTTACTATTTAGAAACAGGAGGAATTACTCCCAATAGTGTTGATAAAGTGCGCTCTGCTTTAATTTCTCAAGGAAAGATTACTTATTTTAAAGATGATCCTAATGACAGAGAACCGACATATAAAATTATGACTCTGGGAGAAGCTAAAGAACAGGAGTTTGAAATTGAATCTCTAAATCTTACACAAAACATAAAAAACCATATTCAAAAGAAAGAAAAAGCTATTGTTCCTGAAAATCCTTGGGACTAAAAATGAATACTGAAAGAATAATTACTGCAGTCTTAGTAATATTAATTTGTATAGGTGTCTTTGTTGCAGGGTATGGTCTAGCTGATTGTAGTGCACAGGCAGAATACAATGCTTTACTCTCACTACATGAAGCCCAATACACAGAGGTTGCTGTAGCTAAAAACAAAGTCTCTTCACTAGAAGGAGCTTTGTCTGGTCTTAAAGATGAGAACACAGACCTATTGAGTATTGTCCAGGAACTAAAAGATCGCCCTCCTCAAATCAGATACATTACTCGTATAGAAACAGTATTAAAGCCTAGTGATCCTATTATCATTACTACAGATTTACCAGATAATTACTTATTTCAATTAGAAGATTCAATTGCTGTTGCTGAATTCTCTATCATCGACAAAGAGTATAAATTCGAAACCTTTGATTTAACTTTTAGAAATACAGTAATTTTAGGTGAAAAATCGACAGCTTCTTTAATCCAAGTAGCATCATCTCATGACCCAAATACCTTTTACGAGGTACCTAGTGAGTTAACAGTTAAAAAGATTAACAGGCAAAAGTTATTTGAACCTCACTTTGGTATGGGCATAACACTTGGATTACCCCAGCCAATACTTACAGGAAGCTTTCTTTTTACTTTCTTACATCCTTTAGAAGAATTAGATGTAGCTGGTATAAGAATTTCTGCTAGTGATAAGACACTTAAGTTTGGACTTGATGGGTTTGCCTATAACTTAGGCAAACCATTACCAATAATAACTGATACCTGGATAGGTGCTGGTGCTTCTGTTGACATCACCGGACAATTCTCTGGTGATATTACTCTGAGTACAAAGTTTTAGATGATACCTAAAACAGCTGGCAAAATACTTAATGAAGAAGAGATTAGAGCTTATATGAAATGTTCTAAGTTCTATTCTTTTGGTGGAAAAGTTCAAGCTCCTATACTTACCGACATTCTTCAATATGTATTTGAGAGATTAACCTCTCATGTATTAAGAACAGAAATTGGAGACCCTTTATTCTTAATACAGAGCTTTATTCAGAAAGCTATTTATAGTAAAGGTTTTCATAAAGAGCTAATGGATCAACAGGTGGCTGAATTAGTACGTAGAGCCACATTATGTTTAGATGATTTATTTAGGATATTCACTATTGGCCCATATCTCCCTGTCTATGGGCCAATAGATTATAGGATTAAAGTCAGCAAGACCCCTTTAGACTTAAACATCAGCGGCATCTTTCGTTTAGTTAAAAACCAAACATTACATGCTGTACAATTCACTCCTTATATAAATCCACTCGACATGCAAAACGATCCTATTACTCATATGAAGTTAAAAGTATTTTCTAAAGCAGTAAAACCTCATGGTAAAAGAAGACCTCAAGTTAAACTTCATCAATTTAGTATTGATTCTTCAAATAGCTTAGTCTACAACTCAATAGATAGTAATCTTTTAAGCGATAAACATCTTAAGATATTTAGTTATTTGATATCTGAAATGGAAAGAGGGGTTTATTTTCCAAGGATTCCATGTAACTTCATGTGTCCATATAAACAAAAATGCAAACCAAAATAGGAGTTCAAATGAGTAACGCTTTCGGAACTGAATTCATCGTAATCTCTGATATAGTTCAAATACTAAATCCAGATATATTTAAAGGAGGACCTTGGGTTCATCTAGCTACTTTTACTAGAGGGTTTAAAGAATATATGGCCTTTAAAGAATTCCGTGGTAAAAAAGTTTTTATAGAACTTCTTGACCCTAAGGAACCCGGTTTATTTAAAGAAATTAAAGAAGATAGCGAATGGCAAGATGCGTTTTCTTTTCTTAGAGATTCCAAATTGTTAGAAATAGGCTATAGAAAAGAACTTAAATTAGATTCTAGTTTATTCGATTGGCCTGATGTCAAAGTATAAATGGAGAAATCAATTCAAGACTATTGATTCATCTTCTAAGTTTCATCAAATTGTTCAAGCAATCTTTACCCAAGATAAATATTTTAGACAATTGAACTGCTATCAAGAAGTCAATGTTAAAGATTTAATAACTAATTATCCTTATCATAATCATCATTTTGATTGGTATATAGAAGAACTAAATACTATCTTAGAACTACATGGGGAACAACATTACTCTATGGTTAACTACGGTAATGTAGCTTATGACATAGCTGTTGAGAATCATCGAAAAATAAAGAACCGTGATAGGATAAAAATGTACACAGCATTGGAAGCGGGGTATGAATACAGAGCTATAAGCTATAAAGATAAAAAGAAGATATCCCCTGAATTTCTAAAGGAGTTGATTGCCTATGGCTAAAGAACCTACAGAAGAGATGGAAGAAGAAACCAAAGAGGGTGAAGAAGATATCGAAGAATCAAATGACGTAGAATTGTTACTAAGTCAAGGAACTTGGGGACCAGAACAACTTACTTTTTTTGGACCTAAAACAAATTCAGTAGTTGTTTATGGAGAAATTACAGAACACGTATCTATAGCTATTTGTTCTCAACTACTTGAATTGTCTAATCTAAATCCAGACCATCCAATCAGAGTATATATCAATACTCCTGGTGGTAATGTTCTCGATGCATTAGCTATATATGATATCATGCGCATTATTCATAATCCCATTACAACTATTGTAATGGGCTGTTGTCATTCTGCAGGATTAATCCTTTTATCTGGTGGCGATTACAGAATTGCTACACCTAACTCTATGTTTTTTCATCACCAACCAATAGCTAGTGCTATTAATATGAATTCTACAGAAGAAGTAAATAGCTTAATGCAGCAATACAAATGGAATAAAAAGAAAGTAGACGAAATTATTATTAGTCGTACTGGAATGTCTGCATATGAATACTTACAAAAATTTGGTAAATCAGTAAGTAAGTATTTTGATGCACAAGAAGCACTAGAATATAATTTCATTGATAATATTCTTGAACATAAAGAGAAAATGCATCCCTTTTGGGATGAAGAGGAAGAAGAATGATAGTTATTGGTATTGACCCAGCCACTGCTTGTGGCTGGGCTATTCTTAAAGATGGAATACCTATAGCAAGTGGAGTTTGGGATTTAAAACCTAAACGGCATGAAGGTGGTGGTATGCGTTACCTTCGTTGTCGAAAACTATTCACTGAACTAATAGAGTCCGTAGACGCTACAGCAATGGCCTATGAAGAGGTCAGAAGGCATCAGGGGACTGATGCAGCTCACATCTATGGTGGAATAGTAGGTCAGATTGCGGCTGTCTGTGAGGACAAGCAATTGCCTTTTACAGCTATACCTGTAGGAACAGTTAAGAAGCGTGCCACAGGTAAAGGTAATGCTTCAAAAGAAAAAATGATTGCTGCAGCAAATGAAGTTTTTAATATGAATGTAATTGATGATAATGAAGCTGATGCAATTTGGATAGGAGTAGTGCTTTACGAAAGCCTAAAGTAAATGTTTTTCTACCATCAGGTCTCAAACGAAACACGACCAGCACCCACACTAGAAGTTACCTCTGAAGTATGGGTTACTGAATGGAGACGCTGTTGGGAAGATCCAGAATCTGACCTTACCTATTTGCTTGAAATATCAAAACCATTTATTGATTATTGGAATCAACAACTTACTAATCCGCAAGAATATGATATTAATCTAATATCATTATATCGGTTATTAAATAATAAGTTTGAAACCTCATTAGAATTAATAAAAACCTGGATTTCTGAAGTATCAGATAATGGTAATACAAATGCTGAACTAACATATCTATTTATTGAACATGTTAGATCGGCAAACTACTTTCCTACAAAAGCACAACCACTAATAGCTGAATATGTTATTGTAAGTGACTTCAAACGACGTATTAAATACGGTATTTTAAAGGTTAATCAAAGTTACCATAGGAATAATAACGCTCAATTAATTCCATCAAAACAATATCATACAGATACTTATCCCGACTGGTTCCTAATTAACAACTTAAATCTAGACAAATGGCAACAGTATCTATTAAAATTGATAGAAACTGGGAAAACAACACTGGACATGGCCAGGATTACACACATACCACGAGAGACTTTTTACTATGAGGAGAAGAAACTATGGCATTTACTAAAGAAGAGCTACTTAACTCACGAAATATGACTGATCAATCAGCCTTGGTTAAAACACTACAAGATCAAAAAGTAATTCAAAAAATTAAGCACAAGATCCCTGGTGGGAAAAAGATGCTCGATTATTTTGATGCTGATCTATGGAAGAAAGCAGTGTTCAATTGGTTGCGTTTAGTTAGTGGATTCACTGAAGTAGAAATCTCTTTTGCCAAAAACCCATCAGACTTTGATACTATTCAAGAAAAAGTCGTTGAATTTGATGCTAATGCACTTTCACTAGTTTGGGAAACAAACCCCAGAGGTCGTCAGTACTTAGCTGATGAAATTGCTAAAGTACTTAGTAAACGAAAATGCGTTAGCCTTATTGCTAAAAAAGATGGCCTCTATTTTAATGTCGATAAAGACAATAAGTTTGGTCCATTTAGGCTGGCTACAGAAGAAGACGTAGAACAATACAACTTAGTTGTAGAAGAACTACATGCTGATGCTGAAGAACGGGGTGAAGAAAAATATGAATTTGCTCCACTCAATGTCGGAGATAGAATCTCCTCTGATGATTGGGAACCTTATGTTGAGTTCATACCAAAAGGAACAAAGCAATATGGAAAATCACGATAGTAAATGCACTGGGCCCTGTTCTAAACTTAAATCAAAAGTACTTGCCCTTGAATACGAACTTGTTCTTCTTAAAGAGAAAGTTCATAAACTAGAACAACAGTCATCTAATAAGTTCATACTCGAAAATATTCCAATCACTTTTGAGGATAGTAGTAGAGACTAATTGTATTTCATCAGTAATCAAGAAGGGCGCCTTTCGGGGCGCCCTTTTGTTATTGAATTATTATTGTAATTACCGAAGCGGCTCTTCTTCTAACGAAACAACCCGAGCTTCTAAAGCAGTAGTTTGAACTCTAAGGTCATCTAGGTCTTGTTGCAATAGTGTTAATAACTGATTCATTTGACTCAAAGTTATAAACTTATCTATAGCTACAGCTACATCATTAAAACTATTTTCTAAAGCTGTAAGACGTGAAAGTATTCGGTTGTATTGATCAGTTGAGATTGGCATGATTTTATCCTATAAGATATTGCACAAGGTAAACTGCAGCAGTAACTACAGCAGCTGCACCACCACCAGAAATAGCACCTGGAGCAAACTTCTCTGCAAATGTAATACGTATTTTAGTTAGATGTTCGCTTTGAGTCTCAACTTTCTTTTGTACCTCATCAACTTCTTTTGTAACTACAACAAAAGTTTGATCAACTTTCTTTTCTAATCGTTCAACTTCTTTTTCTAGTTGTTCTCTTCGTTGTGCTTCAAGAGCAATTGACGTATTAGCTTTTGACTGAAGAGTTAAAAGTTGATCAACCTTACTTTCGATACGTTGAACCACTTCACCTATTAAATTTTCTAATTGAGTAACCCTGAATTTAATTAAACCGTCTTCGTTATCGGGTGGCATGATTCAGTTCCTTTTTCCAACAAGCTATCAATTTTGTTAACACATTTATCTATCTTAGATTTTTGCATATACTTACTTAATTCAGCAACGTGTTCTAAGATTCCTCCGAATTTAATGGTATTAATTGATCTCTCATCTACATAGATATCTGCTGAGGGTTTACCAAAGTGAATCTCATCGTAGACAAAACCCCAACGTTCCAACTGTTTTAGAGTTAAATGAATAATTTCTTTAAGCACTTTACTTTGATTTCCAGGATGAGATTCCATACCGCGAGCCGTATAGATAATAATTGTATGACCATCATCATGTAAAGTTTTTAAAGCCTGAATAGCACCACGTAGGGGTCTAGCTTTACTATATGGTTTACCTATACATAAAGCATTATCTAGATCAAAACATATTCTCATAATTGGTATCCTAATTTACTTACACTCTTGAGATTAGATAGTTCGTAGTATTGCTCATTAGACAAATCTATTGTACTAAAATCATTCATGTTTTTAAAACTTTGGTTTATTTGCCAAGTTCTAAACTGGGCATGACTAATAGGAGATGGAATTTTTTCTTGATACTTTACTCCAGGGACTACCATGTTATTTGAATTAGTGGTATCGAACACTTGATCTGTATAAAGGATACCGATTTCATCAAAAATACTTCTAATAGCTAAAAAATCATTAGCAAACAGATCTTCGTAACGTACAGTAAAAACATCGTTTAGTTTTTGTTTTTGATATGTTAGCCAAAGTTTAGCTGTAATATCCCAAGCACCTATACTCTCTTGTGGGATTTGTAATGCATATCTCTTATCTCCATACCGACGGTTTAATGAAGAGAAAGAAAAGTAAGGATTCCTAATGATAAATACTTTAATATAATCTTCGTACTCTTTACTAAAAAAAGATTTATGCGTATATGGCCATTTAACAACTCCATAAGGTTTATTTGTTTTAAGTTTAAACTTTAAAGACTCTTGTATTTGATCTTCAACTACAGAAGGACTACCTAAGATTACTCGGAGAATACTTGTTCCCGAATGAGGAAACCCATGTACAAGAATCTTTTGCGTAATCATCTATATCTCCTGTAAATAGATACCCGAATATTTATCTATATGGACAGGTACTAAATTCCAATATCTTTCTGTCATAATTTTAGGTGTCAGATCAGATTGTAAATGTTCTTCGTATTGATTCTCTATAACAGATGGGCAATTTTTACCTTGAACATAGTTATAAGGAACAATAACTAGGACTGCTACTCCTTGTTTTTGATAGTAAGACAATACTTCCTGAGCATCTTTTACACTAAGATGTTCAAGAACATCACCCATAATAACTAAATCATAACAATTAGATTGAATTTCATATTTTCTAAGATCATAATTGAAAACATGATTATAGATTTCTCTTAATTTGAATCTAGCTATATTAGGTTTAAAAATTTCAACAGCATTTATCTCTGTACAAAATGCTCTAAGCATTTTTCCATATTTACCAGCACCTGCTCCTACATCTAAAATTCTCGAATTCTTATAATGAGTAAGACAAAAATTTTTGACAATAGGATCGAGATAATCATAACTATATGGCATTTTCAATCCATTCAAATAGTAAAACTAGATTCAATATTAGATAAATAATCTATAACAGGCTTTCTGATTAACTTAAGGTATTGTGTAGGATATCTTGCTCGATCATGTTCAAAGTCTCCTAATCCACTATGCAACCCATCAGCACCAAAATGTTCTAGAAGACTATAATGTGTAGAAAGTATTGGTTTCCCCAAATACTCAATTGCTTTATAGTCCCAACCGCAACAAGGATCTCTCTGTTCCTTATTCAATTCAAACACAATTTTATTAACCATGGGCTTACTATAAAAATGTGAAATTCCACCAGCATTCTTTCTAAAAAAAACATGAGAGCTTGACTCTATTGGACATACGCTACTCGTATATAGACTTATTGGATAATCATATCTCTTCACTAATGATTTTAAAACATGTAAAAAACTTGGATCATGTAAAGCATCAGAATCAGTAAAATATAAATAATCGAACTCTACTTGAGAAGAAAACTGCCTGAATTGGTACCATCTTAGATAATCAATACCTAAATTATAAGTAGCTAATTGGTATACTTTATCAGCATATTGCTCAAGAAAAACATTATCATAATCTGTAGAGCAATCATTGTAAATCCATAAAGTTGCATCGTCTTTATACTTTACTAAGTTTCTTAAACAAAGCTCTGTAATTTGTTTTCGATTATATACTGGAACACAAATAAGTATCTTCATTTTAGACTACAAACAGATTAGATTGTTGTTCTTTATGATTACCAGAAATAGCACTTAGTCCTATCTGATGTTGAACAAAATGGCTTTTTGTACAAAACCAATTGTAGCCTTTCAGTTCAAAATACTGACCTATCTTAATATCCCATCCACCTACCGGATGATTCCAGACCTCTTCCCAATTAGTAGCCCACCAGTTAATTAGCTCCTGGCCAAAAAGCACACATAAGTTCCCGTAATAATCATTGCCACTGAACTTATATATAAAGTCATTTGTTTTAGGCCAATAGCAATTACCATTACCATAGAAGGTAACTATATCTTTAGGGAGATTGGTTTCGAAAGTAATCACTTTAGCTAGAGCATGAGGGAACCAACTAGAGAAGAGAATGTCGTCTTCTAAAAAGAGAGTGGGTTCGTTATACTTACTAGCAATTTGAGGTAAGTTCCTTATCATTAATAATTGGAAGTTATCCTCTGGTTGTTCAATAATGATCTCTGGCTTTAGTCTTTCGAGCAGAGAAATATATTTTTGGTTACCCTTATCATAACCAGCAAATACAATTGGTTTCTTCATACACCAGGCAACAGTTTCATAAGACTCTACAAAGCGTTCAAAGGTATCCAGTCTATGATCACAAGTACATATAAAAGGTCTAATATTAAAAGGGTATGGAGGGAATGCTGATTCTACTATCTCTTTTCTGGAGGAATGGATAGGCTGTTGTTTAGACGGCTTTATCGTTCTAAGAGTTCTAGCCCCATTTACAGATACTTTTCGAACTAATCCACCTTTAGAAACCTTCTTGCGCATAATCTAGTACCTTATTGTAAACCATACTTGCAGTTAGATCTTTCATACACTTTAGTTTAACATTACATTTAATATACCAACAGCCTAAGCATGGTATGTTAGCTACAAGGGCAGTATGAGTTGGATAGTAATTGATTCTAGCTTCTGGTGGTATGCAACCGAATAAAGCAAGAGTGCGCGTTTTAACACAAGCAGCTATATGCATAGGTCCTGAGTCTGGACCTATGAACAAGTCACATTGTTGAATTAATGCAGCCATTTCTCTAACAGTAGTAGTACTGAAATCTGTACAATTAGAATTCAATTTCTTTAAGGCAAGTGCGCGATTAAAATCAAAGATTAAGAAATGTATATTGGGATTATTTTTACTCGCAGTTGTTATCAGGTCTGCGGCTTGGACCGCAGACCAACTCCGTTTGGGATCAAATGAAGCAATGTTTAAACCAATTAGGTATTTACCTTGGGCCTTGAAATCCTGCAGCAACTTCTTTGCCCACAAAACCTCTTCCACTTCTACTTGGTAAGCAGGTAATTTATCAACTACACGAGGTATACCCATTGATTTAGCAAATAAATCAATACGATTAATAGGTGGTAAACCTCTACGTTCATATCTAATACATACAGCACTAATATCAGTTACTACATTATATGCTTCCTGTTTAACAAACCTAGCATCTATAACATGATCTATAAAATCTAGATTGTTAACTAAAGACCAATAAGTATCCTGTACTCCAGTACAATGCCTATCAACTGCAAATGTAATATCAAGTTTAGGAAAGTCCTTTCTTAATTGTCTAATAGCTGGTGTAATCATAAGTACGTCACCTATACCACCAACTGATCTAACAATACATACACGACCTTCTTGAAACCCACCCTCTACTATTCTTCTATAAAAAGAATGTGGAGAACCTGTCTGGTTATTAGTACGCAAATTCCTTACTTTAGTCTTTCTTAATACTTTTTGTACACAAGAGCTTTTAGCTACAAGCCTACGCATTAGTTACCATCATGAGCACACTGGGTCCAGTGGATTCGAGCTACAGCCCTAACCTTTGTATACTCAGCATCTGCAGGTATAGCTAACTTGAAATCAATACGTCCTGCACTACCAGCACCAGCAGGAGCAAAGAGAGCAATTGTATTTTCGGTAGGCCATGCAGCTCCTGTTCCGAAACCTGCAGTTCCCAAGCTATCATATTCAGCATTACCTCTAGGATTTATTCCTCCTCGCTTACCAATCATTACTTCGCCATATTCTTCTACAACAGCTGGTCCTCCAGGTGTATTGTCTTTATAAATACTCGCAACAGCAATACCACCAGCAACTTTATATGTAGAACCAGAATAATAAAAGACAGTCCATTCAGCTCTTGCAAAGACTGCATGATTTAAAGGTACATGTAAAGAATTAATAGCAAGATCAGCACTAGTTGCATCAGCACCATCTTCTCTAACTAATGGTCCGCCATTAGTAGTAAGAGTATAGTGGGATGGAGTGGTACTAGCGATTATACCATCTTGGAATAGAACCAATTCAGAGATTTGAGCTTGACCAGTAATAGTAGTCTGATCATCTGGGAATGCACCCCCACCTAAAACTCTTTGGTTCTCCATATATCCTTGAGCTTTTTGGCCCATTGCAGTACTACGATGGCCAAAAAGTTTTATCTCATTCTCCTTACCACCAATAACGGTCCCTTCTTCAATGGCAACAGATCCTGTAGTACCACCTGCTCTTATTGCATTGCCATTACCACCTAATATAGATGAGCGAAGGCTTTGGTCAATACTATTTGAAAGGCCACCAACAATAACACAGTGGCTTGTAGGTCTTTCTAAACTCGTAGTAATGTTATTGGTTTTACCGCCACCAATAAAACACTCAAGGCCATTAATGGTATTTGTATTCCCTCCTCCGATTACACAGCGAAGAGACTCAGCAGTATTACCGATAGCATTACTGTCACCTGCACCAATAAATGCAGACTCAGCAGCAAACCCACCATTGCCAATTAAGTTAGCACTACCACTAACAATAGCTGTGTTATCAGGTCCAATAATCCTGTTTTCAGTACCAGCACCAATAAAAGCTTTCGATGTATCTGTAAGTATATTACCTTCACCGGCACCAATAAAAGAGTTTGCATCTCCACTATTGATACTGTTAGCATAACCACCAGCAACAGTACATGCTGTACCAGCAATAGTGTTATCTAAACCAAAGGCAGTACTTTGTACACCTGGGGCATCCCATTGAGTACTTGTAGCTTTA
>Ga0114918_10000495_pt1 | contig 34100 bp, 34 predicted proteins | sample LantaG_FD_87015 | JGI IMG/M metagenome (GOLD analysis project Ga0114918, IMG submission 87015) | Deep subsurface microbial communities from Baltic Sea to uncover new lineages of life (NeLLi) - Landsort_02402 metaG | ecosystem: Environmental > Aquatic > Marine > Oceanic > Sediment | place...
AAAATTAACCTTTAAATTCAATATTTCTTTGCAGCAAGTTAGAAAATTATAAGCGTCAGTCTTAGTCTGAAAACCAATAAGACTGCAACCAAGCATGCCTTTTAAAATTTGTTTATCCCAGGGAAGCACCCTAAATATTTCATAGTTAGGAAATGGAATATGAAGAAAAAATAATAATTTTAAGTCTTTATTTTTTTCTCTTAATAAATTTGGGAGAAGGGTAAGATGATAATCTTGAATCCATACAAGTTCATTTCCAGAAATTTCTTCCAATACCTCAGAAGCAAACTTCCTGTTTACAGATAAATAGTATTCCCAGTATTTATTATTAAAATGGCTTTTAAATATAAATCCGTGAAAGAGAGGCCAAAGAGTTCTATTTGAAAAACCATGATAGTAACCCTCTATTTCATTTTTAGTAAGATTTACAAATTTTAGACCATAACCTTCATCTTTTGATTTACACCAGACCTTTTCTTTTATGCCCAAAGAATGGTTTATACCAACCCGTCCACCCCATCCTATCCAAAGTCCTCCTCTTTTAGACATAATTGGGTCAAGAGCAGTAACCAATCCTCCAACACTTTTTTTATATTTGATATTTTCATTGCTTTTTATTACATTATAAGGAACTCTATTTGATACTACTATTATTTTTTCTTTTTCATACGGCATATAAGATCACTAACTGACACATCCTGATTTTGTTATTGGGATTTAATTTCTAATATTATAAACTCTGTAAGTATATCATAAATTACAAATTATATCTTTTTATTAATAACATAAAATTACTGATTTTAGGTTGATTTTTTAATAGCTATTCCTTATAGTGAAATTTCAGTAACATAAAATAAACTCTATTAGAATCAAAAATGAGTACAATGGAAGAAATAAAAGAATTATTAAAATATAGTTTTTTCAATAATACAGCAAAGGAGTGTCTTATAGCTCTGGGAATTTTTCTGGGAGTATTGCTTGTATCAAGAATATTTAAATTTATTATTGTGGCAAGAATAAAAAAACTAATCTCAAAAAAGATAGATGCTAATAAGCTTTTAATTACCAGAGTTATTGATAAAATAGGCTGGCCCTTCTATATTTTTTTATCAATATATATAGCTTTACAGTATATAGATCTTCCTCAAATAATTAACAAAATTTCTTTTAATATCATAATTATAGTGTTTGTTTTCTATGGTGTGAGGATATTACAAGTAGTGTTAGATTATTCCATGAGAAAAGTAGACCAAAAAAAAGAAGAAAAAATAGGTGAAGGAGTAAAAGATGTAATCAAAAAGATAATAACTGCTGGTCTATGGATCTCGGCCTTTTTATTAGTACTTTCTAACTTAGGGTATAATATAAACAGTTTATTAGCAGGATTTGGTATTGCAGGCATAGCTATTGGATTTGGTATTCAAGGAATATTAGAGGATTTTTTTGCATATTTCTCTATACATTTTGATAAACCATTCAAACTAGGAGATTTTATAATAATTGGAAATGATTTAGGAGCAGTAAAAAAAATAGGAATAAAATCTACAAGAATCCAATCTTTACAAGGCCAAGAGTTAATAATTTCTAATAAGGAACTCACTTCTACAAGAATAAATAACTATAAGAAAATGGAGAAAAGAAGAGTTATGTTTACGTTTGGTGTTACTTATGACACACCTGTAAAAAAACTAAAGAAAATTCCTAATACAGTAAAAAAAATCATAAATGATATAGATAAAGCTGAGCCAGATAGAGCACATTTTAAAGAATATGGAGATTTCAGCTTGAATTATGAAGTTGTATATTATGTGGGTACAAATGACTATAATGTTTATATGGATATACAACAGGAAATAAATCTAAAAATAAAGGAAGCTTTTGAGAAAGAAAAGATAAAATTTGCTTATCCTACCCAGAACATTTTATTAAATAAATATTAAATAAATAATGAAAATGTTATTTCTATTATTATTAAGGGTCTCAAAATGATATAACCTATTATATCATTGGGCTTATTGTAAAGTAGATAAAAAATTTCATAGATAATATATTCTTATATGTGTTTGCCATAGAAAAGAAGAAAAGTAAATAAGATGGTACCAGCATATGTAATGATAAAAGCCAGGCTTGGAATGCAAAAGATTCGGAAAATGTTCAGGTACTTACCCAGTTTGGCAGAACTATAGAAGTAGTTTTTTATCCAGAATTACATATAAAAATTCTTTCTGTACAAAATATGGTTAATTATTCAACAAGACAGGTAATTTATAAAACAAGTGAATATCCAGAAACATGCCTAAAAAATATACAGCTTCCCAGCTTTATTCTGAGCAGGTTTTTGATGTACGGGACGAGATATCAAATATTCTGAAACCTATACTTGAGAATTAAAGTGTATAGATATTTTAAAAAGAAACCTTCAGCATATATTAAGAAAATGAATATTTCTTAATATATGGGATTTGGACTTGCATTTTTAATATTATTTGGGATATGATTATTTTTAGTAAAAAAGGTACTGAAAGTGGAAGATTAATAAAAATTATTTATTTTAATTGCAAATAATTTTACTATGTCAGAAAAAACAAAAATATTTAAATTTTACGATACTATAGTGTTATTGAGTCCAACAGGACAGAAAGCTAGCAATTTAAAAGAATTTTTAAATATACTGGAGCAATCTGAAGATAAAGTTATTTTTCATCACCTTTATCAGTCCCATATTAAATATTACTTAAAAGTCGGGGAATTTCCTAATGATTTCGCAAATTGGGCAGCATATGATCTTGAAGATATGGCTTTAGCTGAGAAGTTGGCTAATTTTGATCCTTATGATTTTAAGACTGTAGCTCAGGTAAAAGAAAAATTAATTGAAATAATTGAAGAGCATATGTGGGATCTCCCCACTATTCCCTGGGTCAGATCCGGGTCTGAGTTTTGTTTTTCCAGCGCAACATCAATTGTACTTCCTTTAGGTATAAATACATCAACATTGAAAGAATTTAAAAAAGCGTTAAATATAATTCCAGATAGCTCCTTGTATTTTCATTTTTGTGAAGCCCGAAAAATAAAAAAAGAAAAAGAGCATGATGATTTCTCATTATGGATTGAAAACAATTTTGGAAAAAAAGAACTAGTAAGAAAGATTAGAGAAATAGACTTTTATTTTTTCAGTCTGGAAGAAATCAGGAAAAAATTAATAGACATTTTAGAAGATGAATTATAATTTAAGATATTTGTTTAAAAATGGCAATATTAAAAGATTACGAAGATATAGTTGGTAAAAAAAATTTAAACCAATTAAAATCCTTAGCTTTACTCTCTAAGGGTAAAAAAGTTATTATGGTTAACTCTACTAAGGACGGAGGTGGAGTTGCTGAAATACTGCACAGGCTAGTTCCTTTGCTTAATGAGCTTGGAATTAACTGTCAGTGGAAAACAATCTATGGTAATAATGGGTTTTTTAATATCACTAAAGATATACACAATTCACTTCAGGGAAAAAAATTAGACATTAAAAATGAATTATTAGAAAAATATTTAAAGGTAAATAAAGAGTACGCTCAAAATGTAAATTTAGATGCAGATATAGTTATAATACACGACCCTCAGCCTTTGCCATTAATAAAATATTATCCAAGAAATAATACTAAGTGGGTGTGGAGATGCCACATTGACATATCAAAACCAGATTTATTTTTATGGAAATTTTTAAAAAAATATGTAGAAATGTACGATGCAAGTATATTTTCTATTTCAAAATTTGCCAAAAGCCTTCCTTATCCTCAATATCTTATTGCTCCATCAATAGATCCCTTAAGTAATAAAAATAGAGATCTTAGCAAAAATGAGATTGAAAATGTTTTAGATACTTACAGAATTAAAAAAGATAAACCTATAATACTTCAAGTATCAAGATTCGATAAATTTAAAGATCCTTTAGGAGTAATTAAAGCATATCGTTTGGTGAAAAAAGAAATAAATTGCAAGCTTATTTTAGCCGGTGGAACAGCAAGTGATGACCCTGAAGGAGAAGAAATATTTAAAGAAGTTAAAAATGAATCCAAGGGTGACCCTGACATACATATTTTATTTTTAAAATCCAAAAGTGATATAGTTATAAATGCCCTGCAAAGATCAGCTGATGTTATCATTCAAAAATCTATAAAAGAAGGTTTTGGTTTGGTTGTAACAGAATCAATGTGGAAAGAAAAAGCTGTAATTGGAGGAGAAGTAGGCGGAATCACTATTCAATTATACAATCATTTAAATGGATTTTTGGTAAATTCTATAGAAGGAGCAGCATTTAGAGTACGATACTTACTCAATAGACCTGACGTATCAGAGGATTTAGGAAAACAAGCAAAGAAATTTGTTACTAAGAATTTTTTAATCACAAGGCATCTAAGAGATTATCTTGCCCTATTTTATATTTTAGAAAATCCAAATAAAAATATTATTTATGCCTAAATTAGAAAATTTTTCTTTCTTTTTCATCTCTTTCTTATGACCAACTTTTAGAATATAAACCTCTTTTCTTTTTTCATATATCTTATATATTACTCTATAAACACCAGATCTTAAAAGTAATTCTCTCAAGGAAAAATTCTCTAATTGCCAAGCTCATAGTCTGGGCAAATACCAGAGAAGAAGCAATCTTAAGATCAGTTAGAGCACTGGATGAATTTAAAAAGTAATTTAAAAAATATGCCAAATCATGTAAAGTATAAAAAGTAATCAAAATAAGTTTCAAACATAATAACAAACAGAAGAAGTAAGTAAAAGTTTATGGCTAATATCGCAATAGTTACTGACAGCTCAGCAGATATCCCTGAGAAACTGGCGAAAGAAAATGATATTACTGTTGTGCCAATGTATATTGGAATTGAAGGTAAAATGTATAAAGAAGGAAAAGAAATAAAAAGCGGGGAAATATACGAAGCATTAGAAAAAGGCTTAAAAGTGCACACGTCCGGACCTTCTGCTGGAGATTTTTTAAAAGTTTTTAAATATTTAATAGAGAAAAAGAAAAAAGATTTAATTTATTGCATTAGTCTTAGCTCAAAACTATCCAGTGCATTCAATGCAGCAAATTTAGCAAAAATGAATTTTCCTAAAAACAAAATAAAAATTTTTGACTCCAGGAATTCTACTATTAGCTTGGGCCTTATTGCACTGGAATCAGCAAGAGCTGCCAGAAACGGGAAAAGCGAAGAAGAAATAGACTCCCTGATAGAATTTTTAATAAAAAGAAGCAAATTTTTTGCGGTACTGGAAAATTTTAAATATGTATTCAGAGGAGGCAGAGCACCTTTTCTTGGAAAGTTTTTAAGTGTGGCAATAAGATTTAAGCCTATTCTTACCATAGGTATAAATGGAAAGGTTCAGCTAAGAGGATCTGCAAAAAATAGGAAAGGTGCCATTTACAAGATTTACAGGCAGATCAAAAAAGAAGCTTCCTGCAAAGGAAAGAAAATTTTTGGAATTTTTTATGGTTCAGATATAAGTCCGGCATTAGAACTCAAAAAAATGATAGAGGACGATAGCGACATTGACATAGATGAACTAATATTAACTGAGATAACTGCTATAATGAGTGCCCATACCGGCCCCGGTATATGGGGTGCGGCTGTCTGCCCTAAAGTCTGACAGACTTGATAGCTACCGCTGATACAGGAGTTAGCAAAAAATTAGAGAGCTTCTAAGTATCTCTTAGTAGCTATAGATTTCTACAAGCAGGCCTGCCCTGTCTCTAAGATACAGGGTATCGTGATCATTGTTCCATATCGGTTTTGAGCTCCCCCAATAAAGCTTGCCGTCTGTGTCTTTCCCACTACCTGAAAAAAGGTATATGACAGAACCAGGCTCCAAAGTTTGCTTGCGGAACTCATAAATGTTCGTTCCGCTATCTTTAACCGTCCATCTTTCCAAATTAAGACTGCTTGTGCCAGTATTTTTAATAGTTACGTATTCGCCATTTAAGTTATTGTTATCATTACCTTCAGCATCATAATTTATATCTATCTCTAACTTGCAAACTTCAGACTTTTTCCACAATCCTGTCTCATTTAGCCTTGCATATCTTTCTGCTTCTAAAAATTCTTCGGTATATTTAACATCAGGAGGATAGGTATACGCATTTGCAAATCCCCTTTTTACCATTTCCATATTAACAAATAAATCTTCAACATACACATACCTCAGAAGCCTGCCATATTTATCCTTATCTGTTACATCTTTTTCCAATCTCACTTCTTTTCCTAAAACAAGTATTTCTAATACATCCTTTGCTTCATTAAAGTAATATCTCTCAGCCTCAGGAGTGTTTATCCCAATGAGCCTGACTCTCTCACTATTAGAAAGGATAAATGTGTCGCCATCTATAACTTCTTTTACATATAACTTATCTTTTCCGCTGCCATGATTATTGTATTCGCTCAAATTATTGTCATTGCCGTAGTAAAGGCCGCAGCCATAAAAACAAAAAATGGTAAGTATTGCGGTCAGGATTAAAAAAATATTTGTAATTTTTTGAGTATGTATTTTATGCATAAAAAAATTTGGTTAATGCTTTAGAGACAATTGCCATAAATTAGAATTCACTGTTTTTACTTTTTGCCGAATCTCCTGAAGTCAGAAAATTTTTTCTTTGATTTACGGTCAAGCCTATTTTCCAATAAATAAAATAATTTTCCACCAGATTTTTTACTGTCATCAATTTTTTCACTTATATTCCTTTTAGACCTGTTTATCTCAAGAACAAATTCCCTGATAGATTTTCTATAAACATTTCTTTTAAATACTACCTTTTGCTGCATGTAATCAGACGTTACCACAAATATTCTTCTGTATTCCTGCCTGTTGCAAACCAATTCTTCTATTACGGTATCTGCAGTCTCACCGCTTCTGGAGTAAACCACTTCTATGTCATCAACTTTTTGATAGTTCCTAACCATATTATCGCTGCTTTTAGCATCAAAAATTACCAGTAAATCACATTTGTTCCAATGCTTATACTCAGCAAGATCGCTTATTAACTTTTCCCTTAAATACAATAAATCGCTGCTGCTTATTTTTTTAGCACTAAAATAATTAAATATAAAATTATATCCATCTACAATTACTAAATCTTTCAAAGTTTATCCTCTCCAGTTTTATCAAATCCTGGTTAGTTAAAAAACAATATGCCGCTTATCCTGCGTTTCTTTGTATTATATATAGCATAATACCTGAAGCCACAGAAACATTTAATGACTGCGCCGTACCTTTAATTATTATATTGGTCATGACATCACAATTATCGCCAACCAGCCTGCTTATCCCTTTATCTTCACTGCCAAAGACAATTGCAAGCGGAAATACAAACTTAGTTTCGTCTGCGCTTTGCACTTCCTGTGTTTTTTCCAGTGTTGTCCCGTATACCCAAAATCCACTTTTTTTTAACTGCTGCAAAGTTCTTGCAATATTTGTAACCTTAAATATTTTTATCTCTTCCAGAGCACCTGCAGAGATCTTGCTGACTCTTTTGTTTACATCCACACTCCTGTTTTTTGAAATAATTATTCCGTCAAATCCAAACGCACTGCAGTTTCTGATTATTGACCCAAAATTTCCTACGTCAGTTACCCCGTCCAGTACTATGAGCCTGCTTTTTTCATTAATTTCATTATTTATGTACTGCTCAAAACTATAATAATTATATGGCGAAACCTCAGCAGCTATGCCCTGGACAGAAGAAAAATCTGTGGGGGGAAAATAGCCTTCAGATAATTTGCTAAATTTACCATGTTCTACTTCTGTTATGCACATATTATTTTCCATGGCCATGCAAATAATTTCTTTTACTTTAGGAGTTTTTTTTCTGCTTTTGCTTAAAATAATTTTGTATACTTTTCTTCTGCCAGAATTTATAGTAAGTACAGAATATACAGGATTAATCCCATATATTAGTTCACGGTTTCTTTTTTCCATCATAATTAATTAACACTTTCAGCACACAATTACACACAGCAAAGAGATAAATTTTTTTGGATGCAATACTTACTCATAAGCATTTACATGTAAAATTTCTTTAAGCGGTCTTTTGGGAACATGAAGCTTCCCGCTGGGATCCTTGTAGTATTTTATATTGCCATCTTTAGAATCTTCCATAACTGGTTCTTCTTTTTAAAATAAGGTCATAAGTTTTTTCCATTACTGCTTTCTACCACCTTCCAGATAGTCCCTTCTTTTCTATCTTCCAGTACTACGCCGCTCATGCTTAATTTATTTCTAATCTCATCGGCCAGCTTGAAGTCTTTATTTTTTCTTGCCTTTTCCCTCTCTGCAACAAGCCTTTCTATATCTCTGCTGCTCAGTCCAATTTTAGCTTCAGTGTCAACGGCAACTTTTGCAACCTCTTCTTCAAAATCAAACCCCAAAACTGAGCCAAGCACGTTTATTTTTTTATAAGCTCTGCCAAGGCTTGTCTTCACAGCCTCAGTTAATACAAATTTTGGACTTTGTATAATGCTGTTTATATTTCTAATAAGCTCAAAAATGCTTCCAACCGCCTTTGCAGAGTTTAAATCATCATCCATGGAATGTCTAAATTTTTCTTTACACTTTTTTGTTAGATTATCTATTTTTAGTTCTGCTTCCATATTCTTTTTTCCTAAAGTTTCTTCTGTATGGCACCCTTTATCAAATTCTTCAATTAAAAATTGAATATTTCTTAAAGTGTTTGTAACTTTGTCCAGTGCTTTTTTTGCCTCAACAAGCTTTTCAACGCTGAATTCTAACGGGCTCCTGTAATGAGTAGACAGCATATATATTTTTACAACATTCTGTGAATATTTTTTTAAAAGGTTTCTAAGTATCCAATCTTCTTTAAGCCCTTTTGACTTAGACATTTTTTCTTCTTTAACTTCAATCATTCCATTATGCATCCAGTAGCGCACAAAAGCATCTTTTTCAGGAAAAGCAGCTTCCGATTGGGCAATTTCATTTTCGTGGTGAGGGAACACCAGATCTATCCCGCCTCCATGGATATCTATGGGGTGTCCTAAGAACTTAGTCGCCATAGCAGAACATTCAATATGCCAGCCCGGTCTCCCCATGCCCCACGGGCTATCCCAATAAGGTTCGCCTGGTTTTGCACTTTTCCATAGCGCAAAATCTATTTTATTTCTTTTACTAAAAGCACCATCTTCTTGCTGTTTCATTTCTTCAATTTTTTGTCCGGATAATTTCCCATAGTGCTTGAATTTCTTTACATCAAAATATACATTGCCGCCTGTTGCATACCCAAAGCCATTTTCTATTATTTTGACTATAAAATTTATTATCTCCCCAATCATTTCAGAAGCCTTTGGCATTTTATCAAACTTACTTATTTTTAGACTTTTAATATCATGCAGAAAAGCATCGGTATACCTTCTGGTTATAACCCTGAAATCAACATTTTCCTCTATAGCCTTGTTTATTATCTTATCTTCAATATCAGTAATATTTTGTACATAATTAACTTCATAGCCAATGTACTCTAAATAGTTTCTTACCATGTTAAAGACTATTATAGGTCTTGCGTTTCCAATAGATATGTAGTTATAAACTGTCGGACCGCATACATACATCCTGACTTTGCCGCTTTCGACTGGCTCAAACGATTCCTTTTCCCTGTGAAGGGTATTGTATATTTTCAGGCCCATGCCTTTTTACCTATTCTTTTAATTTTTTACTTTTTTGTTTAGAGCTACCTTTTGCTTTGTTTTCTTTCTTAAGCTTTTTTAATTCTTCTTCCAGAAAACTTATTCTTGCACAACAATCACTTAATATTTCATTTACCGGATCGGGTAAATTCATTCTATGAAATTCATCTGACAAAACTTTTTCTCCCTTTATCTTTACAATTCTTCCCGGAACGCCAACTACGGTACATTCATCAGGAACAGATTTTATTACGACAGCGCCAGCACCTATAATTACATTATTGCCTATAGTTATTGAACCAAGGACTTTTGCTCCAGCCGATATAACAACGTTATTGCCAATGGTAGGGTGCCTTTTCCCTCTTTCTTTTCCTGTCCCCCCCAATGTTACTCCCTGGTATATTGTTACGTCATCACCAATAATAGAAGTCTCGCCTATAACCACGCCTGCACCATGATCAATAAACAACCTTTTGCCAATTTTTGCCCCGGGATGAATTTCAATTCCTGTTAGAAATTTATTAAATTGTGATATTGCTCGAGGCAAAAACGGGACTTTGTGCTTAAACAGCCAGTTAGCAACACGGTATGCCAAAATTGCATGAATTCCAGCATATGTAAGCAAGATTTCCGCAGTGTTTACAGCAGCAGGATCTCTTTCCTTCGCCACTTTTATTTGATCTTTTAAATCTTCTATTAAGCCCATCGCTTTAGACATACAAAACGTTAAACAATTTTATTAAACTGTACTGTACTATTAATAAATCATAAAGAATAATAATCTATTAAAAATTAATTATTTTCAAGGTATTTTAAAGTTTGGTTTACTCTTTTTATGCAATTTTTCAACCCAAGTATAGCTATAATTTTTGGAAGTTCCGGCCCATGTGTCATCCCTGTAAGAGATGCCCGCATTGGCATATATAAAAATTTTCCTTTTATTTTGTATTCTTTAAGATCTTCTCCTACCGCTTTAATAAGTTTCCTGCCAACCTCTTCATCAATATCAGGGTCCTTCTTGTTGTTATAGGATTTGAGTGTTGACCCTAATTCCTCTAAAAAAAACTGCAGCACATTTGAAGAAGTTTTCAATTTCAGTATTTCGTCAGCTTCCTTGCTGTAATTATTTATTCTGTCCTTAAATAAATCCCCGGCATAATCTGGAAATTCGCCAAGTACTTTTATTTTGTCTCTAAACGCGTCAACACATTTTCTTACCTTCAGCATGATTTCTTCATTTTCTACATCACTTTCTTCTATCACTTTCTTCCCAATCAAAAAGGGCGTGCAAAGATCTACAAGCTCATCAACTGTCTTTTTTCTAATATAAATACCATTGATCCAATTTAGCTTGTCGGTATCAAATATAGCCGGACTTTTGGATATATCTGATATCTTAAACTTGCTTACAGCATCGTATATGCTGAATATTTCTTCACCATCTCTGGGATGCCAGGAAAGCATGGAAAGATAATTGCAAACAGCTTCGCTCAAGTACCCCATCTCTCTGAACTGAGTAATAGTGGTGGCACCATATCTTTTACTTAACTTAGAGCCATCTTTTTCAAGTATCATTGAAATGTGTGCAAAAAAAGGTGGCTTTTGTCCAATACTTTCAAACAGCAGTATTTGCTTTGCAGTATTTGTAATATGATCTTCTCCCCTGAGTACATGCGTTATCTCCATTTCACTATCATCTACTACTACTGCAAAATTATAAGAAGGGGTTCCGTCGGATTTAATGGCTATAAAATCTCTGATAACTTTAGGGCTAAACTTTATATCTCCTCTTACCAAATCATTAAACAATATCTCGCCATCTTCAACTTTAAACCTTATTGTGAACTTTTTGCTTTCTCTTAAATTCTTTTCAACATCCTCTGCACTTAAATTTCTACATTTGTTATCATATCCCGGCATTTTCCCTTCAGATAAAAGTTTTCTCCTTAGATCGCTTAAACGCTCAGGAGTGCAAAAACATAGGTAAGCCTTGCCTTCATTTAAGAGTTTGTTAGCAAATTTTTGATAAATTTCAATTCTTTCACTCTGTCTGTAAAATTCATCCCAGCCCAAGCCAAGCCACTTTAAATCATCAATTATGGAATCTTCGTATTTCCTGTCAGACCTTTTAGTATCTGTATCTTCTATTCTCAAAACAAGCCTTCCATTCATACTTCTTGCAGCCAACCAGTTAAACAAAGCTGTTCTTGCTGTTCCTATATGAAGACCGCCCGTAGGAGACGGCGCAAACCTAAATCTTGGAACCATTTTTACTTCTTTTTTTTCTTGTATTTCTTTTGATATAACCATCTTATTATTTGCACTTATACACTGCCAAAACTATCACGCAACAGAAAATTAACCAGGACAGGTTTAATTAGTTAAATATATTATACATAAAAGCACATTTAGTCAAATTTATTTAAGAAGTACTGCGCTCTCAGCAGCAATCCCCTCTTCTCTTCCGCAAAAACCAAGACCCTCTGTGGTTGTTGCTTTTATGTTAATTGCTTCCTCGCTTATTTTTAGGATACCAGATAACCTTTTTTTCATCTCTGGGAAATATTTGGATACTTTGGGTTTCTCTAAAATTAATATACAGTCTATGTTTACTATGCTGAGGCATTTTTTTTTCATTTTTTTGTTAACTTCCTCAAGCAGCAGTAAACTGGAAATGTTTTTATACCTTGAGTCACTATCCGGAAAATGATTTCCAATATCGCCAAGACCGCAAGCTCCCAATATAGCATCCATGATAGAATGGACCAATACATCTGCATCTGAGTGGCCTGCAAGTCCCTTGCTGTGATTTATTTCCACTCCTCCCAATATTAATTTTCTGCCGCTCTGAAAATTATGAACATCAAAGCCTATGCCTATTTTCATATAAAATTAATCCTGCAGTAATATCTATTTATAAAATAATATGCTCTATGTAACACTTTCAGGTAAATAAACCACCTAAAAATTTGAATTATTTAGCATTATCTTTAATTATCATTAATTCGGCAAGGAATAAGTCAACCGGTGTTGTAATTTTTATATTCTCATGCCCTACTTTAAAAATTTTTATCTTCCATCCCATCCTCTCAACCAGGCTGGCGTCGTCAGTTCCAACAAAATCATCCTCCATAGCCTTTTTGTGAGCATCTAAAATTACTTCATAAAAAAAAGCTTGCGGAGTTTGTGCATACCAAACCTTGTCCCGGGGTATTGTTTTTTCCACTATACCATTATTTTTTACTTTCTTTATGGTTTCATTGGCAGGTGCAGCTATTATCGCACCCTTTATATTAGAATCCCTTTTGTTCTCCTGTGTTAATACATCAATAATAGAGTCAATTTCTGGAGTTGTAATAAGAGGCCTGACACCATCATGAATTAATATTACACTGCCCGGTGATGGAGGAATTTCCTTGAGAGCATTATAAACCGACTCCTGCCTATTGCTTCCCCCAACTACTAATTTCTTAACTTTGCTGAGAGAGTATCTTTTTATTATCTTCTCTCTACAAAATTTCAAGTAGCCGCCAGGCACCGTTACGTATATATCTTTTATTTTTTGGGAACTTTGGAAAGCTTCAATGGTACGCGCGAGCACTGGCTTGCCATATATATTCACAAACTGCTTGCTGATATTTCCCTTTAGTCTGGTGCTCCTTCCAGCTGCTGTAATTATTGCTGAACTCATTAGTCACTGCCACTGCTAGTTTTTGAAAAAATCACAATTTAAACCTTTGAGCCATGCTTCCACTATTGCTGTTATATAGCTCATTATACAAATAATACTCTGAAAACTTTTTTAACCTGTCATGCAAAGATTTAGCCCTCATTTTACCCATACCGGGAACTTCGGATAATTCATCAACACCAGCATTTAGAATGTTTTTTAAACTACCAAATTTGTCAATTAAATTTTCAACCACTGTCAGTGGGAGTCTTCTGGATTCTGAAATAATCCTGAATCCTTTAGTATGTACGCTAAACTCTCTCAAATCTCCGTCAACATTATAACCTAAAATCTCTGCTAAATAATTCTGGTCAAGAAGCTCATCGGAACTTAATTTCCTTATCTTTCTTCTTACTTCAGTTGATTTTAAATTACTTTCAGGATTAATATAATCCTTTATAATTTTGATACTCTCATCAACCACATTTGTCATTAATTCCTCAACCTGCATCTTGAGAAGTCTTCCGTCTACTCCCAGCTCATAAATATATTTTCTTACTTCCTTTTCTGTTTTTTGCACTATAACCGACCTTTGAAGCACATTAGCTACATCAAAAAGGGTGACTATGTCTTCCAGCTCTCTTACTGTCAGATTAAAAGTAAGGTGGTCTAATCCATGTTTAAATTTTTCCAGTGTTTGAAGTGCTTGATTAGCCTTTGACAGCACCAATCTTGGTTCCTCAAGCATGTATTTAATATTGTCAATATATATGGTTATTACATCTCTTTTTTGAGAAATTGATATCACCAAAGTTTTTGTTTGTTTTGCTACTCTTTCAGCAGTTCTGTGTCTGGTGCCAGTCTCCGTTGTTAAAATCTCTGGGTTCGGGAAAAGATGGGTATTTGCATACAAAATTCTGTTAGCATCAGTGCTAAGAATTATAGCCCCGTCCATTTTAGCTAATTCATAAAACTTGGCAGGTGAAAAACTGCAACCTATGTAAAATCCGCCATTGACCAACTTTAAGACTTCTTCTGAATCTCCAATTACAATTAATCCTCCAGTTTTACCCTGAAGTATATACTCTATGCCTGTACGGAGTTTTGTTCCGGGTGCAATCCTTTTTAAACAACTTAATAATAGTAATTCTTCCTTCTCATTCATCTTGTTATTATAACAAATATGATTAATAAATAATTAAACCTAAACCTTAGCCATATTGTTGCTAATTCTCCTGGTCTCAAGCTTTATTTCACCATTCTCGGAGCTTACAATAATTCTGCTATTTGGTTTTAATTCCCCTTTTATTATTTTTTCAGAGACAGGGTCTTCAATTAAATTTTGTATGCATCTTCTCATGGGCCTTGCGCCCATTGAAGCATCGTATCCTTTTTTAATCAGCAGCTCCTTGGCACTCTCAGTTAATTCTATTGTCAGCCCCTGGAGCTCAAGCTGCTGCTCTATTCTTAAAATCATTAGATCTATAATTTTGTAAACCTGCTGCTCTGTCAATTTATGGAACACTATGACTTCGTCAATCCTGTTTAAAAATTCAGGCCTGAATGTCTTTTTCAGCTCGCTCATCGCCTTGAGCTTTATATTTTCATAAGAAAGGGCTTCATTGTCTGCTCTTTTAAATCCCAGTGGTGTATTTTTTTGTATCTCCCTGGCCCCAAGATTAGATGTCATTATTATTACAGTATTTTTAAAATCTACTTTTCTGCCCTGTGAATCAGTAAGGCGGCCTTCCTCAAAGATTTGCAGCAATATATTAAATACATCCGGATGAGCTTTTTCAATTTCATCCAGCAGTATTACGCTATAAGGTCTTCTTCTTACCATTTCCGTAAGCTGTCCGCCCTCATCATAACCAATATATCCCGGTGGAGAGCCCACCAGCTTGGAAACAGAGTGCTTCTCCATATATTCTGACATATCTATTTGCATTAGGGCATCTTCTTTCCCGAATAGAAATTCTGCTATTGTTTTTGCCAGTTCTGTCTTACCAACACCGGAAGGGCCCAGGAATATAAATGAACCTATGGGTCTCTTTGGATCCTTAAGTCCTGAACGCGATCTTCTTATAGCTTTTGAAACAGTTTTAATAGCTTCATCCTGCCCAACAACTCGCCCGTGCAAGCCTTCTTCCATCTTTAACAGCCTTTTTGATTCAGTTTCTGTTAACTTACAAACCGGCACACCTGTCCAGCTTGACAACACTTCCGCTATCTCACTTTCATTTACATTTTCTTTCTTAGTTTTTCCTATTTTGCCCCAATTCTCCTCTGCTTCTCTTTTTTCTTGTATTAATTGTTTTTCCTTATCACGAAATTGAGCTGCTTTTTCAAAGTCCTGTGATTTTACAGCATTATCTTTTTCACGAATTATTTTTTCAATACTTGCCTCTATATCCTTGATGCTAGGCGGGGCAGTAAGCGCCCTTATTCTGACTCTTGAAGAAGCTTCGTCCATTAAATCTATGGCTTTATCCGGCAAATATCTATCTGAAATATATCTGTGAGACAATTTTACTGCAGCAGTTATGGCCTCATCAGTAATGACAATTCCATGGAATTTTTCATATTTCTCTCTAATCCCCTTTAGGATTTCAATTGACTCATACACTGAGGGTTCATCTACATATATTGGTTGGAACCTGCGTTCAAGCGCTTTATCTTTTTCCACATATTTACGGTATTCGCTAACAGTGGTAGCACCAATAGTTTGAATTTCTCCACGAGCCAGCATGGGCTTTAAAATACTGGCAGCATCAATAGCGCCTTCTGCAGCTCCTGCACCAACTATCGTATGTATCTCATCAATAAAAAGCATAATATCCCCATCATCTTTTATCTCTTCCAGCACTTTTTTAAGTCTTTCCTCAAAGTCTCCTCTATACCTTGAGCCAGCTATGAGAGCACCTAGGTCCAGTGTAAAAATTTTCTTATTCCGCAGGTTTGAAGGTACTTCATTGGATATTATACATTGTGTTAGTCCTTCTACAATAGCTGTTTTCCCTACACCTGATTCACCAATTAAAATAGGGTTATTTTTAGTCCTTCTGGATAAAATTTGCATCATTCTTCCAATTTCTTTCTTCCTGCCTATTACAGGGTCCAGCTTGCCCTCCCTGGCTAACAAAGTTAGATTTCTTCCATACCTGTTAAGCGTCTTGGGCACTTTTCTCTGTGTTTTATCAGCATCCAAATTGCTGCACGATGGATCAAGTGGATATCTTTCTAAAATTTCTTTTACTTTATTTTTTGTGTTCTCTAAATCAACACCCAAACCATTTAACACTCTTGCAGCTACGCCTTCTCCCTCTTTGAGCAGGCCTAAAAGTATATGTTCCGTACCAATATAGTTGTGCCCCATCTGCAGCGCCTCTCTTAATGACAATTCCAAAACTTTTTTAGCTCTTGGTGTAAATGGAATATGTTCATAAGATTGTGATGACCCTTCATTCACAACATCTTTTACCGCAGACCTGATTTCCTCAGAGGAAATGCCAAGCTCTCTCAGTACTTTGACTGCAATTCCTTCCTTTTCGTCTATTACTCCAAGCAGCAGGTGCTCTGTGCCGATATAATTTTGTTTTAAAAATCTTGCCTCATCCTGAGCTTTAACTACTACTTTTCTTGCTCTCTCAGTAAATCTCTCAAACATATTATCTAATCCTCTTTAAAATTTTCTCCCTAATCACATTAGCACGGATAAAATCTACCTCGTCTTCTCTTAACTTCTTATCCTTTTTCATACTAAGCATTATATGTGAATTTCCAATTATGTTAACAAGCTTGCTAAAATTAAATTTTTTTACATTTTTAACAATACCAAGTTCCATGCCTAATTCAATCATTGACAAAAGCTCAAGCGATTCTTCGTATGACAGCATCTTTGCGTATTTCAACACACCGTATGAGCGGTACACGCTGTCTTCCATATCTACAAGGTGATTCGCTTTTAGTGTTTGCCTTGCTTTTTCTTCTTCCTCAACTATATTTAAACAAATTGCATTCATTTCTTCAACTATATCCTCTTCACTCCTGCCAAGAGTAGCCCGTCTGGATATCTGAAACAAATTTCCAACAATTTCAGAGTTTTCCCCAAAATACCCTACAGTTCTGCAACCTATATTAGTTATATTATTAATGAAATCTGTTATTTTTGAACTCATTACCAACCCAGGCAAATGGGCAATGACTGAGATTCTAAGGGCAGTGCCTAAATTCACAGGACAGGCAGTAAGATATCCCAATTTGCTGTTGAAGGCAAAAGTTAACTTTTTTTCCAGCTTTTTCTCTATTTTCATTATTTCCTTATATGACTCCCTGACATTCAAGCCCGGGGCTGCACATTGAATTCGCAGATGATCTTCTCCGTTTATCATTATTGAGACAGATTTTCTATGGTTGCAGGGACAAGATTTTACCAGTACCCCTTTCCCCTGCATTCTGCTGGTCATTTCAGGACTCATCAAGTGCTTTTCTATAAGTAGCCTTCTCTGAACTTTTGTCAATTTATTAACTGTATAAAATTTATAATCGCTTAATTCTCTTATGCCGCTGGCCACACCTATAATTAAATTTAATACATCATTTTTTTCTTGACTGCTGCTTGTGCTTCCAAACTTATGGTCGGAAAGATTTCTTGCCAGTTGTACCCGCGTAGTTAAAATAATTTTGCTTCTGGCATCTTTGCTGATTTTCCTTCCAACATCACTGTTTTTACACATTGTCGAAAATAAATTTGTTTTACCCATCTTTTTAATTACCTGTTGCTTGATTTGTATAATTTTTTCTGCAATTTTTTTATCATATCTCTCAATTGTGCTGCTCTCTCAAAATTTTCTATAATTACTGCTTCGTCAAGTTCAACCTTTAAATCCCTTAAAATCTTTTCGCTTTTCAGTCTCTTGCTGCTATTACACGGCACCTTGCCCATGTGCCCAATTTTTCCATGAATAGATTTTATCAAAGGATAAAGGCCATCCTTAAATTCGTCATAACAATTGGCGCATCCAACTTTTCCAGTTTTCTTCATGGTCTTTAAATCTGTACCGCAGCAGTGACATTTCTTGTCATTAATCCAATCAACACTATCAAAAAATTTTTTATTCTCATCACCTTTATAAAATTTAACATCAATTTCAAGTATGCTGGAAAGAATTTCAGCTAAATCACTGAAAAAGCTTTCACCGGAAGAAAATAACAAATTTTTCGCACAATCGTTGCATAAATTCATTTTTTCAGCATCATTATTGTTGATAGCTTTAATTAAATGAATGTTTGCTTTGTTTTTGCCACAACTGTCACAAATCATCTGAAGTACCCCTACTCTGGTTTTCTAAATCATAGTAGACAGCTAAATTATATCACTTTTTGTACCAAATACTAACAACTATAGGCCGGGCTGTTAATCGCTCTCAGCTCTCATGAGAGGAAATAGTATCACATCTCTAATTGAATTACTATTAGTCAAAATCATAACCAATCTATCGATACCAATCCCTTCTCCACCTGTTGGAGGCATTCCATATTCCAGAGCCCTTAAAAAATCAACGTCAATCTTACCGGTAACTCTTTCCTCATCGTCTTTACTTTTTACCTGTTTTTTAAACCTTTGCAGCTGGTCTGCAGGATCAGTCAACTCTGAAAAAGCATTTGCTATCTCTTCTCCTCCCATAAAGAGTTCAAACCTCTCAGTTAAATTTCCATCTCCCGGTTTTTTCCTTGCAAGCGGGGAAATATCTATGGGATAATCTTTAATAAAGGTAGGCTGTATCAATTTAGGCTGGACGACAGCTTCAAAAATCTCCTCAACAATCTTGCCCTTGCTGTAGTCTTTATTTATTTTTAAATCCAGGCTTTTAGCTATTGAAGTCAGTTCCTCAATGCTGCTGTCAAAACTTAATTTTATTCCTCCAAAATCATAAATTGCACCAATCATTGTTTTCCTTTGCCATGTTCCTTCAAAATTTATGATGTTGCCTCTGTAGTTTGCACTTAGATTGCCCAAAGTTTTCTGTACCACAAATTTAATCAGTTCCTCTGTTAAATCCATTAAATCATTATAGTCCGAGAACGCCTGGTAAAACTCCAGCATCGTAAATTCCGGATTATGCTTATAAGAGATGCCTTCGTTTCTAAAATTTCTATTCAATTCAAATACCTTTTCAAAGCCAGCAATTATAAGTCTTTTTAAATACAATTCTGGAGCTATCCTTAGGTATAGATCAATATCCAAAGCATTGTGGTGCGTAGCAAAGGGACGGGCAGCAGCTCCTCCGGGAATTGGCTGGAGCATGGGAGTCTCAACCTCTAAAAAGCCCCTGTCCTTCAAAAATTCTCTTAAAGCTTCTATTATTTTAATTCTACTCAAAAAAGTTTTTTTAACATCAGGATTTATCAGGAAGTCCAAATATCTTTGTCTGTATCTTAACTCTTTGTCCTTGAGACCATGCCACTTTTCCGGAAGTGTGCGGATAGTCTTACTAAGAAGTACAAAATCGGTTATGCTCAATGAAAGCTCTCCGGTTCGTGTTTTAAAAATGTTTCCTTCTGCACCTATCCAGTCACCAATGTCCAAATCCAAAAATTTATTATATTTTTCTTCGCCAATATTTTTTAAATTAGCATATAATTGGATTTCTCCTGTAAAATCCCTCACATCAGCAAAAGTAGCCTTCCCGTGTTTCCTAAAAATCATAACCCTGCCAGCAATCTTGAAGGTATCCTCTGTTTTCTGGCCTACCTCAAGAGAAGAATATTTCTCCCTTATATCCTTTATACATATCCTTCCAGCATAGTTTTTTCTGTAAATAACCTCTCCCGATTTTTTCAAGGCTTTTACTTTATCAAGCTTTACCTTTAGCGGCTCGCTTAATGGCTCTTCCAGTTCTAACAAGTACTCTGCATTTAGTTTTGTAATTTTATTTTCAGCCTTCATTGTCCCAGCTTTAGTAGTTAAAAATTTATAAGCATAAATATATTTTCTGATAAATATAGTATTAGTCGTGCAACAGCTAACATGTTTAGTTAGATTATATCAATTATTTTAAGCTTTCTTACCTTGTTTAGCACTTTAAATGCTACTTCTTCCCCTATTTTCTTGCCTAAAATAGCCTTTCCCATTGGAGATTCATCTGAAATTTTATTTTCCTCAGGATTTGCTTCTACCGAACTTACTATTTTATACTTTCTGTTCTTTTTTTCTTCTGGATCCCTGACCACTACTGTTGAACCAATAGCTACTATATCTCTGCCGTTATTTTCGCCTAAAATGACATAATTTTGTAAAATTTCATTAATTTGTTCTATTCTTCCCTCTACAAAAGCCTGCTCATTTTTAGCATAGTCATATTCAGGATTCTCGCTCAGCTCTCCAAAATCTTTTGCTTCCTTTAATCTTGCAGCGATTTCCTTCCTTTTATTTTTTACAAGGTCGTCTAGTTCTTTTAATAAATTTTCATATCCTTCTTTTGTTAAGTGATATTTCTTCATGGAACTTTCCTCCAAACTTTATCATAAACACTACAATATAAGAAATTATTGCTGACTAATTTCTGGTAAAAAGAATAGTTCATTTTTGAGGTATTATATGGTATGAAATATTAGATGTCAAAACTATTTTGCTGTCATTTTTTTCTGAGGGATCTATAAAAATTTCATTGAAGCTGTTATATTCTATTAACCTGATGACAGGTTCCCAAGATTTTCCAAATTTGCTTTATATTCCTTCAGTTTTTTATTGATGTCCTCATATTTTAAAGACAATATCTCTAGTGCAAGCAGAGCTGCGTTCTTTGCATTATCAATAGCCACACAAGCAACTGGAACCCCTGAAGGCATCTGTACCATGGACAGGAGGGAATCTATCCCACGCAGATCTTTGGTCATTATAGGAACTCCAATAACAGGAATAGTCGTATAAGAAGCAATTACACCAGGCAAGTGCGCTGCTTTGCCTGCACCAGCAATAATTACTTCTATGCCACGGCTCTCAGCATTTTTTGCAAATTCAGAAGTTCTGTTGGGCATTCTGTGAGCAGAAAGCACATTCACCTCAAATCCTACACCAAATTCTTCTAAAACATCCGAAGCTTTGCTCATTATTTCTTCATCAGATATACTGCCCATTACTATAGAGATAATTTTACTGCTGCCGTTCATTTTAACCCATCCCTTCTGCTCTTAAAGCAATATCTCTCCTGTACTGCATTCCATTAAATTTTATATTTTCAATTGCTGAATATACTTTTTGCCTGCATTCTTTAAAACTATCAGCTTTGGAAACCACTCCCAAGACTCTGCCGCCGTTTGTAACTATATTTCCATTACTCTTCTTCGTACCTGCATGAAAAATATCTATATCATTCATTTTCTCCAGACTGTCAAGACCTTCAATTATATCTCCGCTTGACGAGCTTTCGGGATAGCCCTTTGAAGCAACCACAGCACAGACACATTTGTTAGTATCCCAGATTAGCTTCTTTTTGCCTAAACTTCCGTCAGCACAATCCATAAGCAGGGGCACAAGATCTTCTTTAAGTCTTGGCAGTATTGCCTGGGTTTCAGGGTCGCCAAACCTACAATTATATTCCAATAGATAAGGCTCGTTGTCTACTATAATCAGCCCTCCGTAAAGAACACCCTGGTATCTAATATTTTCTTTAATCAATGCATCATAAGCAGGGTACATGATTTTGCTTAGAATTTTTTCGTATATCTTTTTGCTTACAAAAGGTACAGGGCTATAGCTTCCCATCCCCCCTGTATTTTTTCCTTTATCTCCTTCATAAATTCTCTTATAATCCTGGGCCAAAGCCATTGGGACTATGTTCCTGCCGTCACAAAGACAAAGAATTGACACCTCAAATCCACTCAAAAAATCCTCTATTATCATCCTGTCGCCAGAGCCCCCAAATTTGTTTCTAATAAAACAATCCTTAACTGCTTCTATGGCCTGTTCCCTGTTTTCAGCAATAATTACACCCTTGCCGGCAGCAAGGCCATCTGCTTTTATCACTACAGGAAATTTATCCTCTCCTGTTTTCTTTAAAAAATAAACAGCATTCTCGTAATCTTCTTTTTTAAAAAAAATCCCATTTGGAGAAGGTATATTATATTTTTGAAGAAGCTCCTTAGTAAAAACCTTGCTCCCCTCCAGCATTGAGGCCTTCCTGTCAGGACCAAATATTTTATGGCCCCTGCTTTTGAAATTATCAACAATCCCGTTAACAAGAGGAACTTCCGGCCCAACAACTGTCAAATCTATTTTTTTATCCTCAACAAACTTTAATATATCATTAAAACTACTGCTTGATATATCCATGCTGAGGCATTCTGCTAATTTTTCCATTCCCACATTTCCGGGGATTGCATATATCTTATCTACTGACTTACTTCTTGAAATTTTCCATACAAGGCAGTGCTCCCTGCCGCCGCTTCCAATAACCAGCACCTTCATAAAACTCCCATCATGATATAGTTAAACAATAAGAGTGGAACGCCTTTTTTGCTCAAATAGTCTCTGCACCAAACTTTCGTCCCTTACAATAATGCGGCTTCTTTCTGCACCTACGCTAATTAGCGATACTGGCACCTTGAGCATTTCCTCTATTTTCTCTATATAGCTCTGGGCATTTTCAGGAAGTTCTCCAAAGTTGTTTACCCCGCTTATGTCCTCATCCCATCCTTTGAACTCCTCATAAATAGGCTCACACTTATGCAGGATAGTCTGATGAGGGGGAAGACTGCTATAAATTTTTCCTTTATACTTATAACCGGTACAAATCTTAATGTTTTTAAGACCGCTAAGTACATCTAATTTAGTTATAGCTATGCTATCTATAGAGTTTATCATCACTGAATATTTTAAGGCAACAATATCCAGCCATCCGCACCTTCTTGGCCTCCCGGTTGTAGTTCCGTATTCAACACCTTTTTCCCTCAGGTAATTCCCAATGTCACCCTCTTCCTCAGTAGGGAACGGTCCTGATCCTACCCTTGTAACATAAGCTTTTGTAATGGCAATTACTTCATCTATCCTGCCAGGGCCGACACCAGCGCCGACACAGACTCCTCCGGAGATAGTGGATGAAGAAGTAACAAAAGGATAAGTTCCATGATCAATATCAAGAAGGGTTCCCTGCGCGCCCTCAAAAAGTACTTTCTTGTTTTCATCAATGGCTTTATTTATTAAAAATGAAGTATCAACTATACATTTTTCAATTCTATCAGCATATTTTCTATACTTTGTAAAAATCTCTTCTAAATCCAGCGGTTTCATATTGTACACTTTCTCAATCACAGCATTTTTGAATTTTAGAGATTCTTCCAGCTTGGTCCTAAATATTTTTGGATCAAGCAAATCTTGTATTCTTATGCCAGACCTTGATGCTTTGTCTTCATACACAGGGCCTATGCCTTTATGAGTGGTGCCTATTTTTGACTTGCCTAACCGATGCTCCCCTGCTTTATCTAAAACTATGTGATATGGCATAACAAGATGCGCATTACAGCTAATTCGCAGGTTGCTGACATTTATGCCCTTCTTTTCCAAATCATCCAGTTCAGCTATTAATACCTCGGGGTTTATAACTACTCCATTGCCAATCACGCATGTAACATCAGGATATAATATCCCTGATGGTATTAAGTGAAGTTTAAACTTTTTGTCACCTAAAACTACGGTATGGCCAGCGTTATCGCCGCCCTGAAACCTTACAACCATATCCACATGGCTTGAAAGCAAGTCAATAATCCTCCCCTTGCCTTCATCTCCCCATTGTGAACCTATTATAACTACAGCAGACATAATATTTAACCCTCCGTTCCATCTTGATAGGGCTGGCTCAAATTTAAAAATAATGCATATTCATTGAAAAATTTCAAATTAATTTTACCTGTTGGTCCATTCCTATGTTTTGCTATGATTATTTCTGCTTTACCCCTATCCTCGCTATTTTCATCATAATAATCATCTCTATATATAAAAACCACTAAATCTGCATCCTGCTCTATTGCTCCCGACTCCCTAAGATCTGACAGATTAGGCCTTTTATTTTCTCTTTTTTCTACTTCTCTTGAAAGCTGCGATACTGCAATAACAGGAATTCTTAATTCCTTGGCAATACCTTTTAAATTTCTTGATATATCTGTAATTTCCAGCACTCTATTCCCTCTATAATTAGTTCCAGACTGCATAAGCTGAAGATAATCAACAATTAAAAGTTTTATGCCATATGTGCTTACAAGCATACGGGCTCGCGCCCTCAGATCCATTACAGTTAAAAAAGCAGCGTCGTCAATATACATTTTGCTCTCAGCCAGCCTTTCAATAGCTCTTGCAAGTTTTGGCCATTCATCGTCCCTTAAGTTGCCTGAACGAAGTCTTTGTAAATCTATCCTTGCCTCTGCACACATCATTCTTTGTGCAATCTGCTGTTTGGACATCTCCAGCGAAAATATCGCCACTGGCAATTTTTCTTCCAATGCCACATGTTTTGCTATTCCTAAAGCTAATGAAGTTTTCCCCATTCCAGGCCTTGCTGCCAAAACAATTAAATCTGAGCCCTGAAAGCCAGAGGTTTTACGGTCAAGATCCGTATAGCCAGTTGGGACACCCGTTATCATGGATTTCTTTTCATACATGCTTTCAACCTGTTCATAAACTTCTGAAAGCACGTCTTTGATTGAAGCAAATTTACTGTTTTTAGTATCTGAGTATAAATCCTGAGAAATTGAAAATACTAATTGTTGTGCTCTATCTACTGTGGAACTTAAGTCCTCCGGAATTTCATATCCCATTGCTGCTATTTCTGTAGCTGCATATATGAGTTTCCTTAAAATTGAATTATGCCTTACAATCTGAGCATAGTATTGCACATTAGATGCAAGAGGAATATTGCTTATAAGTGAATGTATAAACGTCTTACCGCCAACTTCCTCTAACAGCCCTTTTTTCTCCAGATAATCTGCGGTAGTAATTGGATCTGCAGGTTCCCCTTTTGCATATAATTCTATTATTGCCTTAAATACTTCCTGGTTTGCTTTCCTGTAAAAATCCTCTTCACTAATAATCTCAATTGTAGAAATTATTGCTTCTCTTGAAATAAGCATTGAACCTAAAAGAGATTCCTCAGCTTCTATATTATATGGAGGTATTCTTTCCAGCTTACTTGTGTCTAAAGGAAACACCTTTAATTCTTTTTTTGCCTGCCCCTTCATGTTTAATTAAGTTTTTTCAAACTTCCATGTAATTTTTTATTCTTAACAATTTTCAGTCCTTAAGACTTATTTTTCTTTTTCGCTTCAACATCTTTTTCTTTTGTTGAAGCTTTGCTATCCTTTGTTTCATCCTTATTGCTTGAACCTTTTTCAAGTTCATCTTTTTCTTTTGGAAGGTCTTCGGTTTCAGATTTTTCTTTACCTTCCTCTGGCTTGCTATCACCTTCTACTGTAACTTTGACAGTACTTTTAACATCTTTATATAACTTTACTATAACATCATATGATCCAATTTCTTTCAAGTGGTCCTCAAGTTCTATCTTCTTTTTATCTATTTCAACTTTTCTCTCCTTAAAGATCCTATCTGCAATATCTTTGCTGGTTACAGAACCATAAAGCTTCCCTTCTGAACTCGTCTTAACTTTAAAATCAAGCTCAAGATTTTCCAATCTTTCAGCAATTTGCTTTGCTTCTTCAATATTCTTAGCTTCTTTTTTCATTATGGATTTTTTCACAATCTCCATCTGTTTGATATTGCCTTTAGTTGCACGCGCAGCTATTTCTCTGGGTATTAAAAAATTGTTAGCATAACCATCTTTAACCTCCAATATATCTCCCAGGCTTCCTAAATTTTCAAAATCTTTAGTTAATATAATTTTCAATTTTTCCTCCTATTCTCTGTTCAAGATTTTTCAACCTCTATCTAATTTCCTAAAATTAGCCCATATATCTATGAGTCCGATAACAGGCAAAATAAAGATAAAAGCAACAAACATGCCAAATATAATAAAAATTATTATCCTCCACATAATGGGTACATTAAACCTATCAAAAATTCCCCATATTACAGATACTCCGACCACAGAGTATAAAAATCCAAATACAATTAAAAAATTATAGCCAACCACATCAACAAGCATGCCCAAACTTGCATTAAAATTAGGTATCAAAATCAATGTTAACCCAATTATAATTCCCCAGCAATAATACCATCGAATGTCCCATTTCTTAAAGGCTAAGGAGGATTTAATGTTTATACCTTGCTTCTTAAAAACTATGGAACTTATAAAATAATTTATAATGCTGCTGCAAACGCAGCATGCAATCCAGATGCCAGGAAGCAAGTATGGAATAAACTTTAAAAGTTTTTGAGATTGCTTTATAGCAGAATTAAATTGAACCTCATCCATAGCTATAAGACTGCCATATTTTTTAATCACAATATCATTTTGCAAGTTATCTATATAGCCATTATAGCTTTTAAAGAATTCGCTTACAACATTAATGCCGCCTAAAACTGATGATATCAAAATATATAATATTGCAATTCCCAAAAAAGCTAAAAATATATTTCCGACAGCAAACAATGTACTTTTATCTCTATCAATATAAATTTTATATATAAAAGATACAGCAACTATTGAGGCCGCAACAGTTATGGCCAGCATGTAATTCAAAAAAAATAGAGGTGCTGTTCCCAGCACTGCACAAATCGCACTATCTCTCTTTCTTCCTGAAAGTAACAGCAATGCCGTAGGAATCGGCAGGAGCGCTAACCATAAAAACCCAAAAAATGGTAAAAATATAGTCGCAATCAGGATTAGGGATGTAACCAGTATTAACAGTACAAGGTTTAATTTTTTTATGTTAGAAGCACTCAAATCATTAATTATCAAAGGACATCTCAATTTTTATTATTCATTAACTAATTTTAACCTATTATCTATTAAAATAAGGTATAAGTGCTACTTCTCTTGCTCTTTTTATAGCTGTAGCTACTTTCTTTTGATGCTGTATACAATTACCGGTTACCCTCCTGGGCCTTATTTTCCCCTTGTCTGAAATATATCTTCTCAATAAAGCTATTTCTTTATAATCAATATTATCAATACCTTGCTTACAAAAATAACAGTATCTCTTTCTCTGCCGTAATTTCAATAATGATATTTTTGAGCTATCTTCACTTCTATCTCTTCTATTTTCATTTCTACTACTTCTTCTTTTAGCCAATCAGTACACTCCTTTTCTTACTAATATTAATTTAATTTTAAAATGGTATATCTTCGTCAGTAAAATCAAGTTCTTCTTTCTCGCTATTTTTTGCTTTAGTACTGGAAGTTACACTACCTGTATCCATTTTTGGATTTTTTTCTATCCTGCATGAAGCAAATTCAAGACTCGGAGCCACTGCACTTGCAATTATTTCTACAACTGATTTTTTCTGTCCATCCTTATCTTCCCAGCCCCTTTGCGAAAGCCTCCCGCTTACAAGAACTCTGTCGCCCTTGCTTAAACTTTCTGCACAATTTTCAGCAAGCTTAAACCAAACAGTAACATTAAAAAATGATGTATCTTCTACCCACTCTCCAGATTTTTTGTTCTGATATCTCCTGTTAACTGCCAGTCCAAACCCTGCCACAGGGGTACCGTTAGGTGTAAACCTGAGTTCTGGATCCCTCGTCAGGTTCCCAAGTATAACTACATTATTTACACTAAGAGCCATTGCCTACCACCTTCTTATTATTTATAAATTCCTAAAAATTAATTTTGGTCATTTCTTCTTGTAATAATATGCCTTAGAACCTTGTCATTAATTTTATTTATTCTATTTATTTCAGGAATGACTTTATCATTACAATCAAAATTGAGTAAGCAGTAATACCCGCTATCTAGGTGTTTTATAGGATAGGCAAGCTTTTTTATGCCCAAATTTTCTTTATCTACAATTTCACCATTTTCTTTTTCTATTAAAGAAATAGTTTTGGACAGCTCTTTCGTGACACCATCCTCCTCGAGAGAAGGATCGTATACGATCATTAACTCATATTTTCTCATTTACAGTAAACCCCCTATGGACTAATACTTATTAATTAGGTTCTACTTAATCATGTATCCCCATTAAATAGAACAGAAGCATAATATGATAGAATTAAATATTTAGTTGTCAAGCCTTATTATTTTTTTAAATGCTTTACGCTATGGGATATTATAACATTTAAAACTAATAATCAAATAATTTTTATCTGTGTGTGTTGATGTTTGTCTGTGTTAGCATTATTTCTACAAACCCTGCAAAGGCAAACATCAAATGATAAGGTGCCGTAAATAGCTTAGCCTTCATTCCTCATATAAATATTTGTGCAGGGATATGGGATTTCTATACCCTCCTGATCAAATTTATCTTTTATCCTCTTTCTTATCTGTCTTCCAATTGTCCATTGATTTCCAGCTTTTACCTTACATATTATTTTAAATACAACTGCTGAATCTCTAAGCTCGCTTATTCCGCCATCTCCAAGCACCTTTGGCCTTTCCAGTATTACTTTCCTGTATTCTTTATCATCCATTAGCTCGTCAAATATATTTTCTAAAACTCCTACAACCCTATCTGTATTTTCTTTATAATGGACACTAACCTCTACTAAAGCCCTGGACCATAGTTGCGTACGATTGCTTAATTTAGTTATCTCACCATTTGGAATATAGTGAACCGTACCTTCAATATCCCTTATCACTGTGGTTCTCAGATTAAATCTCTCTACAGTTCCTGAAGTATCACCAACTGTTATCACATCATCTATCTGAAACCACTGCTCAAATAGCATAAATGTCCCATTTATCAAATCCTTTACAAAGCTTTGTGCTCCAAAGCCAATAACAATACCCATCACCCCGGCACCAGCCAGTATTGGAGTAATCTCAATTCCTAATTCACTTGCTATTATGAGGACAGCAAACACAGCGCTTATTGCTATAATTAAATTAGACACAACACTGGTAAAAGTAAAAGTTCGCTTTTTTATCTCAATTTTTTCATCGCTTATTTTCTTGTTAAATAACTTTTTTATTCTTTTTGAAACTAGTCTTACAATAATAATAATAATTAAAAATACTACCAGCACTATTACAATGTTAATCCAATTGCTCTTTAAATTTTGAAAAATATTGCCCGCAGCTATCCCGGCTACTTCTGTATTATTTTCCATCTGCCTGCACCTCCTAATGCTTGCTCCTATTTATTCCAATTAAAATTACCCGTCTCAATTTTACATACTTTCTAAATTATATAAATTTAACAATCATCCTTGAGACTGCTATAAATTTCTATAACTTTATCTTCATTGTTGTCATATACAGGATTCAGATGACCTGTATAATTTATCTGCGAAATGTATGGAAATCCTTTGTCAACCACCACTATATTTATTGCTCCCTGCCTTTGTATGATGGATCTCCATCTTGAAGTAGGTATTTTTAGCCAATAAACCAGGAGAGAAACTATCACTCCCCCATGGGTTACAACAGCTATGTTTGCTCCATCATCACTTGACCCAATTATATAGTTAATCTCTTCCAGAGTTCTTTTAGTAAAATCTTCAAAGCTTTCTCCTCCGGTAGGAGGATTTTGAAAAGGGTCCTCGAGCCATCCCATATAATCATCTTTATACTTTGCGTTTATTTCCCCGAATTTCATCCCTTCCCACTTACCAAAATTTATTTCCTTCAGGTTCTCTCTTGCCACCACACAGGCATTTTTGTTTAGGGCTATAATATTTGCTGTATCCAGAGCTCTTTTTAGCGGACTGCTGTATACAGATGAAAATTTAACCTTTGACAAATACTTTGATGCAAGTTCTGCCTGCTTTAAACCTACATCCGTCAAAGCAGTATCTTTGGCACCCTGATACCTGCCTTCTAAATTCCAAACTGTCTGTCCATGTCTTATTAAAAACAATTTTACACCCATATATATTACCTCTTTAATTTTGCAGTCAAAGCTTTAAAAACTTAAACTTGCTTAAAACTTTCTCCCTAATTTTTGAAGCAGCCAAAAACTCATATGCCAATTCTCCATTTTTTATAGCATCCACAAATAAATCTTTATAGTTGCCTCCACAAAGTTCGCATCTATAATCAGAAACTTCCGCACCATCCAAAACAACCTTATCGGTGAAACAATTTTCGCATCTTATTACTTTTTTGGCACCTGACATTTTGCCTCTTTTTGCAATCTTTTCACCCTCAATCTCTACTATATCCATGGCAAAATCCATTGTTCTTGCTCCGCTTATAGATGTACCTATTCCATATGCATCTGCTACACAATTTAGCTTGATGATATCATTTTCATCAAGCCCGCCGCTCACTACAAGCTTTATATCTTTATATCCCCTGATATCAAGTTCCCATCTAACTTCTTCAAGAATCTTCTTAAAATCTCCTCTTCTTGAGGAAGGAGTATCAAGCCTCACTCCAAATAAACTTTTACCCAGCGCTTCGCAAACTTTTATAGCTTCAAACTTCTCGTCGTTAAAAGTATCAATAAGAGAAATCCTGTTAACGCCTGGTTTGATTATTTCGTTAAAAGCCTCAGTTGCCCTTACAGTATCACCCATAATTAAAATTAAGGCATGAGGAATTGTGCCAACAGGCTCACAACCAATAGCTTCAGCACCTGCAATTGTAGAAACTCCATCAGCTCCGCCAATAAATGCACACCTTTCAACCATTGGAGCTATGGCAGGGTGTACTCTTCTTGCCCCAAAATTAAATACCGGCCTGTCACCTGCAGCTAACTTACATCTTGCAGCTTTAGTAGCTATTCCACTGGAATGGCATAAGAACCCTAATACGGAAGTTTCGTAAATTCCAAAGTTTAAGTATTTGCCCTCTATAACCATCACCGGCTCATATTCTGTAAATACTGTTCCCTCTGGCATACACCTCACTGAGACATTGTCAATAGAAGAAAGCAATTTCAGGCTTTCTTCTATTCCAGCCAGTATGCCCCAGCCATAATCTAAAGGAAAACTTTTTAAAAAAACTTCAGCTTTTACCGATACATCAATTTTTTTAGCTTTTAGTATTTTCTCTGTTCTCTTGAAGTAAATATCGGTTACTTTGCCATTTTTTATGTCTTGTTCATCTGCAGTAAAAAACACTTTGTGTATCCTTATATTATGTTCGCTTTTAAAATATTTTTCATCTGTTCAAGGGCAAACTTATGATCTTTTTTGTTCAGCCCGATTACAGCATCTTTGACTACATCTACATTGTATCCCCTGAGCACCGCATCTGAAACTGTGTAAAGAATGCATATATTGGTAACACATCCAGTAACAATTAATTTTTCCACAAATAATTTCTTTAATATTCCATCCAAATCTGTATTAAAAAATCCTGAATATGTGCTTTTCCTTACAATAATATCGCTCCCCTGCGGCTTTAGTCCATTTATTATTTTTGCGCCTTCGGTATTTTTAACAGCATGAGGGGGAAACATCTTAAATTCTCTATCATTTTTATCATGGCTGTCACAAACATATACAACAGGGTATCTCTGGCTCCTGGCTTTTTCTATTTCTCTAATAATAGGCTTGACAATAGTTTCAATTCCAGGAACTTTAAGCGGTGCTCCATCTATTACAAAATCATTCAGCATGTCTATCACAAGCAGTGCTTTTTTTCTATCCATCAACCGCCTCTTTAAAAACGATACAAAAAATTTTACTTGCCCTTAATTATTTTTTACCAAAACATTGTTAACACAGCAAACCCGGTGCAAATTCCTGCCGGAAATAACCTTTAAATAATAATAACATCTAGCAAATAATTTTGTAATAAAAATTTTACCTTACCCATCCCATCAATTAAGCTTTGGGGATTTAAAACACCAATTTTTTAATGCTATACAAAAATAAAATTTTATTTTAATATCTTAAATAGGAATAAAATTATTAGCAAGAAGTGGCAGTGATGAAGAAAAATACGACAAAAATAAAAGTTTTATCTTTTTTTGCAATCCTGTTTTTCATAATATCAGCTTTACCCCTTTTAAATGCCTGCTTTCCAAGTATGGTAGAAGTCACCTTATACTTTGCTGGATACACTGAAACAGATTTTTACCTGGAACCAGAAACAAGAAAAATTACAGATAATGAAGACCTTTATAAAAAAATACTGGAGGAGCTGGTAAAGGGCCCTGACAGCAAAGAACTTTATCCAACCCTTCCTTCAAGTACAAAAGTAAACTCTGTGGCGGTAGAGGATGGACTGGCAATTGTGGATTTAAGCAAAGAAGTTATAACTGATACCACTGAGATACCTCACAGCTCTACTACTGAAACGCTGGCCATTTTTTCCATAGTAAATTCACTTACTGAATTTGAAGATATAGAAAAAGTTAAAATAACCATAAATGGAATGGATAAGGGCAAAATAGACGGGATACAGATAGAAGATTTCTGGGGTCATGTGGGAATTTATGAAGAATTTACCAGAAATGAAGATGTAATCAATAAACCTGACTAAAACATTATAACAAGCAATGCAGGATAGCAAAAAAACTTCCTCTCAAAATTTAAAATACGAAGAAGCAAATGATGTAAATCTCTTTTTTGCAAAATCCATGTCATCCAAAGAAGAAGGCCTTCCTTCCATAGGATGGCTGTGCACCTATACTCCCGAAGAATTAATTATTGCCGGGGGATTCACACCAATTCGAATAATGGGAAGCAAAAATATATATAAATCTGAAAGCTACTTCCCTATTAATTATTGCCCTTATATTAAAGCAGTCTGGGAATATATTTTAACCAACAACGAAAAACTGCGCTCAATTATTTTCACTAACTCATGCGATGGAATGAGAAGATTGTACGATATCTGCAGAAAGTACAGTCCAAAAATTCCATCTTATATGTTAGACGTTCCCAGAATAAACACAAAAGATTCATTGGACTATTATGCTTGCAATCTAAAAAAATTAGTTAATTTTTTAGAGAGAATAAAAGGAGAAAAAATAAATAGCTCAAGCATAGAGAAAGCCGCAGAGCTTGTTAACAGTAAGCGGAAACTGTTAAAAGAATTTACCTCAATTTACATGAGAATGCCGGATTTGATAAATACATCCACATACTACAGCATAATGGAACTGTCTATGACTTCAAACCAAAATATCTTCGTAGATGATTTAAACAAATATATAAATTCTCTAAAAGAAATGGCTCTTCAAAAAGAATTTTCAAGGTCTGCAAAATCAAACAATACCCCAAAGATAATGATAATTGGCAACTTCGTAAATGAAGAAAAATTATGGGATATGCTGTCATCGTTGAACTTGAGATTGGCTGCTGATGATTTGTGTACATCAAGCAGATATTTTGAAGGATTTGTAGAGATGAATCACAATTCTGCACAAAACTCTAATTTATTTATTTTGAAAGCCATAGCTTCCAGATATATTAATAAACCTAAGTGCATGAGAATGTCTGACCTGGGGGCAAAATTAGATGAGATTGAAAACAATATTAGCAACAACAGTATCGACGGGGTAATTTTTATCTCATTAAAATTTTGTGATAATACGCTATATTTCTTTCCTTTGCTAAAACAAAAATTGGCAAAGCTCAAGGTACCAACTCTTTTTTTAGAACTTGAGTATAACAACTTTTCCGGAGGGCAGATTAAAACCAGGATACAGGCTTTTTTAGAGATGCTGTAACTGCTGC
>Ga0114918_10000496_pt1 | contig 34097 bp, 20 predicted proteins | sample LantaG_FD_87015 | JGI IMG/M metagenome (GOLD analysis project Ga0114918, IMG submission 87015) | Deep subsurface microbial communities from Baltic Sea to uncover new lineages of life (NeLLi) - Landsort_02402 metaG | ecosystem: Environmental > Aquatic > Marine > Oceanic > Sediment | place...
CCTCCTCGTCAGGACGAAACTCGATGTCCACCTGGGTCCAGACCCCACCCTCCAGCAGCCGCTCGTAGCGCCGCACGAAGGTGTCGGGGACGTGAACGAAGCGGTTGCCGAAATTCACCACCTCTGCCCAATACTTGGTGCCGTCCAGGCGCACCAACACTTTGTCAATGTACCGCTGCTGACCCCGTTCCTTCACCCGCGACTGGGCCTTCATCGCCTCGTCGGGCCGGATGATGTGGTCGGCCAGGGTATTGTGCACCAGGCGCAGACCCGCCTCTACCGCGACGGGATCGTCCGTGGCGCAGTACTTACCCAGCAGGTACTCCAGCACGTACGTCGGCACATTGGCCCCCACCTTGACCTGGCGCACCAGGTCCTTTCGCACCACCTTGCCCGCGAAGATCTCGTTCACCTTGCGATCCAGTTCCGGCATCTTGTCACCTCGTTCCCCTCACTAACAACCTCAAGGCTTGGTCCGTCCTCATAATGAGATGGAGAACGGAACACGGTCCAGACGCGCCAGGCTGACGCCGGTGGTCGCGTCCAGCAAGTGAACCGTCACCTCGTCTACGGATGGCGTCGTTTTCGTCTCCGTGATCATGAGCGTGACGGTGTTGTTGGCAATCGCCCGGGGCTCGTCAGCATCCAGCGCCAGTTGGACGTCCCTGGTGGCCTCCTGGAAGCCGTAGGAAGCAGACACTGGCACGGAGATAGACTGGTCACCAGCCCGCACCTCGACCCGGATCGCTGGTGGCTCGATGGGCAACAGCTCTTCCGAGCGACCCTCGACCGTGACGGAGAGAAAGCGCGTCGATATGGTCTGGCTGCCAGGCGTGAGCGTCCATTGCACGCGGGCAGGTACGGCTGGCGCCCGAGCGACCGCCGGGCGGACGGTCAGCACCGGCACCACCAGTTCTGGCAATGACAGGCCGCCGTGGAAATACTCCATAGCGCCGCCTTTCACCTTGAAGCAAGACAGGTTCCACGGGGTAGCGATCTCGAGTTCGCCGCCGATGCCAAAGGCGGAAAGGGGTGCGCGCAGAAAAGCGGGCGCCTCCGCGCCACCCTGGCCGACCCACACCCGCCGCTTGAGGGTCGCCGTCTTGCCTCCCGGTGCGTCGATCCTGTCACCGGTGGTCAGCTTTTCGCCAAAGAGATAGCCGTGATCTGCGCTGATGACGACCGTCTCGATTCCCAGGGCAAAGAGCATCTTGATCGCCCGGCGAAGCTGGTTGAGGACATCGTCCAACGTGCGACGGGCAAGCGCCGGGTTGTTTTCGCACAGGCCATCAATCTCTTCCGTTGCCGTGACCACGACTACGTCGGCCGACTCGATGGCCTGGCTCAAGGGAGTGTCCGAAAGCGGCGCCAACTGGTCCAACCTGGCCGCTACCACGTTGCCCTCTACGACCGCGTCAAAGTGAGCCAGCCTGTCCTGGCGTGTCTTGAGCGTCCCGCCGGCGATGACCGCGGCCAGCCGATTCCCCTCGGCGGGGATTACCGTCAGTCCCCTTTCCGCGCCGGGTAGAAGCGCCGCCATGCCGATCTCGGTGACGGTGGGCGGTGTAGCCAGCGCCGGGGTCAGGTCAGGCTTCCAGTCTTGCTCCAGGATAGCGCTGAGTTCGCGGGCCATCTCGAAGCGCAGCGCATCCACCAGGATGTACGCCACGCGCCCGCTCTTCGCCGCCGGGGCCACGACCTCCTGATAGACGTCGGCCTGGAGCAGGACGCCGGGGAGTTCGAACCGGTCGGCGGCAAGGGCGCGCGTAAACAGGTCGGCCAGGTGGTCAGACACGGCCGCGTAGCGCCGGCGGGCCTGGGCCACCAACTGGATCAGCGACTCGTGATGCTGAACGTCGAGTTCGAAGCGGTGGAAATCGCGCTCCAGGTGGCGCTGGGCGGTGTCCAACTCGCACCACGGCTGGTCGCCAAGTGCGTAGCCGGACAGGAGCGCACTGGACGACCACTTTTTGCCCTTGAGCGCGCCCTCCACCCGCGCGGCCTCGACCAACACCCGGCCAGCGTCGGCTACGACTTCCCAGCGGGCCTTGATCTCTGGCTTTTGCACCGACCAGAAGCCGCCGAGCCGCGCCTCGGCCAGTTCGACCAGGCGCCAGGCAGGCCGCTTCGCCAGCGTTGTTTCGACCTCCCTCTGCAGGCGGACCTCGCCAGCGGCAAAGGTCTCACTGTGGGCCAGAGCATCCAGGGCCAGGTCCAGGGATCCCGCCCCGATTTCGGCCTGCACCCGCTCGGCCCAATGGACGTAGCTTTCGGCCAGGTCCCGCCGCATCCGCCAGGCCTGGGCCAGGTCTACAGCCGCCTGGCGGGCCACCGGCCGCCCGGCGACGGCAAAAGTGCGGAGCGACTGAGGCACGCTGTCCCCCAGCAGTTCGATCAAGTCCGTGACCAGCACTTGACGGGCCAGTTGCGCCCGCAGCGGTGTGGGTCCCTGGTCGGCCGGGAGCGCGACGCCCAGCGCATCGGACAGCAGCCCCGCCAGGCTGCCGAGGGCTTGCCGGGCCTCGATCTCACTATCCAGCGCCGGGTCGGACAGGAAGCGGAGCGCCACCTCGGAGACGTTGCCGCTGCCAAAGATGACGGCCACCGCGCCGGTCTGCGCTTCGGCGCCCTTTTCGGCCAACTGGTCCAACTCTGCCAGGGACAACTGTCCGGCCTCGACCTGGGCCACGATCTCCTCCAGGGCTGCCGGCGGGAACACCGCCCCCAGCGACCGGCGGGCGACCGCGGCCAGGGCGGCGTTCTGCTCCGGAGGCTGCTGGCCCGGCCGCACCACCACCCCGGCGACCTCGAACTCCACCAGCGCGTCGTGCGTCTCGGCCCGGGCCAGGGGCACGTAGATGAGCAGCCGGGGCGGATCGGTTCGCTCCTCCCATAGCGGTTCCAACTGGCGGCGCAGCCAGACGAAGCCCCGTTCCGGGTCGTAGCGATGGACGGCGGCGCCAGCCACCGCATCCGGCTCCAGCGTCCGGGCCAGATCCAGGTATGATTTCTCCGGGTCGAACCAGACGACAGTGGAGTGGTCTTCCACCTGCTTGCGCAACAGATTGAGCAATGCTTCTGTTACGAGAGGCATGTTGTTCTCCTGAATTCGATCATCAGTACACCTCGACCTCGGACAACAACTCCCGGCGGGGGACATTATCCACGATACGCCAGGTGGCGTCGTATTCACCGCCGGTCCCCCACTGGCTGGGCCGGCCCAGGTAGGGGGTGCTCTTGCCGACGCCATCCAGGAGCCGGGTTCGGGCCGGCTCTTCTAAAGGTAGCTGAAGGAGGTCAGCCAGATAGCCCAAGCGCTGGACGAGCGCCTGAGACCGGACGCGCAGCCCATAGTCGGCCAGCCGGCCCCAGTCCAGCCGGCCCTGGCCCCGCCAGAGCATCGCGGCCACCTCCGGTATGTCGCCGGCATAGGCGGGCCGGTCGAGGGAGTCCACGACGGTCTTTTCCGGTTCGGCCATCATCACGCGGCTGCCGTAAGCGTCAACCTCGGCCGCGCCAAAGAACTTGTGGGCCGGCTGGACGACCAAGCGGTACGCTTTGCCGCGCACGGTGAGCAACCGGCGCTTCTTGCACGCAGTAGTGGCGATGTAGACGGTGGCTGAAGCCTGGGTGGAAAGACCGTGGAAGAAAGCGGCGGTGGCGAAGGAGAAGTAGTAGGGCGTCACCAGCGTGCTGCCGATGAACAGAGGGTTGGTGTCCGGAAAGGCGTGTTCGCCTCGCTCGGCGGGGATCAGTTCGTAGGTGCCGGGCGTGATGAGGGCCAGCCAGCGGCGGCGGGCCAGGCGGTGGAGCACCTGCCGGGCGTGGTCGTAGGAGCAGTCCAGGATGGTCATGGTCTCCTTGATGGTGACCACCGGTTGTTTTTCCCACTCCAGGTGCAGGATGAGTTTGGACTCGAGGGGAGAGAGAGAACGGGACATCGCTAGCTCACCTTTTCTTGGGGCAATCAGTTCTGTAACAGCTAACGTCACAAAACAAGACCTGTGTAAGTAAATTATACCGTCAATCGCGCGGAAGGCAAGTGAACGCGCCTGTAGGGTCCAATTGACACAAATCTCGTTCGCTGGTATAATCCCCACTGTCTGTTAAGTTAGTCGGTTTGGCATCTCTCACCGCTCCGATTCACGCAATCGGAGCGGCTTTTTGTGAGAACCCAGACCGGCACAAACCCACGGGTCAAGTACCTGTGTGAACCAAGTAGTACAACAGAGGAGTTTCATGCGTTTCACAGAGTTAGATTTAAGCGAACCTTTGCAGGAGGCAATCAGCGCCTTGGGATACGAGGAAACGACCCCCATCCAGACCCAGGCCATCCCGCTTGGCTTGCAGAGATGCGACATCGTCGGTTGCGCCCAGACTGGCACCGGTAAGACGTTGGCCTTTCTTCTGCCAGCGTTGGAACGCTTGCTACGGGATCAAGCCAAGACCAAGAACCCCCGAGTCGTGGTCCTGGAGCCGACCCGTGAGTTGGTCATCCAGGTCGCTGGGGAAGCCCGGAAATTGGCTACCCGTACATCACTACGCATCGTTTCCGTGTATGGCGGATCCGGGATGAGAGGGCAGACCGACAAACTACGCCGGGGCGTCGACGTCGTCGTCGCCACGCCAGGTCGCCTGATGGATCATATGCGCCGCAAGAACGCGAACTTTAGGGATTTGCAGATTCTCGTGTTAGACGAGGCCGACCGGATGCTGGATATGGGCTTTCTGCCTGATATCAAGCAAATCGTCAGTCGTATGCCCCGTCAGCGCCAAACTATGCTCTTCTCGGCCACGATACCTCCGACGATTTCGGCTCTCGCTCGCCAGTTTCAGCGCGACCCGGTGAGTATCGAGATGGATCTGGCCCATCCTCCCGAGGCGATCCAACAGGCCCTTTACCCGGTGCCTAAGCACCTCAAGCTTCAACTTCTCTTGGCTATGCTTGAGCAGATGAAAGTCAATAGTATGCTGGTTTTCACCAGGACCAAGCAAGGAGCCGACATCGTGACCCGGCAACTGCGCCAGACCAGGATCGCCGTGGCTTGCATTCACGGGGATTTCAAACAGTGGGACCGGATATCTGCGCTGGAAGGGTTTCGGTCGGGCAAGCACCGAGTTCTGGTCGCTACCAACATCGCCGCGCGGGGATTGGACGTGGAAGGGATCTCACACGTGATCAACTACGACGTACCGGAACACCCCGAGGATTACGTGCATCGTATCGGGCGCACCGCCCGATACGATGCCGATGGCGACGCCATCACGCTCGTCACGCCTGACGACGAGGCTCTGATCCATCGGATCGAGTACCTGCTGGACCGCAAGATTGAGCGCAAGACCCTGCCAGGGTTCGACTACGACGTGCCAACGCCCTCGTGGGCCAAACCCTCAGCCAAGGCGCTGATGCAGCAGGTCACTCAATCGCAAAGCCTGGCCGACCGCTGGCGATCCATGGGGTTTTGATAGCATTTGGCCAGGAACGTTTGAGACCTTACAGCGCCGGAGCGGAAGCCCAGGCGGACGGCTCACGCCTCGGGTTTGACCAGTCCCCGTTCCCGCATCCGCCGCGCCATCGTGCTCCAAGGGTACTCCCCGGCGACGAGCTTCTCCCACGTCCGCTGCGCTTCCTTCCACGGCACCAGCTCCCACAGTGGCGCGATGCTGATCACCACGCCGTCGTTCAGGTCGGGCGGCAGTTTCAACAGAGCGACGCGGTCCAGCCGGTCGCGGAATTCGGTCACCTCGGCGACCAACTTCTGCTGGCGCTCGATCTCACGCTCGCGCCGACGGCGGGCGCTGCCGCTCAAGCCCCCCCTCTCATCCCCCCCATCAGTGGGAGGGAGGCCGTCCAACCCTTCGGCCAGGCTCAGGGCAAGCCCTTGCCGCAACTCCTCCAGCCGGGCCTCTTCCAGCGCCACCTTGGCGTCGGCGTAGTCGCGGCCAGCGACGAAGAGGGTATCGGGCCGCAGCCGGTGGATGTAGAGCCAGATACCATAGTTGCGCTTCTCCGATTGGAGCAGCCAGTAGATGGGCGCCTTGCGGCGGCTCTTGGAGTAGCGCTTGATGTGGAAGGCGAAAAAGCCCTTGCGCGCGTCCCGGAAATAGTCGCGCAGCGAGTCAAAGCCCAGGATCTGGCACGTCTCGCGCTCGATCGCGCCGGCCCGGTCGCCCCACAGAAGCGAGAGTACGCCTCGCACGCGGGTGACGATGTCAGAGGAATGGGTGGGGTCGTCTACCAGGATGGAGTCCCAGGCGATGGGGAGGGGGTAGGGAGTAGGGGAGTGTGGGAGTGTGGGAGAGGGGGGGATGTCGAGGACGTTCTGCCGGGCGCGGAGCCAGGATTCGGGGGCGATGGCGTCCACGTTGGCCGGGGGCAGGCCATCGGTGCCGGCCAGGGCGCCGGGGGTGCAGCGGGGCAGCGGGTCGAAGGGGACTTGGAGCGGTGGCAGGAGCGTGGGGTCCTGCGCCATCCGCACGTCCCAGCGGCCGAAGGCGACGCCGACGCACCACATCAGCAAGTTCTGGACGCGGGCGGGGAGGTCTTCGGGTGGGGTGATCTCGCCCTCGTCATCTTCCTCGGCGGTTTCAGGTTCCAGGTTCGCGGCTTCGGGTTCGCTCATTTCGGCGCGGACGAGGGCGCGGTTAGCCTCGCTCAGGCCATAGAGGTCGAAGACGATCTCGTCAATCTCGGCCTGGATGGCGGCCAGGCGGGCTTGAGCGGCCTGCGATTCGGCCCCCAGGGTCATGCCAGCCTCAAGCAGAAAGTCGGTACGATGGTAGACAAGACTGGGTAAGCAGAAGGCATGAGTGACTTCGTCAGATCGGTCGAAATCTCGCTTGATGGCATGGCACTCCAGCGCGCGATTGCCTATTCTCTCGCTTTCCTGCGGCGATGGCTCTGTCCATGGTAACCTTTGAAGAACTCCGACAATGAACTCGGGAAACCCCCACCGTCCAAGAGAGAGCTTGAATAGAAAATCAAACGGTCTGCTGTTCAGTACACCCATAAGCATAGGCAGGCGTTCAACGGGAGCCAAGGCTGCCTGGCCTCGCACGCTAAAGATGCATCCTTCAGGCATTGCCGAGGGTGCAAACTGTGATGCTCTTCGTGGCCAAGTGAGTCCAGGAGAGAAAAAATCTTCTAGACATTCAGGTCTCTCGATCTCGCGCCCGGGGCGACCATAGAAATCCAAGAATGTTCTGCGGCTCTCATCCCAGGCAACCACAACTGGGATATCACTGTGATATGGTGAGAGTCGTCCTCCCTTTGGATAAGGAACCCACCGAGAGTATCGTCCGATCAAATCCGGGGGAATCTCCCACCAAGCCCTTACCCGCCTAGCATCGTCCCCCGTTGATGGCCCACGTCTTGCCCTGCCAGCCGTTGGCTCAAATGGCGGAAACCGTCTCAGCTTCCTGCGGAACTCAGGGCCTACCCAATACGCAAAGGGCGAACCATAGATCAGGGCAAAGTCGGCAGGGTCGAGGGCGTAGGTTTCGGCCCTCACCCCCAGCCCCTCTCCCAACCCTGGGAGAGGGGAGTCTACTTCCCCAGTCGCGTTCAGGGCGGCGATCTGGGCGGCCAGGGCGTCGCCCTTGTCGTCAATGGGGGTTTTGAGGAGGCGGAAGAAGACCGATTTGCTCATTGTCTTGGCTCCATGGTCTATTCCTATGCTGCACCCGGCAATCTTTCACCGACAAGTCTGTCCAACCACTCGCCAGCATACTGCTTCTCAGCAGGAGAGCCATGTTGGACCAGACCCTCAAAGAACCGCTGGAGTTTCCGGAACTCCTTGGTCTCAACCACGCCCTTCTCGCCAAGAGCCACATTCCCCAGCACATCTTGGATCACCAGGCGTTCATGCCCATCAAAGGCGTCATATTCCCGTAGCAGCCAACCAGCGCTGCGCTTCCAAGGGTTAGTCCCTGCTGTGACGGACATGGCTTCGATGAGCACAGCTCTTTCTGCGCGATCCAGCTCGGTCGCACTACTAGGCTTGCGCTCTCGCTCGAAGGCATGCCGTAGATCCCAGGCATCTTGTTCGTCCAGCCTGGGATAGGATTCGAATTCCTCAGCCAGCGATCTGAGTAGCGCGGAGAGTCGCTTCTTCTTCTTGCCAGGTTGCCAAGACTCTTTCACGCCCCTGAATTGCACCACCACTTCCTCAATGTCAGCCAGGCTACTATCGAATTCGATCGTCTCAATCAGATTGTCCAGATCGTGCTGAATGCTTGGATCGCCGTCATGTGTTGCGTTTTCGAGTTTATAGGCAATTTGCAGCAGAAGCCATGAAACGTCTCCGAGTGCGGAATCGACGATCTCCTTGGCACGCTCGATCAGTACCTTTGTTGCAGTTGGGGATCGGCGCGCGCAAGCACCCAGAGTGTAAATAGCCGAAATCGATCGAGACTGGCCGGGGCCTTGCATCTGCAGATATTTCACAGTCCTTTCTGACAGCGCAGCCAGAGCCGTCTGTACCACTTTCTTCTGTTGGTTGTCGAGTTGATGCCCATCGGCTGCGCTAAACAGCTCCTCCACGATTGCGTCTACGAACTCGCTGGGAAGGGCCCCATAGTAGTCAAAGAACCTCGCCAAGTCAAACAGGGAGTTCTTATGCTTCGCCTTCTCATCGCCTCGGAACGAGCCCCAGATCGTGAGCAAGTCAACCAGCGCGGCGGGAGCAAGGGCAGACTGAGACTCCACCAAGTGCCGCACAGCCGCAAGCCGGTGTCGAAACCCGATTTCCTCGGCCCGAATGAATTCCCGCAGTTCCTCTTCGCTCAGCAATCCTGACTGAAACAACGCCTGGCATCCCACGTTCTGAAGACGCGGAGTCTCACTGTAGGCGGCTTCCCTGAGCGCCTCCAGGGTAAGCTGAGCGGTCCTTCGATCCCGTGACTGCGCCAATCGTATCAAGTGCCTAACAACACTTTGCTCAGTAGGTTCAGACTTTATTAGGAACACCTGTCTCAAGATGGCGATGCCGAGGTAGGGCTCCTCCATGTGCATCAAGATGTTTTCGGCCTCCCGGATCTGATCAGGCCTGTCCTCACACCGATGGAGAACTCTGGACACCAGTTCCAGCAGCCTGTCGTCGATCTTTCGCTCCATCGTGCTGGTCTCTCCCCAATCGAACAACACCTCCGAGATCTCTCCGGCCAGCGTCTTCAGCGTCGCTGAGTCCAGAAGTGTCGCTTCCTCCGTATGCTGCATGTCAGTAACTTCTGTCATTGTGCAATCCCTTTTCCAATCTCACGTCGACTCACAGGATCTCCAAGCTTTCAACATTGTCAGCTTCGGCGCGGCGAACATCCTCAGGATACCATGCACCACGCTTGCCAGTCGAGACCTCCACCAGCGCCTGCCACGTGTCTCCCTGAGTCGGATCTTGCCATGTGAACGCTACCGCCCGGTTCGGCTTCACTTCCCACCGCAGTTGGATGGTGTAGCCATCAGGTGCGGTCTCTGGCAATTCGATTCGCATGTCGCGATCATGTGTCAGCAGTGGATCAGTTTCGTCGAAGCCCTGATGCAGCCGCAGCCTCACACGTCGAGTCCCGCGAGTAATCGGCAGTTCGAGCACCCCCCACTCACCAACCCGCTGGTCCTTGCTCACGGCAAGTGCAAACCCCCCTTCGTGTTCATAGAAGATTGATTCGAACAATGCCGGTTCTTCCACTTCCATCAGTGAACCCTGTCTGTCGCGGGCCTGGTACAGAGCCGCGCCTAGGGCAACGCTGGTCATAGGATCAGGACTCGCCGTGACCAGAGTGCTTGCCGGGAAGTAGTTCATCAAACCCACCTGGATAAGTAGCAACTCACACATGCCTCCATGCATCAGCACGACGTCGATGTCCTCCTTGGATAGCTGTGCCTCCTTCAGCACCGTGTAGATAGGCCCATAAATCGTTCCGATTCCCTGTGGGTTCTCCTCAGGATTCTCGGGCTTGAAGAAAGGTTCCAGGACATGTTCGAAGTGCTCGAATGAAACATACAGGTCTGGGATTTCGAACGCCCCCTCCGATGTGTCCAACTCTCGCTCTCTGGGCACAATGGTGCATCCTACACGCGAAGGATCATCAATGTCGAAAGGCGGACCTTCCCTCACGTATCCCCAGTTGAAGTAGCCCGTCAGTTCATCGCTCATCCGCCTCTTTAGGGGTTCGGCCACATCGAAGAGAATCGAGCGGAAGACATCCTTGCGATCTCGGGGATTCTCAGGCATCCTGGAGCCCTTAGCTGCAAGCCTCTGCACAACGTAGGCTGCCAGAAGCAGGTCGAACTCGGTGCCAGCCAGCTCAGTGTAGCGAGAGCGAGACAGAACCCGCAAGTGAAGGTGGCCATCTCTTGGCTCGACCTGGGCGAGCGAGACGTCCAGAGTACCTCCTCCCATGTCAAACACCAGGATTCTGTTGAGGCGGGCAAAGTCTACCTCTTGGCCCTTTTCCTTCCTGTCGTGTATGTAGTGCATTAGAGCGGCGCTCGGTTCATCTATTAGGGCTACCTTCCCCGAGAACCCAGCCAGACGTGCAGCCTCTATAGTCGCCTCTCTCTGCCTACTTCCGAAGGAAGCTGGCACAGAAATGGTAACCGACGACAAATCGTCACGAGTGTCGTGCAGGCTTTCCAGCGCCTCAGAGCGGATCTTCTTCAGGATAATTGCCGAGATCCCTTGAGGAGTCCAAGGTGTGCTCCAACCAGGCACCTTGTGCCGCCAGTTCTTACCCATGAGCCGCTTAACTGCCCTCACTGAGCGGTCGGGGAAATTGACCGAGTAGCGCCGAGCATACTCTCCAACGAAAACAGTCCGCCCATCGCGCTCGAACAGCACCACTGAGGGCACGTGTTTCCACGTACGACGAGTCCCTTTCTCGATAGCCTGGTTCAGTTTCAAGGGAGTTGGCTTGGGTTCCTGCAGTTCTCGATAGTCTAGGAACGCAGCCTTCGAGTTAGTGGTACCTAAATCAATACCAAAATAGAGTTCTTGCATAGCCTACTCCTCCGAACTGTGAATATGATATTGGTGTGCTGCAACTGCCGCGCCATAAGCCGGCAAGTAAAGGGTATCCGGTGCCCACCGCACTGCGTCAGAATGCTTGACACGATCTTTCCATGGAGCAAGGAGAGATGCTCCCTCTCCTCCTATCCAAAGCCGACGAGCCGATGCTGCCTGAGGAGCGGACATTTTTCGAAGGGCGGTCAGTGTACCGGGAAACAGTTTTTCCTTCTGCCACACCTCTAGCCTTGGGCGAGCACCAAAGTCATCCAGCCGATCAGGCTGCTGGAGAAACAAGAGCAGCGCTCTTAGCACACTCTCATCCAATCCATCCGTTTTGTCCAGGGTTTCGATAAAGTCCCTGATGCCTACAGCGCTGTCCAAGGATTTCATGCTTCCTCGGGACGGGTCGTAGATCTCCCAGATCCTAGTACAGGCGCCACCCACACAAGCAAATAGATCGCCGAGCTGAAAGCCGTGGTGAGTAATCACATAGCATTGCACAGCAACGCGGTCGGAAATAGTCTTGAAGCCCATCAGACCATATGCCTGCCCTAACGACCGCAGCCGCTTCTCAAGGTTGGGTGTCTGATCATCACCTCGACGCCAGGGCACCCAATGACTCGAGGGCGCAACCAGACTGACGCCATCTAGATTGAGTACCACTGTGGCTCGTTCCTTGACTCGCAGGGACGGGCAGCGTCGCAACGCCTGCAGGAACCTCTTCCACACGTGGCGCGCTTGCTTACCTTGCTCTCCATCATCAAGCATTCTGCAAAAGAACGCGGTGTCGAAGCGAGATGCCTCTGCAAGCCCAACTTCGTCGAGCGCTTCGTACCCCACTTTGCCCGATAAAGGATCATATGCATTTGGCAATGCACCCTCATAGCAACCATACCATTGGGTATGCGCATGGGCAGGCCACTCAACAGGCTCAAAACATATGCTGGAATCGCCTGGTCTCCTGTAGCTCTGGCTGATTCGTATTGCAAGGCACCCTACGTGTATACCCACGGTCAACATGACACCAATCTCCTTTCATCTGCTGTCATCTCCTCCTCTGCGCCTTGCTCTTTTTCCGACTCTTGTCCTGTCCCTTCGAATTCTCTTGCCCTGCCTCTAGGTCATGCTGTTGCACTATTCTCCTGAGTTCTCCCTCCGCTCGTTCAAGAAGCTCTACCGCTTCCTGGCACTTCTTCAGAATCGCTGTTGTGTCCGAGTTGTTCAATTCCATTGTCATCCTCCTCAACATAGCGGACCTTTGCCCGGATCAACACATCCTGTCCTAGCAAGAAACCCGGGCTTATGACCTGGCAAACGCCTCCTTCGCGGTATTCTTCATCAAGTCTGAAAGCGTGCAGATCCTTGTCTTGTAGCACAATGCATTCACCCTGCCGATACATTATCCTGACACCGCTGTTTTGAAGGTACTTGACAAGCCACTCCAGGACTTTCACGGTTTCCTGGTCGGCGGTAACGCTTCGGGCTGGATCCTCGACAATGTCCATTAGCTCTGCCAGACGGCGCGCTGTGACCTGCTGTATCAACTCTTTCAGAGCGGTCCGCCGAGCTTCTGTACGAGCATCCTCCAACTGCCCTTCGTGGCTGGTTATCTCGTCCTTGTACCTACCTGCCAATCCGTCCAGACTCTCAACCTGTGTCTCTAGGTCGGCAACCTTCTGCTGAAGTTTCCTGTTCTCATCATTGAGACTCTCGCTTCTCTTGTCAGCGTCTCGCTTCTCCTGCCTAAGTCTATCGAGTTGTGAAAACGGATCTTGCCTGCTGATTGCCCGGTAGATTTCGTGTGTGCTTTTGCCAACCGCATCTGCTACCCGGTCTCGCACGGACCTAGCTTCACGCCTTGCTCTGTCTCTCTCTGATCGCACACGCGCCAACCGCTGCTTTAGTTCTTCGCATTCGCTCTGCAGAAGCTCAAGTTCAGACTGGGAACCGGCAGGGCCTCCGACGCGTTCTGGTTCCATTCCGGAATCAGCCTCAAGTTGAGCTTGCAGCAAGTCCAGATTGTCCTGCAGTTGTGAGCGTGATCTGGAGATGTCACGTAGGATCTGCCGCAACTGCGTGATTTCCACGAGTGTCAGATCAGTATTCATCAATCAGCACTCCTTTGCTAGAGATAGTGACGAGCTGTTGCTCACGGCCAAGGACTACTGACGTGCCGTGACGTCTCAACCTATCGAACAATGATCCACTTCCCCGCAAGTCGCCACCGCCACAATGTACGATTGCCACCGCCTCTGGATGTAGTGTGTGAACGAGGCGCTCAGTCTCCTGCAACGAAGCATGACCTGAGCATCCAAGTTGGTAAGGAGGTCGAGTCCACGGTCTCTCCCCCAGTACGCCTCGATCGAACACCTCCTCTCTGATATCCTCAACCACAAAGCCCGCAAATGCAATCATATTGCTGGGGTTCGTCATCAGTGCTTCTGCCCATCGCCGCGATGCAGATTCTGGTAATAACATACCGGAACTTGCTATTACCACAGATGGGTAGCCGGTGATTTCCGTATCGATCAGGTAGCTCAGCTCCTCATCCTGATCAACCCACTTGATGCGCCACTTGCCGCGATATACTAGTTCAAGATAGTGTGGTGAGAGCCAGTGTCTGAAACGAGGGTATATTGACCGAGTCACTTGACTCGATTGGCCATCCAAGTAGACGTAGTAGTTGTCACTTGACCGTGACTCTGCGTGCTCAAGAACGAGAGTGAGAATGTCCTGTGATCTCCCCAATGCAAAGCTGGGGAGAAGTACCACACTGCGCTTCGCCAGCATCTCGTCAAGCAGCACAAAGAGTTCTTGGCGGGACTGTTCCCAGCCACCCAATTCCCTGTGTGACTCAGCCCCCGCATAGGTACCATCCACAATCAGCAAATCAGGGTGCCGTTCGGGCACCCTACCAGCCGGCAAGCTCGGCGTTTCGGAAACCTGGAGGTCGCCGGTGTCCAGTACTGTCCGACCGAGAATTTCAAGCTCTACCATTACAGAACCTAGCAAGTGGCTGGTCGTATGGAACCGCAACTTGCCAGATTCAGGATGGGCCCAGTCAATGCTGCTATCAGGTTCTGGTGCTCGAATATGATGGAGCATGGCGTCGACATCAGCGACACTATAGGGAACATTCTGCGAGAACTTTCGAACATTCTCGTAGATCAGAGGCAGAAGCCCCTTGGTGGCATCGGTGGCGTAAAAGGGTGGGACTCGCTTCCCCCGGTCTTTGAACATCCGGTAGAGAGCGGGCAGCAATCCGCTGTGATCTGTGTGAGCGTGGGTCAGTGCCACTGCAGAAACATCTGTCAACGATGTGACAACGCCAGATGCCTCGGCTCTCCCTGCCAGTTCATCAAAGGTTCGAGTTGGCGCCACGTTTGGATCAATACCGAAGTCCAATAGCACGGTCGTACCCCCGACTCGCACGAGATACGCGCTCCCGCCAATCGAGCTTCCTCCTCCGAGTGCAACGAATAGTATGTCTTCAGCTTTGCTCACGATCAGCTTCCTTCTCTAGCACATACGCGGCCGTCTCGACCATCGCCGTATTGAGCACGCCATGACCCAAGTTGGCCAATCAGTTGCCCCTGTCATCAATGGGGACTTTGAGGAGGCGGAAGAAGGTGGTTTGGTCACGCATGGGCGTCCTGCAAGATGAGTTCGACCAGGTCTGATAGATCAGGATGTGGATTGGGACAGCCGTGGATGTAGGCCCCCAGAACGTCGTCCCAGGCTCCTCTGCCGGAAAGTCGGATAGGAAAGCGCTCCCGCAGCAGATTCAACACGTACTTGCCCGAGACGACTTGTTCCAGGTTGGCCAGAGAGAGGGCTTGTAGATGGACCAGCCGGTCGGTGTACATCTGGCCCAGGTCATCCGCAATACCCATTTGCGTTTGAAGACTATGCAAATAATCAGCAACATCCCCCAGGTTGTCGAGCGCCCTGGGATGTTCCCTATATTGCCTGTCCGCGTCGTGCAATTCCTTAAAGGCGGCGTGATCCAGCTCTCGTGCCTCGCGCAGGGTCCAGTTGAAGGCGGAGAGAGGCAGGCACTCCCGGTAAAGTTCTTCTATCGTTGCCCGAGCTTCCTCCGGCGAGTTCCAGCCAGGCTTGGGGGTGCGCAGCGTGTGGGGTTGGATGTACGTGAACCAGCACTCGGGATCGAGCAGGTAGTTTTCCAGCGTGTACTTGGGCGTGCGCAGGACTCCATCGTCAGGTACAGGTGGGTAGTCTGGCTGCTCTTCAAAGTCGCGGTCAATGACCCCATAGACACATTTGGCCCCCAACCGGGAGCGCAAATCCGTTACTGCAGCCACCACCTGCTCCCAACCGTCCTGCGGGAAGAAGGTGATTTCTCTGGCGCGACTGCCGAACCAGGTGTTGTAGAACCAGGCATCCTCCAACTCCGTTTCACCTTCTACCAGGACACACACACCACTCCTCGAGGCACGCCATTTGACCTCAATCTCACCCAGAGTCGGGTAGGTCATCATGGTGTCTACTCCTCGTCCTGCTCAGGGACCGGCAGGTCAAACCGATCCTCAGGGTAGTCCAGGTTGATGAAGGCTCCGCCTCGCACGGTGTTGATTACTTCCAGCGAGTGGGTGGCCACGATCACCTGTGCATCCCACTCGCGGGCAATGCGGCGCAAATTCCACATGACCAGTCGCTGTAACGTTGGATGGAGGCTATTCTCAATCTCGTCAATCATAATCACCGCGCCCTTGCGCCGCCGCCGGGCCAGTTCGCCAAAGAGCAAGAGCACCTGCTGCTCGCCGGAGGGAAGTTGGTCCAGGCTGGCGTCGGGCCGTTCGATTCCTTGTCCCCAGGATACCGGTACCAGAACCCGGCCCTGGTAGACTCTGATGCGACGGTCATTGCCCAGGACCGTTTCCACGGTTTCCACAAATGGGATGAGATTTTGGCGATCCTTTGCGTTCTGCTCCAGGTCCAGGTAGTTTTGCCAGACCCAGAGGTGTTCCAGGCTGCCTTGCCATTCGTCGCTAGGAGAAAAGCGAAACAGCCACTCGCGTTTCTGCGACGGCGGTTCAATCGGCCCGCCGCGCGTCACCGCCAGCCGGCGATCGTGCGGGAGGTAAAGGAGCCCGTTGCGCAGCCCGGTTTTGCTCTGTACCATCTGTGAGACTGTTTGAAGTAGCACCTGAGCCCTTAGTGGCTGACTCCGGATGAGAACACGCCCCCGCCCCCCGTCAAGTTCACCAGCAAAGATGAAAGGCGCAAAGTCTTCCTCGGTTCGAGGATCGTAAGGCACCTCGATTTCACCTATTTTAGCTGTTTTGCCTGCTCTAACTATGAGGATGGTTACAATTTCCGGCTCGTCTCTCTTGAACGAATTGTACGACCAGACGGAGTCCGGGAGGTCGTCGAGAGAAAACTCGACGGTCAGGCAAATGCTCCCGCCCCACCATAGCACTTCGTTAACCAGGTCTGGGGGATTATGCTGATCCACCAAAAGGGTCAGCAGTGCCTCAATGGCATCCAGGACAGTCGTTTTTCCACTGCCGTTAGAACCGGCCAGAACGGTCACCGGGCGCACGGTGTCGGTTGCGGGGTCCACAAACGAAATCCGCCGTTCGCCCCGAAAACAACGGAAATCCTTGAATGTAATCTCGCGGATACGCATTGGTGATCTCCTTCTCGACAGTATGTGCAGAACGCGATGACTTGCTGGTAGATATCTGTTTCACATTGCGCGTTTCACTTTCTACGATTATACATCATTATGCCTTCTCTAGCACATACGCGGCCGTCTCGACCATCGCCGTATCGAGCACGCCGTAGCCCAGGTCGGCCAGGGTCACCAGGTGAGCTTCCTGCAACAAAATCTCCTCCCGCCATTTGCGGAAACTGGTGAGGAAAAACCCGGTGCGGCTGGTGATGGCGCCCAGGTAGCCGCCCTCTCGCAACAACTCTAGCCCCCGCTCCACGAAGGCGGCGTAGAGGTCGTTCTTGGTGCGGGGATAGGCGTCCTTGATGTAATCCTTGCTCCCCACACTGGCCGCGCCGAAGGGTGGATTCATCAGCACTACGTCGAAGGGACGCTGCAGGAGGTCCACGAAGGCGATGCCCTGCAGGGCGTCGTCAGCGAACAGGCGGCGAGAGACGTGCCTGCCATTACCGGCCCGCCGGGCGTACGCGCGCAGCGCCTCCACCACCCGCGCCTCGGCCTCGGCCCAGAATGCTTCGTCGTGCAGATCGCGCGGGTCAAGGCGCAAAGGCATCTGCTGCGGCTCCTGCGGCCCAAACAGTGTCAGTTGGACCGCCGGGGGCAGACTGGCCAACGTCTCCCGCGCTTTGCGCACCGAGTCCCGAATCTCGTGCTTGATTTTGAGCAGGCTCCCCGCCTCACCCGCCAGTCGCATCTTCTCCCACACGTCGCGCACCAGGTTGCCCAACACGGCTGGCTTCAGGTCGCGCACAAACTCACCCAGCAGATCGTACTCGCCCGGCATCGGCTCGGCGCAGACGACGTGGGTGCGCTCAATACGGGGGCGCTGGCGCATCTTGAGCCCCATATCGGCCCAGGCCCGCTGCGCCCGCAGCCAGAGCGCCAACCCGGCGATCTGGACGGCGCGCAGGTCAATGTCAATGCCGTGCAGGTTCTGCTCCAAAATCAAGCGTGGTACCGCCCGCCGAAACCCCTCCCGGTCGGGGAAATCCCGCCGCACCCCTGGCCCCAAGTCCGGGTCATCATACGCTTCATCGTAGATGATCAACAGCAGGTCGAAACAGTACAGCAAAAAATGCCCGCTCCCCCCCGCCGGATCGAGGATGCGCAGTTCACGAGGATCACGTTTCACGTCATTACATTTCACGTCTTTACGTTTTACGAGATACCGGCACTGCTCCGCCAGCCGCGTCTCCCCGCCCCGCATCTCCCACCACAGCCGGCCCAGCGTGTTATCGGCCAGGAAGGCCACCACGTAGCGCGGCGTGTAGAACTGGTTGCGGAAGGCCAGCTCGTAGGCATTGCGCGGCGCGCTGGAGGCCCTGCGGGCTTCCTCGCGCAGTTCGGTCGGGGTGAAATACTGGTAGATCCAGCCGATGGTTTCATCTTCGGCCCACACCGTTTCCAGTGCCGGGTCGTTGAGCAAATCCAGCACCTCTTGCAGAAAGGATTGGGTGGGGAAGAGGATCGAGGTAGGCAGCGTCCGGTCAAAGAGCACGCCCAGCGCCTGGCTCAGGTCGTCGAAGAGCAGCTCCAGGTAGAGCCGGTAACCGCCGCCTGGTTGCGCCCGCATCGCCTCGGGCGAGAGCAGGCTGAACTGCTGGAAGCCCTTCGACTGGTCGCCGGCGCCGACCGAGGGCTGGATCAGTGCCCGGCTGGGGTGCTCCATCAGCTTGAGCGCAGCCAGCCGGTTGAGGAAGGTGAAGGCGCTCTCGCGCACGTACCGCTCGACCGCTTCCCGGCGGGTTGCACCTGCTACTTCTTCGTGGCGGATGGCCGCCTCGATGGCCCCCCGGTCCGCCCGCCCCACGGCGTCCAGGTGGGTCAGGCCATCCAGCGGTTCGAAGGCACCGTCGGCGTGGACGCCGTAGGCGCCTTCCAGTTGCCGGGCCAGGTCACGCTCCAGCAGGTGGCGGCACTTGACCACTGCTGTATAGATGGTGTTGCGCTGCGCTTTGTCCATCTCTCAGTTAAAGTCTATGTCGATCCCTCAGGCCTGACGAACACGGCAATATCCCGCTTTTCCGGGTCGGGATTCCTTTCGATATGGAAGCTGACCCGTTGCCCTGGCTCCAGCAAGTGGCGCGGTCCCCGGAAAGAACTGGTCTTGAAATAGTAGTCCTCCCCATCGTCGCCACGGATGAAGCCGGCCTTGCCATGGGACAACAGGTTCTTGATTTCACCCTGTCCTTCCGGCATGTCGGCGACCTTCAGGGACTGCCAATGCTGTCTCAAGTCTCTGTACAGATCCTTGGCTGATGTTTCGCTGCTCATGTCAATGCCAAACCCCTGCACAGCCTCTGATAGCTCGGCCGGCATCTTCCAGTCCAGTTCCTGACGGACCTTTGCAGCCAGGAGGACATGCTTCTGCGCAACCTCCAGGTTCGATTGCGCCTTGAGGATGCTACCCATCAGCAGAAACAGCTCCCACTTGTACTCCAGATCCCCAGGGGCAAGCGCAGCATTGAGCGCATAGTCGAGAGCTTCGTCTACCTGCCCCAGATCAAAGAGATACTGGGCAATCCTGTGGTAGATGAACCAATCCTTCTTCCTGGACAAAAGGCCCTGGAGCTCGGCAATGGCTGTCTCCTTGTCGTCCAATTCGGCCTTTGAGAGGGCGATTCGCCATTTGAACCATACATCATTGTCGTGGTGGAAGTTGGAGAAAGCATTTAACGCCTGCTCACCAAAGCGGATGCACTCCTCGAATCGCCCAATGTCAAAGAGGGCCTTGCATCGACAGGCATACCATTTTTCTCTGTCTGATGCATATTCTATGGTTCTGCCCTTGCCGTCGGAGCCATGCCCCGGCGCTTTGGACAACTGTTCAGGTTGGATTCTGTCGCACCACTCAAGAACCCGGGCTGCTGAATAGGACGGCCGCTTCCGGTAGTAGTCAACAACTCTCAGAACAGTTCGGGCATAGGGCGAATACTGACCTGGCTCAATGAGCTCCAGGATGGCATTTGCAGCCTTGAGAAATCTGCCTTCGTTCTGTTCTATTTGCGCATCGTCGCGCTTGATCTCCAGATCGTAAATGCACCAACTGTACAAGTTCTTGTTGTAGTCAAAGTCTGGCTTCATCTGATAGACCTGCCGGCAGATGTCGAGGGCATCTTGAGAGCGCCCCGCCTTGCGTAAGGAATGCGCGTAACCCCAGCCATCCCACTCGTCGCACTGATCGCGATGTCCCTCCCATAGCTCCCGATACAGGGGAATCGCCTCTTGATACTTCCCTTGCTTGCGCAATGCCATGGCTTGGTCTCGCATTTCGCTGACGGTGCTCATCTTGCCTCTCTTTCGAGTTTGGAATATAGGCCCTCAAGTGCCTCGAAGTCATAGCGGTTTGCTCCGACGTCAATACCCGGGCATCCTAACTGCTCACAGACACTATGAAGTGCCCTGGCCAGGTCTATGAAGTCGAACTCGCAGTCGCGATACGGTCTCAGTATTTCGTAGTAGTAGGACGCCTTTCTCAGGAAATCGTCTCTTGGGGGCTTCTCTCCACTGCCAAAGAAGAATTCCTGCCACAAGCTTTCGACCTCGTCTTTGAGAGACGGGTCTCGGAAACCGTGCAGATAGGGATCGGAGACAGGTCTTCTGCGGGTATTGTACACGTCGAGATACCCTTGTTTCGACCCGATCACGACGCGGGCGAACTGATCGTTGACCAGGCCCTGAAATGATGCGGCGACACCACGTTGAACCAAGGATTCAACGAATTGGCTTGCTTTGTCGCGAGCCTCGCTCAGGGGATCCCGTTCCTCCTGGGTGGCCGGCTCGTGCTGCATAGCTCCACGTTTCGCCAGTTGATCGGCGTAGTCGTTCCAGCGGTTTCCGACGTGGCTTTCCACCTTATGCCAGTGCACGACCACCGGCCACTTCCCAGCCGCTCGCGCATAGGCCCGGGTGGCGGGTTTGTTCGCGCGCCACTCACCGGTAGCCCACTTCTCGATGCCCTCATAGTCGTAGAACAGGGACACTTCCGCTACACTATGCTCCCGGCACCAGGCGATCGCCTCCTGAACAGCCCGGAGTTCGCCCGCCACTTGCCGCATCCCCTGCACAGCCTCATCCTCCACCGGGCCGTACAGTTCGTCAATGATCTGACCATCCTTGAGCACGACAAGCCCGTACCCGACGTTTTCGTCCAGGCAGGAGCCATCGACATAGATATGGTATCCGGTCGGGGCTGGCACGGGGGCGGTCAGGCGGTCCCAGTAGGCCTGTAGTTCAGGGGCGATGGACCTGTCCTTCAACTCGTGCGTCCTCATAGTGAAACTGTCCTTCTTCGGGCTGTAGTAGATGATCGCCGGCCCGAAGGAGTGCCCCCGACGACTGATCGTCACCTTGACGCTGTACTCGCGGAAGGAGTCGGGTATGATGGTGCCTTCGATTCCGGCCTGGGCTAAAGCCTCGATAAGGCGCTCGGCGCGCTGGCGAAGCTCGCCTTCGTGCCTATGCCGCATAAGTGCCCCCTTGCCGTTTGGCGATTAAACTTGCGTTGATGGCCAACAGTTCCGAGATGAAGCGATTGGCCGAATCCTGATAGTAGACGATCAGGCGCTCCAGGGGGCGCGTCAGGGCGACGTAGACCTTGCGGCGGGAGAAGAGCTCGTTGCGTCGCTTGTCTCCTTCGTCGTCGAACAGATCCTGCGGCTTCGAGCGCTCGTACAAGTCCTCGATGCCGGTCACGAACACGACTTCCTTCTCCAGTCCCTTGACGTTCATAAAGTCCACCAGGGTGATGGCGGTCACGTCACGCTCAGGCTCACCTACGACGGTGGCAGTGCCCGTTGCGCTCAGAGCTGCTTCGACCTGCGGCAGCCGATCTGCCGAGGTGATGACCATGACGTCATTCTCCACGTAGGTTGTGTCGAGCAGGGCCCGTATCCTCTCGCCGATCTCCTGCTCAGGGTGGGCGGAGTGGAGGATCTCCGGCAAATTCGGCAGCTTGTTGGAGGACTTGAAGCTCTCGGTATATCCGTGCTCCTTGAACTCCTGCCGGGACAGGGGGTCGCCCAGGATGAAGCGCGTCGCCAGCTCGGCGATGTACCGCGGTGTGCGGAACATCTTGTAGGATTTCTTGAGCTCTACCCGCTCGGTGACAAACCCCAGGATGCTGAGATTGTGCGTTCTGTCGTAGATCTTCTGCCCGATGTCGCCAACGAAGAAGAAGTTATCCGTCCGGCACAGGTGGCTGACGACGATCAAGAAGAGGTCGTCAAAATCCTGGATCTCGTCAATAAGGACGTAGTCGAATCGGCGGAAGCGATCTGGCTCGGCTCGCAGGATGCTCTCCACGTCCTGTCTCAGTCGCTCCTCGTAGGCTGCCTGGGATTCGCCGGGAGTTCGATAGTCGGCGATGGAATCGGTGCCCAGGAAGTGGGTGACGATGGCCTCCAACAAAGCGGGGACACACTTGATGGTGATAGCACGCTGATAGCGCTGGCGGTTGAGCGAGTCGGCGATTTTGTGTTCGAATATACGGCGGATGTTTGTCTCCAGGTTGTGACTGTAGGTGGTGAGCAGGATGCGCGGGAGGGCGCCGTCGCCCGCTTTGTCCACGATATGAATCGCTTTCGAGATCAGGACGTTGGTCTTGCCGCTGCCGGCCACGTCCAACAGGTAGTTCTCGTGCCAGTCGAGGCCAAAGATCCAGCACTGCTGCTGCTCCGTGATAATCTTGAGCCGTTTCTGGTGCCTCTGCCGCCTGGTGAAATCACCGATGCGGAAGACGCTGGGCATAAGGCGCTCATTGACAGCCTGGGCCTGGCCCTCAGTGGAAGGATGAAACTTCGGATGCTTCTGAGCGATGGCCAGGAGCAACTTCTGAGGACGCGCCACGTATTGATCCAGATCCTCCTGGAAGAGCGTTCGATCGAGGTCGAGGTAGAACCTGCTCTGCGGGTTGCGAAGCACGTCGAGATTCTCCAACTTGCTCAGGAAATCGGCGCGGGAGACGCGGGGGAAGGCCAGGATGGAGGTGACGAATACGTTGAGGCCTGAAACCAGTTCAATCAGCGCATAAAGGTATGCGTTGATCTGTGCCATTGGGTTACCAACGGGCTCGGGGCTGCCGCCTATGGGCCTCTTTTCTATCGTGTACTGATCTCGCCACGTGTAGACGTTGCGAGTGAGATCCCAATCCTTGACCTCGATGGAGATCAGGCCTGTCTGTGGGGAGACGACGACAAAGTCCGGCTGCTTCTTCTCGTAGCCCTTCATTCTGTTGCGGTAGGTGTCTGTCACCTGCAGCTCTCGGTAGACAAAGTACCCGGCTGGCAGGTTCCTGAGAAACGCGAGCACCCCCCGCTCCGCCTGATTCTCCTCGCCAATCCTGTCGGTCTGGATCAACTGGCACTTCATTGGGATCAGCCTTTCTCCGCCTCCACGTGCCTGAAGCGCAGCAACTCGAACTGGAAGCGCGCAAAGGCGTCCTTGTTCCGACGCAGGCCGCCATCGTTAATGGCATTGACGATGTAGTCATCTCTGGCAATTATCTTGAGCGTTCGCATACCTTCCGAGAACTCGGACCGGACGGCGCGTGACAGCAGGTTGAATATCACGGCGTTCTGGTCGTCGTCCAGTGGGGCTGAGTAGGTCGCGCTCGGGGCCCGCACTGTGAACTCGTTTCCGTGCCGCTCAAGCCGCAGCGTCAGATCGAACTCGGACACGGTCGGCGGGGGCTCTGCGATGGCGGGCCGGAATTTGCCCTGGCCCAGGAGATAGCCGGTGAACATGAGGGCGGCCTGCTTATCCACGCTGCCGGCGAAGCGGCGGGTGGCGTAGCTTCTGGTGCACAGGTAGCAGCCTGCCTCACAAGGCTGATCCGGGGTTCCGGCGCAGTTCCGCATCCGGCGATGGGCAGCTTCAACTACGCCGTCAAAGTTGTGGAATACCTCTTCGAGCGGTACATTGCCGTTGCCGTCGGCGTCGTACAGCACGACGTAGATCCACTCGACGCCTGGCGGGTCCGCTGGCTGTGGCCTGACGTCCACGAGCAGGCGGATTTCAGATTCATCCAGGCCGTACTCGTACTTGATCGTGCGATCCAGCGCGGAGACCAGGCTGAGGTAGAGCTTCTCGTCGGCGCAGACGTTGACGTCGAACCGCAGCACGATGGCCTGGCGACGCACCTCATAACCGACGTTGAAGCGCTGCCCGTCCTCGTCTGAAAAGGGATCGGTACTGTCGTCGAATTTGAGGCAGCCGCGATTGACGAAAAAGAGACGACCCTCGGGGAAAAACGCGACCTCCAAGACTTTGCGCTTGCTCACGAACGTGCCGTCGTTTACGAAACGCTGCTCACGGCCGTACCGCCGATACTCTTTGTGTTTCGTGGCGTAGCGTACCTGACGCGACGCTTCGAAGTACCGGTAACTGCGAGCCAGAGTCTCGTCGTCAACGCAAATCGTTTCAAACTTTCCCTCAGGCGTGATCTGGTAGACGTCGCCAGCCATGAACACCGTTTCCCCCGGCGAGAACTTGTAGTAGGCCAGTTCGGGCTCCCGCTCCGAGAGGGCTCGGTCAGCCAGCAGGCTCTCGTGCAGTCCTTGTTTGGGCAGCATGCCGGCGTCGTCGGCATCCACGACGTAGACCTGATCCCGGCCGAACGAGTAGTCGGGGAAGAAGCCAGTGGCGTAGAAGTGTCGTTGGGGGTTGCCATTCACGCCGTCGAGTGCCCGCGCCAGTTCTTGCTTGAACGCGTCCCGCAGGTACGCCTCGGCGTCGGTGCCAAAGATGTCCCTGATCTCAAACGCACGCTGCTCACTCTCGGCATCCAGGTCAGCGTATAGGCGCTCCAGCGCCTGGCGGCTGTCGAGGTGACCGGTCAGCACAAAGGCGTTGACGTGCTTGCGGACGATCTCAGGGTTGCACGGGTTGAAAGTGGGCGGCGAGATGACGCCGTTGATCATCAACTTGGGTCTGTGGAAATAGTAGCTGTCGTGATCGTCGTGCTCCGAGCAGAAGGTGACGATCAGGGCGTAATTGTTCTTGCGGTCCCGCCCGGCGCGCCCGGCGCGCTGGGCGTAGTTGGAGGGCAGCGGTGGCACGCCGACCATCAGCACGTTTTCGAGCTGGCCGATGTCTATGCCCATCTCGAGTGTGGGCGTTGCCATCACCACGTTGAGCGTGCCATTTTGAAACGAGGCCTCGATCTCTTCGCGCTTTTCGGCTCTAATTTCTGAACTGTGAACATCCGCCGTGAGCAGGAACTTCCCGCGCAGGTCAGCGTAGTCGCCGTACTCGTCATCGTCGGACGCCGGCACGTTCAGTAGAACCTGGCGGGGGTCAATGTAGTAGTGGGTCTTGCCGTCAGATGCCTCCCCGGCGCGCAGCACCCCTCTTCGCACCAGGCTCTCTATCGTCTCGGCAATTCGGTCGGCGCCGTGCCGCTTCACGAAATCCCCGTATTCGCGTGCGTGTTCACCCAGGGAGATGCTGGGATACGCAGGGTCATCGGAGCCCTGCGACGCATCACAATGAATGCCCTTGTGGTCCGTCGCCAAGTGCTTCATAAACTTGATGAAGTGACTGTCAGGTCTGTCATCCTGGTACGACTCAGCGATAGCGCGCTCGGTGATGAATACGTTCAGGAGCTCGCGCTCGAAATTATCGAATCTATCGGCGTCCTTCAACTGGAGCAAGTCCTTCTTGCTCCCGAAGAGCCGCGGAGGCTTGCAAACGTAGCGCCAGTACCAGAGGCCAAGTTCGTCGAAAAGTGCTTGCTCAACTGGCGAGAGCTCCTCCCGGCCCGGTACGTGTCGGTGGAGGATCGTCAGGACTGTCACCAGATCGGCTTTATCACCTGGCAGGTAACGGCGACGGCAGAGCTTGAGATATGCCTCGAAGAACTGGCTGGCGAACTCGTCCTGGAGGATACTCGCGTAGCGCGAGGCTTTCTCCCGGTTGTCTATGAACCCCAGGAGCTTCTTCTGTCGGCGAGGCTGGAAATCAAGGACCGCCTGCACCAGGTTGTGCAGGTATTGGTGATCCTGCGTGCCGTCCACCAGGGGGATGATCTGTTCGGACACCTCGTCGTAGCGTAGCCGCGGCAACAGCTTCAGGCGGAGACGCCCGTAAGCGTCGTAGTTCAAGACGATCTCATCCCGGTCCGAGTGGAGGGTGTCCCGGAAGCCCAGTGTATCGCCGCACCTGTCGCCAGCGTCGTCGTCCTGTGCTTCCCTGGCTGATGAAACCAGCACATAGTAAGTGTTCTTTCTGTCGGTTGATTCGGGATGGAGTTCCCACTTGAGTCGGTTACCCGAGACCTTACCAACGCACTGGTGAACGTCGTGGCGGCAGACACAGAAAAGCGGAAAGCCGCAATCCTGGCAGAACTCCTGATTGCCGCTGTGGTACTGGTGGCACTTGATGCAGCGCTTGAGGTAGCCGCCGATGTTGCGGAGGAAGAGGTGCACGCGGAAATCGAGGACGGGTTGACCACACTGGACTTGTAGATGGTTGGCGAACGCGATCGCGCTCAGGTAAGCCTTGGCAACTTGCTCTATGTTGTGCAATGGGTACGAGGGCGGTAGGAGAGACGTCAACAGCCGGGCGATCTCCACAAAGCTCTGGGCGCTGTGCTCTCTGAGTCCACGCTTCAACTCGACCACGAAGCGGTTCTGCTGCACGTCCCGGAAGACCTTCGACTGCGACGGCCCGCCGGATCTCTCCCGGGACACGAGGTCCCAGCTTGCGTAGGTCTGGCCGGTCAGCCTGCCCAGGTTCTCCAAACCGGTCGTCGTGTCGGCTTCCAACGCCCAACCCAGCTCGGCCGCGTCGCTGGGAACAGGTAGTGGTGCGTCGTCAGGCGGTGTGTCCAATTCCGCTTCGAATTTGGCCGTGACGAAGCTGTGCTCCTCCACGTCCAGGAGCGGCTTGATGAAGCTATCGAGCCGGTCGCCGTCACTGTGCAGGTAGCCCCTGGCGGGGTCGGTCTGGAGGGTGGCGCTGGTGCCTATCTGGACGACGGGGCCTGTCAGCCGGGCCTTCAGGCGTGCCAGCAGATACCTGAGATGGGTGGCCTTGTTGCCCCGATAGGTGTGGATCTCGTCCAAGACGATGTACCTGAGCGAATCACTGGAAGCGCCAAAGATTGGCTGGTCCTTCGACCGGGCTAGCATCCAGTCCAGCATGACGTAGTTGGTGACCAGGATGTCAGGCGGGTCCCGCCGCATGGCGTCCCGTTCACGCTCGGAAGTTGAGCCGATGAAGAGGTCCAGGGTGACCGGTGTGCCGGGCACGAGACAATGGAGTTCTTCCAGCACCTGGCGAAAGCGGCGTATCTGGTCGTTGGCCAGCGCGTTCATCGGGTAGATGATCAAAGCCTTGACGCCCGGTCCAGGCTGCTTCAGGCAATGGTCGAGGATTGGGATGAGGAACGCCTCGGTCTTGCCCGAGCCCGTCCCTGTCGCCAAGACGGTCGTCTCACCCGCCAGGATGTGGCGGATGGCTTCTTCCTGATGGACGTAGAGGCGTGCATCAGGCGGCCAGCCCAGGGCATCGGGCAATTCGGAGGCCAGACCGTGATCGGTGCAGAACTGATGGAAGGACACCTTCCCCACGGCGTACCTCCGGTTGATGGAGAGAAAGAGCCCGCGGTCAACCTCGATGTTCTCCAGGATTTCAACGACGTCATCGGGTTGCAGGCCCTGTGCATTGAGCGTATCTCGCAGCAGCGTCTTGTGACGCGCCAGCAACTCGAAGCTCATCGTAATGGGATTGAGGAACTTGTCCGCCATATCCGCCACTGTGTCTGCTCCATACATTTACGCCGAAATCATAGCCTCTAGTTCCGCCACCCGCCCCGCCACCAGTTCGTCCAGCGCCAGACAGATGTGGTTGATGGTGTCCACGGCCTGTTGGATCCAGGCATACGTGATGGCCTGCGCCTCGCCGCCAGGATCGGTCTGGGGACGGTCAGCGCGATGGACGATGTCGTTGCGGCGGCGGACCGTGTCCTCCAGCGTTTTCATCAACTCCTTCTTGTCGCGGTTCAAGTGCCCGGCGATCCTGTCCCAGGGCTTTGAGAGTCCCAGCAAGGCGCCCACCACGTGTATCCCCCTGCGGGAACTGAGATACTTGAAATTGGCTAGGCCGAGTATCTTGTTAGAGATGTACTCCGGGGCGTTCTCGTCGCCCAAAAGCCGCAACGTCTCGTCGAGGCTGAACTGCAAGTCGGCAAAGTACTCCTGAAAGGTCTGGTTCCCACGTGGCACGAAATCCCGCCCGCGGGCACGGATCATCACCGGCAGATTGGCCCGGAGCAACGCGGGGAGGTAGGTTTCCAGCGCCGTACACGAGGCGACGACGGCCTGACGCAGCAGGTGACAGAGTGTGGCCTGACGCAACGTCGAACGGGGCAACTGGGCCCGCTCGCGTACCAGGCCCAGAAAGATCTCGTTATAGATGAGCATCAGGTTCTTCGTCCGTCGAGGCCCGCACAATCTCGCGTAGGGCGTCGAGCAGTTCGCCTTCGGTCAGTATATTGTCGTTGGAGTCGAGGAGACGATAGACGCGCAAGAGCAAAACCGCCGGCCGCATGTTGTCCTCAAAGGTCTGCCTGGGACTGAGGGTGGTGATCGAGGTCATCGTCCTACTCCAACACCACTTTGATACCGGAGGCGATGAGTTTGAGCAGGTGGTCGCGCAACTGCTCCAGCAGGTCGTCCACCTCCTCGGGCGTGCTGAGCGTCTGCCCGATCCCGGCCACATCCGAGACCCGCACCCGCTCGACCGTCTCCTCGGGCGCGGTCAGCTCCTGCACGCGCAGCAACACATTCGAGCGCAAGCCGTCCACGGCGGCCAGGTCGGAGGCCATCTCGGCCAGGCTGGCCCGGCAGACCGTGCATACCCGTCGGTCCTCTGGCAGGTCCAGATCGTGGATCCGGTCCAGCAGCGGCTTTAACAGCGTCTCCTGCATCTCCTCCGGGACCAGCGCCCAGTCGTGCAGGCCCTTGACGCTGTCCACCGCCACGCCGAAAGCCGTCGCCCGCTCGCTGTGACGTCCCAGGTACAGATCCCGGTAAGTCGTTTCGAGGGAGACCAGCGCCTCGTTCAATTCCGCCGACACCTGGTAGTAGGTGCCATCGTCCAGGCGCTCGCGCAGGAACCGGGCGCGGTCGCCCAACTCACCGTCGTGCCCTTCGGCCTGGAGCAGCGGCCAGATCTGTTGCGCGGCGGTACGCAACCGCGCCAGGTGGGCCAATCCCTTCTCACCAGTCGCCTGGCGGATGGTGGCCACCCGGTCCCGCAACTGCTGGAAGCTGGCTCCCTCGCCAGCCAGCACGTTGACGCAATCGTCCGACGCGCTGTTGAGGATCGTCTCCAGCGTGGTGCGATACTCCTGCAGCACCGGGGTCAGCGGGATGCGGTGGGCGCGGACGGTGGCCTCCACCGGCAGCAGGGCCTCCAGTTCGGCACGCGCCAAGCGTTGAAAAGCCTGGGCGATGGTGCTCTCCTCCACGTCCACCTCTTCGCCGGTGAGGGCCTCGTACCGGCGCGCGGCGGCCACCAGCGTCCGCAGGTCAGGGGCCTTGCGCGGCGCGAAGGAAGCCGACCGGAAGGCGTTGGTGGCGCTGAAGGGCGCACGCACCTGCGGATCCAGGTGGTTGCGGAAGCGCCGGCCCTGGTAGGTGACCTCGATGGCCCCGCCTCGCAGCAGCGTCGCCAGCACCAACCACAGCATCTCCCGCTCCCAGCCGTAACCGATGGAGCCAAAGTGGTTTTCCAGCGTGCGGCCGGTGACCTTGTTGCCGTAGGAGTGTTCGCTGGCCAGATAGTCGGCCATCTCCTTGACGATGGGAGCGTTCGGGTTGACCACGTACCTGGTTCCCTCCTTGACCACCAGATTCAGGCCATCGGGAGGGGTGTAAAAGACCCTGGGCAGCCCGTTGAGATTGGCTGCCTTGAGGATCTCTTCAGCTTCAGTTCCCTTGAGCGGTCGAGCGCCCATCTCCAGCTTGGGGTAGAGATCGGGCACGGCATAGTCGAAGAGCGCCCTCAGAATCTCGCTCAGCGTCTTGCCCAGGGCCGCGCCGTCCTTGGAAACGCCACGGAAAAAGCCTCGTCCGCCGGCCAGGGCCGTCTCCAGCCGTTCCTTGAGCCGCTCCTCCAGCCGCAGGGCCTCGGTCTTTTCTGCTGCCAGGCTCGACGCCTCCTCTTTGGTGATCTTGCCCTGGGCGCGGAGTTGGTCGTACTTGCCCACCATCTGGCGGGAGCGGTACAGTTCGGCCACGACCTCATCAATCCCGGCGGTCAGGCTCGTGACCCAGAACACCTCGTTGCGGTGCGACTCGGCCCGGCTGTCGTCGCGAGTCTGCTCGCACACTTCCTGGAAGGTGTCCGGCCCGTCGGCCACGCGCAGCACCAGCGGCACCTGGGCCTCGCCGGAGGTGATGGTCCGGCCGTCCCACGCCACGCCGACGCGGAAGTTGCGCAGTTTGCCATAGCGATAGCGCGTCAGGCCCGGCTCGGCGAAGATCACCCGCAACCGATCTTGCAGAATATCGTTCCGCTCCCGGGGATTGGGGTTGTGGGCGTTCCGTTCGGCGGTCCAGCTCTTCTCCTGGGCAGTCTGCAACTTCCAGCCATTCTCGGTCTGCCGGATGAACTGCGCATCGCGCAGCAGTTCGACTGCCTGCTGAACGTGGGGCAGAGGGGAGTCGTCGCCGAGCCTGCGGTAGAGCAACGCCGCCAGGTTGGCCTCGGTGCGGGGCAAGTCGCGCACGTACTCCAGCAGAGCAATCGCCTTGGCGGTGCGCACCGGCCAGGGGGACTCGGCCTCAGACCAACGCTGGACGATGTCCGAGATGTCCTTTTGCTTTTCGCTGGACAGGTTCCCCTCGATCAGGTCAAAGATGCGATCCAGACTGACTAACGTACCGACCTCCGCGCCGGCCAACGCGGTGCGGTCGCTGACCAGCATCTCGTAGGCCTGCTTGATGATCGTGCGGTTAGAGCCGCCGATGTGCCTGGGCGCGCCGGGTTGCAATCGCATGCCCGACACGATGTCAATGGAGAGATCAACGAAATGCGGGAGGTAGGGGTAGAACTGCACGAACTCGTCGGCGGTGACGTCGGACTGGCGGGCGGTGCGCTCCAGCCGGGTGTGGGTCTGAAGCATGGCCTTTGCCTGGTCGAAATGCTGGCGCAGCACCGGCCCGGCCTCCGACTTCTTGGCCAGCACGCGCCGGGTAGCCACCTCGCGGATGTCGGCCGGGGCCATGTCAATGCGGATCCAGAAACGATCCTGCAGCTTGGCCAGCTCCACCCGCTTGTCGTCAATCGCCGCCACCACCTCGTCCAGTTTTTCCTGGGAGGTGACGACGACCCACACCGGCGCGACGGTCTTGCCGGCCAGCACCCGGTTCTTGCTCTCCTGGCCAAAGTGCTCCACCACGGCGCGCAGGTTCTCGATTTTCTCCGCGCTGCGGGCCACGTACTGGCCCACCTCGTCAATGACAAAGATCACGGTGTGCTTGGGGCGACGCCGGGCCGTCAGCTCAAAGGTGCGATCTACCAGGGTACGGATGGTGACGTCGGTCTCCTTCGTTTGGAGCGATACGGCCCACGAATCGGGCGTGGGGTAGGTGCCGGGATCTATCTCGTGGAGCACCGCGCTGGCCCGCTGGATGCGCTGCGCCCCTTTTCGCACCCGTCGCCACACCCCGTATGCTTCTGGTTGCACGTCCGGCCCTTCGACGCCGCTCAGGGCAAGCAGGGTGTGGGGGACGGCCTCCGCCGGCGCACCCTCACCCACCTGGTCGCTGAACATCGCGGTGCAGGCTCGCACAAAATCGCCCAGGCGGCCCTCCGCCTCCAACTCGATCTCCAGCTCGGCCACGTCATAGTCCTGGGCGTAATCCAGTTCGCGCAGGAGCACCGTGTACATGATCTCGGCGATCGGCTCGGTGGCGCGGCGGACGGCCCGGTCCACCTGCACGTCGAACATGATGACGTGGGCGTCGAAGCGCTTGTTGATAAAGTCCACCGTGTCGGAGATGCGAGCGACCAGCGGATCGCCGGGCGATTGCTCCTGCAATTGCTGGACAAAGAGTTGTGCTGCCGGACGGCCCAGCACCTGACGGTTGGAGATGACGTAGCCCAGGTTCTTGGCGAAGGAGGACTTGCCGGAGCCGAAGAAGCCCGAGATCCAGACACCCACGCCCTCGGTCGGGTCGCCCGGCGCGTCGGCGATGGCCTGCAGGATCTCCTGATACTGGCGCTTGATCCGGTCGGTGGCTACGTACTCGGTGATCTCGTTGTAGACGGTTCGCTCATCCTGCTGGTCGAGCTTGATGACCTCTTCGATGGGTTGCGAGAGGTCGCGGGACAATAGGTCACGGATGGTTTGCATAGAAAACTCCTGTAACAACGCTCAATAGGTGTACGGTACAGAATTGCGGCTACTTTGTACCCGAAACGTACTTATAGGCTTGAACAAACAGTGTCTCCAATTCCGCGATGTCGGGGGAATCGGGCTGAAGGGGCTGAAAAACAGCCTCATGGAAGCTATGGTCATATCGTTGAAATTCCCAATGTTCGCCCTCAAAGTCTCTGGCTACATCCTCCGGCAATTTGAACTTTAGTTTCCATGCGTAGGTGCCACCCCAGCCGACATTAAAAATCACCTTGTTGCCCAGTTTGAAACCGGTGTAATACTTGTTCAGGTTGTACGGAAGGTCCCATCCCAGTCTAGCTACGAGCGCCGCCACCGCGTCTACTGCCTGATGAAACTGGGCGGTTGCCTCTTTGCCATGTTCGGACTCGTAGTACTCCCAATCCCAGTCGCCCATTGTCCTGGTTGTGCTGACCTTGGGCTGGGGCTTATCTTCCACGACTTCTACGGCCAGAAATTCTTCCTCCTCAAAACAATGGCGACGAACCTGGAACAGATTGATAGTATAGCCCATCTTGCCAGCCATGCGGGGTACGGTGCTCTTGAATGAGGGAGCAATCAGAATCACTCTAATGTCCAGATTGTCCCAATCAATCTCAATGTCTTCGGGTTTCCGTTTGCTTTCGAGCCAGATCGCTTTGATAGAGTCGGGGTTCGTTTCCGCCCAGATAGCATAACCCAGAGCTTGCGGCAGAATACTCTCGTCCGCCTCCTCGTTCTTGAGTTCAATGATACAGACGCGGGCATCCTGGTCCACGCCCAGCATGTCTGGAATACCCTGCTTGCTGCCGGTCCGAATCTGGCGGTGGATGATGTAGATATCACCCAAGATGTCCTGGTTCTCGAAGATGTACTTCTCAAACTCTGCCTCAGACTTGAACGGTTTTTCGATGAGGCTGCGGGTTTGCTTGCCAGACTTCCAATACAGGTTCAACATCTCAGCCTCCTTGATTTCGCATCAACCAGGGACACGACCCAGGCAAGACTTGTTTGCAGTCTTCCCAGGTTAGCCATCCAATCCGATGAGCCACCTCGGACCAATCCACGGACTGCCGGTGTGGAACATCTCGCGCCAGTGCTGTTGGATCGTCACGATACTCCTTCATCAGCCAACCGTAGAGCCGGGAATGGTGGTGCTGGCGGAATATCTGCGGCGTCAACAGCGCGAATAGCGTGCGCTCTGGCTGGCGCAGGCTCAAGGGGTCGGGCAAGTCGTCGTTCTGCTCCAGCATGACGTCTATGTTACGGGCGATCTGGTTGCGCATCGTGTCGAACGATACCTGGTAGGATGCGTCGGAGAGCACCTTCGCCTCGAACAGCACACCGAAGCCATTGTCCGCGTTCAGCAGCATCGCGTCAACGTGGGTTGCACCTTCAAGACCTCCCCGGACCTCATCCGTGCCACGCCGGCGGCCCGCATCCAGGACATAAGGGATGATCTGCCGTTGGTCGAGGTGCTCTCCCAGCCAACGCTTGTAGCCTGGCGGTGACGGCAGGCTGACCTCAAAGAACAAATGCAGCTTCCCGTCCAGGCACTCGTCCCACGACGCTATGCCAGCCAGCGGAGGGGTGTCACTGAAGCACAGGCGCATCAACGCTCCCAAGCGTTCCGTCCGGTCGGCGCTGTAAAAGTAGCTCATCAGGCAAGTGACCACCCAAAATCGCTCGTCCTTTTCGATCTGGCACGGCGTTCTCAACTTTGAAAGAGACAGCCCCCGCCGGTCAGGATGGTATGCTTGAAAACGACGGTACCGTTCCGCGCCGTCCAGGTAGTGTCTCAGGTGGCGCGTAGTCTGTTCATCAGCCGAGCGTCCCGCAGTTGGCACGAAATGAGCTTCCAGTTGCTCAACTGAAAAGGGCAGGTAAACAGAGTCTCAGTAGATCCAAAATTGCTCCATAGCGTATCAACTGGCCTGTGAACTACACAGGTTTGCCAAATCCTTGTAAGATTGTGTTTGCAAGAAAACAACACAAGGAGGCAAACCTGTGGCTA
>Ga0114918_10000497_pt1 | contig 34068 bp, 27 predicted proteins | sample LantaG_FD_87015 | JGI IMG/M metagenome (GOLD analysis project Ga0114918, IMG submission 87015) | Deep subsurface microbial communities from Baltic Sea to uncover new lineages of life (NeLLi) - Landsort_02402 metaG | ecosystem: Environmental > Aquatic > Marine > Oceanic > Sediment | place...
CTCTCTTCTCTCTCTCTCTCTCTCTCTCTCTCTCTCTCTCTCTCTCTCTCTCTCTCTCTCTCTCTCTCTCTCTCTCTCTCTCTCTCTCTCTCTCTCTCTCTCTCTCTCTCTCTCTCTCTGTGCGTGAAAAGGGCAAGTGCGAAGTCTATAAGTGTTGGTTACAAATCAGAAAAAAGTTCAATTTTTGTTTTCGTGCGTGCTGAAAGAAGAAAGTAAGAAAGAGAAGGAAAAAAACCCGAATCTTCTTCTACTTCAAAAACTTTTCACTCCACCACCGCCACCACCCCCCCGACCCCCCCCTCCGCCGCCAGCGCAGCGAACGCCGGCCTCAGCTCCCACTTCCTCACGTTCCCCGGCTGGAAGGTCCTCAGGCGCGCGACCCCGCGAAGCACCGCGCGGAACAGCGGGGCCTCAACGGGCGACAGCGTTCCCCCGGCGGCGACGGCGGCGACGACCGAGTCCGAGGTCGAGGCGCCGCCCGAGGCCGCCAGGAATCCCACGATCGATTCGGACAGAGCCGCGGCGCGGACGTCGATGGCAGAGGGGGCTCTGGACGATGATGACGGCGACGGAACAGCAGCAGCAGAAGAGGGAGCATTACTTACTCCTCCTCCGACGCGGGCCCTCAGCCTAGCGAGGAGGTCGGAGGAAGCGAGCGGCACCGCTGCTGCGGCAGCGGAAGCGTCGTCGCCGGGAGCAGAGAACCCCGCTCCTCCTCGACCTCCTCCCCCTCCGCCGAAGCGAGGCCTTCCCCTGCCCCCTCGACCTCCCGTCGTCATCATCAGCGGGGCGCCCCCGGCGCCGGCCCGGCCAGTCCAGGTGGGGACGTTGACCCCTTCCGCCCCTCCCCCCGAGGAGCCCCTGACCTCCCTGTGGGACCTAGCCAGGGCGGCGGCGGCGCGTGCCGCGGCTCTCGCGGCGGTGGCTTCGAGTCTCGCTGCTGCCGGGCCGCCGGCGTCCTCTACGGCGTTGTGGTCGAGGGCGCCGACGATGGAGGAGGAGAGCTGGGCGCGGCGGGTCTGGCGGAGGTTGCTGCTGTTGCTGTTGGTGTTGCGAGAGGAAGGAGGAGGAGGAGGAGGAGGAGGAGGAGCTGTTTCTTCTCCGTCGTCGTCAAAGAGCGAGGCGAGCAAGCCCGCGTCCCCGGCCGGGGCGTCTCCGGCTTCTGCTGCTGCTGCTGTTCCGCCTTTGCTGGCATTTGCAGCAGTGACAGCGGGGAGGACCACCGCGGCCGCCGTCGCGCCTGCTTCGGCAGCCGCCGCAGCGGTCGCGGTAGCGTCGTCGTCGTCGTCGCCGCCGTCGCCGCCGTCGTCGCCGCTTTCGATCTCGCTCGCGCTTCGACCTCCTCGACCTCCTCCTCCACCCCTCGACCTCCCGTTCCGCCGCTCCCGCAGGTCCTCCGGGATCACCGCCGCCCCGGGCACCGCGGCCAGCAGCCTCGCCGTCTCCGCCGTGCCCCTCGCCCCAGCGGAGAGGACGCCGCCGCCGTTGCCGTTGTTCAAACTGCCGTTGCCGTTGCCATTGCCGTCGTCGTCGTCGGCGAGCGTGAAGAGGTCGGCCAGGTCCGAGGCGCGGAACAGCCTCCGCGCCCTCGGGTCTCTCAGAACTTTGTCCGCCACGAACTGCTTCAGCAGCTGCCGGTGGTAGACCTTCTCCTCGATTGTGCCCGCCGCGATCAAGCGGTACACGGCGACGGGCCTTGTCTGGCCCAGGCGCCAAGCGCGCTCCCGCGCCTGCGCGTCCGTGGCGGGGTTCCAGTCCGCGTCGAACAGCAGCACGCGGTCGGCTCCGGTCAAGTTCAAACCCAGCCCCCCGACGCGCGTCGTGAGCAGCAGGGCCTTGAGAGGGGAAGAGGGGGCGTTGAAGGCGTCGACGATGGCGGCTCGCCTGGCGATGGGCGTGCTGCCGTCGAGCCTGGCGGCGCGGAGGAGGGAAGAAGAAGCGTTGGGGTTGGAAGAAGAGGAGGTCGAAGGGGTCGAACAAGAGGAAGAGTTCGAAAAGTTCTCGCAGGCCGATTGCAGGATGTCGAGCATCTGCTGCGTCTGGCAGAACACCAGGGCCTTGTGGCCCGCCGAGGCCCAGGCCGACAGAACGCGGAGCGCCACGCGCAGTTTACCCGACCGGGAACGGTCGCCGTAGCCAGGGGCGTCGCCCCAGGAGGAGCGCTGGAGGAGGTCCGGGTGGTTGCAGATCTTCCGCAGCACGTCGATGCCGGCGAGCGGGTTCCGGCCCCCCCGCCTTCCTTCGTCGTCGTCGTCGTCGTCATAGCCGCCCCTCCGCCTTCTTTGCCCTCCTCCGTTGCAGGAAGCCAGCATCTCCGCGACATCGGGCGAAGCCAGGTAGGCCCTGTACGCGTTCCTCTGCTCCTGCGTGAGCCTGCAGAAGAGCACGTGCTCCGTCTTCGGCGGCAGCGAACTCGCGACGTCAGCCTTGCGGCGGCGGAGCAGGTAGGGGTTGATGAGGTCGCGGAGGACCACGGCGCAGCGGAAGGCGATGCGGGCCTGGGCCCTGTATGAGAGTTTTTTTGTAGATTTGGAAAGAGAAAAAGAAAGGAAGAAAAAGTGAGCGAGAGAAGAAGAAATGATGGAAAAAAACTCGACGAAAAAGAAAAAAAAACGCGGAAGGTTAAGAAATAAAAAAAACTTCCTCTTCCCCCCTCTCCTTACCTCGTCGACGCCGCCATCCCCCCAGCGGCGATCGGCGCCGCAAACTCGTCCTGAAACACGGGCAAGGTGCCCAGCTTGCCTGGGAACACGAAATCGAACAGCGACCATAGCTCGCTCAGCCTGTTCTGGATCGGGGTCCCGGTCAAGACCAAGCGGTGCGGCGTCGCGAGCCGCTTGGCCGCGAGCGTCGTCGCGGCGTCCGGGGTTCGGATCCTGTGCCCTTCGTCGAGGATGGCATACCCCCAGCGGACTCGGGTGATTTCGGGGGCAGAGATGCGTAATCCCTCGTAGGTGGTGACGAGGACTGCCCCCCTGTCTCGGGAGAACTTGGCGAGGAGGTCGGAACGAGAAGGGCGAGGAAGAGTTGTGGTGGCGGGTTCTTTGCCGTCGTCGTCGTCATTGTCGTCGTCGTCTTCTTCGCCCCGCCTTTTCTTCTTCCTCCTCTTCCTCGTCCTCTTCCTCGCGGCCGAGGAGTGCAGCAGCACGACCCTCAGGGCGGGAGCCCAGCACCTCAGCTCTCGGAGCCACTGGGTCATCACGGTGGCAGGGCAGACGACGAGCACGGGCCCGCGGAGGAGGGGCGAGGAAGAGCGATTCGAAGGGTTTGAAGAAGAAGAGGAAAGATTTGAGCTGGGATTCGAGCTCGCGTGGAGCGCCGCCAGCAGCGCCGCGACCTGCACCGTCTTCCCCAGCCCCATCTCGTCCCCTACGATCCCGCCGACCTGCTGCGCGTGGAGCTCCCAGAGCCACTGCACGCCAGTGCGCTGGTAGTCGAAGAGGCGGGACCAAATGGGGCTCGGGACGCGGAGCCCCCCCTCGAAGACGGCGTCGTCATCAAACGTCAGAGTCAAAGAGAGAGAAGAAGGGTTTCCTCGTCCTTGTCCTCCTCCTCCCGTTCCCGTTCCTTCCGGCGACGACAGCAGCCGCTGCCCTCCGGGCCAGCAGGCCGCGGCGAGCCGGGCGGAGAAGGCCGCGTCGTCGGCGTCGTCGAAGGCTCCGGCCTCGTCGGCGGCGTCGAGGAGAGTGGAAGGTGAAGCTTCGGTTTCGTCGTCGTCGTCGCTGTCGCCGTCCGCGGCAACGAGGAGCTCGTCTTCCTCGTCCTCCTCCGAGTCTTCCTCCTCTTCTTCCGAGTCTTCTTCTTCCTCCTCGACGGACTCTTCGTCGTCGTCAGCAGCAGCGGCCTCCTCGGCGTCGGCGGCATCAGCAGCGGAGGGGGCAAAGTCCTCGTCGTCCCTGTTGTCGTCGTCGTCCTCCTCCTCTTCCTCCTCCGACTCTTCTTCGGCGGCGGCGGCGGCCTCTTCCGCTCGAGGGCGCTTCGCCTTCGCCTTGGCCTTGGCCTTCGGTTCCGGCTTCGCTTTCGCAGCTGCCCCGCGACGCCGCGGCGGAGCAGAAGAGGCGGTCGGAGGAGCGACAGCGGGAGCAGAAGAGGCGGTCGGAGGAGCGACAGCGGGAGCAGAAGAGGCGGTCGGAGGAGCGACAGCGGGAGCAGGAGCAGGAGCAGGAGCGGGAGCAGCGCCAACGCCTCCTCCTCTCAGACCCATCGTCGCCGCGGCGGCCTGGTGCTGCTGCCCGGCGACCGCCACGGCCGTCGCGGCAGCCGAGGAGCGCGCCGCAGCGGAGCCGAGGCGGGCGGAGGCAGGGCGGCGAGGGGAAGAAGAGACGATCGGCTGCCGTGGCGCTCCTTCTTCTTCTTCTTCCCCCTCTTCTCCCTCTCCTCCCTCGGTGGCGAGGAGCTCTCCGAGTTCGGGCCGCCGCGGCCGCCTGGCTGCCTTGGGCCCGTCCCGCCTCTTGCTCCCCCCTCCTTTCCCGCCGCTTCCTCCTCCGAACCCGGCCCCGGGCCTCCACAGCCTCGGATCGCTCCGGTACACCGCTCGCTCCCTCTTCGGGAGCTGCGAAGGGTCCACGAGCGCGGCCTTCCCCTTCCGGGACTCGATCTCCGAAAGGCGGAGCGCCATTCGCTGCGCCGCCACCGCGGCGGCCGCGGCGGGGGCGAGAGCGGTAGGAGCGCCGCTCGTGTTGTTCGCCGCCTGTTGCTGCTGCTGCTGCTGCTGCTGCTGCCCTTTCTCGAACCCCCCGACGGCGGAGAAAGGGGTCAGGACCCCGAGACGAATCAGCCGGTCCCTCTCGGTCTCGACGAGAGCATTCCTCGCACCGGCGGAAGAAGAGGAAGGGCCACCGCCGCCGCCGCCGTTTGCCGCCGCGGCTGCTGCCCTCTTCTTCCTCGCCTGCGCCGCGGCCCCGTCTGCGGCGGCCAGCGCGGCCTCCAGGTCGTCGTCGGGCTCGAGCGCAAAGGCCTCAGAGGGCGGCTCGGCGGCGGAGGGATCGGCGGCGGCGGGCTCTGTTGCCGCCTTGCCCTCCTCCTCCTCCTCCTCCTCCTTCAGCAGCGCAGACTCGAGCAGCTCCCTCCTCGCCGCGAGGCCGTCGAGCCTCTGTCGGAGCACGGCGCGCTGCAGGGCCGCGGCGCTGGCCGAGGTGGAGCGGCCTGGCGGAGGCGGGGGCGGAGGGGCAGCAGCGGTCTCTTCTTCGACTTCCTGTTTCGTCGTCGCTGCCGGAGCAGTTTTTCCGTTCTTGTCGCCGCCGTCGTCATCGTCAGAGGACCAAGCGTCCTCGTCCGGAGCAGCAGCTTCCTCCTTCCCTCCTCCTCCTCCTCCTCCTCTTCCTTCTCCTCCTTCAAATCCCTCGTCGAGCTGCGCCAGGGCAGCCCTCACGGTCTCTTTTTCCTCGGAGAGCGCCGCGAGGCCGAAGCGGGCGGCGGCGGCGGCGGCGGCAGAGGCGTTGCCGGCCCCCCCTGAGCCCGCGCAGCCTTGTTCGTCTTCTTCGCCGTCCCCTTCTTCTTCTTCTCCCTCGTCGTCATTCCGCCTCTTCCTGTTCCTCCTGGCCTTCCTCGTCGCCTCGGCGAGGCGGCGCTCGACCTGTCGTTGTGGTGGTGGGGGAGGGTGGGAAAACGGAAGAGGTCAGTGAGAAGGAAGAGGTCGTCGTCGTCGTCGTCGTTGTCGTCGCCTCTCTCCCCCTCTCTGTTTTTTTTTCAAAGTCTCCCTTCTCATTCATACTCACCTCCTCTTCGACCCCTCGCTCGAGCGTCGAGGCGTCGACAGCGACGGCGGCGTCGCCTCCGAGGGCTGCGGCGAGCAGGGCAGCCTCTTCGTCGACTGGAGTGGGGCCCGAGGAAGAAGAAGGAGGAGGACGAGCATCATCGACAGGCATCGCCTCTTCTTCTCGTTCCTCCATCTTGACTGCCGCCTCCGATCCCGCTCGCATGTTTGTTCGCGTTTCTGCGACCGGGGTTGGATCGAAACAGCCGAGAGGCCTCTCTGATGGGAAGCAGAGAGCTAGAGAAGGGAGCGAGGCATCGCTGCGGGTGGTTTCTTTTCGATTCTAAGCAAGAGAGAGAGAGAGAGGAGAGAGAGAGAGAGCAAAAAGAGTCGTCGTCGAGCGAGAGCGAGAGCGCACCTCACTCGAAGTTCTGAAGTCACTCACTTCTTCGACGACGACCGAAAAAAAAAAAAAAAAAAAAGAGGGGGGGGGGGGGGGGGGGGAAAACTCCCGCGTCTCACCTTGGTCCCAGTCCTCCATCCCTTCCTCCTCTTCTCCGTCTGCGCCCCCCCTCATATCCGAGAACAGGTCGATCTTCCTCGTCTTCCGCTCCACCGCCAGGTCGTGCGAGTACTTGCACTTGAACCCCTTCGCGCACTGGCCCGCGCGGAAGAACTCGCACACCACCGACTTCGGGTCGACGCCCGGCTGCAGCTTGGGCTGCTTGATCGCGACGCACGCGAACAGCGACGCGAGCTCGCGGGCCTGCTCTTCCTCGAGCTTCTTCTTCTGCTTGCGGAGTTCCTCGGCGGTGGGCCCGGCCTTGGGGCCCGTCTGGGCTGACTTCTGGAGCTGCTGGACGTAGCTGGGTGAGATTTTTTTTTTTTTTTTCAGAGAGGGGGGGGGGGAAGGTTGAGGAGAAGGGAGAGAAGGAAACGTCGAACGACGTCGATCGGAAGCGAAGAAGAAAAACAAAAGCAAAGGTTGCACAAGACGACTCACCTCTGGACCTTGCTCGACTTGTTTTTGTTCTTGAGGCCAAAGGTCTTGTCCTCGACCGTCTGGTATTGGTGGCGCGGAGTGAAGAGGGAGGGAGAGGACAAGACAAGGGTGAGTTTTCTCTCTCGTCAATGCTCTGGTCGAGCAATCGATCGAGCGACGGCTCTCTGTGTTTCCAAAAGAAAGAGCTCCCTCGACCGACGACCAAACCCTCACCTTGACCTTGGCCTTGGCCTTGGCCGCATCCTGCGCCTTTTTCTGCTTGTCCTTGGGCGGCATGTCAAATTGCGCGAGGCGGTGAAGGAGGAGAAGAAGAGAGAAGAAGAAGGCGACGAGGCGACGATCGTCGACACGAAAAGGTAGAGAGATCAAACCCGGGCCGCAGAAGAACGCTAGGGGTCCACTAAGTGCAGCGTGCGCGGTGCTGTGCTCGACGAGGACGTGCGAGGCCTCTTTTCGGGGGCGCGTCGAGAAGAAGAAGGGGAAGGAGAAGAAGAAGAAGAAGAAGAAGAAGAAGAAGAAGAGGAAGAAGAGTGCCTTGGGAGAGAAAGGGTGAAGAAAGAAAAGAGTGAGTCGAGCAAAAAAGACATCTCGCTCCTTGAAGGCTTCACTTTTTCGCCGGAAGAAATCGAAGCAAAAAAAAGAGTGGGAGAAAAAAAAACGCGTCATGTCGTTCATTCGATACTGGATGCACCGGGTGAGTACCGCGAGAGGCGAACGGATCATGTCCTGCGTGCTTTCCCGCAGGGAGAAGTGCAGGAGAGCGACGCGCGAGGTGGAAAATGAAGGGATGCGAAATCGAGGAGCGAGCGAGGTTGGCGGCCATCGTCGATTTCTTTCTTTTTCGACCTCGACAAAAAACCTCACCTCTCTTTCCTTTGCCTTCTCTCCCTCCTCGCCCCTCCAAACAAAAACCGGAAACGGAAAACGCAGGAGCCCATCATCACGTGGTCCTTCATTATCGGCGGCATCGGCCTCGCGATCCCGCTCGTGGTGCCCCCGCTGCGGGACGCGGTGACACCCGCCTCGAGGAAGCAGCCCCCGTCGGTCGCGCAGCTGCTCGGGAGGGGAGAGGCCGCGGGGGGGGCAGTGGCGGCGGCGGCGGCGGCAGCAACGCAGAAATAGATCTCTTTTCGGTTTCCTTTCGCGCTCTCCCAACCTTGTTAATTAGAATCATGGAAAAAAAAGCATTCGAGATGCATATCGTAGAGAGGGAAGAGGGAGCAGCGTGGGGTTACCTCTCTGCCGTCGTTTTCGTCTCTCTCGCTCGCTCGAGCACAAAACTCTACGACTCTCTCACTTGATCGAAGAGTTCTCTCTCGTTCTAATTCTCTTTCGGTTTTGTTTTTATCTTCGATCCGTTGGCAATAAGCAACGTCAGCAGGACTCGCTTCTGACAGAAAAAGGAGAGAAAAGAAGCAGCCGAGAAAGACTTCGATTGGAAAGAAAAAGACAATGGCGACGGACGACCCCGCCGACGCCGACGCCGACGCACCTCCTCCTCCTCCCCCGCCGCCAACCCCGCCGCCGCCGCACCACCTCGAGCGGCTCCCGCGCGTCCTCTCCATCCAGTCCCACGTCGCCGCGGGCCGCGTGGGAAACCGCGCCGCCCTTTTCCCGCTCGCGCTGCACCGCCTCGACTGCGACGCCGTCAACACGGTGAGCTTCTCGAACCACACCGGCTACCCGACCGTCGCGGGCTCGCGGCTGTCGGCCGAGGGGCTCGAGGAGCTGCTGGGCGGCCTGGAGCGGAACGGGTTTCTCACGGACAGCAGAGGCAGGAGAGGGTACGATTACATCCTGACGGGCTATGTCGGGAGGGCCGAGACGCTCTCCGCGATCAAAGGGGCGATCGAGACGATGCTTGTTGGAGGGAGTCAGAAAGGAAGTCAGAGGCCGCTCGTCGTCGTCGACCCCATTATGGTAAGGAGGTTCCTCTTCTTCTTTTTTCTCTCTTTGGCCTCTTCTGTTTCGACGGTTCTCTTTCTCCTCGTGTTCGGAGGAGAAAACAGACGAGAGAAGAGAGAGCGAGAGGCGTCGTTGTCGCCGAGAAAAACAAACGTGCAAAAACTCACAACCCGCACTCTCTGGAGGAGGGGGGAAAAAAATTCGATGCAGGGCGACCACGACCGAGCGCGGGCCGGCCCCTCCTCCTCCCCGTCGCTCTCCTCCTCCCTCTACGTCCCCGAAGACGTCCCGGACGTGTACCGCAGCCTCCTGCCGCTAGCAGACGTGATCACGCCGAACGCGTTCGAGGCGGAGATGCTGCTCTCCTCGGCGGCAGAGGGAGAGGGAGAAGGAGAGGAGGGAGAGGAGGGAGAAAAAGGGAACGGAGGTCGAAGGAGGTTCGAGATCGTCGACGAGGCCTCGGCCATCGCTGCGTGCTCGGCGCTGCACTCGAAGGGGCCAGGTATCGTCGTCCTGACGAGCGTGGCCTTTCCTCCCCCTTCCGCTGCCGCCGCCGCCGCTGCTGCCGCCGGAGCCGGCGACGCGCCTCCGAAGACGCTGACCCTCTACGCCTCCCAGTGCCGCCGCGGGGGCGACGGCGACGGCGACGGCGCGGAGGAGGAGACCGCCGAGCCTCCCCCCCCAAGCCGCTTCCCGCCCCCGCCGGCCGGGGCCACCGCGGCGGCCCCCGCGGTCTGGAGGCTGGAGCTCCCGCGCGTCGACGTCCCCTTCACCGGCACGGGGGACCTCCTGGCGGCTCTGCTGCTCGCCTTCCTGCACAAGGCCGGAGCGGGAGGGGGAGGAGTAGGCGGAAGCGGCGGCGGCGGCGGTGAGGGAGGAGAGGAAGGATCTCGAAAGGACCTCGGCTGGGCGCTGGAGCGCGCCGCGGCCGGGGTCCGCGCCGTCGTGGACGCGACGGTGGCCGGGGCCGCCGCCGAGGCCGCGCGTGCCGCGGCCGAAGAGCAAGGAGGAAACGGAGGGGAAGGGGCAGGGGAGCACGGAAGCGGAGGGGGGCAGCAGGGGGCGGCGGCCGCCCCTCTCTCGAGCTCCTACTGGGCTTCGCCGCGGGCCGTCGCCGCGCGGGAGCTGAGGCTCGTGCAGTGCGCCGACGCGCTGGTGAGCCCGCGCGTCGTCGCGAGGGCCGAGAGGATCCAGTAGTAGAAAGATCACGCCGAAAGGTACTGCAAAAAAAGAAAACTGTGCTACAAAAACAAAACCGCGGAGAGGATATTTACAAAGAAAAACTGGATTTTTTTCCGCCGCCTCTCCCTCTCTCTCTCTTCTTACTTCCTCTTGGGCGTCGCCGACACCGTTCCCATCACCAGGTCCGCGGCGATCACCAGCCTCAGCCCCTCGACGTCCCGCTGCGAAAAGTCCAAGTCCGGGGCGCGCAGGCCGCGGCCGAGCGCCTCGGCGAAGCGCAGCGCAAACATGCCGCAGTCGCTGCCATTGCCCTGCTGCGGCACGGCCGAGGCGTCGAGGCACCGCACGGGCCAGTCCCCGAAGTCTTCGGGGGTCAGCCCCTGCGGGTTGTCGCGAGGCTGCAGCGACGGAAGCTTGTCGCGCGCCTCGTCGCGCAGCCACCGCTGCAGCGCGCGCAGGTGCGCCCCGGGGTTCCCCGCCATCGAGTCGTAGTAGTCGATACGCCTCCGGCCGAGATCGACGCAGGCCGTGGCCCAGTGCACCCCCAGGTGGACAGGGACCACCAAGAGGTCGCAGCCCGTGAGGAGGCAGGGGGGAGGGGCGTCGAGGCGCGGCGGAGGCGAGGTCGAGAAGAAGGAGGAGAAGGAGGAGGAGGAGGAGGAAGAGGAGCCGGAAGGACGGACGGCGACGCCGGCGGCGGCACGCGCGGCGGCGACCCTCGCCGCGACGTCGGCCTCCTGCTTGGCGGGCCTCGCGCAGCAGTAGATCGAGGCGAGCCTCGTCGGGCTCGTCCAGCGCCTGACGCCCTGATAGTCGTAGCCATCGTTCTCTTCTCCTCCCCTTTTCGGAGAGAAGAGCTTGGCGAGGAAGAACGTCGAGAAGAAGTGGGCGCGTGGAGGGGAGGAGCTCCTTCCGTCGCCGTCGTCGCCTCCGCCTCGGCCGTCTCCGCCTCCTCCGCCCGCAGCGGCCGCCAAAGCCTGCATCCTCCTCCTCCAGGCGATGTCCCTGTCCTGCAGCCCGTCCACGTACATGTTGATCACCTCGTCGTTGAGCCAGCTCCTCCCGATCAGGGACGCGGCCTTGCTGCGCGGGAGCGGGACGCCCGTGCGCGCCTGCACCGCGACGACGGCGGCGCCCCCGCCGCTGGGCCCGCTGGGCGAGAGCGCGGCGAGCGCGGCGCGGCGCTGGCGCGGGCTGAGGCGGGAGAGGGCCGAGGCGGTCGAGGCCGGGAGTCCCGCGGCGACGGCCATGGCCGAGAGCGCCGAGGCGTCGGCGGTGGAGTGCCCCTCGTCTTCTTCCTCGTCGGCTTCGGCGAGAGCGAGGCCAGACTCGAACGCCGACGAGAGGTCGTCTCCCCCCCGTTTCGCTCCGTCGTCGTCGTCGTCGTGGTCGTCGCCGTCGGAGGACGAAAGCAGCAAGACGGCGCCGTCGCCGTCATCCGCTGCGGGCTTCTTTTTGGGCTTCGGCTTCGGCTTCTCACCTTCGTCGTCGCTGTCGCTGAGGAGGAGGATCTCGTCGTCGCCGCCGTGCCTCGCCTTTGCCGCCGCCGCCGCCCCAGCTTCCGCCGCCGCTTCCGCCGCCTTGGCCGCCGCTTCGGCCTTGGCCTCCGCCCTCGCCCTCGCGCTCGCCTCCTTCCTCGCCGCAGCCCCTCTCTCCGCCGCCGCCTTCTCCGCCCTCGCCGCGGCCCTGCCCACGGCGGCCTTGGCGGTCCGGACCTCCCTCTCCCGCTCCTCGATGCCCGCAAGCGACGACTCGCGCTCCTTCTCCTCTCGGATCCCTGCCCGCATGCTCAGCATCCGGCGCGCCTCCTGCTCGCTGTGCAGCCGCGAGAGCAGGCGCAGGCCCTCGGTTGAGGCGGCCGCCATCGAGGCGTCGATCCAAGGCGGGGGGCGCCGGAAGTGGTGGAGGCCGGAGGCGGCAGCGGCGGCGGGAGGCGCGGGCGCGGGCGGAGGCAGCTGCAAAGGGGATGACGAGGAGAGGTCGACCCTGTCCAGCAGCTCCCTCACCGCGGCGAACTCCCCGGCGGCCCTCTCCCGCGTCGAGGCTGCCGCGGCCCTGATCCTGGCGGCATAGGCGGCCTTCTCCGCGGCGTCAGTGGAGTAGAGGAGGTCGCGGTGGCGGTGATGATGATGCGGGGAAGCGGCGTCGGAGGAATAAGGGACGAGGCTTCCGCCGTCGCCGTCGGCGCCGTTGGCGTGTCCTCGTCCTCCTCCGGCAGACAACTCCGCGACGCGCCTGAGCCGCTCCCGGTCGGGCCTCAGGGGAGGAGCACCGCTGCCCGGCCGTCCCTGCATGGCCTGGGCAAAGGACTGCTCCCGGGTGACGAGGACGTCCTCCGCTAGCTGCGGGGAGCGGCCCCGAGGAGGCAGCGGAGGAGGCGCGCCTTTGCCCCCCCTCGCGCCGCCGGCACCGCCGCTGTTCCCTCCTCCTCCTCCTCCTCCTCCTCCTCCTCCCCAGGCAGAGGAAGAGGCGGCGACGAGCGCGGCCCGCTCCGAGGCCAGCTGGTGCGCCGCCGGGGAAGGAGGGGCGCCCCAGGGGCTCCGGCGGACGCCGAGGCCAAGGCCGAGCCCGCGGCCCCGCTGTCCCGTTGTCGCCGCCGCCGCCGCTGCTGCTGCTGCCCCCAGGCCTCCGGTTCCTCCGCTGTGAGGCCCGTGCATGCGCCTCCTGTGGCCGTGAGGGAGCGCGCCGCCGGGGCCTGCAGCAGCGGCCGCAGCGGCGGAAGCGTATGAAGGGCGCCGGGTGTCGCGATAGCTCTTCCCCCCTTGCTGCTGCTCTTCTCCTCCCTTCCTCCCGCTCGTCGAAGGGACGGGACCAAAGATGTCCCCTCCGAGGAGCGGCGGGCTGATCTGCGGCCTTGTCGCCGCCGCCGGGGCCGGCCAGCGGAGCGGCGGCGGAGGAGGGGCTCGAGGCGGAGGAGGGGCTCGAGGCGGAGGAGCGAGCGCGTCTCGAGGAGGACGGGCGTCGGCGGCGGCGGCGAGAGCGGCATCGAGTTTCCTCGGTGCTTCTCTCTCCCCGTCTCCCATCTCTTTTGCTGTTTCTGATGCTGCTGCCGTGGCAGCGGCGACGACGCGCGCAGCCAGAGCCTGTTGCCGCTGCTGCTGGCGGGGAGGCGGAGGCTGCGCCGGAGAAGCAAAGCCGACGACGCCGCCTCTGGTGATGCCTCGCTCGCCCTTCCGCCTCTTCTTGTTTCCGCGCTCCCCCGCTGCTCCTGCTCCTGCTGCTGCTCCTGCTCCGCTGTCGCGGAAGGAGCGCGCGAGCCAGTCGAGCATGAGCGAGGGAGAGAGCGAGCGAGCGAGCGAGCGAAGAGAGAACGCCTGCAAGAGAGAGACAGAAAGAGAGAGACAGAGAGGGGAAGAAGAACCAATGCCTGCCGCCCTTTTTGGCGAAAAGAGCTCGGCAGAGTGCGAGAGCGAAGAAAAACTTTGAGCTTCCACTCCCAACGCATCTTGTTGGGGCAAAACTGAAGCAGGCGCGGCGAGCGCGAGCTCGCCTTTCTGCCACCTTTGCGGTTCGGTTCTCTCTTCGCTGCTCGCGCACAGAGCCTACAGACACCATGCTCTCGGCCGCCGCGAGGCGAGCCTGCTCCGCGCTGGCTGCCAAGCTGCTGCGGGAAGCATCGAAGTCATCACCAGTGTCGGCACCAACGGCGACGGGGCGCGCCCTCTTGTCACCGTCTTCGTCCTCGACCTCGGCGTCGACCTCCTCCTCGGCTCCCTCCCCTTCCTCGCCGGGCATCGAGTTCTCCGGGGGCGTCCGCGTCCCGCACACCACCACCCTGGCCTTCGTCGGGGGCGCGGGCTACGGCACCTCCGGCGCGCTGCACCCCGACCTGCTCGCGGCCGTCGCCAGCGAAGCGAGAGGAGGCGGCGGCGGAGAGGCGGCCGCGGCGGCGGCGCGGCGCTTCGCGGCGAGGCCGCTGCCGGCCTACTGGACGATCGACTTCGCCGGCAACGACGTCGGGACCGCCTCTGCTGCCGACGTCGACGCCGACGACGGCCGCGGCGACGGCGACGACGACCTGGACGAGGGGCGCGCGGTCGCGCTCTACTCGTCGATCGCGAGGCTGCAGGCGCTCGACGCGGTGTTCTACGAGGCGCAGCGCCAGGGCCGCTTCGCGTTCTACATGACCTCGGCGGGCGAGGAGGCCACGGCCGTGGGCTCCGCCGCGGCCCTCAAGACCTCCGACCCCGTGTTCGCCCAGTACCGAGAGCAGGGCGTGCTGCTCCACCGCGGGTTCTCGTTCGCCGACTTCGCCAACCAGTGCTTTGGCAACGAGCTCGAGCCGGGCAGGGGCAGGCAGATGCCGATCCACTACGGGTCCAAGAAGCTGGCCTTCCACACCGTCTCGTCGCCGCTGGCCACGCAGCTCCCCCAGGCCGTGGGCGCGGCCTACGCGCTGAGCAGGGAGCAGAGCGGGAGGGGCCTCGGGGAGAGGAACGTCGCCGTGGCCTACTTCGGCGACGGCGCGAGCTCCGAGGGGGACTTTCACGCGGCCGCCAACTTCGCGGCCGTGCTCGCGGGCAGGGGGGGGGCCGACGGCGGCGGCGACGCTGCCGCTGCGGCGGGGGGGACCCCGCTCCTGTTGATCTGCCGCAACAACGGGTGGGCCATCTCCACGCCGACCACCGAGCAGTACGCGGGAGACGGCATCGCCGGCCGAGGACCGGCGTATGGGATCCCCTCGATCAGAGTCGACGGCGGCGACGCCCGCGCGGTGTGGCGGGCGACAAAGAGAGCGCGCGAGATCGCGCTGCGGAGGAGGGGCCCCGTGCTGATCGAGTGCATCGCGTACCGGGCAGGGCACCACTCGACGTCCGACGACGCGTCGAGGTACCGCGGCGGCGCGGACGCCTCCGCGGCCCTGCTCCGGGACCCCGGCGCGAGGTTCGCCGCCTGGCTGCGGACGCGGGGCTGGTGGGACGACGGGCGGGAGCAGGCGCTGCGGAGGAGCTCGAGGAAGGAGGCCGTGGCCGCGCTGGGCGCCGCGGAGAAGGTCCCTCGCGCGAGGCTGTCCTCGATGTTCGAGGACGTCTACGACAAGGTCCCCGCGCACCTGGCGGAGCAGAGGGAGAAAGCGGTGGAGTTTGCCGCGCGGCACGGCGAGGTCCTCCCGTCGGGGGTGAGGGCGGAGTGATTCCGTTTTTTTTTCGGGTCTCGCCTCTCTCTGGGAGAGTCGTAACGACACTTGCTTCTTGTTGTAGAAACGAGGGAAACGAGAGAAGAAGAAAAGCGGGGAAGGAAATAGAAGGAAGTGGAAGCGGGTAGAAGAAGTGTGCCCCTCTCGTTTTTGGAACGTTGCAGTTGATCAAGGGTTGAAAGAAGAGGGTTAGGGTGTCGCTCAGCGCTTGTTGCAACAACAGTACTTTCCGTAACTTCCAGTTTCGCGCTTCTCTCTCTCCGTCCAAAGCCCCCGCACGTTATTCAAAACTGTACGAATGCGTGCTATCTGTGTCTCTTTACAAGGCCGCGCGTCGGGGGTGTGGGGAACTTCTAGCGCGGGAAAGAAACGAGAAAGATGAAAGGAAGAAAGTCGTAACGACGCGCGTGAGAGCAGACCCTAGTTTTTTAGTTTCTCGCCGTTGACGCCTCGGGCGCCTGCCGCTGCCGCCACAGCACCTTCTTGAACCCGTCAAAGTCCATCCGGTCTCTTCGGTGTGCCTCTCCTTCCTTCTCGTGAGAGGCATTGGCCTTACGCGCCTCAGCGATGCACGCAAGCGCCTCCTCGCGGGTCATGAGAGCGCCGCCGCTGCTTGCCCCCCCACGCTTTTTCTTCTTCCTCCTCTCCGCCTCGTCTCCCTCCCCTCCTTTTCCATTCCCTTCTTCTTCTTCTGCTCCAGCTCCTCCGGCGGCGCGCAGCAGGTCCTCGACGCAGAGCCACCCGTCGCCGTCCGCGTCGAGGGCGGCGAAGGCGAGCTCGGCCGCCCTCTCGGGCCCCACGGTTGTCTGCGTGCGCAGCAGGGGCGGCGGCGGCGGCGGAGGAGGAGGAGGAGGAGCAGCGCCCGAAGAAGAAGGCGGGAGGGGGGCGGCGGCGGGGTCGGGTTCGGGTCGCCCTCCGAGCAACAGGCCCTCGAGGAACGCCTCGGCTCCTGCTCCTGCCGCCGCTCCTCCTCCGCCTCCTCCCCTCCCTTGCTCCTCCCTCCGCTCCCCCTCCTCCTCCCCCTCCCCCTCGACGACGACGATCCCGCCGCAGGTCTCGCACTCCGTGCACCCGGGAGGGAGGGCAGCGGCCGCCGCCGCGAGCGCTGCCGCGGTGTTCGCGGAGGCGCCGCCGAGGGTCAGCGTCCGGCGAAGCAGCCCGCCGAGCCCCTCTTTGCCCGCTCCCGCCGCCGCCCTGGGAGTGCCCGGGGCGCTCCTGTTGTTGTTGCTATTCTTCTTCTGCTCACCTTCCAGCCCCCCGGGGGCAGAGCAGCGATGAGAGAAAGGTGGAACGTCTCTCCTCTCGCTGCTCGGGACGACCGCGGCGCCCCCTCCTCCGATGCGAGGAGCGGCGACGCTCTTTCCGTCGTCGTCGCCGTCGTCGCTCTCTTCTTCCTTTTCCTCTTCTTCACTGCTGCTCTCGCTCAGCCCCTCATGCAGCAGGATCATCTCGCGGAGCTGCGCCGCGCCCTCGGCCCCCGATACCGTCCTCGTCAGGGCGACGGCAGCGATGGCGTGAAGCTTGGACTCGGCGGCGAAGGCCCGGATCCTCGCGCGGAGGCGGGTTGACGCCGCATTTGACGACGACGACGAAAAAGGAGCGGCGGCGGCGGCAGCGGCAGCACCTGCCGCGCTTTCTTCATCTTCTTCTTCTTCCTCTTTCTTCGTCTTCTCCGAGCTCAGCAGCAGCCACTCGCCCTCCAGCACCTGCGCCGCCGTCGCCCTCCTGCTCGGATCTTTTTCCAGCATAGAAGAGATCGCGCTCTTGACAGCCTCTGACACTCCGGCCCAGGCCCCCCCCCGAAAAGAAAACTTTCCCGCGGCGACCCTTCGCGCGACCTCGGCGTCGTCGCGCCCGCCGAAGGGAGGCCTGCCGCTCAGCAGCACGAACGCGATGACACCCAGGGACCAGACGTCGCTCGCTGCGCCCCTCAGAGGGAAGGGGCTGTTGGGCAAGACCTCCGGGGCTGCGTAGTAGGGAGTGCCGACCATTTTCTTCAGGCTTTGGCCAGGAGCCTTTGACGCCGCCGACGCCGCCGCCGACGATGGAATTGTCGGAGTCGAGTTTGGAAAAGCGTCCGCCGCCGCCGCCGAAGAAGAAGAAAAACAGCAGCTCGTCGGGTCGAAGAGGGCGGCACATCCGAGGTCGATCACCCGGATCCCTTCCCTCTCGAGGCAGCTGCAGCGCCTTCGGCCCTCTATCGAGGAAGAAGCGGCTTCGGGCTCGACAGCAACAGCAAAGGGAACGTCTTCTTCCTCCTCGAAAAAGGCGGCCTCTTTCGTTCCGGCTCCCGTCGTCCTCCTTCGCGCCGCGGTCCTTTCCCCGGAGAAGGACGAGCGGCGCATAGAAGGGCACGCGGAGAGCATTGCGGCGACGTCGGAAGCCTCCCTGCAGAGCCTCGAAGGAAGCCGCTGGAGAGAGGCTGCGGGAGGAACGGGAGCAGCGGCGAACGTTGTCGTCGTCGGAGGCGGCGGCGCGGGCCAAGCCGCCGCCGCTTTCGTCGGAGAAGAATTCTTACTCGAGCTGCTCGCGAGCAGCATCACGTTCTCCGGCTTCAGGTCCCGATGCACCACGCCTACCCTGTGAGCGGCAGCCAAGTAGGCAGCCAAGGATCTCACCACCAGCGCCGCCTCCCTCTCGCAGTAGTGCTCCTTCGAGACGATGGAGTCGAAGAGCTCCCCTCCGGCGCAGAGGCGCGTGACGAGAAAGACACAGTTTCGAGAGGAGCAAGAAGGGCCGCCGCCCCCAGCTTCCGCTCCTCCTCTGTCTCCTCCTTTCTCCCCCTTCTCCTCGATGGCGTCCAGCAGCTTGATGGCATGGGGCGCGCCCTGGAGCAGTATGAGCGAGGCGAGCTCGACCAGGGCCGCCTGCCGGGCACTCGACGAGGGAGAGGAGCTCGAAGAGCTGCTCGAGCCCGAGCCCGAGCTCGCGAGCGGGATCCTCTTGGCCGCGACGACGGCGCCGCTGGCCCTGTGCACGCACCGCGCCACGGTCGCCGCGCCGCCTGAGCCGAGGGAGCTCAGGGGCTCGTACTCGTCCTCGAAGGAGCGGGAGCGGGACTCGCGGAGCATGGAGTCGGCGGCCTTGAAGAAGGCGGTTTTGAGGGTCGAGGGTCGAGAGGGCAAGGTAAGTGAGACCGAGAGGCTAGACGCCACGATGAGTTTTTTTTGCTCTCGAATTTGCTCCCTTTTCTATCACCAACCTCTCTCTCACCTTCAAGCTGGCCTTTTATGCAGCTGTGTAGCCTTTCACGGAGCCAATGCTGCTCCACCAGGAAGGGGCCATCTTGTTTCGTTGGTACCAGAAAGAAAGAAAAAAGAGCAAAGCGAGTTCAATTCCCTCTCGGCCGCGACGACGGTGACATGCAGTTTCGCTCTCTCAAAGCTGTTGCTGGGCCCCCAAGAGGTGCCCTTTCTTCCTGTTGATTGTGAGATTCCGAGAGAACGAGAGCAATTCAAGAGCTCCGTGAGCTTTGTTTGGAGGAGTTCGAGGTGCTCGGTGCGACGGGGGGGCCGCCAATTGTCTTCCAATTGCGGCAGGCAGGCGTGCCGCCGCACTCGACTTGCTCGACTCGACGCGACCGTCTCTCGCTTGCTCTCTCGCTTTTTGGCTCCTCTCTCCAGTCTGCATAGCGCTGCTTGCGCGAAAAACGAGTGATGGGCAGGAGGGAAAGGGAGACCACAGAGGAGAGGGACACAGGCCTCGAGAGACGCACAATTCGGAACCGGCGGAGAGGAAGAATAGTGCGAGCACGTTTTTTTCTTTTTCGAGAGGGTTGCGAGAGGCAAGAGGAAAAATCAACACTTCTACAGCCCGCGCCTCAAAAGTCTTTGGAAAAGGTCTCTCTCTCTCTCTCTCTCTCTCCGTCCGATCTTCTCCCTCCCTCTCTGGCACGTGCCATCACCGCTTCTTTCTTTTTTATAAACAGGGCGGAAAATATTCAAATCATTGTGTTAACACGAAGGAAGACCGAAAAAAGAGAAAAACACCTCCCACTCTCTTCAATCTCAAAAAAAACTCCGTCGTCTCTCCTTTTCACCTCCGGGGTTTTTTCCTCTCTCTCCGTGTGTGTGGGGGTGGAGGGGAGCGCGTCCTCAAAGTTAAGTCACTCTTCACTTCTTCGCCGGCTCGGCCTCCTTGCTCGCGACCGACGCGGCCCTCACGGCCCTCTTCTTGGCGATCGACTCCGAGCGCCTCTCGCGCGCCGCCTTGAGGCGCGAGACGAGCAGCTTGTGGTACTCGGCGGCCTCGGCCTTGGACCGCGTGACCCGCGCGACCTTCTCGGCCTTGCGCGCCCGCTTGCGCTGCAGCGTCTGCGGCGTGACCAGGCGCTGGATCTTGGGCGCCTTCGAGTGCGTCTTCTCGCCGACGGTGAACTTGCGGCGGTAGGTGTTGACGTACTTGCGCACGTCGTCGTCCTTGGTCAGGTTGAACAGCTTGCGGATCTTGGAGGCGCGCTTGGGGCCGCGCATGCGGGGCTTCTCCTCGTCGGTGAGGCCGGGCACGTCGGCGGCACCCTTCTTGACGACGACGAGGTTGAGCACCGAGAGGTCGGGGCTGACGACGCAGCCGCGGACCGACTTGCGGCGGCGCTCGCCCGAGCGGCGGCCGAAGCCGCGGAAGCACGTGTCTCCCGGGGTCATCAGGAGGCGGACGCGTCCCGGGACGAGGACGCCCTGCTTCATCGGGAAGCCCTGCTTGTCCTGCCCGCCCATGATCTTGAAGATGTAACCCTTCCATTCCTGATTTGGGGCGGAGGTTTGGTTGGGGGGGAGAGAGGGAGGGAGAAAGGGCGAGAAGAGAAGGTGAGAGAAGAAAAAGGAGGTTGATCTCCCTCTGAGAGCAGCAGCCGCCAAAGGCACGTTCGATCGCATCGAGCCCCCCCGCGCGAGCGGGTCTGGAGCGTCGCAGTCGCCTTCCAGCTGCGCCAGCACGCAGGCGAGGTCCGCGACGGCCCTCAGTAAGGCGCGGATTGGCCAGAACCGGCCGAGAGAAGGGCGAAGACGCCTCGCAAAGAGGCGGGATTCTTCGATGGTCCCCTGAGGAAGAAAAACATCGAAGCAATCGGACGTCGGGCAAGGAGAGAGCAATCGACGACGCTGCTCTGCTTTTTCCTTTGTTTTTCGCCTGGGAAAGAAATTCAAAAGCGTACCTCGCCGAGCGAGTCACCGGGGACCTCCTGCGCCAGGCGCTTGTCGAAGAAGGCGCGGCTATTATATTGGTTTGTGTTATTGAGAAGAGAGAGAAAGAGGTAGCGCGTGAGCGCGAAGGAGAAGGAGAAGAGCCCTCGGCGGCGGCGTCGATCGCCATTTTTTTCGCCCCGCGCGATCAAGATTTTCAAGTCCATCAATCTACTCACAGCTTGCTGTCATCGTCGATATCCAGCTTCTTCTGGCACCCCGTCGAGGGGTACGCAATGTTGAGCTGTTGTTTGGAGGTGTGAATGGAGAGAGAAAAAAGAGGGAGTGTGCGTTGCGAGGGTGAGATCGATCCCGTCGTCAAGAGTCTGGCGGCCGCCGCCGGGCGGCGACGGCTGCCTCTTTTTTTCTTGCTTCCCACCAAGCCCCGCATGCGCCCCCTGATCTCCCGTGCCAACTGCGCGAGAGCGACGGGGGGAAGCGCTGTGCGTTCGAGAGCAAGGGACACGGAGAGATACACGAACCTTCATGGCGTCTCTCTGGCTCTGCGATGGAGGCGGGAGAGTTCAAGAGAAAGAAGAAAGTGAGAAAAAAGGAAGAGCGAGGAGAGAGAGGAAAAAAAAACTCGCCCGTCGTCGACCTCCTTCTAAACCCCCGTCGCCCAGGGAGAGAATAGAGCACGGGCGAGAGATGCGAGTACGGACCCCTTTCTTCTCTCTCTCCCGCGAGAGAAGAATAAGAGCGCCATTCAAGTAAATAACCTCAAAAGGTTTGCACTACATTTTCTTGTTCAAGAAGGGAAAAACAATTCTTCGTCTTCGACGACCCCCGCTTCCTTTCTTTGCTCTCTTCTTCCTCCTCTCCTCCTCCTCGCTTCCGATCAAAAATCGTCGTCCTCGTCATCGCGGCTGCTGCCACCGCCACCGCCTTTGGAAGCGTTTCTGAATGCCGAGAGCACCGCCGACGCCACAAACATGAAAAAGATCAGGTTGAAAAACCCGCCCCCGCCGACGACGACCGAGGGCCCGCCCAGCAGGAGGCCGCCGCCTCCGTACCCGTAGGGCATCCCGTACCCGTATCCTCCGATGAGCGGGGGGGCAGAGTAGGAGTTGTAGTTGCGGATGGAAGTTCCTCCGCGGCTGTTGTTGTTGGAGATGGGGGAGTTTTGGGGTATGAGGAAAGAGAGAGAGAGAGAGAAAGAGAGAGAGCGTCGGGGATGAAAAAACGGAAAATGGTGATGAGGACAGGTTCCCAACACGCTACGAGAAAGGAGGAGGAACGCTCCACGACGGAAGGACGAAGCTTTGAGAGGAAGACGGTTGAAAGTCTTACCTGGACCTCGGCGCCGATCGCGGCGCCGACCTGAAGCCGGAGCTCCCTCCGACGCGGCCTCCGCTGCGGGCAGCCTCTGCCGCGTCCACGGGGACGAGGAACAGAGTGGCAGCTGCGAAGGCGGCGGCGGCGAGGGTCGCTGACTGCTTCTTCATTGCTCCGTCGTCGTTCTCGTCATTCTTCTTCGATGATGCTGACACGACGACGGTCGCCGCCCGGCGAGCCGGGAGGCGCGTGAGGGCCCTGGCCTGCACGGGAGCGCGCAGAGCGACGGGACGCGCCGGGGCGGTCATCCTTGCCGCGGAGGGGGCGCGGAGCGTCTGCATGAGAAGCGGAAAAGAAGGAGCGCGAGAGGAGAGGAAAGACACTCGAGCGTGGAAGAGTAACTATCCGCTAATAGGGAGAGAGAAATTGTGGAGAATTTTTAGTTGTCGAATCGACGAAGGGAAAAAAACTAGTCGGCCTCCGCCAGCGCTCTCTCGCTTTCCGCTCGCCCTTTTTGCTCCTTTCGATGATTTAGATCGGACCTGCTTCTCTCTTTGAAGCCACGGTGCAAAGGGCGCGACGCTCAGAAGCAAGCTCGAGGAGGAAAAGATGGCCACAAAGATTGATGCGCCGCCGCTTCCGCTTCCGCTTCCGACCTCGACCTCGACCTCTCCCTCGTCGTCCCTCCCGCGGCCCCTCGCCCACGTCGTCCTACTGCTGATCGATGGCGTCGGGGACGTCCCCTGCAAGGCCTTTGCTCAAGGACAGCAGAGAGAGGGCGGAAGCACCAAGAGCAGCGGCAGCAGCATCAGCATCAGCATCAGCAGCAAGAGCAGCATCGGCAAGAGCCTCACGCCGCTCCAGGCCGCGGCGCCCCTCGGGGCCCTCGACGCCGTCGCCTCGCGGGGGCTCCTGGGCCTGCTCGACCCCGTGCAGCCCGGAAAGGCCTGCGGGTCGGACACGGCGCACCTCTCCCTGCTCGGCTACGACCCGAGGACGTGAGTTAGCTTAGAAGGAGTAGTTTTTTTTTTGCGTTTAATTTTTTTAATTTTTGCGTTTTTCTTCTTCTTCGGGTTCTTCCTCTTCGTCCGATACTCACCATCTCTCTCCTCCCTTAATCTCCGTAATCAGCTACTACCGCGGCCGTGGCGCGTTCGAGTCCCTGGGGGCCGGCCTGTCGATGGAACCGGGAGACATCGCCTTCAAGTGCAACTTCGCGACGCTGGAAGAGGAAGACGAGGAGGAAGAGGAAGGAGAAGGCCGGGACGGAAAAGAAATCGCCCCGACGCCGCTCGTGGTGTCTCGGCGGGCCGACCGGGCCTTCGAGGAGGCCGGCCCCGTCCTCTGCTCGGCGCTCGACGGGCTGGAGCTGCCGGGCTTCCCGGGCGTGGAGGTGCGGGTCAGGTACGCGACGGAGCACCGGGCCGGCGTGGTCCTGTCGACGGGGAAGCAGACTCGAGCCGGAGCTCTGGAAACCCCGCCCTCGGCCCCGGCCCCCGGCGGCGGCGAAAACGGCGGCGGCGAAAACGGCGACGACGGCGCCGGCGGCGCCGGAAGGAAACCCTTCGAGCTCTCCGACGCCGTGAGCGGCACAGACCCTCTCAAGGACAACCTCGCCCTGAGACGCTGCGTTCCGCTCCCGGCGAAGGACGCGGAGGAGGAGGAAGGAGAGCAGGAAGGGGGCGAGGAGCGGCGCAGCGGGGAGCAGGGAGCGCGGGGGGAGGAAGAGAAGCTGACCAACGCCCGGAAGACGGCAGAGATCGTCAACGAGCTCAGCGACGAGATCCGGAAGATCCTGAGGGCGCACCCACTCAACCTGGAGCGCCGCAGGCAGGGCAAGGCAGTCGCCAACGCGCTGCTGCTCCGCAGCTGCGGGGCCAGGGCCCCTCTGCCGGATTTCGCGCAGAGGTTCGGGTTTGCCAAGGCGTGCGCGGTCGCCCCGACCAAGATCATCGCGGGCCTGGCGCTCTGCGCCGGCTTCGAGGTCCTGGAGTGCGAGGGAGGGACCGGGGACTACCGCACGAGCCTGAGCGCGAAAGTGGACGCTGTGGTCGGAGCCGTCAAGAGAGCGAACGAGGAGCAGCGACGGAGGGGGAGGGCGGGGGAGGACGAGGGAGCGGGAAGAGAAGCTCGAGCTGAAGCTCGACCTCTCTCTCCCTCTTCTCCGATCTTCGTCCTCCTCCACGTCAAGGCCGTCGACGACGCCGGGCACGACAGAGCTCCTTACAAGAAGATGGCGTGGCTGCGGGCGGTGGACGCGGCCCTGGAGAGGCTGACGGTGAAGCTCTCCGACAATCTCGAGCCCTTCGAGGGAGCTCCGGGCATCGTCGTCGCGGTGACGGGCGACCACTCGACGCCGGTCGAGTTCGGCGATCACTCGTGCGAGCCGGTGCCCTTCGCCGCGGCGCCGCTGCTGGCGGTCACTGCGGCGGCCAAGGCAAAAAAGAAGAAGACGAAGGGGAAGAAGAAGAAGGAGGCCGAGAACGGCGGCGGCGGAAGCGAGAGCGACGAGGAGGGCGAGATCGTCGCGCCCTCGGAGGAGGAGATGAGGAGGGTCGTCTCGGAGTTGGCGACGGCGGCAGAGGAGGAGGAATACGGCCCCTTTCCTTCTCTTTCTTCTCCTCTTGCGTCGTTCGACGAGACCTCCGCCTCTCGCGGGAGCTTGGGGCGTTTCCCAGGGGCAGAAGTCATGCCCCTGCTGGTGAGGCTGAGCGCCGCCTGGGGGGGGGTTGGGAGGGCAGAAGTAAACGAAAAAGAACGAAAAGACCGACTGTAGAAGACAACGAAACTGTTTCACCAGAAGAAAGAAAAAGTAAAAAAAAACGAATTCTCCTCTAAACATCGTACTTCTTCTTCCCCGACTGCCGCACGTCCCCGTAGCTCAGCAGCTCGGCGATGTCCAGGCTGGACCCGGCAAAGAACGGCGCGCGCGAGTGCAGCGCCTCCGGGGCGACGTCGAGGGCGCTCGAAGCGTCCCCGTCGGTCGCCCTCCCGCCCGCGGCCTCCGTCACGGCCGAGAGCGGCGCCGCCTCGTAGACCCGCCGCAGGTGGCTCCTGGGGTTTCCCGCCCAGCCCCCGTAGAGCAGCGTGCGGTGCAGGTCTGCGACCAAGGAACAGACGTACCTCGCAGCGTACTGTTTCCCCGACTGCCTCTTGCCGGATCGAACGGTCGAGATGTACTTCCGCAATTCGGGGCTCCAGTCGTCGAATCGCGCGTCGTTGAGAGAATAAAACTGCCCCCGCTACGGCACTCGGATCCTCGGGTGCGTGCACACAAATTGATCGATGTCCCGGTCCAGGGTGAAGCCGTGCGTGCCAGCGGCCTCGCTGCCGCCGGAGAGGGTGAGCACCAGCATGGTCGCCGAGGAGTAGAGGGAGTACCCGGCGAGGAGCAGCTCCCTGCCCGGCCGCAGCGCGTGGCGCTCGAGAGGAGCGGCGGCACTTTTGCCTCCTTGTCCTTCGTCTTCTTCTTCTCTTACTTCTTCTTCTCTCCTTCGATAAACGCCGAAAATCGTCCCCGTGGGGATGCAGGCTGCAATGTTCGAAAATCCGTCCAAGGGGTCGAACACGGCGACAAAGGGAAGAGGAGCGGAAGAGGAGGAGGAGGAAGAAGAGTTTTCCCCTCCGGTCTTCTTCCTCCCGACGACGACCACTTCCTCGTCCTCCTCCGAGGCCAGCAGCCCGACGACGCCCGTGCCGGCCAGCTCCTCCTTGAGGATGTCGTTGGCCACGAGATCGAGCTCCTTCGGGGCGTCCCGCTCGGAGGAAGATGCCGCCGACGGCCCAGCAGCAGTAGCAGCAGCAGCAGCAGCAGCAGAAGCCTTGCCGAGCCGGTCGTCGATGCCCGCGCGGGAGAGAGCCGCGGCGACGCGGCGGGTCGAGCGCTCTAGCGCCGCGACGAGCAGCGAGGCCTCTCTCGAGGGGAGCTGCTGGGTAGAAGAGGGGCTCGCCGCCGCCGTCGCCTCGACGACGAAGTCGGCCAGCGTGGTCCCCTTCTCCGGGGTGTAGAGGCCCGCGGAGACGGAGGCGGAGGCGGCCTGGGGCATGGCGGCGAGAGCAGCAAAAGAGGAGGGCGGCGACGCGGAGGGAGAGGAGGAGGTCGGGGTCGACGACGACGGCGATGTCGAAACAAAAAGTCCGCCGATCGACCGTTGCGAAGAGCAGAGGCCGTTGCGAGCCTGCGCCGGCGCGTGAGTTCTGTTGCCGATGCTTCTGCTGCAGAAGGGGACTGAGGGTGCCTGCTGCGAAGCGCAGGAGCGCATAGTTCGCGCGTCACGAAAGCTCGTGCTCGTCCTCGGAAGGAAAGAAAAAGCGGACTCGAAAAAAAAAATGGAAACTTTTTGGCTTGATTGGTGCGTCGTCGGCGCTCTCCCACACAAAAGAACCGAAGAGAAGAGGCATCTTCCTTTTGCCTCCAAGTCTCGCTCTCTCTTCCCTCCAAGTCTCGCTCTCTCTTCCGAGACCGCCTCTCTTTGCGCACGGGAGGGAAGCGATTGAAGCGCTTGAAATCAATGACAGGAGCGGCGCCCTCGAACGGGGGGCACGTGGAGGCTACCGCACGGCAACCCAACGACAAAGGATGTGGCGACGACAGCCTCCCATCGACTTCCTCCTCCTCCGACCAACCCCGCTCTTCTCTCCCGGTCATCGACATCGGCCCTCTCCTGTCCCCCTTTGACCGCTCGTCCCCTCTCCCGCCGCAAGCGCTCGAGGCTGCAGAGGCCATCGCGGCGGCCTGCCTCAAGTCCCGGGGCGAGAAAGCCCTCGGCTTCTTCTACGCGACGGGGCACGGGATCCCCGAAGAGGCCCTCGAAGCGGCGCACGCCGCCGCCGCCGCGCTGTGGGACTCGCCCGCCGACGTCCGCGCGTCGCTCGACGCGCGCAGGTCGCCGCTCGCGCGAGGGTACCTCGGTTTGGGGGCCCTGGAACATACCTGCACGCGGGCAGAGCTGGCGACCCTGGCGCGGGAGCGGCTCGAAGGGGCCGCCGGGGCCGCCGGGGCTGCCGGGGAGGCGGGGGAGGAGGCCAAGCAGCAGCAGCGGGGGGAGGCAGGAGGGAAAAGAGGACTGGGGGACTTGAAGCAGTCGTTCGCGTTCGGCTGCGAGCGGGACGAGGCCGACCCGCGCGCGCGCTCGCCGATGCACGGGCCCAACCAGTGGCCGGGAGCCGAGGCCGCGGAGCGGGTTCCGGCCCTGCGCGGCTTCAGGGCCGCGGCGGAGGAGTTCAGGAGGCTGGGGCTCGAGGCGGCGCGTGCCGTCGCGCGCGGCCTGTCGCTGGCGCTCACGTCGTCGGCGGGGAGCGGCGGAGGCGAGGGGGACCCGTCGACGTTCGAGGCGGCGCTCTCGAACCCCGCCGCGCTGACCGTGATGCTGCGCTACCCCCCACTTCCCGACGCAGGCGAGGGAACAACGGGAGCAGGCGAGGGGGCGCGGAAGGGAGACGAAGCGCGAGCGGCCTCCTCCTGCGGCATGCACACCGACTGCGGCTTCCTGACGCTCATCGCCCAGCGCGGCCTCCCCGGCCTCGAGGTGTTCGGCAACAACGGGGAGTGGATCTCCGTGCCGCCGCTCCGGACCGCCGACGGCCGCGAGAGCGCGCTCGTCGTCAACCTCGGGGACCTCGCGGAGCACTGGTCCGGGGGAAGGGTGGCCTCGACGCTGCACAGGGTCGAGGTGCGGAGGAGCGGGACGACGACGGCGAGGACGAAGGGGAACGACGCCGCCGCCTCGGATGGCGAAGGCGCAGCCGCCGGCGAAGGCGAAGGCGAAGGCGAGGCCTTCCACGAAGGACCCCAAGGGGTCCGAGACTCGCTGATCCTCTTCTCGAACGCAAACTTCGACGCCCCGGTCGTGCCCCCCGGAGGAGAAGGGAAGCCGACGACCGCGGGGGCCTACATCTTTCAGAAGCTCGGCATAATGTGGAACGGGGGAGAAGAGGAGGAGAAGGAGCAAAAAGTTGATAGTTGAGAGTGTTTTTCTGCTTTTCTACAATTTGTTTTGAAATCGAAACGTCCTTTTTCTTCTCTCGGCTGCTCTCTAATATATTACTCCTCTTTTTTCGTTTGTTTGGTCTTCAGGTGGGAAACTTCGTGCGTGAACGGGGGTCAAAGAACGGGCAAGTGCTATAGCTCGCAGGGAGGTTAAAAAAATACAAAACGAAGAGACCACCGCCGCCGCAGCGGCGGCCGTGGTGCTTGCCCCTGCCGAGGCGCCACCGACGCCCTTCTGCCCCCAAAGGGGAGGGGAGGAGTACAATAATCGCAGAGGGAAAGCAAAAAGAAAAAGGCGCGCACGCGCCTCTTTCCCCCTCTCCCACCTTCTTCAGTTGTAGCGCGAAGGGAGCGCGTCGAGGAGCCTCGAGAAAACAGCGCCGCTGCTGTTTTGGCTGCGGCTGTTTTTGGGAGCGGCGGCAGCAGAGAAGGCCGCAGCGGCCGCCGTCATCGTCGCGGGCGGCGCGGGCGGCAGCAGCAGGACTGTGCACGCCCCCGGGCCCAGCCGCACCCCCCCCGGAGTCCGCACGATCGCGACGGCGCCGCTCCTGTGTTCGCCAGTCGGGGGCCTGCGAGGGAGGATGAGCGCGTCGAGCGTCGAGGCGGCCGGCGGGCCTCCTCCGTTTCCGCTCCCGCCGTTCCCGCTCGGGTGCCTCCGCAGCGCGACTCGGACGGCGAACGGCCTTCCCCTCGCGACGCCCAGCGCCAGGGCCTCCCCGACCGCCGCGGGCCCGCCGCGGGCCCTGGCGGCGGCCAGCGCGAGCTCCCTGTCCTCCGTCGCAAAGGTGACGGAAGAGCCGCCGCTGCCGCTGCCGGAAGAGCCGCTGCCGCCGTGGCGCGCCGCGGCCGCCGTCGTCGTCGCCCCGACGACCCGCAGGAGGTCCCAGAGCATCATCGAGGAGGCGGAGAGGGAGGAAGAAGAAGCGCTCGTGGCCCTCGCCCAGGCCGCGTTGGCCCCGAGGAGCCTCCAGCCCGGCTCCCCCGCGTCGACCAGCGCCGCCGGCGCCGCCGCGGCGTCGGCGGCGCGGCCGAGGCCGAGCAGCGCACTCTCCGCCGCAGCCGCCGCCGCCCGCGACGCAAGCAGCGCCGCGGCGGCGTCCGCCGCGGCGCGCAGGGCGGCCGCGGCGGAGGGAGTCAGCTGGCTCGCGCGCGGGCAGGGGCCGGCGACGGCGAGGATGCCCAGGGCGGACGCAGGCAGCAGGGCGCCCCGCGGGATCAGCGGCACGCCGGCGAAAAAGCGCAGACGCGGAGGCGCCGGCGGCGATGCTTTCGCTCCCTGCTCCTCCCCTCCGCCGCCGCCGGCGAATCCGAACCCCCTCGCCGAGAAGGGGATCCCTAGGTCGGCGTCCCCGACGACCAGAGCTCGCGGGGGCTTCCCCTCCAGGATCGACGAGCAGAGGGCGGCGCAGGCCTCCCGGAGCGCCGCGCCGCCGCCATCGGCGTCGCAGAAGGTTCCCGCGGCGGCGGCCGAGGGAGAGGGAGAGGCAGAGAAAGAGCCTCCGGCGGCGCGCCCCTGCTGCCGCCTCCTGCTTCGAGGGCACCACGACATGAGGGGGAGGCACGTCCTTGGGTCGACGGCGACGATGACTGTTTTTTTGGGAAGAGATAAGAGAGAGAGAGAGAGAGAGAGAGGAGGACAAAGTGAGAGAAGGTGTACAAAAAAAGGAAGGGGGACCGCAAGCGAACGAAGAATTCGACGCGAGCCAAGCGCACGAGCTAAGGGCCGAACGATTCTCGCTTCGCCTTTTTTTCTTTTTTCGTGCGCTTGGCCCTCCCGTTGCAGACCCTCCTCTACCGATGGCAGCACTTCAGCAACAACAAGCTCACCTGCGAGAGGAGCCCCGACGGCGGCAGCGACGACGGCGGCGATTCCCTCGAGCTCGGCGTCGTGGGCCTCGTCGCTTTCGAGTTGGAGGACTTCATCGTTGCCGCCTGCTGCTGCTGCTGCTGCTGTCGAGGGAGGAGGAGCTGCCGCCGCTTTTCCTCCTCCTCCTCCGCAGCACCCGCCCTTTTTCTTGGCCCGCGAGGCAGCAGCGTGCTCTTCCTGGTTCTGCTGCCTCGGAGGGCCAGAGAGAGTGGTGAGGGCTTGAGCAGCGGCGGCGGCGTCTTCGTCCTTCGGAGGAGGAGCCAAAGCCGAAAGTCGATTCTTCGTCTTTTTCTCGTGCTCTCTCTCTTTCTCAAAATGCTCGGCGAGCAGCCTCCGGGTCTCCCTCGAGTCGAGCAGGCACGCGCAGCCGCACAGGCAGTTGCCGCCGATGAGCGCCGGGCATCGTGTGCCGCAGCCGCACGAGCCCGCAGCCCCCGCGCCGGGGGCGGTCGGGCGGAACGACTCCATCGCTTGTCTTCTTTTTTTGGTTTGTGAGTGAAGAAAGTCGACGACGACGACCAAAGACTCGGGCCTCGCCTGACTCCCCTTGCTTCACTCCCCTCTCTCTTTTACTAGCAGCGAGCAAGAGAAACCCCTCTTCTTCCCTATCTGCAATTCTAGAACGATGGCGGGCGCTCCAGGTGCGCTGAGTAGAGCGTTGTCGTGTTGTCGTGAGCGCGTAGCACGCACGCGGACTCGTTTAGAGAGGGAGGGAGAAAGAAAAGCAAAAAAGAAGAAGATCGTTCAAGCACGCGAAAGGGGGGTTGAGAGATCGCATATCTTTCTCGCCTCTTTTCTCCCGTCTCCAGAGCTCGCTCCCTCCAAGTCGCACTCTCAGCAATTTGGGTATTCTGCACTTTCTTCGCTTGCGGGAGAGAAACGAAGAATAATGCAGCAAAAGGCGGAGAAAAAGCAGCACAGAAAGTCTTTGCATTTTATCCCTCGCACCTCATAAGACGGCGATGACGAAGACGACGACACCCCCTGACCTCTTCTCCCCTCCTCGCTCCCTCTCCCTCCTCGCTTCCCCCCCCTTTTCCCAACCTGGACAGCCCGCCTCTCCATCAACGGCCTCGTCTACGAGGCCGCGGACCCCACAGAGACCCTTGCCAGCTTCATCCGAACCAAGACGCCCTTCACGGGATGCAAGGTCGGGTGCGCCGAGGGCGGGTGCGGCGCCTGCGCCGTCCTGGTGTCCGACGCGCCCGTCGCTGGCGGGAGCAACGGTTCGTCCTGCCGCCGCGAGCGCACCCTGAACGCGTGCCTGGCCCCTGTCGGCGTCCTCGACGGCGCCGCGGTCCTGACCAGCGAGGGACTGAAGGGCGGCGACGGAGGGGGCGGGGGCGGAAACGGCTCGGTCTGCCCCAGCAGGGCCGGCGTCGGCGGCGGGAGGTTCCACCGCGTGCACGACGCGCTGGCCGAGAGCCACGCGTCGCAGTGCGGCTTCTGCACCCCGGGGATGGCCATCGCCTGCGCCGCCGCGGCGAGGCGCAGGGCGAAGAACGGGCTTCCCGGAAGCAGCAGCAGCAGCAACGGCAACGGCAGCGGCGCCGAGAACGGAAACAGCGCGGTCGACGCCGACGACGCCGACGCCTCGGGCGACGCCGACGTCTCGCGCGACCTCGACGGCAACCTCTGCCGCTGCACGGGCTACCGGTCCATCATCGACGCGGCCCGATCGCTCACGCCCCAAGACGTCGAGGACGTCGGGAGGAAGCTGGCGCCGCCGCCCCAGTTGGCCGCGGCGGTCTCGGCGAGGGCCGCCGACGCGTTGCCTTCGGGGATGGCGCTTGCCTCCGCCGCCGCCGCTTCTGCCTCCCCTCTCTCGCCCGGCGGCTCGACCTGGCGCTCCCCTCGCTCGCTCGACGAGGTGCGAGCCGCCGTGAGGGAGAGTTCCGGTGCCTCCGCTCTCCGCTTCGTGGCCGGGAACACGGGCTCGGGCGTCTTCAAGGAGCAGCTGCGCTGGCCTCCCGCGCCGGGCACGGCCGTCGTCTCGCTGCAGAGCGTCGCCGAGCTTAGGAAAGGGATCGAGGTCCGCGGCGACGAGGGCGGCGGCGGGTCCGTCGTGATCTCCGGCGGGACGACGATCGCCGAGCTCGCGGACTGGGCGTGGAGCACCGCCTCTTCTTCTTCTTCTTCTTCTTCTTCTTCTTCTTCTTCTTCAACTTCCTCTCGCAGCGCCAAAACCTGGAGGGAGCTCTCGCGCGCGCTCAAGCGCGTCGCCGGCGCGCACGTCAGGGCCGCGGCCACCCTTGGGGGGAACCTGGCCCTGGCCGCCGACCCGGCGCTCGCGCTCGAGTCGGACGTCGCGACGCTGCTGGGGGCTCTCGGCGCCGAGGTCGACGTTTGGGACGCGGCCTCGTCGGGCTCGGGCGCGGAGGCGACGGCGACGCTCCCGGTGCTCGACCTCGTGTCCGGCGCCAACGCGCTCTCGCCGACGAGCCTGATCGTCTCCGTGCGCGTCCCGCCGTCGCCGTCGGCTTCTTCCCTTTCCTCCTCCGACGGCGGCAGGGAGAAGAGGAGGGAGCGCTTCTTCGCGACCCGCGTCGCGGCGCGCTACTCCCACGCGGTCGCCTCCTTCCAGCTGGCGGTCTCTGTCTGCGAGGACCCGGAGGCCGGCAAGCTCTCGGACGCCGTCGTCGTCTTGGCCTTCCACCGCAGAGTCTCTTCCTCTTCCAGTTGCTGCCGCTGGCGCGCCGCCCGCCTGCGCGCCGCCGAGGCCGCCCTCGAGGGGGCCTCCACCTCGGATCTGGGCGCGCTCGCGGCGGCCCTGCGCGCGGCCCGCGCCGCCGGCCTCGAGGAGGCCCTGGCCGACGACCACGACAGGGACGACGAGGAGCCGGCGACGCGGCACGCGGAGTTCGTCTCCGGGGTGGCCGAGGGGGCCCTGGCGCAGGCCATGGCGCCGCTGTTCGTCGGTGCCGCGGAGGGGAAGGGAGGGGGAGGAGAAGGAGCGGCAGCGGCGACGGCGGCTGCGGCGGCGGGCGGGACTCCTCCCTCTCCCCGTTCCCCCTCGTCGGTCCTCGGCCAGTGCCGCCGCCTCCCGACCCCGCGGGCCGCCGAGGGCTCCCGCTCGTGGCCCGAGCCGGACCCGGCGACGGCCCCCGTCGGGGCCCCCGTCGAGAAAGACCGCGCGAGGCTGCAGGCGTCGGGCGAGGCGCTCTACACCAGCGACTTTGCGCTGCCCGCCGGCGGGCTCTTTGGCGCCCTGGTGCTCTCGACGAGGGCGCTCGCCAAGCTCGCCGGCGTCGACGCCGCGCGCGCGCTGGCGCAGGTCCCGGGCGCCGTGAGGTTCGTCTCCGCCGCGGACGTCCCCGGGTCTAACGACGCCTCGCTGATCGGCGACCGCATCTTCGTGCCGGTAGGCGGCGACGTCGAGTACGTCGGCGAGCGAGTGGGCATGGTCGTCGCCGAGTCCGAGGCCGCGGCGCGCGCCGCGGCCAGGCTCGTCGAGGTGACCTACGAGGATTTGCCAGCGAAGCCGATCCTGTCGATCCCCGAGGCCGTGGAACGAAACTCGTTCTACGACGTCACGGGCGACATCGGGCCCACCAGCCGAGTTTTCGGCGACCCGGACGCCGCGTTCGCTGCCGCGCCGCACGTTTTGAAGGGGGTGAAGATGTCGATGCCGTCGCAGGCGCACCTGTGAGTTTTTTTTTTTGAAGCTTTGGAGTTTTTTTTGATTTTGTTTCCCTTCCTTTCTCTCACCAACCTCTATATGTCTCCCCCCGCTTTCCCCAACCACAACAGGTACTTGGAGACCCAGGCCGCCGTCGCCGTCCCGGACGAGGGCCTCTCTTCCGTCACGGTGCGTCGTTGTTTTCAAGAATGTTGAGGGAGAAAGAAAGATAAGAGAGCGAGAGGACGAAAAGAGAAACTCAAAAGAAAACACTTTCAAAAAGACCTTCTCCCTCCCCCCCCCCACCCCAAAAAAAACCCACGAAACGAAACAGATCATCTCGGGGACCCAGTGCGTCGACATGGTCCAGTCCGCCGTCTGCAAGGCTCTCAACCTCCCCGCAAACAAGGTCAACGCCAGGGCGCGCAGGCTCGGCGGGGGCTTCGGCGGCAAGTCCTCCCGCTCGCAGGTCGCTGCCGCGTGCGCGGCCGTCGCGGCGTTTGCGTCCGGAGGCAGGGCCGTCAAGCTCGTGCTGTCCAGGGCGGAGGACCTGGCGACGATCGGAGGGCGGTGCGAGCTCGAGGCCGAGTATGACGTGGCCTTCGACTCCCGGGGCCGCGTCCTGGCCCTCGACGCGCGCGCCGTGCTCCTGGGCGGAGCGCAGAAGGACATCAGCGCGTTCATCCCGCTGCTGATGCTGACCACCATCGACCAGAACTTTTCGATCCCCGCCTCGCGGCTCTCGGCCAAGCTCGCGAAGACGAATCTGCCGCCGCGGACCATCATGCGGGCCCCGGGGACGCTGCAGGCGACGCTGCTGATCGAGCACGCGATGGACGCGGTCGCCGCGGCGACGGGCGGGGACCCCGTCGAGGTGCGCGAGCTCAACCTGCTGCGCGCAAAGGGGGAAGGGGCCGCGGGGCCGAGGAGGCCCTGCGCGGGGGAGCTGCCCCCGGGCGTCAGAGACGCCGGGGACGAGGCGGCCAAGTTTGACGGGGTCGTCTCGGACGAAAAGGTGGTCTCGGCGTTCGGAGCAGACTTGCCGCTCGACCAGTGAGTGTTCCTCCTTTTTTTCCGCCTCGAGGTTTTCTTCCTCTTGGCCCTTCCCTCCTCTTCCCCTTTTCCCCTCTCCCCTCCGCCCCGCTCCCTCCCCTCCCCCCCCACCCCCCCCCCCCCCACCCCACACCCCCCCCCGCCCCCCCCCCCCCCCCCCCCA
>Ga0114918_10000498_pt1 | contig 34050 bp, 26 predicted proteins | sample LantaG_FD_87015 | JGI IMG/M metagenome (GOLD analysis project Ga0114918, IMG submission 87015) | Deep subsurface microbial communities from Baltic Sea to uncover new lineages of life (NeLLi) - Landsort_02402 metaG | ecosystem: Environmental > Aquatic > Marine > Oceanic > Sediment | place...
GCCGAGAAAGTAAGAAAAAAGGTGAGTTGTGTGGTGTTTTGTTTTTTTGTTTGTTTTTTGTTGTTGTTGTGGGGGGGGGGGGGGGGAGGGGAACTCTTCGACCTCTTTTTTTTCTTTCTTTTTCTTTTTCACTTCGACCTAGTTTACAAGTTCTCATGGACCCCTCCTTCCCGATCAGCTCCCGTCCTCGACGATCCGCACGCTCCGCCTCTTGGCCCGGTGGTCCCACTCGAACGAGACGCGACCGGGGACGAGGGCGAAGAGAGTGTGATCCCGGCCCTGAAGTTGAGTTTTTTTTCCAAAGCTTTTTGAAGTTTTTTCATCGTGAGTTTTCCGGTTCTCTCTCTCCCCCTTCGTTCCTCGTCTCTCGCCCAGAACAACAGCAGCAAACCGCACCCAAACCGTACTACTTACCATGCCGACCCCGGGCCCGGCGTGCACGCGCGTGCCGCGCTGCCTCACGACGATGGCTCCGGGCTTCGCGGGCGCGCCGCCGCCGAGCTTGACCCCGAGCATTTTCGGGAGCTGGTTGCCCCTGTTGCTGGTGGATCCCCCTTGCTTCTTGGTGGCGCTGGGGGGGAGTTTTTTAGGGGGGGTCGGAATCCAGGGAGGAGGAGGAGGAGGAGGAGGTGGTGGGTGAGCGCGGCGGTGGAAGGAAGGAGAGAAAGAAGAGGGAAGCGGAGGAGGTCAAACGTCTCGAGGTCGAGGTTCGATCTCTCGTCGATCGCTCAAGAGAGAGGAATCTGCTCTCCGTTTCCAGCAGCTTCGCGCATCTCTTTCGCCGCGACTCGCATCCGCAGAGATGCATGACATATCAACCAAGCCTCACCATCGCACTTGGCCCAGCGCGGCGCACGCTGCGGACGGGAGAAAGCTCGAGGCGATGGACGACGAAAGGCCGCCGCCACCGCTCGCGATCGACTCCCCGGCTCCTCCTCCGACGCCGGCGAGCCAGCAGCTCCCGCCTTGTTGAGCTGAAGCCCCGAGGCGGCGGGCCAGTATCAGCAGACGCGAGGCCGGCGAAAAAGAGGACATCGTGTTGTTTCCCCTCCTCTCCACGCGAGAGAGAGAGAGAAGCGAGCCGAAGAAGAAAGTGAAGAAAAAAAGTGCTCAACGCTTTCTTCCCACTCTCCTTCGAAAAAAAAAAAAGAAAAACGGGAAAAGAAGCTCGACGACGAAAAAGAAGAAAAGAAAAAAATCGTCCTCGTCATCCCCCTTCCCCGCTCTCGCGCGCCGCCCCTCGCCCGCCCCACGGTACGTGCCCGCCACCACTGTCCCCCCCACGCCTGCCTCTTGACTTCGGCGACTGTCGCGAGTGCTCAGCGAAAGCCACAGCTGCGCGCGCGCGAGTGGTGCTTTTCTTGAGAGAGAGTCAAAAAACGGCGGCGAAAGCAAAGAGAGAGAAAAAAAAACGACGGCGACGTTTTCTTTTCTTCGCTTCCATTCGCTCTCGGACCGAGCGCACAGAGCTCTGTCGCACTCGCCCCCAGGTCTCGAGTATTGCATGCATCGGATCCGTGCTTGCGAAACTGTTTTCATTAAACTATGAGGCGTGAACTTGACGCGAAGCGCAACGGAGAACTGATGATGAAGTCGCGCGAGAGAAGAAAAAGAAGGAAGAGAGAGAGCTTCCCCTCTTGATCGATTCCTCTTTTCGCCACGCGCTCTTTCCCTCCCTCTTTTCGCTCCCCTCCATCCCTTGATTCGGACACGAGGGGGTGATCTCTATGCTGCAGGTTGGGGAGAGTGCCGAATGCGTGCCTTCAGGCGCTCGCGCGACAAGGATGCTTTTCCCCTTCTTTTTTCCGACGTCGCCCGAAAAAAACGCAAACGACGACGAACAAAACGGCGACGTCGCCTCCTCTCTTCTCTCTCAACCTTTTCCTCCACAAACAACAGAACCTTCTCTCTCTTATTCTCCCCTCCGCACAGGCCATAGAGAGGACGGCGACTCCTGAGAGAACACAGGAAACACAGAAACCAACGACATGACGGGAGCCACAGCAACGGGCGCGACAGCAACGGGGGGCCCCCCGCCGCTCCAGCCGCGAGCCGGCGCGGCCGCCGCGGGCTCCCGTGGCTCCTTCGGGTCGCTGCTCGGCCTCGGCTCCTCGGGGACCCTGGCGCTCGGGGACCGGGAGGACTCCGGGGCCGTCCCGGCGAACACGGGCGGCGGAGGTAGAGGGATGAACACTGTTCTGAGCGTCGAGGAGTTTGGGACCTGGAGGGCTCAGCAACAGCAACAGCAGCAGCAACAACAGCAGCAGCAAGGAGGAGGAGGAGCGAACGCCGCTGCCTCTTCTCGTGGTCAAGGGGGTGCCTTCTCGCGCACCGACTCGGAGATGGCGTTCCAGGACTGGATCAAGAGGATCCCCTCTGCCGGGAACCTCGCGTCTCACGAAGGGGCGGAGGAGGGAGCGGGAGGAGGAGGTGGAGGCGCGAACGACGGAGCAAGCCACGGCCGCGGCGGCCTTAGGCGCCAGCAGCAGCAACAGCAGCAGCAGCAGCAGCAAGCGCAGATGCAGCAGCAAGCGCAGCAGCAGCAGCCCCCGCCTCCCATGCCCTCTGCCGGCGCTTCCGCGCGCGGGCTCCAGGCCGCGGGAGGCCTCAAGGTCGGGGGCATCCCCCGCGTGCCCTCGCTCGACCTGCTGCGGCAGCTCGTTGCTGTCAACGGCGGAGCAGGTGGCGGCGGCAGAAACAATGCCAACGGCGACGCCACCTCGCCGCAGGGCCCGGCCTCTGCCTCCCCGGCTTCCAACGGCGGCGGAGGGATCGGCGCCTCGAAGCCCCCGCTGCGCGCCGCGATGCCCCCGCCCGCCGTGACGCAGCAGGACTTTGGAGGGAATGGAGGCCGCTCCGCTTCGGGCGCCGGGGCCGGCGGCTCGAGCCGCGGCGTCTCCGCGAGCGGCGGCGGCGGCGGCGGGCGAGCGACCCCCGGAGCGGCGACGGGAAACGCCGCCCGCCTCCCGCAATACGACAGGAGGCCCTCCGCCGACGTCGGAGGCGCCGGCGGAGGCGGAGGGGGAGGGGGAAACACCTCTGACGGCTCGGAGCAGCCCGAGCTGCTGCTCAACACCGAGGGGATGACGAAAGCGGAGATCCGGCGCGCGCGGCGGATGCTGTCCAACCGCGAGTCGGCCCGCCGGTCGCGCAGGAGGAAGCAGGAGCACCTGGCTACGCTTGAGGACAGGCTCGCGAGGCTGGGCGCCGAGAACGCCACGCTGCGGGCCGCCGCGAGCGCGGGCGAAGGGGCAGCGGGCGTCGCGGCCGCGATGGAGGCGGCGGCGGCCGAGGCGGCGGTCGCGGCGGCGCTCCGGACAGAGAACGCTGCGCTGCGCGCGCAGCTGGAGAGGTTGGGCGCGAGGCCCGACGTCGAGGGGCTCGGGGAGGACGCGGACGACTACCCTGACGAGCATCAGGCTCAGCCTGCTTCCGCCGGGGCGAACTCGGCGCCTCCTGCCAAGCGCGGGCGGGGGCCCGCGCGCGGAGGGAGCGGCGGCGGCGACTGAAAAGAAAATCGAAAAGTTTTGAAAAAAGAAAACAATTTTGCTTTCCCCTTTTGCGTATAGTTTTACACCATCATCATTATCATAACCCCAGAGCCAGCCATCAAGAGAGGAAAGGGAGAGAAAGAGAAAGAGAGAGAGAAAGATCGGAAACGAGAAAGAGAGAGAGCGAGAGAGAGAGACATGACTTTTTAGAGAGAGATAGAGAAATAAAACAGAGATATACACACACACTAACACCACTAACCCCTTTCCCTTTGCCCTCTTCCCCCCTTCAACATCCTTGAGTCTTTGCACATCGAAAATAGCGAGCGAGAGAACGAAAACGAGAGAGAGACGAGTGAGAAAACGTAAAAAAAAACGAGTGCAAAAAAAAAACAGAACAAGGAAAGTTTCGAACTTAAAATTACAAGAGAGCTCTCCTTCTCTCAATCAATCACATCCCTCTATCAAATTCATCAGCGGCTCCAAGTTGTGCAGCACCACCGCAGCCGCCGCGGAGCTGGCAGCCAGCTGCTCCGTGACGCGCACGCGGGAGCAGCGGCAGGCCCTCTCGAGCGCGGCGTCGCCTTTCGCGGACGCGGTCGAGCTCGCCGCAGCGGCGACGGAGGCGGTGCCCGACTCCTTCCTCGAGGCCGCGGCGACGGCGGCGCAGGCAGCCCGCGCGGCGTCGGCCGCTGCGTCCGCGACGGAGACGCGGAGGGCCGCGGCCTGGGACTGGGTGGTTGGGGTGGGGGAGGGGGAGGGAGGTGGCATTGGGAAATTTTTGATGCGATCGAAAGTGAAATTTCAAAGTGAAGAGCGAGCGAGCAGGCATTTTTTCACATTTTTTCGAAAAACTTTCCTTCTTCCTCCTCCTTCTTCTCGAGCTCGTTCTTCTCCCAGTCCACTCGAGCGATGATCGCCCTAGCGTCATCATCGCAGCTCTCTACTGCTGCCCGCGGCAGCGGCGTGTCGATCAGCAGGAGGAACACGGCGGCAGCGACATCAACAGCAACAGCAACATCAACGACGACGACGAAAAGTCTAGCCGCTGCTGCTCACCTTTCTCTTCCTCTTCTCCGACCAAAATCCTGCACCAACAAACACTCCCTGCGATGCCCTCCCTGCGCCGCGGGCGCGCCGTCGCAGCCTGGACGCAAGCGCGGGCCGGGAGAGGAAGGCTCCGAGGCGGAGGCCCTGCGAGCGGCGGCCGAGTTTTCGGTCGATGCGCCGGCGAAGAAGGAATCGCCGCCGTCGGCGTCGTCCTCGTCGGCAGAGGCGGAAGGAGGCAGCAGCAGCAGCAGCAGCGAGGGCGATGAATCGGCTGCAGTTGCACGGGAGCAACAGGTGAGAAGCTATATGTCGTTATAGAGTGGCGAATTGGGGGGGCAAAGGGGTGGAATGCGGAAGGAGATATCCATTCGTCGGTCGGCGGCTCTTTCGACGAATTTTTTTTTTCCTCTCTCTCAACCTCAACCTCTTCCTCGTTGAAAACAATTTCAATTTCCACTCGCAGGCCGCCGCCCGAGCAGCCTCCGCCGGCGCAGACACCCCCGGCGGGGGTCTTTCCACGGCCGACCTGGCCAGGCTCAGGGCCGCGCGGGCAGCCGAGAAGGAAGGAGCGGCAGGAGCTTCTTCTTCTTCTTCCGGCGGCGGCGCGGGGATGGGCTCGGGCTTTTTCGGCGACGTCCTGGCTGAGGCCAAACTGATCGAGTGGCCTTCGCTGAAGCAGGCTCTAGGAGACACGGTGCTGGTGGTGGGGATCGTGCTGGGGAGCGCCCTGTTGCTGTTCGTGGTCAATACGCTGCTGGCGGACCTCAGCAAGGTCATCTACTGATCGGCGGGAAAGAGAGAGAGAAGAAGAGAGAAAGAGAAAATGTTAAGAAAAAAGGAAAATGATGATGAAGAAGATGAATTCAAAAAAAACGCCCCCTCCGCTACTCTCTTCTCCCTCTGTTCTCTTGGATAAATCACCTAAGAAAAGGATAAAACGGAAACCTGATTACAAAATAGCAGCGAAAGGCCAAGAGAAAACGAAGAAGAAGCTTTTTTTCCCTTCTGTTTTTCAACCTCAAAACTCGACAAAAAAAAACCGACTTTTCCTCTTTCTCTCCACCTATTTCCAATCTCCCCTACCCTCTCTTCTACCCTTCCAGCGCCGCAGCCCCGGAGATGATCTCGATCAGCTCCGTCGTGATCGACGCCTGCCTGCTCCTGTTGTAGGTCAGCGTCAGCTGCGCCAGGATCTCGGTGGCGTTCTTCGTCGAGTTCTCCATTGCGGACATGCGGGCTGCATTCTCCGAGCAGCCGTTCTCGAGGAGGGCGTTGTAGAGGGTCGCGGCCAGCGTGAACTCGGCCAAGTCCTGGAGCATCTCGGCCCTGTCGGGGCCCTCGACCTCGTAAGAGTCGAGCGAGCCACCGGCCTCTGCCTGGCGTTCCAGGGCAGCCGGCGAAAGCACGGTCGCGATCGTCGGCTTGAACGAGATCGCCGACACGAACCGGTTGAAGACGAGCCTGGCGGCGTCGAACTCCGTCTTGAGAAGGATGTCGGCGACGGCGGCGGCCTGCGGGAAGGTGACGCGCACTTTCCCGACGTCGGCGACCGTGGCGACGATGGAGTCTCGCGAGTCGCGGACCAGCTGCGACCTCCCCTTCTCTCCAAAGACGACGTACTCGGCGATCTTGCCCTCGCCCGTCGCCACGGCCTTGACGGTGGCCCTGCTGTACTTGGCGACGGCAGTGTTGATCCCGCCGCAGAGGCCCTTGTCGGTGGTGACGGCCACGGTCAGGTTCTTCTCGACGTCTGCGTCCGGCGTGTCCCCGAGCAGCCTGACCAAGGGACGGACCAGCCCGCGCGACTCGAGCGTCGCGGCCTGCGCGACGCGCATCTTGGAGGCCGCCACCATCTTCATGGCCTTGGTGATCTTCTGGATGTTCTGGACCGAGCGCATGCGCTGCTTGACTGTGGTAGTGGTGATGGTGGTGGTGGTTTTCGGTGGAAGAGAGGAGAAGGAGGTGGAGGAGGGAGGTCGGGGTTGAGAAAAAGAACAAGAAGAAGAACGACCGACCGACGCTTGCTGCCGCCGGCTTCCTTTTCGATCCGCGCGCGTCGAAATTTCTTGTCTTTTGCGCAGGCGTGAATCGCGCCTTGTTCTGCTTCTTTCCGCTTGTTCTCCACGCCAGGCTCGAGCCCGCGACGTGCTCTACGCTCGCAGCTGGCGTGGGGCACCAGGAAAGCTCGGCAAGGTGTCGAGAATCGAGTGGAATCGATGGTCGAAGAAGAAAAGAAAAAAAAAGCGAGAGAGAGAGCCTCCGGGGATTTTTTTCTCTCTTGGTTACTTTTTTCTCTCAACGTACCAGCAAGCTGCGACGCGTGGCGCACCCCTTCGGCGGCGAATCTGTTTAGACCGAGTTGTGAGCGAGTCAAAGGGGGGTGGAGAGAAGGAGTGGAAGTGGTGAGCTTGAAGAGAGAAGAGAAGAGAAGAGAAGAGAAGAGAGAGCTCTTCTTGCTCTTCTCGCCATTGCGTCGCCCTTTTTCCTTCCTCATCGCTTCAACTCATTCTCACCCTGCCGTCGCCTCCGCCGCGGCCAGCGAGCCCTGCGCGGGCCCGCAGAAGGCCTCTGCGACCGTCGCTCGTCCTCCCCAGAGGGCGCGCGCGAGGCGGAGGCCCTCCCTTCGGGCGGACATCGGAGCAGAAAGAAGAAGAAGAACAAGAAGAAGAAGAAGAAGAAGAAGAAGAAGAAGAAGAAGAAGAAGAAGAAGAAGAAGAAGAGAGGGTCGTTTGCTTGAGAGGGTGCTCCTCTCCTCCTCAAAGAAGAAAAAAAAACTGAAAATTCTGAGAAGCGCCCATCTCACTTGGCGAAGAAAAAAAAAAAAAAGATAAAAGCTCTCTGAAAACACGGCGGTTTTATCTTCCCGGCGGTTTTATCCCCTGTCCTTTCTACAGGAGACCCGAGAAAACAGTCTCTGCGTCACCATGGCATCGGCGGGACAGGTGAGAGAAGGGAGAGAGAGCGAAAGAGAGAGAGAGAGAAAGAGAGAGAGCGAATGCTCGATCGCTTCGGTCGACGCCGACCTTTCGACCTTCCTCCTCCGCTTCCCCCTCCTCTCCTCGTTCCCACGCAGGCCTCCTCTTCACCAACCTCATGCCGCCGTTTCGAAAACAAAGTAGCCCTCATCACGGCCTCCACGGCCGGAATCGGCCTCTCTATCGCAGAGCGCCTGGGCTCGGAGGGGGCCTCTCTCGTGCTCTGCTCGCGGAGGCAGGGCAATGTCGACGCCGCTCTGTCGTATTTGAAGACCAAGGGGATAACGCGCGCCGTGGGGATGGCGGCGCACGTGGGCAAGGAGGGGGACATCGAGAAGCTCCTGCAGCTGGCCGAGAGGTCCTTCGGAGGAGGAGTTGGGAGTGGGAACAAAAAGGAAGGATTCAAGATCGACGTCCTGGTCTCCAACGCGGCGGTCAACCCCTTTGCGGGCTCGATCCTGGACACGCCCCCGGAAGCCATCGACAAGGTCCTTGAGATCAACCTGAAGTCGGCGATCATGCTCTGCCGCTTGGTCGTGCCCAAAATGCCGCAGGACGGCACGGCGTCGATCGTCTTCATTTCGTCTATTACCGCTTTCAGGCCGGAGGCGCCTTTGGGCGTTTACGCAGTGTCGAAGACGGCGCTGGTCGCTTTGTCCAAAGCCTTGGCAGAGGAGCTCGCCCCGACGGTGCGGGTGAACTGCGTGGCTCCGGGCACGGTCCCGACGAAGTTCGCGGCGGCGCTGACCGACGACACGGGCGCGGAAAGTGGAGGGAGCGGAAGCGGGAGCGGAAACGCGATCTCTCCCCGCGAGATCGCGATCTCGAGGACGCTGCTCGGGCGGCTGGGCACGCCAGAGGACATGGCCGCGGCCGTGGCGTACCTGGCGAGCGTCGACGCGAGCTACGTGACGGGGGAGTGCCTGGTGGTCGCGGGGGGGATGATGGCGAGCAGGCTCTGAAGAAAAAAAGAAGTTTTTTTTTCTTTTCATAATTCGGGTTTTTTTTTCTTTTCGTTTTCTTTCGAGTGTAAAAATTCCAAGTTCTCGTTTCTTCGTTGCTTGTTTACAGTGCTGTTTCGCTCTCCCTCACTCGCCCGCTCTCTCTTTCTCAACGCCAAACCTGCCACCAGCGCCTTGTGCTGCTGCTGCTGCTCGTGAAAGAGTTGGCCTCGCCTTCCGATCCTCCTTCTTCTTCTCCTTCCTTCTTTTTCTCCTCCCTTTCATCGTCGTCGTCGCACGCCGCCTTTGAGGGGCATCCCCCGACGCCGGAGAGCCCCCCCCAGCTCACCCTGTCCCCTCCGAGTCCGGGCATCACCGGAGGTAACAGGAAAGGACCGGGCAGGGGCATCGGAGGCTTTTGACTACTTGAAGAAGAAGAGTTGAAATCCGGGTACCCACGAGTGAACCCACGCTCGATCCTCTCGACGACTTTTTCCAGCCTCTGCTCCTCGCGGTTCTCGCTCGTGTTCGGCACCCTGTGCAGCAGCAGGCACCCCATCCAGACCGGCAAGTGGATCAAGGACCCTCGAAAGAGAGCCCTCGCCGTCCCGTTGGAGGGCCGGGCCCAGAAGGCAGCAGCGAGCGCGGCCAGGACGCCCGAGGCGACGGCGCTCTCGGTCGCAAAGGGGGCCGAGGCCGTGCCTGCCGCGACGGCCAGGAAGCCCAGGGGCATCAGGTAGAGGCAATTGCGCAGAGCGCAGGCCGCCGTCCTCTTTCCCGTGGCATCCATAAGCGAGAGCATCTTGTGGCCTCCGCGGGCGTAGTCCTCCCTGCAGAGCCATGCCAGCGACATGAAGTGAGGCAGCTGCCAGAAGTAGAGCCCGGCCGCGAGAACAAAGGCGGCCGGAGGAAGAGAAGGTTGAGGTTGAGCTCGCTTTTCTTCTTCTTCTTTCAATTCTTTCGCTTCCTTCGCTTCTGCCCTGCTCGAAGCCGCCGCCCACCCTATCAGCGGAGGGATCGCGCCCACCACGGCCCCGACCCAGGTCGCAGAAGGGTGGAACTGCTTCAGAGGGGTGTAGACGGCAGAATAAAGAAAGACGTTGCCAAGCCCCAGCGCGGCCGCCTCGGGAGAACCCGCGCCAAACCGCAGGCAGGAGACCCCCGCGACCGCAGAGAGACCAGCAAAGACGACAGCATGAAATCGCGTGATTCTCCCCGCCGGTAAAGGGCGCGCCATCGTCCTCGTCATCAGGGCGTCTGTCTTGATTTCATAAGCCTGGTTGAGTGCGTTGGCCGCCGCCGAGCAGAGCGCCGTGCCGAGCGACGCCCAGGCCATGCCGACGTAGTCGACCTCCTCCGGGGAGCCCGCGGCGTAGCCCGCCGCGGCCGTGGCGACGACCAGCGCCGAGAGGCGGGCCTTGGAGAGCTGGCGGTAGACCTTCAGGTAGGCCGCGAGGGACTTTGGGGGGCGCGGAAGAGGAGGAGGTGGAGAGGAGGTGGAGGTCGCTGAGGGCGACGACGCCGACGCCGACGCCGACGCCGATAAAAACGGAGACGCTCCAACTGCTTTCACGCCCGCAGCTGCTCCGACGGCCACTCCAGTGGACAGGGAAAGGCGTCTCTCGAGCATCAGCAGTGGTAGTTTGGGAGGAGAAGCCCGGATCGGGGCAGGAGCGGCGGCGAAGAGCCGATGATGCCGATTCGCCAACGTCAAGTGATTGATGCAAGAAGCAGCATTTCGACCTGCGGCTCCCGCCGACGACGACGACGACGAGGAGCGCGCGCCCAGGCGAGCAGCAGCCCCAGCCGTGTTCGCTGTCGCCACGTGGACGCGGCAGGCCGCCAGCAGCAGCATCGCCAGCGCCGCCGCGTGAGAAGAAAGAAAAAAGGGGGAAAGTGAGAGAGCGAGAGAGAATTCGATCATTTTTTCCGTTTGCCTTCAAAACTTCGGACAAAAGTTCAAAAAAAACAAAAACTTCGACACCCGAGTTCTCCGAAAACGGGCATCGCAAGCATGCGATCTTCTTCTTCAGTGCGCACAGCGGCACGATACGAAGCCACCAACGTCCCCGCAAGGACAGCAGCGGCACCTAAGGCAGCCAACTCCCTCCCCGCCACGGCGAAACCGACTAGTCGCCAGATCGTCCACGTCATCGACGACGACAACGAAACCCCCGACGTCTCCCGCCGTGGTTCTCTGCTGGCCGTCTCCGGGGCGCTGATTTCGACCCTCGCGATCGCGACTCTATCTGCTGGTCCTGCAGAGGCGTTGGGGTGAGCCTTTTGGTGGAGGGATTTTGAGCCAGGGACTTGCCGTTTTGGCTAGAGATCGAAATTGAACTTTTTTTCCTTTTTTTCTTTCGCTCTTCTTTCAACCTCTCACTTTTAAAAGCATCAAAACTCTCAACCCCGACCCAACCCAACCCACCACCTCCCACAGCTTCAAAAAGGAGATGAAGAAGCGCAAGATCCCCGAGTCCGACTACGTCGACTCCGAGGAGTGCGACCTCCGCATCTACGAAGTCAGAGGCGGCGAAGCGGCGAGCTCCTCTGCGGGCCCCTCGATCTCCTCGGGAGACACCGTGACGGTACACTTCGACGTGCTGTACCGAGGGCTCGACGTGGCCTCCTCGCGTTCCGCCCGGCTGCTGGGCGCCAACCGCACGATCGCCGAGCCGTACAGCTTCGTGGCCGGCGGGTCTGTGAAGGCGCTGAGCCCGAAGAGGGCCGGAGAGAGCGGTGGCGGCGGGCTCTACTCTGGCGCCGGAGGGCCCGAGCCTCCGCCCGCTCTCTCGACGGCGGTGCTGGGGATGAAGGTTGGAGGGATCCGCTCGGCGCTGGTGCCTCCGGAGAAGGGCTACGGGCAGAGGGGCCTCGGGGAGATCCCCCCAGGGGCGTCGTTCGAGCTGAGGGTCGAGGTGTTGGATATTAAGAAGAAGGAGAAATGAAAAGGAAAGAGTTTTTTTTCTGCTATCTCTTTCTCTCTCCGCGCCCCTTCCTTTCCTCCCTCGCCCGCGCGCCCTTTCTCATTCGAATTCTTTTTTTCTTTTTCCGACTTCCTTTTTTTAAGTTTCTTGTTTTTGCACAGGCTCTTTTTGGTTTTTTTGATTTGTCAGACGAAAAAGAAAAGGAAAAAGTTTTCATGTGTGTCGCTCGTTGTTTTTGTTTCTCTCGCTCGCTGAGGTTGGTGTGGTTTCTGCTTGTTGAAAGAAAGGACAAAGGCTCTCTCGCGGAATCGTTAGACGACGACGGGGGGGAATGGGGGTTGGTATCTAGTCGGAGAATGAATGGTTTAATGTGTTTAAAAGTTCGTGGGGGGATGGTTTGGTACAAGTTTTTTTTTATGTTGATGAAATTTCCATCAAACGAGGAGCCGTTCGCTCTCGTCTTCGCCGTTGGTGTTGTCGCCGTTGTCGGCAGACGAGGGCCTCGGCGGAGGAGGAGGAACAGGGGTCATCTCCGCAGGAGCGCCGGTGACGATCACGGTCGCCGCTGCCGGCGGCGGGGCGCTCCCGCGCGCGGACCCAGCCCGCGACAGAGGCCTGTGGAGGTTTGCCGTTGTCGTCGCCGCTCCGTTTCCGCCGCCGCCGTCGCTCCGCCCGCCGTCGCTGTTGTTGCCTCCTCCGCCTCCGCCTCGCCCGCCGCTCGTCGCCGAGCCCACGGACCCGAAGGAGTCGAGGGCCCGCAGGGACCGGGACTCGATCTGCGAGGCGGCGTCGGCTGCCTGCCTCCTCCGCGCCTCCTTCTCGGCGGCCTTGACCTCCGCGCTCGCGGCGGCGGAAGCGGCGGCATCGGCGAGCAGCGACGACGACAAAGGCGGAGCAGCAGCAGCAGGAGGAGCTCCTCCTGGCGTCGGCGTGGGAGCGCCGCTGCTCGCGCCGCTGCTGGGGCCCGTGCTTGCCGTCGCGGGAGGGCGCGGGCGGCACCGCGGCGCGACGTCGGCGGAGAGAGCGTCGAACGACGGGCGGGCAGCGGGAGCAGCAGGAGGAGGAGGGGCTTGGAGAGGCGGCGCGGCACTCGCGAGCGCCGAAGCGAGCGACGACGGAGGCACCCCCCCTCCTCCGAAACTCATTCCCCCTCCTCCGAGTCCTCCGACGGGCGAGCCCACCCCGCCGAGGCCGCTCCCCCCGTCCACGGCCCCGATGCTGCTGCTGCTGCTCATCGCCCCGCTGCTGCTCGCGAGGCTCCGCGACGCCGCCATCGGCTGCGGCTGCGACACCATCGGCTGCGACACCATCGGCCGCATCGCCTTGGCGGCTTGGGGCCTCGACGACGAGGAGGTCGACGCGAGGTCGGAGAAGTCGAGCGTCGCGGCCTCGGCGGCGGCGATGGCCGCGGCGCGGCGCTGCTCCGCCGCGGAAGACGAGGGCGAAGGGGCGGTCACGACGACGGCTGCAGCTCCTGCTGCAGCTGCTGCTGCTGCTGCTGCTGCTGAGGTCGTTCCCGGAAGGGCGAGGTCGAGCGGGGCCAGGGTGGGAGGGACGGCGACGGCGGAGGCGGCGGAAGAAGGGCCGCCGTTGAGGCCGAGGCCGCGGAGGTCGTCGGCCAAGGCGCTCGCACTCGGGCCGCCTCCGAGGCCGCCGCCCTCCGATGTGCCCATCCGCCCCGGGGAGGAAGGGGCCGTTCTCGCCGCCGCGGAGGTGGCAGATGTAGAGGATGTGGCAGCGGCAGCGGCAGCGGCAGCGGCGACAGTAGGAGTGGGAGGAAGCAGGATGCCCCCTCCCGAAGGGGTGATGCCCGCGACGGCGGCGAGGGGAACGGTTCGCTGCTGGTGCTCTTCCGAGGGAGCAGCTGCTGCTGCCGTCGTCGCGCTTCCGTTTCCACTTCCTCCGCCGGCCTCCGCCGGAGCCGAAAAGGGCTCGAACCTCGCTCCCAGCGTCACGGCCGGGAGCTGCTGAGGAGGAGGAAGAACGGGCAACGGCGCAGCGGCGGAAGACGCGGACGAGGCAGAAGACAAAAGCCCGCCGCGGGCAGCAGCCTCCTGCGCGGCGATCTCCTCCTCGGCCGCGAGCGCCGCGGCCGCGACCGCCGCGGCCGCCCCGCCCGCCCCGCCCGCCGCCGCGCCGGCGGCCGTCGCCGAGCCCAGCAGCGCGTGGATCTCCGCCCTGATCGCCGCGGCGATCGCCCTGGCGTCGTCCTGCGACAGCTCCAGGTCCTGGACCATCTCGCCCGCGACGGAGAGCGGCGTGTCTGCGGCGAGGTCGAAAGAGAACTCGACGGTCCTGGCCGGGCCGCCGCCGTCGCCCTGCGCCATGCGCAGCCGCAGCGCGAGCGTGTCCCCGTCGTCGCCAACGAGCCTGCCCTTCACGCGGAACTCCCTGCCTCCGGACCCGGCGACGGTGGTGAACGAGGGCTGCGTTTGCTGAGAGGCGGCGGCGAAGAGGCCGTTGGTATTACCTCCTCCGACGGAGGAGCTCGCGGCGCTGAGGTTGCTTCCTCCGGCGGCTCCTGCTGCCCCTCCTCCTCCGCCGCCGCCTGCGCAGCCGCGGAGGCTCGACCCGTCGTCCGAGGCGACGGTCCCGCCCTCGGAGCCGAAGGCCTGGGCCGCGGCGCTCCCTGCCGCCGCTCCGGCCCGGCCCCACGCCGCGGCGGCCGCGGCGGCGACGGCGGCTCCCGCGGCGCCCGAGGCCGCCGGGGGAGGGTGGCGCGGGCCCGAGGAGTAAGGGCCGCCGGCGGCGCCCGCGGCGGCCCCGTGGAGCGCGCTCTCTCCCGGATAAGCGCCGGGCCCGCCATCGACAGCGGCGGAAGGCGGAGGAGGAGGAGGAGGAGGGGAGCCGCTGCCTCTCGGCGCTCCGAGAGAAGGAGGAGCAGCGGGAGGAGGAGGGGACGCGGCGCTATCCCGAGAGGGAGGGCGCGGCGGTAGCTGTTGCTGCTGTCGAACTCCACCTCCGTTGCCTCCCCCTCCTTCGTCGCTCTCGTCGCTGCCCCCCTCTTCCGGCACCGTGGTCAGCTGCGCCGGCAGCGGCGGCCCCACGCCGTAAGCTCCGGCATGCAGCACCGCAGGGACTTGCTGCTGCTGTTGGAGCTGCTGCTGCTGATCTCCTCCTCCTCCTGCCGCCGCCGAGGAGGCGTTGGATGGCATCGAGGCCAGAGAAGTCATCGAGCCCATCGAGGAGAGCATCCCTCCACTCTGCGACGACGCCAACAACAGATCGGCCGTGGAGCCGCTCACCCCGGCCAGGGCCTCGACGCGGGCGCCGGGCCCCTGCTCCCCGCGCATCTCGGCTCGGATCGTCTCGAAGTAAGGGTGTTTCAGCAGGGCGCGGGCCCTGGGGCGCGAGGCGCGAGGCGAGATGCAGACGGAGATGAACTCGGCAAGCTCCCTCGAGGGGACGCGGGCCAGCCCGGCCGGGCGGACGCCCAGCGTGACCTTGCGGTAGATCTGCGCGGCGTTGCGGCACTCGGAGTAAGGGTACTCGAGCGTGGCGAGTTCCTGAGGGTTTTGTTGAGAGAGAAAGGAGAAAAAAGTGAGTTTTTTTTCTTCCTCGTTTCGTTTTTTTTTCTTTTTTCGTTTCTAGAGTCGGGTTTTTTCTTTCTTTCTCTTTTTTTCTTCTTCTTTCCGCTCCTTCCTCCTTCTCCAAAGCCCCCATCTCTTACCAGCAGGCACATCCCGAAAGAGTACACGTCCACGCGGTCGTCGTAGTCCTCGTCGTAGAGCTCGGGAGCCATAAACTCGGGGGTGCCCAGCACGGACTGAGGGGCTGTCCTAGCCCGAAGCAGCGTCGCGAGCCCCAAATCGCCGATCTTGACCACTCCTTCCGACCCGTTGATGAAGATGTTGTCGCACTTCAGGTCCCTGTGGATGATCGGTGGGCTATGGCCGTGCAGGTAAACCAAACCACAGAGAATCTGCCAGGCCCAGCGCTTGAGCACCTCGACGTCGATCGACCGCTTGTGCTTCTTCCGGTACTGCCGCAGCGTCCCGCTCGTGAAGAGCTCGGTGATGAAGTTGACGGTCGCGGCCCTGTCGTCGAGCCAGCTGTCGTGGAAGGTCATGATGTTGCGGTGCTTGAGCTGCTTGAGCACGCGGATCTCGGCGAAGAGCCGGTCGCGCTCAGCCGGGCACGACGACGACTCGCGCACGAGCTCGGCGACGCGGACCTGGTTCCAGGCGACCTCGGTGCCTTCCTCCTCGTCGAAGGCCTTGTAGACCGTCTTGAAGGCGCCTCGGCCCAGGACCTCGTCGAACTGGTGATAATGGTGGTGTGTGGAAGTGGAAGTGGGGAGAGAGAAGAGAAGGCGTGTTTGTGAATGTTTCGAAGAAGTTGGCGAGCGAAATCGAAAAAAAAAAACGAAAAACGATGTCGAAAAAAAACTCTTCCTCTCACCCTGCTGTAGCGCCCCGTGGGGTCGGTCTCGACCACCTTCTGCTCTTCCTGCTCGGGCTCCTGTTCTTCTTCGCGCTCTGGCGCGCGCGGCGGAGGCGGCGGAGGCGGGGGCTGGGGCGGCGGGGAAGGAGGCATCTAGTCGACGGATGAAGAAGAAGGGGAAAAAACGGTCGATGCTCTTCTCTTTCTCTCTTTCTTTTTCAGAGCTCTACTTGCTGCTCAGTTTTTTCTCGCTAAACAAGACGGGTGACTTAGGCGCGGCTGGCCGCGTCCATGATCACGTCGAGCAGCTGGAGAAACATGGCGGAAAAGACGGAGACGGCGAGCGGAAAAGGGGGCGTGCAGAAGTCGATGCCTTGTCTCAGCTCGGTGGCCGCCGTTGTTTTGCTTTCCCTTTCTTCTTCTTCGCCTTTTCTCCCTCGCTCCCGGAAACGTCCAGCGACGATTCGGAAGACGCAGGGGATTGGGGGAAGCCGCGAGTGTTCCTGCTGAGGTGTTGGAAGGAGGAGAGAAGGGGCTCTTTAAGGGGTGGAGCGCGAGCGCGAAAAGGGAGGGAGAGCTTTTCTCGCAGGGAAAAAACTCAAAGGCGGCAAAGCGAGAGAAAATGAAACACTCTTTTCGAAAGGGAAAAAAACAATCAAAAAACCGAATGGTTCTCTCTCGTCGAGCACAGCTTGCTTCGATTCTTCTTTGATTCGCTCGCCCGCTTCGACCAAGGGCGCAAGAGACCTGTTTCTTTATAGAACTGGTGTTGAAAAGCCACCTCAAAGCTCTGCCAAGCCAGGGGACAAGAGCTGAAAAAGAGAGGGAAAAAAAGACGAGAGCCATCCATCAAGCCGCCGAAAAACGTTTCCAAGTTCTTCTTCAACCCCGACCCCCGCCAAAATGACAATCTCCCTCCTCCGCGACCCCACCGCCGCGGGCCCCGGACCTTCCGTGGCCGCGCTGGTCTTCTGCGGCGAGGAGGAAGAAGGAGAAGGAGCAGAAGAGATGGAACACGATGGAGGAGGTCGAAAGGGCGAGGGCGGTGGTGGCAACAACAAAAACGCCACCATCATTATGTCCCTGTCGCACGAAGGGCTCGCAGCCCCGGGAGACACCATCCCGGGGGCTGAGTACGGCGGCGGCGACAATGAAGACGGCGGCGGCGGCGGCGGGCTGCTGCGAGGGCACGGCACGAGGGCCGGCGGCGTCGACCTTGTTGCAGCGGCGACGGCAGCAGCGGCGGCAACAACAACAGGAACGACGGCAGGCGACGCCGCCGCAGCAGCTCCGACCACCCCCGCTTCCTCCGGCAGCAGGGGCCTGTTCGCCACCGTCGCAGGCCCCGTCTCCCGCGTCGACCGCCTGGTCCGCGTGACCCCCGCCTTGCCCGGGGCCAGGTACGCTGCAGACGTCGGGGACGTCGTCGTCGGAAGAGTGACGGAGGTCTCCGGGAAGAGGTGGAGGGTCGACTTGGGTGGCAAGCACGACGCGGCGCTGGCCCTGTCCGCGGTTTCCCTTCCTGTTGCTGCTGGAGGAGGTGCAGGAGAGGAAGGAGGAGGAGAAGAAGAAGAGGAAGGAGGGGACGCGACCGCTGCTTTCTCGGCCGCCGCCGCCTCTGCTGCCGCCGTCGTCGCGCGCCGTAGGGGCGCCGAGGACGAGGCCTCGATGCGAGAGATCCTCACCGAGGGCGACCTGCTCTCCGCCGAGGTCCAGGCCGTGCACTCCTCCGACGGCTCCCTGCTCCTGCACGCGCACTCGGCGAAATACGGGAGGCTCGGAGCGACGCCGGGGGGGCAGCTCGTGAAGCTGCGGGCCTCGAGCGTCGGCCGGCAGCGGCAGCAGTTCAACGAGCTGAGGAACTGCGGCGTTGCAGTGATCCTGGGCGTCAATGGGTGGGTGTGGGTGAGCCCCTTGGATGTTCCCAAGAAGCAGGAGGCTGGATCCGGCGGCGGGGAATCTTCGGCGGCGGCTCTCAACAAGAAGCTCCTCGACGGCCGGCGCGCCGTCGCGGTCGCCTCGGCGGCGCTGCGGGCCCTCTGCTCGCTCGGGATCTCCGTGACCCCGCTGTCGATAGAGAGGGCCGTGGGCGTGGCCGCGCGGGGGAACTTTGCCCCCTCGTCTTCCGCGGCGGGGGGACCGGAGGAGGAGGCATACCTGCTGGCGGTGGCGAGGGCGGAGAGGGCGGCGCGGTGAAAGAGAGGTGTGTAAAAAAAATAGACGGAAAAACTAGAAGAAAAAAAGGAGGAAAAAGCTCATTTTTTTCTTCGATCGCATCATCGCTTCTCTCTCTCTCGCTCTCGCTCGCGCTCTCGCTCGCTCTCCCGCGCGCGTTTATTTGCATCTTGTCACAGCGTCTATTGTGAGTCTCTGATTCGCCCGACCGCTTGCGGCAAAGAGCAAGGCGAGACGGAAGCAGGAGCGATAGAGAATCCGTTTCGATCTCTCCTCTCTCTCTCTCTCTCTCTCTCTCTCTCTCTCTCTCGCAGCCGTCGTCGTTTGTTCGTCCGTTTTTCGTCGGAAAAACTTTTCAACCCCCGACCTCTCTGCTTCTCCTCTCCCCAGAATGTCCTCCGTCCTCGCCCTCCTGGGCCTCTCCCTGGCGCGCGGACGCCGGGTCCCCCGGAGCGGCTGGAGCGCGCTGACCTCCAAGCTGGGGCCGGTGGGCTTCTATAAAGGGAGACAGGTCCCCGCGACGGGCAGGCTGACGCGCAAGGGAGCCTTCGAGGTCTTGGAGCACAAGAGGCCGAGGTACCGGATGCCGAGCGGGCTCGAGGGCACGGAGCTGAAGCCGTACGTGGCGCGGGATCCGAGCTTTGCTGCGGGGAAAAAGGCCGGGTGAAAAATGAATGGAGGAGGAGGAGGCGGAAGGCAGAGGGGGGTGCGGGGGGGGGATGTAAAATCAGAAAACAAAAAGACGACCAAAACTCAAACCACTTTTTCGATCGCCTTCTCTCCTTCTTTCTCCATCTCTCTATCTTCCTTTTCGCGTCCCCGCTCCCTCAGCAGACATGTCCGCCACGATCGCCCTCACCCGCGCGTCGATGCTGGCGCGCGCGTCTTGCCCGGTCGCGAGCGCGAACAGGGCAATCACGCCCCTCCTCCGCCCCGCGACCGCCAACGCGAAGGTGATCGCCTCTCTTCCTCCCCTCCGTCGTCGTCACCGCAGATCGACCTCCTCGTCCTCCGTCGTCCTCGTCCGCGCCTCCTCCTCCGACGACGAGGTCTCCACGCCGGTCCTCGCCGTCGCGGCCGCCGGCCTCCCAGCCTCGCTCATCGTCATCTGGTCTGCCTACACGAAGGCGACCACCGGCGCGGGGCTCCAAGGCGATGTGCTTGGAGGGCTCGAGGGGGTCTCCTACCTGCTGACGCTCGCGCTCGTCGGCCTGAGCGTCAAGACGAAGGTGTCTACGGGAGGGGGCCTGCCCGCGGGTCCGGGGGGTGTCGTGGGGGCCTCGGAGGGGCTCAACTACCTGGCGCTGCTCGCGGCGTTGGGAGCGTTTGCTTACTCGGCGGTGAACGGGAACTGAAGAAGGAGAAGAAGAAGAAAAGAAGGGAAAGAGAAAGAGAAAAGAAAGAAAAAGAAAAAAGACCCTCTTTCTCTCTCTCTTCTTTCCTCGCCTGCCAAGCCCGTGCTCTTTCTTCGTCTCCACCCGCGCGCAGAAGCCCCCCGCAATTTTGAATCATTGTTTCTTTGTAATCGGAAAAAAAGGCCTTGGTGACTATCGGATAAAAATGGAAAAAGTGAGCGTTTTGTTTTTACTTGTTTACTTTTTTTAGATAAAAAACGCAAAAACCATATCTCTTTCTCCACTTTTTTCTTCACTGCCCGTTCACGGCGCTCGTCGTCGTCATCTCTACGGAGCCCACAGGCCTCCTCTGGCGCATCGACCCGGATCCCTGTCCCTCGGAGAAGCTGTTGCTGCTGTTGCGCGCGAAAGACGGAGCGGGAGCTCGCTCGTCCTCTCCTTCGCCACCGTCGTCGCCGTAGTCGCCGCGCCTCCTCTGCCGTTCCACAACCTCCCCTCCGCCTCCCGCCGCCGCCCCCGCCAGCGCCCCCAGCACCGCGTCCAGCGTCCTCGTCGCCACGCGCACCGTCGTCGGCCACAGCTTGGCCGCGATCGCGATGGCGGCCGGGAGCAACCCCCTCGCGGCGAGCTCTCCATCAACATCGAGCTCGTTATAAACAGTTCGCACAAACAGCAGCAGCGAGAGCACGATGATGAGCCTCAGGGGCGACCGCAGCAGACCCGCGGCCTCGTTGGCACCCAGGATCGCCATGGCGACGAGCGACCAGAGCGGGGCCCCGCCGGCGCGCCTGGCCGCCCCGGCCTGCGCCGCCGCGTCGGCCGCGGCCAGGGCCCCCGCTACGGCGACGGCCGAGTCGGCGACGACGGCGCGCCAGTGCGAGCGCAGCTCAGCGGGCGTGAGTAAGGTGCCCTCCTCTGTCGCGGGGAAGGGCCACGCAGAGGCAGCGTCGAGGTCGAAGGGAGGTTGAGAGGGGGAGGTCGCTGGAGCTGCTGCTGCTGCCTGCTTGCTTGCCGCCGCGGCGAGCGCGGCGCCGTCGTCGCCGGCGGCGTAGAGGAGCACCGCGCTTTCTATCTCATCTTCTCCTTGCCCTTCACCTGCTCCTCCTCCTTCGCCGCTCCCTCCTTCTCCGCTGCTCCCCCAGTCGTCCTCGTCGAGCCGCAGCACGGCCAGCGACGCCAGCAGCGACGCCGCGGCCCTTCGAGCGCCCACGGCGGCGTGGCGGATGTCCTCTGCCACCGAGGCGGGAGACGAAGACGACGAAGAGGAAGCTCCGTCGCCGGTGCCACTTCCGACGCTAGCCCAGTGCCGCGGCAGGCCGTTTTCGTCCCTCGAGAAAACCTCGGAGAAGCGCTGCTTGGCCCGGGGCAGCGCGCTGGCCGCCGCCTCCCTGGCCTTTGAGGCCACGACGCGGCTGCCGAAGGCGCCAATCCGGGACCGGAGGGCCGCGGCGTCGTCTTCCGACAAGCCGTAAGAGGCGACGACCGCGGCCTCTGCCCGGTCGGCGGCGGCGGAGGCCGAGCGAAATAACAAAGAGCGCGCGCGCCTCCAGAGCGAGCTCGCCGGCGGAGGGGCCGCGTCGAACAGCGCCGCGGCGGGCTTGGCCAGGGCGTCCCGCAGCGAGGCGCAAGCCACCGCCTCGGCCTCGGCGACGGCCGCGGCGCGCTCGCGGCGGGCGTGCGCGTCGCAGGCGGCCGAGAGAGAAACCGCCGACTTTGAAGAATTCCACCCCGTCCCCGGAACCGAGTCCGCTTCTTTCGCCTTTTGTGTAAACTCTTCGACGGCCTGAGCCTTGGCCGCGGCAGCACGTTCGACGAAGGTGAATTCGGGGGAAGAAGCAGCAGACGAAAGGAGCTGCGCGCGGTAGCGGGCGAGCGCCTCGGCGGCGAGCGCCGAGACTTGCGCCGCGTGCGCCTCGGAAAGCAGCGCCGCCGCTTCCGTGACCAGCTCCTCTCGTTTGGCGGCGCGTGTCCCTTCCTCGTAGTAAGCCGCCTCGGCGTCGTAGGAGCGGAGGCAGGTCTCGAGGAGAGAGGCGGCACACGGAGCAAAGTTCGGGATCGGGATCTGAGGAGGAGGAGACGAAAAAGTGGTTTTCTTTTTGCTCGCGCTCTCGCTTTCGTCTTCTCCGTCGTCTTCCTTTTTCGGCGGCGCCGCCGCCTTGGCCGCGTCCCTCATCAGCTCGCCAAAGGCCTCCGAGGCCCTCAGGCTCTCCAGGCTCTCCGCGGCCAGCTCCCCGCACCGGATCGAAGCGACCATCACCCTGTGCGCCGGGAGGTCGAGGTCTTTAGCCGAGCAGATCGTCTCCCACGCCTTATTCGCCGAGAGGACCCAGGCTTCGCCTGGGAGGCGAGAGCTGTCATTGTTTCCACTGCTTCCGCTGTTTCCGTTCGCTTCGATGTTGCCCAGCATCGGCCTCTCCGAGTCGACGAACTCGGACAAAGAAGCGGGAAGAGACCCTTTCGTAGAGGCGGCCGCCGCCGCAGCCGCAACCCCGAAGAGCGAAGCGAGCGCGCCCGCCTCGGCGCAAAACTCCGCCTCGCGCTCCTCGAAGTTTGACAGCGCCGCGTACCGGACGTCGAAGAAATCCGACAGGGCCGAGTCGCGCAGCGCCGGCGGTTTTGTCAAAGAGGCCCAGAGCGCCTCGAGGTCGGCTTGCCAGGTGGCGGAGAGCAGGCTCAGCGGGGTGCGGGTCCTGTCGCGGAAGACGAAGAGCAGCGTGGTCTTTCGGCGGTTGCGAGAAGAAAGTTTCGGAGCCGAAGAAGAGGAAGAAAAAGAATTATTTCCTTCGATCCCGTTGGCAAAGAGCTTCAGGTTGACGTGGAGGATCGTTTTGAGCAAGGGCTTCCCCGCCCCGGCCTCCCTCCCGACGTCCTTGGCCCACATGTTGACGACGACGGCGTCGGCGACCGCCAGCGCGAACAGCGCGGCGCGGCGCTCGAACGCGGCATCGTCCTCGCCCCGCTCGCGGCCGTCGGACCCCTCGAGGTCGAGCACCAGCAGCGGCAGGGCCGGCGGCGGGGACAGGGAGAGCGTGGAGGCCCCTCGCCCGGAGGAAGAAGCGGCGGGGGCGAGCCAGACGCCGCGGGTGGTCTGCTTGCGGCCGCCGAGGGCGTCCATCTCCTCGAAGGTGGTTCCGAACTGACGAGGAGAGGGGTGAAGGTTTTGGGGTGTTTTTTTGTTGAGAAAAAGGAGGAAGAAGAGGTTGAGAACGCGATCGAATCGATGGGATCGTCATCACCTTCTCATTCGTTTTTCGTCCCCCTCTTTTCCTTGTCTCGCACGCATTCCAATCCCAGGATCAAGAGTCGCATCGAGATCTACCGTCTCGATCACTCACCATCGCGTTCAGCAGCGTGCTCTTCCCGCTCGACTGCGGGCCCATCACCGCGACGACGCCGTATCGGCCATCGGACGCCCGGGGCAAGCCGGCAGCCTCCGCCGCGCGCGTCGCGGCGCGCTCGTCGAAGTTGGCGTCTGCGTCGACAACCTGGAGGGCGTCTGTCGGGGACATCGTGCAGGAGGGTGCGAGGATGCGTGCGTGTGTATGTATGGAAAGAGAGACAGAGAAACGTTTTTTGCTCTCGAAAATTCGAAGGCGAGAGGGAAAAAAACGAGGGAAAAAAACGAGGAAAAAAAATGGCCGAATCGAGCGCTGAGCTCGACTCCGATATTTTCACTCCCTTTCTTTCTTTCGCCGTTCGACGATTTCTTCGGTTCGAACGCCTTTGTTCTTTTTCCTTCTCTTTCTCTTAACTCGCAACTTTTCACGATGCTCGTCCTCTTCGAGACGTCGGCGGGCTTTGCGCTCTTCAAGCTCCTGAAGGACGGGAGGCTGGACAAGCCCGAGGTATGGGAGAAGTTCTGGAACAAGGAAGAAAGAAGCATTGAGCGAAAGAAAGAGAAAAAGAAAGAGAGATGCCAGCGGCGACGGCATAGAGAGAAAGAACCTCTCTCTCTTCGAGCCGCCGGTGGCTCTTCTGATGCGTTTGGCTCTCTCTCTCGTCGACTAGCGGTCCTAGAACGATAGCATGCGACTTTCTATGCGGAGATGAAGGCGATCAAGGGGAAGCAAAGTGCAGCACGAGACGGCCGCATCTGTCGTCAAAAGCGGCGCGACGGGAAAAAAAAAAGCAGCAGCAGCAGCCGCCGCTGCTGTTGCCGTCGCCGAAAACGTCGACGAATGCCCTCAGCGCTCTCCCCATCGCTCACGCTCTTTTCTCTCGATCGGAACCTTTTAAACACCATCCTACAGGACCTCTACAAGGATTTCGAGTCCCTCGATGCCGCGCAAAAGGTAAGAAACGTTGGAAAGAGAAGGAGAAAAGAGAGTAGAGAAAACTCAAGAGAGCATTGGACGAGCAACGGCGGCGGCTAGGAGAGCTGGCAGCGCTTCTTCTTCTTCTTCTTCTTTCGACTCTCTTTTCGCTCAACCCCTTCTCTCCTCCTCCTCTCTCTTCATCAAAACACCCCACCATCAATCAAACAGGTCGTCAAGCTCAAGTCCTTCTGCAAGTTCGACACCACCACCGACGCCCTCGCCGCGGCCACCGCCCTGGTCGACTCGAAGATGTCGAAGTCGCTCAAGAAGTTTCTGAAGAAGCACGCCGACGGCGACTCGCTCGGCGTCGTCGACGCCAAGCTCGGGGCGGTGATCAAGGAGAAGCTCGGGATCGCGTGCGTCGCCAGCGGGGCCGTGTCGGAGCTCTCTCGAGGGATCAGGGCGCAGCTCGGGGGGCTGGTTTCTGGACTTGCCGGCGAGAACGGCGGGGCTGCGGTTTCGAGCGACGACGCGTTGGCGCCGATGGCGCTGGGCCTCGCGCACTCGCTCTCTCGCTACAAGCTCAAGTTCTCGCCCGATAAAGTCGACACGATGGTCGTCCAGGCCATCGGCCTGCTGGACGACCTCGACAAGGAGCTCAACACCTACGCGATGAGGGCGAGGGAGTGGTGAGTGGTTTTTTTTGTTTCGGGGGAAGAGCTCTTTTTTTTCTTTTTCGCGAGCGCTCGCAAAAGGTCAAAAAGAGAAAAAAAACTCACTCGAACTTTTTCCAATTCCAAATAACACCCTTTCCCTTCCCTTTCCCCAGGTACGGCTGGCACTTCCCGGAGATGGCCAAGGTCATCTCCGACAACGTCGCGTACGCCAAGTGCGTGCGCCTCATGGGCAGCCGCGACTCAGCGGCGGACACAGACTTTTCGGGAGTCCCTCTCGACGAGGACGTCGAGCTCAAACTCCGCGAGGCCGCGGCCGTCTCGATGGGGACAGAGATCTCCGAGACCGACCTCGCCAACGTCGCGGCGCTCTGCGACCAGGTCGTCGCGCTCTCCGAGTACCGCGCGCAGCTCTTCGACTACCTCAGGGCTCGCATGGCCGCGATCGCTCCGAACCTGACCGCTTTAGTTGGAGAGCTGGTCGGCGCGCGCCTCGTCGCGCACGCGGGTTCGCTGCTGTCCCTGGCCAAGGCGCCCGCATCCACGGTCCAGATCCTGGGCGCGGAGAAGGCACTGTTCCGCGCCCTGAAGACCAAGCACGACACGCCCAAGTACGGCCTCATCTACCACGCGTCGCTGATCGGGCAGGCCCCTCCAAAACTCAAGGGGAAGATCTCGAGGCTGCTGGCTGCCAAGTGCTCCTTGGGGGTCAGGGTGGACGCCTTGGGGGACGGGACGGATGCCACCGTGGGCCTGGACGCGAGGGCAAAGGTAAGAAGAAAGGAAGAGAAGGGAAGAGAGAAGGAGAAGGAGAGAGAGGGGGAGGAAAAAAAAACACCAGAACAAAAAAAAAAAAGCCTTGGGCAGAACCCCACAGCCATTCCGCGCCTATTTTACTATTTTCGCGAGCCCCCCCCCTTTCCTTGCCGGCTCACAACCGGCAAACCAAGGGATCGGGGGGGGGACCCCGTTGGCTGTTTTCGGGCTTTGAAACCGGGCGAGAGCCGATTCGGGTGTTTGGTCTCCGGGGGCGGGGACGAGCCTTTCCGGCAAAACTGACACATGATCTTAGCTACCTTCGAAACCGCACCTACAAATCTTCTCTCCTTTCTTTTTTTGCTGACTTCTTCGAAATCGGCAACACTCAAATAAAACAAAACAAACAGGTCGAGGCCAGGCTCAGGCAGCTCGAAGGGCGCGCGCTGGCGACCGACGGCGCCAAGCCGCGCGGCAAGGCGCAGCCAACCAAGTACGGCAACGGAGGGAGCAACGGCGCGATTGCCGCCAACGGCGCTGGAGGAGCTCACGACGCCGCGGGCGACGCCACGCCCGCCCCGGAGAAGACGAAGGAGAAGAAGGAGAAGAAGGACAAGAGCGAGAAGAAGGACAAGAGCGAGAAGAAGGACAAGAGCGAGAAGAAGGACAAGAAGAAGAAGCGGGAGAGCGACGAGGGGGGCGACGGCGAGGAGAAGAAGAAGAAAAAATCGAAAAAGTGATTTTTTTTTCTCGCTTCCGCTTCTCTTTTCGTTTCGTTTCCAGCACTTGATCATTTCTCTCCTCCTCTTGTCCCCCTTTTGATTTCCCTTGTGCCACTAGCCGTTTTTTCCTTTTTCTTGGAGATTGAGTGTTTCGTTTCTTGAGAGCGAGTTTTTTTCTTCATTTTGTTGGTGCTGAGAGGTTTTTGTTTTGTTTTCCAAAAAAGAGAAAGAAAGAAAGAGAGAAAGAGGGAGCGCTTTTGCCTCTTCCCCTTGTTATAAAACACACAAAAAAAACTATGAAAGCTTTTTCAAAGAGAGACGGAGAGGAATAGAGATGGCGATGACAGTGACGATGACGATGACGATGAAGAACAAGAAGAAACGGGAAAAGTTATGACAAGAAAAAAAAGACCCGATTTCAAACGAAACGAAATCAACAAAACAAAAACAAAAACGCTCTCTCTTTTCTCTCTCTTTCCTCTCTCGCCGCTGCTCCCTCTCTCTCTCTACCCTCAATAAAAACATGTCGCGGTGAAAAAAGCTCCCTCTCTCTTCCTACCCTTGCCTCGCCCCCCTCGTCGGCGCCCCGGGAGGGGGACCCCTGTCGTTCTGGACCGCGTTCGGGTTGTTGCCCCCGCGATTCGCGACGTCCTCTCCGACGATGCTCTTCTGCGGCTCGACGATCCCGTCGATCACCCCGTACTCGATCGCGTCCTTGGGCTGCATGTACAGCGGCCTCTGTAAATCCGCATCGAGCTTCTCCACCGAGTGGCCCGTGGTCCTGTTCAAAATGTTGAGGAAAGATTTCTTCTGCGCCAGCACCTCGCGCCACCGGATCTCGACCTCGATCGCCTGCCGCTGGCCCGTGGGAGGCAGACGCGGCTGCTGGAGCATCGCCGTGGCGTGCGGCAGCATGAAGCGCTTGCCCTTCTTTCCCGCAGACAGCAGCATGCACGCCTGGCCGATGGCGACGCCGACGCCCACGGTCGCGATGTCGTTGGCGACAAAGTTCATCGTGTCGTAGATCGCCGTGGCCTCGGTTTCAAAACCCACGGTTTCTCCGTCCGCCCTCGTGGTTCCCGTCGAGTTGATGTACATGTAGATGAGCTTCTTGGCGTCGAGGTACTGGAGGTACATGAGCTCGGCGCAGATGAGCTCGGAGACAGCGGGGACGAGCTGTTTGTTTTTGTTGGTGGGGGAATGGAAGAGAGGGTGGAGAAAAAAAGGTGAGGTTGGGGTTGAAAAAGAAAATAGGAGAGGTCGGGGTTGAGATGGGAAAAAAAAAAGTCGACTAGCTTCGAATTCCTTCTTCTCCGTTTCGATTCCGTCCTCTTTTCTCCCCTTCAATTTCCGCTTCCGAGCCGGGCAGAGGAAAGAAACAGTCACCTAAAACAATCCTTACCGGCATCCCCAGGTAGACGATCCTCCCGTCCATCAGCAGCGAGGGCAAATCGGGCGGCCCCCTCCGCCTCGGCCGGCCGCCGCCGCCGCCGCCGGCTCCCGCCGCTGCTCCGGGGGCTCCTGCGGCTGCCCTGATGGCCGAGACGTCCATGAGCGGGTCGGGAATGTAGAGCTCTTCGGGCTGCATGGAGGCAGAGACAGGAGAAACAGGGGAGCGAGGAGGAGAGCGCGGGACGTGGCGAAGAGTGGGGCGACGGCGATGCGAAGGAGGAGAGATCGACGACGAAAGAGTCGGCGCCGAGGTCGAGGGCCTGGCCGCCGAGCGCGCGTTCGCCGCCGCCGAGCAGCTGCAGCAGCTGCTGGAGAGGACTGCAGCAGCGCCGGTCATGATGGTAGACGAGAGCGTGTAAGAAGCGCCGCGAGACGAGAGAAAGAGAAGAAAGGGACGCGAAAAGAGAGAGAGAGAAAGAACGAAGAAGTTCGTCTTTGTCGTCGGCGTCGAAAAAAAAAATGAAAAATCACTTCTTTTTCCGACTCAAAAATGCCTCCTCCTGTTCCTGCTCCTCCACCCAAGCGCCGCATCGTCCCCACGGCCGTGGTCGACGCCACCCCGGCATCGCCTCCCCCCGGCACTGCTCTGTTCTCCGAGGCAGCGAATGGCGGCGGCGCGGCGTTCAAGCTCAGGGCCCCCGGAGCGGCCGGCGACGGCGCGACGCTCCGGGCCATTGCGAAGAAATCGATGCTCGCCTCTGCTGCCGCGTCGGCTTCTTCCTCTGCTCTCCCCGAGCGCGTCTACGTCGTGCTTGGCGCCGACGCCGACGAGGGAGACCTGCCCGAGGGCGCCGTGCGGGCCACGGGGGAGCACGGCAACAAGGTGGACTGGAAAAAGGTAAGAGAAGGGGGTGGAAGGAAAGAAAAAAAGAAAGAGAAAAAAGGGAAGGCCATCGATCGGCGAAGACGACGAAAACGAAAAAAAAAACGTCAACCTCACCCTCTATCGCCTTTTCTCTCTCTCTCTCCTCAAAACACCTCTCCTCAAAACCCAGATCCTCGCTGCCCGCGGCCTCAGCAAGAAGGCCCTCAAGCGCAAGAAGGCCGGGGGAGGATGCGGCGGCTCGACGGGAGAGGAGAACAACGACAACAACGGCGGCGGCGGCTCTGACATGCCCTCCGGGATGGCGGCGGCGGCGGCGCGCCTTGGAGGAGGAGACAAGAACGACGGAGGGGGCCCTTCGTCGCGCCGCGGCGGCGCCGATATCTTCTCTTCCGTGATCGAGCGCATCGAGCGCCAGTACTGCTTCGCCGGGTCCTCCTCTGACGAGGAGGAAGAAGACGAAGACGAGGACGACGACGAAGGGAACAGCAGCGGCGGCAGCGACGACGAAGACGACGAAGACGGAGGTAGCGACGGCGGCGGAAAGAAGAGAACCGGCAGCGTCGGCGAAGGAGACAAGCCCGCCGGCTCCAAGCCCCCAGTTCCCGCCAAAAAGAACAACCGCGGCTACCAGGGGGACCACTACGAGTACGACGACGGCTTCCTAGACGACACCGAGCTCGGGATGTTCCACGGCGACGACGACGACAGCGACGACGGCGACGGCGACGGCGGCGGAGGCGGCGACGGCAACGGAAACGGCCGCGGCGGAAACGGAGGGGTCGGGACCGGCGCTTCTCGCAAGCGCAAGTTTGGCGGGTTCTACATCTGCCAGGGCGCCGTGGAGCGCGCCGGCGGAGGCGGCGGTGGCGGGGAGGAGGGGGCAGAGAAGGACGAGATGGAGGAGGAGGACGAGGACGAGGAGGAGACGGAAGGAGGTGGATCTCGCTTCCAGCAGCGCAAGGCGGCGACTGCCCCCGCTCCCGGTGCCGTCTCCCTCTCCCTCGCCGCTGCTGCTGCCGCGGCCGGGGCTGCTGCCAGCGGCGGCGGTGCCGCTGCCGGTCCTCCTTCCTCGCGCGGCGTCACCCCTTCCTCCCCTCGCCCGCGCTCCGCCGCCTTCTCCGACGACGACGAGAAAGCTGCCGGCGGAGGAGGTCACTTCAAAAAGCCCAAGAAATCGGGCCAAGGAGGAAACGCATCGGGAGCAGCGGACTTTGTGCCCCCTCCGGGCATCCGTCAGGCCGTCGAGGACCTCCGCGCGGCCACGCTGGCCTGCCCTCTCCCGGGAGAAAACGCCCAGCGCAAGATCCCAGACTGCCTCAAGAACCTCATTGTTCGAGTGACCTTCCAGGCCGATTCGGACCTGGGCCCCGCCGCGACGAACAAGGCAGGGCGCGAGTGGCTCCACCGGACCATCATGGAGTTCCTGTACCCTTACACCACGCGAGGGAACATGACGGCCAGGCTGCGCGTCGACAAGGAGCAGGCGGTGGTGGAGTCGAAGATGGGGGAGCACCGCCTCCGAGAGGGGCCGCGCGTGTTCCTCTCCAACGGTCCTTCTTCTTCCCCCAACGACGACAACGACAACAACGCTGGCCGCGGGCCCCTCTCGCCGGCCTCGGCCTCGGCACAGTGGCCCGCGAGCGTCGACAAGAGCGTCAACTCGTTCTTGGAACACTGGCTTTTGGTCCACGGCGGAACCCGCGAGGGGAGCGGCGGCAGGAAAGCCGCGCGAGAGGCCGCGGAGCTGCTGTCGCTGGGGTCCTCCCCGGCCTCGATCGACGCCGTGCTGGCCTCGGCGGAGCGCGGAGCCGCGAGGGAGGCCTCGGAGCACGCTCACGGAGGTGGGCGTGGAGGAAGCGGCGCTCCCCGCGACGGAGGCGGCCACCGCAGGGCCGCGAGCCCGACCCTGCCTTTAAAAGAGAAGACGCCCCCTCCGCCCTGCCCCATCACAGAGTCCATCGTCGCCTCCGCCGTCGCCGCGGGCGCGGACCCCAAGCGCGTGCAGGAGTCTCTCGACGCCTTCCCCGGCGCCACGGCGAGGTCGGTCGTCAACAAAACCCTTTTGCACTTGGGAAGGCGCGGCGCGACGGTCACCGAGGTGCTGACGTCAGCAAACGCGCTGGGGCTGACGGGAGACCCTCCAGGGTGGGACGTGGGCAAGAAGAAGAACAGCGTGTCGTCGCTGCTGTCGAGCGGCGGGAAGCTGACCAAGGACGAGGACGGAGGGGGAAGTGGTGGAGGTGGAGACGGAGGAGGAGACGGAGGTGGAGGGAAAGGGCGAGCGAGCAGCGACGGCGGCGGCGGCGGCGGCGGCGGCGGCGGCGGGAAAGATGGACACAACAACGCCAACGCCACGCCGCACTTCACCCCCTTCTTCGTCCACGTCGGAGCGAGGAAGAACGCGCACGTGTACGCGCACTCTGCCTACCCGGGCCTGGTCTCCGCGGCGGAGCAGGCGAGGGCCGCCGCCGCCGAGGCCGCCGTCGCCGCCGCCGCTGCGAAGGCTGGGGTCGCTGCTGCAGGAGCGGGAGGGGAAAGTCGTTCTTCTCCTTCTTCTCCTCCTCGGGGCGTCACCCCCACGCCCTCTGCTGCTGACGCTGACGCCGACAAGCCAGGGGGCCAGGTCGCCGACTTCGCAGCGCAGCTGGCGTCCGTCGCCGCGGTGCTCGGCGACAAGAAGGCGACGCCGCAGGCGAAAGCGGCGGCGATCAAGGCGGTCCCCGTCGCGGTGCTCCAAGCCTTGGGCGAGCTCAACCCGGCTTTCAAGCCGCTGGTGGACGCGCTGGGGGGAGGAGGGGGAGGAGGAGGAGGAGGAGGAGGTGGAGGAGGAAGGGAGGGTTCTGCTGGTGCTGCTGCGGGGAAAGGGAAGGGGAAGAAGTAGAGGAAGAGAGAGGGGAGGGAGGAAGAGAGGACGAAAAAAAAAAGTGTTCGACGCTCTTCCTCACTTGTAGTTTTTTTCTTTTTAGCTTTTTGCTTTCTGCATTGCACGCCCCCTAAATAAACTCTCTCGTCGTTTTTTCTTTCGCGACACGCCCGCTCTTCGTCGTCGTCCCCCTCTAACGAAGAGAGACCGCCTGAAAGAGACAGGAAGCAAGAGGCTCGTCAAGCTTGGATTCCTTCAATTGAAAAAGAAAGAAAGAGAGGAAAAAAAACGAATCTCTACTAGCCCAGTCTGCTGAAATTCGACGCCGAAAAAAACAAAAAAAGGTGCGCGCCGTAGCTCCCTCTTCCTCTGCTGTTGAGAGTAAAGCGAGTTGGGCCTCGAGTTGCGACTGGCGTTTTACGACATTGACAGTCGAGAGAAGAGTGGGGGAAGCTCCGTGTGAGCCGGGCGAGGGGGTGTGTGGAGCGAAAGTGAAAGGCCGGCACTCGTGAATCTCAAGGTTTTTTTTTTTTTTTCTTTTCCTCTTCTCTCGTCAACCTCAACCTTCAACATCTTCCCAAAATAAAAACACACACCACGCCCACCTCTTCTCTCCCCCTCCCCCCACCGCAGCCGAAATAAAAAAAAGCAGCACCATGACCAACCTCGCGGCGATCAAGACAAAGACAGCTTCCGAAAAGATGGAGATCGACGAATTCGAGTGCAACGAGGAGCCCCTCACGCCTTCCTTCGCCGTCTCCCCGTCGTTCGCCCTCCTCTCCGCGCAAACCCCGAGGGGGGCGACGTTCGACAACGCCCCGGCGACCGCGGAGTCCCTGCCCTCCGACGTGCTCTGGCGCCTCGCCACGCTGCTGCCGGTCCACGACCTCCCGACGATGATGGCGGTCTGCAAAGGGTGGAGTCGCGGCTTCGGGGCCGCCATCGACGTTTTGGCTCCCGGTTCTCTTGCGAGTTGTTTTCCTTCTTCCTCCTCCTCCTCCTCCGACGCTGCCGCCGCTTCCGCTTCCGCTTCCGATTCCGCTTCCGCTTCTTTCCTCCCGCGCCGCTTCCCCTGCCTTCGCTCCCTCGACCTCTCCTCGGTGCCGGCGGCCACGGCGACCGACGCCGCCCTCGTGGAGCCGCTGCGGGCCCTCACGGGCCTGACCCACCTGTCGCTCAGGGGCTGCCGGGCTCTCACGGCGCCTGCGCTCGCAAGCGTGCTGTCGGGGCTGCCGAGGCTGCGCTCGCTCGACCTCTCGGGCTGCGTCGGGCTGATGGGTTCGTCTTCTTCTTCCTCGAGCAGTGGAGGCTTCTCCGTGGCGCTGCCCGAGGGGTCCCTGGCCAGCCTCACGGGCTTTGCAGCCGATAGAATCCCTTGGCTGGGGGACCACGACGTCGAGGCCCTCGCTCGAGCTCTTTCGGGAAACCGCTCCTCTGCCTCCGCTCCCTCTTCCTCTTCCTCTAACTCCTCCTCCCCTCACGGCCTTGTCGAGCTCTCCCTCGACGGAGCTGGAAAGCTCACGGGCAAAGGGCTGGCGGCGCTCTCTCCCTCCTCCTCTTCCTCCGAGCCCCTCCTCGAGAGGCTGTCGCTCGCCGGGTGCCCCTCGCTCGACGACAAGGGTCTCTCCCTCGGCCTGGCGCCCTTCGCGCTCTCTCTGCAAAAGCTCGTGCTCGACAGGTGCCCGAGGGTCACGGGAAGGGGTCTGTCGCGCGCCTCTACGCCGTGCTTCCCGGCGCTGGCTCACCTCTCGGCGAGGGATTCTGGTTTCGACGACGCCGGCGCCGACGCGGCCGTCTCGGTCTTCTCCGAAGACGAAAACTCTTCTTCCTCTTCCTCCTCTTCTTCTCGCCGCCGCTGCCGCTTCCCGGTGCTGAGGGAGCTGATCCTCGACGACTGCGTCGCGCTAACTGACTACGGCGTCGGGGCGCTCGCAGGAAGGAGGAGGACGGACGGCGAAAGGGCATCAGCAGGAGCAGCAACGACAGAAGGAGGAGCGGAAGGAGGAGAACAACCCGTTGTCGGCCTGCCCTCGCTCGCCCGCCTCTCCCTCTCGAGGCTGCCCCAGCTCCGGGGCCCCGGCCTGACCCCTCTCCTCGACTCCTCGCGGGAGCTGACCTCCCTGTGCCTCTCGGGCTGCGTCAGGCTCGATGACTCGGCGGCGCAGGCGATCGGCGGCGGGACCAGCGAGATCCGATCCCTGGACGTCTCGGACTGCGAGCGCGTCGGACTCGGGTTCTGCGCCAACTTGCGCGCCGCCCCCTTGGTCGAGCTCAAGGCCTCCCGTTGCCCGAGGCTGAGCCCCGCGGCGATCGCGGCACTGGGCGAAGGAGGGACAACAGCGGCGGCGAGAACCCTCCGGGAGCTCGAGGCGTCGGGCTGCGCTGCGCTGGTCGCGGGCAACTCGGCGGGGGGAGGAGGGGGGGTCGCGGCGATCTGCGGCGCGCTTCCCGGGCTCAGGGCGCTCGACCTGTCGGCGACGCCTCTGACTCTGTGGGCCCTGAAGGAGGGGCTTCTGCTGGCGGCGGAAGGAGGAGGGGCGGCGGGGAGCCCGCTTCAGCTGCGCCTGCCGCAGCTGGAGTCGCTCAACCTGGCGTGCTGCCGCCCCCGGCTGTCGAGGCCGGCGGTGCAGAGGCTTTTCTCCTCCTCCTCTTCGAGCAGCGGCCTGCGGGTCAACTCGTGGGGCTGCAAGGAGGAAGAAGACGAAGACGAAGACGAAGACGACAGAGAAGAAGAAGAAGAGCGAGCAGCAGCAGCAGCAGCAGCAGCAGCAGCAGCAGCAAGGTCGAGATCCGAAAAGCCTTCGATCTCCGTCATCGGCCCGTCTCCCTCTTCCAATTCGTCGTCGTCGTCGCCTGCTCTCTCGTTCGGGCACCTGAGCCCGCAGCGCGGCAACAGGGCGGCGGCCGCGGCGCTGGCTGCCGCTGCTTGAGGAGGAAAGTTGAGGTTGAAGTTTTTTTTTTTTTTTTTTTTTTTAAAATTTTTCTCCCTCGGTTTCCCTTTCTCTACTCACTTTTTTTCACCCCCTTCCCCCCCTCCACCCCCCAACAAAAAAAACCCCCCCCCCGCCCCCCCCCCCCCCCCCCCCCCCCCCCCCCCCCCCCCGCCCCACCCCCCCCCCCTTCCCCCCCCCCCCCCGGGCCGGGGGACCCCGGCCGTGGCCGGGACCGAGGGGGGCGGCGCCCCCCCCCCAGGGGGGGGGGCCC
>Ga0114918_10000499_pt1 | contig 33986 bp, 23 predicted proteins | sample LantaG_FD_87015 | JGI IMG/M metagenome (GOLD analysis project Ga0114918, IMG submission 87015) | Deep subsurface microbial communities from Baltic Sea to uncover new lineages of life (NeLLi) - Landsort_02402 metaG | ecosystem: Environmental > Aquatic > Marine > Oceanic > Sediment | place...
CATCTGTAGCCTCCTTTCGTTTTAAGTGAATATTTGGTTACTACAGTCCACTTAAAACATAGGAGGCCTTTTTTCAAGTCTTTGTATTATAAAACGTTAACGCTTATCTTCATGCCATTCGGGTGCGTCCCTAATTAATTCCCCTGCTAAAAATCACTCCTATCCCAATATCTTCAAGACTTATTCCCATTTTAGTTGGTCCGCAAAAGTATAGATGTTTTATTGTAACCGTCCTTGTAAAATGAAAATCAAAGTGTGGGGGAAAAAGGCAATTGGGAGGCGAATTCATTGCGGTGAAATCTATTGATACACATACATCATTTGTTGATTGAGTTATTTCAAAAATCCCGAGTTCGACTGCTTCAATAAAAATGTTCCTATTTAACGCATCTACAGACGGCTCATCGTACACAACTACAGAAGGGATATTCAATTGTTGTTTTCGTTGTCGAAATCGAGCTCCAAATAAAATATTTTCAACCTCCTTTCCGGCTATTTGTAGTTCGTCCTTACTATTGAGGCATCCTTTGAATTTGCAGGGATGACCTTTAGGGTTTATGTGATCCACATATTCTGCTGCCGCTTGAAAAATCCCATACATCTTTTCAGAATTTGCTGCCATGTATTTAATAATATCCTCAATAGTAACCTTGCCGGTATGTTCTGAATCAAAGAGAAATGTTAAATCAACATCTGTGAATTCATAGAAAATCAATGAAACTTGAGTTTTGTGGCCCCATTGAGAAATTTCTTCTTCGGTCAATGATAAAATATCTCGTAGAATAATCCCGAATACTTTCGCTTTTCTAATAGCTAGTTTTGTAAAGCCAGAAGCGGAAACCGCAATGACTGCATCGGCCCGTAGGCTCGCCCTGCGACCTATCAATTCTTCAATCCATATTGTATCTTGTTTTCTACTTCGAAATCTACATTCAACTAAAGTTGTTTTCTTATCGCGGCGAATAGAGATATCAATTTGACGTCCCTGCGTAGGATTGTCTGGATCAGGGAGGCGGTCATTCCATGTGATCTCGGAGCCTGATTGTTCCAACAAATCATGGATTCTTTTGATTTGACGTTCAAATTTTTCCGAGGCTATTGTCACTTTATGATATCGCAGTTTCGTAAGTTAAGGCTTTACATCCACAGAATTTTTTGAACAAGTTAATCTATTTTCTCTTTACAAATCTTTTCTGTTACTTAAGTTTAATAGTGAACGTTTACGTATTCATGTTACCTTATTCAGTTCTTTTACTTTTGTTTATTGACAGCTTAAGCCTGCTTTTTCTTCTTTGCACCATGGGCCTATTTCTACTTTTCGGTCGACCTACTGCTCATGAACGAAGACTAAAATAGTAAACATCCCTAATTGTTCCTACATCACGATTAACCGAAGTGCTCTAAAATAAATTGCTCTGCAAAACCAATCGCACTACCCACCTCTGGTTTGTCAATCTTGTCCCACTCCGCATGAAAAGCTTTATTCCTAAGCTTAGCATAACCTTTAGCTATAGGAGCTTGTGACCCCTTAATCACCCCATTCGCTTTAAGTGCATTTATCACTTCAGGCATATCTTTATCTTCGACGTCTAAGCCTTTTTGCATCGCTGCACGTTTCAGGGCGTCTTCCAGTGCTGCACACACAAGTACAGCCGCCACATCTTTATTTTCATCAAGTGTCTGTTTTCCCAAAGCTATAAAATCCCCAAAAATTTCAGCAGAGACAAGCCCCTTTAACGTAAACAACCATTGTCCACTGATTTCATCTCTGGCAGCTTGCAGAATTTGCTTTCCAGCTTCCGTAGCGGGGAGGTTGGTCGAATTTAGAATACCATCGAACTCTCTGCAGTATGCATGTTTAGCCCCGAATACTCTCTCCAAAAAAGAAAGCCCAGCAGAACGAAAAGCGTGGAATAGAGAATAATTAACCTTCCAGCCATAGTCGTTACGTTCCTTTGATGTTAATACCTTATTGGCCATTTCAATGAGTTCGTCAGCCCGTTTTACCACATCTTCTAACTTCATGTTAATCCCTATGCAAACTTAGGTACACTCGCCTATTTTCTCTAAAAATTGAGTTAAAATAAGGACGTTTACCTATTTATATTACCTTATTCAGTTCTTCTACTTTTGTTTATTTGCAGCTTCAGCCAGCTTTTTCTTCTTTGCTCCTTGGTCCTATTTCTACTTTTCGATCGACCTCCTGCTCATGAACGAAGCCTAAGAATATAAACGTCCCTAATTATATCATCTCAGTTCTACTTTGCGAATCTTATCATAAACTGTATTCAATTCCTGAAATGCGTTGTCAATTTCATTTAGCATTGTTTTAAGCTTTGTGTCAGAGACTCGCACAGTTTCCAAATATTGCCAAACCCCAGTTTCCTTGTCTAGCCGAGGCTTATAGTCTAGAACTGTAACGGATGTTGCGTATTCTGTGAGATCCTCCGTGAACCAGTCACCGTGAATGAAAAGGTTTCTCTGTATCCTGAGGTTATCTATATCGCAAATGACTGCAAGCAATTCGTCTAGAAGAACTGTTTGATCCCAGAGGCGAAGTTTGGATACAGCTCGAATCTTTTGAATACACCTGGATATTGTAAGATCATCAAGTATATATGGTTTGACAAGAGAGCAGTTGTCTTTGGTGAGCAAATATTCAAGGAGATTGATCAGTCTGTGCTCAATTGTTGCGAATGTGACTGATATTTGACCAAGTAGACCATAGATGGCATGACTGCTCATATTCTAATCCTTGACTATGCATATATGGTTTCCAGATAACATCCCAAGCCTCTCGTCATAAAACAAGAAAGCACAAACTTCGGCGTTGCCGCTTCAGAGCTATCATATCCTCTATATTCAATTATAGATGTATCGCCTTCTCGAGCAAGAAAAAAGGGGGAAATACAGTATTCAGGAGTCAGAAGCCAGAATTCAGAAAATTTATAATTTTCCCACTTTTTCACTTGACGGCCAATTCGTTGGTAAGTATGATATATATTAAACGATATATAAATGGTTAATAATTAAATATCAATCGCAAACTTGTGCCCGTGAAAGCGGGTATCACAATTCAGAAAGGGAGAATACTATGTCCACGAAAGCACAAACCAAAGCAAACCAGCAAAACGCACAAAAATCGACCGGTCCTAAAACCGACGAGGGCAAGGCAACGGTCTCGCAGAATGCAATCAAGCACGGGCTTTTTGCCGCTGAGGCGGTGATAAAAGGCGAAGATCCGGCTGAATATCAAGCTTTTCACGACCAATTCCTCGCTGAGCTTGACCCCGTCGGAGCGGTGGAAACCATGTTAGCTGATCGGTTTGTCAGCCTTGTCTGGCGACTGAAACGGGCCGAGCGTATGCAGAACCAGGCTATCGACTCGATGATAGAAAGTCAAATCGACAATCCGATGGCAAAAAGCCTCAATATGGTGAAGTGGCATGCCAAGGGGGTAAAGCTGGGAGACTCGAGATATGTCATTAGCCATTTGCAGCTCGGCCGAGTCGCTTCGAGCGACTGGTGCAATTGCAGGGTGCTCGACAGGATGATGCTGTACGAACGCCGAATCGAGAATAGCATGATAAAGATGATGAACGAGCTTAAGAAACGAGAAATAATGCGTCGAATCGAGTATCAAGATGCTGAACAGTACGAACCATCCCCATCCCTGCGGGATGAGGCTGCCACCCGGTCTTCCCAGGCGTACACATCCAAAAGGGATGAGGCTGCCACCCGGTGCCCGGCAGAGAAAAAGGGCGACTTGAAAAAACAAAGCCAATTTGCCCCGGAACTAATGGGCACAACTACTTTTGTGAAAAGAGAATATGAAAAAAATCCGGCCGACGAAGTCGAAGAAAACAAAGCCAAACAAAGCCAATTTGAAACAGATAGACGGCTTATGAAGCCTGTTAGAGGAGAGATTGCCACGGCCCTTCGGGCCTCGCAATGACGTGCCGAGCCGGTTTTATCCAAGAGATACCGGGAATTTGTTGCCAAGATCATACTGGCATGTAAGAATATTTTGTAATATAGTTCACTTTGGTAATGTCACTGCGCGACTCGATGGGCATGTTGTTATGGACGAACAGAATAATACTCATGAGAAGGCCCGGCGTGGATTCTCTAAAAAAATGGTATTGCTTATAAACGGTCTGGCCGTCGGCGTTGCGATAATATGCTTTGTTGTCGTCGCTGTCTGGTTTGATTTGAAAAGGCCGTTCTTCGATGCCCCGCTCAGGAGTTTCTTAACGGGACTCGGCCTGCTGGGCCTGGCCTGCCCGCTTTTCACAGCGGGATTCATATTCCAGAAGAAAGCCGCCGCCTCGCCCTATTTTGAAGATGGCTTTATACGGACCGCATTTTATATTGCCGGATTCGTTTGCTTTTTCGTGGGCCTAATCTGTATCGGCCTTAGCATCTACGCTCTGATTATGCGGTCGATTGGCGAAGAGAAGCCATCTTTTATTTTATCGATGTCTTTATTGCTGTCGAATGTAACCGGGCTACCTGGGGACTATTTTGAAAGCAACGTCGTTTCCGATATGAAGCGCATGACCGCCGGTCGTTTTCAATTCCGGTATCGTGTAGGTCAGCTTGCCGTCCCGGCACTCGACGGTCTGCGGATCCATGTACCTGCCCCGCCAGGTCCTGTACAGGCGAAGTTCGTACTCGCCATCCGGCAGACCGGAAACGGTAAATGATTCATTCGCAACACTGGTACGGGGATTGACGACCCAGCCGATAACAAATTTGCCGGCCCGCATCGCCCAGGCGTCGCAGTTTGGCGCCGTGATTTTGGCAGGCTCAAAATCCTTATCTGCAAAACCAATTTTCGATACGAATTGCGAGAAATAAAGCATCTGGTTGGTAACGACACTATCGTTGAGCCAGGACGAATACGACCACCAGAACGGCGTCGCGCATGAGCCGTTTACAAGGCTGACCCAGAGGGCATTATGATACATGGCAAGATAACCCGGCATGCCCGGCTCGTAATAAGTATGGTCCCAGCCGCACTCGCCGATGATTGCAGGCTTGTGGAAGCCATTCCAGAGATTCTGCGTCTGGACCGCGTAGTTGCGGTAGCTAAGCTGGAGCGGGTTTTCATCATCGGGCCCGAGCTTGCCGCTCTTCGGCATCGGATGTCCCTGGGCCTCGTAGATTTCCCGTCCGGCGATATCGAATATTTCGTATCCCTCCGGCCACCACTGACCGATCCCGCCGCTCTGAGTGCCGGTTGTCGGACGGCCGTAAGGATCGTACTTGTTGAAATACTCATCCACCTTCCGGCACCACTGCTCGGCCTCGGCGTGATCGCCCTGGGTCCAGCCCTCGGTGCCGTTGATTTCATCGACGACGAACCAGAGGAACAACACCCGGCTGTAGCCCCACCTGGCGATCATGTACCGATACAGCTTCTGCTGGTATTTCCACGCCTCTTCGCTTCCGAAGAAATCTTTCGCGCTGCTGATAAGACTGTAGGGATTATTTCTGTACCGTGCGTTTCCGCCGCCCCAGACGGCCATCGAAATGTAGGAATGGAACCAGATGTTCCAACTGATTTTGATGTCACGCTCCTCGCACCATTCGAAGAGCTGGTCCATTCGGCCGCAGCGGTTCTGGTCATAGCGTCCCAGGCCGGAGCCCATCGTTTCAAGCGGGGTCGGGAAAAAGCTGATGAAATTCACCCCCCGCTCTTTCAGATTATCGAGTCCCTCTTCAGTTATCCCGCCCTTATTAAACTGCTCGTAGCTGTCGTTATACCACATCCCCACGCCGTAAAACGACGCCCCATCGTCGTGCCTGAGGTAGCGCTGATTCGGGGCGATCCTTATAAATCCGTGATGCGAAGAATCTTCCGCTTCGAACGTGCCGGCCCTGCTTTGTGCCGTGCCTTGCGAATCAGTGACTTTGACCACGTATCGCCACGTACCCTTCTCGGTCGGGGAGAACCGCACCATCCAGAGGCCGGCCCAGCTCGTCGGGTTATAAAATCCCCAGACATTCCAAGTCTTGCCCGAGGGCGAAGTGAACTCGGCACTCAAATCGATTTGGTCCGGATCGAAGGGATTATCATACGCAGTTTTCAGATCGACCCTCAGTTCGAATTTTTCATAAAGGCCGACCTCCCTCGAATCCGCTCGAACGAACAAAATCGACGGCGGCTCCCCTGCTGCAAGATTCACCATCGCGACACAGATCAGACCGACAAGCACAAATGGAAAACGCCTTACATTCAATGTCATGGATATGTCACCTTTCTATTCTCACATTGCCTTATATTCGCACCACCACAACCGAAACTTCTCAGGCCGCTAAGATACCTGATCATACAATCGAATGCAACTGTCTCTGCGTTTTTAGGCCGGAGAAAACTTTGTTTACGATACAGCTTCCGCCGCCTGCATTTCACGCATGTAAATCTGTTCGAGGTCTGCGTGTTTGAAATCCGCCCTCTTTCGGACGGCAACCAGGCGGCCCTGCTTCATAATGCCGACTCTGTCTGCGATAATCTTGGCCCTGAATATGTCGTGGGTCGTCATCAGGATAGCCTTGCCCCGCTCGCGCAAACGACGCAGTTGGTCAAGAAATTCCTGGGCGCTTGTCGGATCAAGCCCGCTGGTTGGCTCGTCCATGAGTATAGCCGGGGGGTCCTTAAGCAGTGCAATCGCAATACCAAGCTTCTGCCGCATGCCCTTGGAGAAATGTTTCAGCCGCATTCTCAAGGCCTTCTCGGGCAGGCCAACAGTCCGCATTACATCATCGTAGTCCTTCTTTGTCAGCCCCTTCTTGCCGGCCAGCTCGGCAAAGAACGCGAGATTCTGCCGTGCGGTGAACATCCCGTAAAGCTGTACGTTCTCAGAGACGTAAGAGACATACTTTTTCGCATCCAGCGGAAACTTGTTGCAGTCGTGCCCGTTAATGGTGCCCGAGCCACTTGTTGGCGGAATAAAATCCAGCAGGATGTTGATCGTTGTTGTTTTGCCTGCTCCATTTGCGCCGAGCAGACAGAAAATCTCGCCCGGTTCAACACTATAGCTGACATGATCCAGGGCCAGAACTCCGTCCTCATACCTTTTCGTCAATTGATTAATCTCAATCATTTTTTCCCTTTCGTGTGAAAAAGTTAATATTCTTAGATTTAAACAATTCTTTGATTAACGCACGTCATATCGACTCATCTTGATCAATCCCACTCCGCAAAATAAGACCATATAAAGAGCCAATAAAAGAATATCGAATCCCACTCTTTCTAAGGACTGTGCCAGGCGAGGATAACGATAGGACATTTCAGGCACTTTGATAAGATCGCGATTAAATCCTTCGGGATAAATAGGTGTGATTAATCCTCTGTATTCACGTAAAGTATACTGATCATAAATCGCTTTTTTAACCTGGTCCTGGAATCGTTGGGCATTGTCATTAAAGTTATCCGGTTCGTGCATGCCTGTTTTACACAGTTCAGATACCGTGCAGATGAAACAGGTGACTGGTGAGAGTCTTGCCAGGCCCAGGGCCAGTCGATTCTGTGCTTTCTGCTGGTTCAGATAATCCTGGTCAAGTTGTTTGAGCTTTCTGGCCTTTTGGTTTTGATAGTTTTGCGAAAGTGGGATAATCCGTTGGTCATACAACTCAACGGCCTTTTTTCCCTCTTCCGTCTGCGGAGGTGAACTGCGTAAATCTTCATTCGGTGCACCACACTCAGCAAAACACGCTTCCATCAAGGATTCGCGAGCTTGGACATAGATTTCATCCTGATCCTCTGCCAGCATGGTTCTCTTAATCCGAAACGTCGTACTGCTGTCAATGGGATACAATGCCCTGGCAATTCTGGGGCTCAATTTGGGGATCGCCAGGATCATCACGGTCCAAACTAAAAACACGACCACCATAGAATTGATAGAATAATGTGTCCAGGTGGATACGCAGATACCCAGGCACATCAGGCAGAGTACAAACAAAAGGGATACGCATACAATGATACCAATATTCGGCATCATTTCCACCGAGAAAACTGAGATCAAGGGCGAGTGATTAATAATGACCAATCCCAGTGTGATGGAGAGCAGCAGGGGTACGATGAAGGCGATATAACGTCCAATCACCTTACTCAATAGCAAGACCGATCGTGGGATAGAATTGGCGGTTACCAGAGAAAGTGACCCACTTTCTTTTTCCATAGAAATACAACCAAAGGTAAAGATCAGGGCCGCCAGTGATACCACATAGGTTAAACAATAGGTGTAGTCCACTTTGCCTAAAAGCAGGGCGTGAGGGTTATCGGTAGCGGTCTCCTTGACTGATTGGTATAATCCGGATCGGGACGTGACGACCTCGTCGGGAATCAGTGGACTCACGCCCCCGCAGAAAATACTCAAAGGGGCAGGGGGCCTGAATCCATGTACTCCTACGTTAAACCCTACGTCTTTTTCGTGTCGACTACGATAGTCCTGACGTTCGCTCAGGTAGCTTTCCCTGCGACTTTCATAGTCCTTCGTGCTAACGTAAAGCGCCAAAGGGATGATGAGCAAACAAAGCAAGGCGAGCACAACAGAGCTGGTTTCCAGAAAGGTCTGTTTGATCTCTTTTATAATTAATGTATGCCACATGGGTTTATCCTTTATCGTACGTCATATTTGAGAAGTCGGAAAAATGCCAGGCTATAGAACAACATCGAATAGAAAACCAACAGCAATATATCCCATAGTCGTCTTTGGATAATGGTTTGTAGATTGGGTCGTGCGTATTGCATGTCCGGAAGGGGGGGCATCTGGGAGGGATTAAATCCTTTCTCCCAGGAGAGCCTGCGTTTATGCACGATAATATTGTTGTAAAGCAATTGGCTGATCTGATCTTGATAGCGTTTGGCATTGTCCATATAGTTCCTGGGCTCATTTATGCCTGTGCCCGCCAGGTCGGCTATAGTGTAGATATAACATGACAGGCATGAAAGCCGCGACAACACCATGGTTAATGTGTGTGTGGCCTGTAGCTGATTTTGATACTGCGCCTCTATTTTTTCAAGCTCTATGGGTATTCGATGGCGATACTGTCTCCAAAGTTGTTCCGAATAATCATTAACCTCATTCATCAGTGCCTGGAAGGCTTCTGGTGTTAGTTTATGCTTTCCTATAACCATCAGGCCATTGCGCCTTGTCTCTATTTCACCTGGCCTGATACCATATAGAGAAGCAATTTCTTTTTCCCTTCGGTCATGAAATTCGGCCATTAGATCTTCCGTAAGGGCGGATTTTCGCATACTGATGACGCGTCTGCACTCCGGCCGATGTATGATGTTGGCGATCATGGGTGTTACCTTGGGAATACCCAAAACCAGAAGGACCCAGGTTGTGAGCAACAGGGTGATGGATTGTGATGATCCGGTGGCGAAGGTCGATAGGCAGACGCCCAGAACAGTCATACAGATGATGAGCAGCAAAGAAATCACCAGTATCATGGCAATAGAATACACCAGTTGGGGAGTATTCAGATCAATCTGTGGAGAGGCAATCAACACCAACAAGGCAATACAAACGGCCACCAGGAATGGGACGATTAAAACAAGTGTCTTGCTTAGCCACTTACAAAATAACAGGGTGCCCCGGGGGACAGAACAGGCTATCAAAAGGCGGAGCGTCCCTCTCTCTCGCTCCCCTGAGACCGTGTTAAAGGTAAAGACTAAGGCCATCAATGACACCACATAGACCATGCAAAATCGAAAGTCTATTTGACCCAGGAGCACGGCCAGCGCCCCATCTGTGTTGGGTTCCTTAACGGTTTGGAATACGCCCGAGAAATCAGTGACAACCTTATCCGGAAGATAAGGATCTAATCCCAAAACAAACACACTTAACACCGGTGGGGCTCGAAATCCATGCCCCTTACTGTCCCATTCCGGTGTCCCGTGACGGGCCCTCCATATCTGGCTTTCCTGTTGATAGGCGGATAATCGTTGTTCATAGTCGATCCGACTGACGAACATACTCAATGGGATGAGTGTTATAAACAACAGACTCGCTATCACGAAACGGAGATCATATACCGTTTCAATCATCTCTTTTTTAATAAGTGTTTTTAACATCCGGACATCTCCATGCTAATTTAACGCACATCATATTTCAAAAACGACACAAACGACGCAGCAAAGAAGACCAGGTTAAACAGCATGAGCAGTCCAATATCCCAGATCGCCAATTTCAGTGATTGACCGAGCGCAAGGTCCCGCTCCTGAAACTTCGGCACGGTGTCAAAGTCGACTGGATCGTGCGAAATAGCCCGCCACGAGGATGCCATGTTATGTTCCGGACCAATAAGGTGAAGACTCTCAGGGTCCTCCATATCCCTGCCGCGGATGAATTCTTTCAAATCTACTCCATACCGCTTGACTTGTCCGTACAAGTCGGCACAGCGATTGATCCCGGTCCCGACAATCGCCTCACAGGCCCGCTGATAGATTACCGCCGGAGAAAGGCACGCAAAATTGCGACGCGCAAGAGCCTGCTCTAACCACCTGTTATGGTGCTCCTGCAGAAGCTGATTTGTCGCATCCATGACAGCATTTTGGAGGCGCGCCCGGGCGGGTGGATTGTTTATCGGATCACTGAGATTGTTGGACATGCTCCCGGCGTTCTTTCCGTATCTCTCGTGATTGTCCCAGATTTCTTCGCGTGCTTCCTTAAGCCGCCTTTGCAGTTCCTGCTCAGTGGGCTCTTCATAGATGACATCGAAGACGATCCTGCTGAAACTCGGTAATAGGATAACTGACACAATCCACACCAGCAGAAGAATTGCCATAGCATTGGCCGAATGGCCCGTTCTGCTCGAAACAAACATGCCCAATAAAACAAAAACGGAAAGAAATAACAAAGACACGAGAACCAAAATCAGGATTTTGAGCCACTCACTGCCGCCGATTACCACATCTTTAGAAGGTACAATGATAATGAGACTCACGAGCATCCCTATAATCAGAGGTATGGCCAGTGTAATCATCGTGCCGGCATACTTGCCCAGGAGCACTTTATGCCTTGGTATTGTATTTGCCAACGTCAGGCGTAACGTGCCCGCTTCTTTCTCTCCACAGATGCTGTCATAACTAAGAACAAGTGCCGCAAAACTCAGTATAAGCGAAATGATGAGAACCCAGTCAACATGGCTGAAGTGGGGAAGAGCAAAGTTAGCCTGTCCCTCCGTATCGGGCAATTCAGCAGTAAAGGCATTGACCTTAAAGAAGTTAGGAAGCGATTGTTCAAAACCTTCGGCGCAAAGTCCGAGCGACTGCGGCTTGCGATAAATCCCCTGTTTGTAGAATGCGACTTTGTACAACTGATTCGATTCTTCGCGAAGAGCCGAAAGATTCTCGTTTGTTTTCTTCCAGTAGTTCTTCGATTGTTCACCATACCCATTTACAAATACATAACCACAGACCACAAACAGAGAAGTGGTTAAAAGTACAGATAGTACAAAACGCAAACTCAGCAGGTTCTCCAGGACTTCTTTGTAAACAATTTGGCGAATCATGCTTTTTCTCCAAATATGGCCAACACTATAAATAACAGAATTACTTCTGACTCGTCACCGCACGTCATATCTCGCGAATGCGGCGAAACACATACCAAACAAAACTACGTTCATAATGAGCAAAGCAGCCAGGTCCGGCATTGCCTTGCGGAGATCCGCCGCAGGACTCGGACGGTACTTGAACCAGGGAAAATCCTGCAGGTTGAGAGGTTCGGCTTTCACCGGATTTTCCCGCTCCCATTCTTTAAGGGCCTGTTCGGCACTGGCTTTGGCCTGCTCATCCTTAGCCTGATGTACTTGGAGGAACAACCTTGTGAATTCGGTCGATTCCTCTTCGGTACATATTGCGAAAAAGGATGCGGAAGAAAAGTTATCGGTTTTTGAACGGATATACTCGATAACTTCGTTTCGATGAGCCCTTACCTGGTTGATGAAGTCAACGAAGCTGGTTATATCAGTCCCGGCAAGAACAGCCATCATGTTCTCATAAGTTGGAATGGGTGAGACGTAAGAGAGCATGCGGGCAAGGTCTTTCTGTGCGAAAAAGCTGTTAAGATTGCTCTGCTCTATACCCAGGGATTTGTCCGCGTATCTTATCTTGATAGGTATGGCCAAAGCATTCAGTTTTCGTTCGGCGTTGAGCCAGTAAATGTCCCTTCTTTTGGCGTAATAGCCTCCGAAAGCATCCCTCTCATCGCTTGTGATAAGACTGCCTGAAGAGTCCACCTTGACATTACCAAGCTCATTGGCAAGGTCCTCTTTGAGAGACATCACCCGGCCATCTCGTTTCTCTGGGGACTCCAATGGCCGGAATTGTGTGGCCAAATGAACACTTGCATTGGGAATGACGATGGCAAATATAATCCAGACAAATAATCCGAGCACCATTGAGATGGCCGAGCGTCTTGCAAGAGCTGAGAATAACAGCCCGAACTGATACATTACGGCGGTGAAAACCAGGGACGCAACGAACATTAGCCCTATCCGTATCCAGTCTGAGACACTCAAGGCCACCATGGGGTAAGACAATAGAACCACAAGCCCTACGACAAAGATGATTATAACGGGAACACTTAACGTGATTAATCCCGCTATGAGCTTACCCAGCAACACCTGGTACCGGGCGATTGTGCCTGAGAGTACCAGCTTAAGTGTACCTTGCTCGCGTTCTCCCGATACCGTGTCATAGGCAACCAGCAGAGCAAGGATGCTGATAATGATCTTGAAAATCAGTGATTGGTCGAATACGGCGAGGATCGGCAGATAAGGATTGCCTCCTCGCTGTGTCACGCTCAATTCCGGCACTTTCTCCAGTTCGATTTTGGCCGATCCCGCCAACTGCTTTTCCAGTCCGGCACTAAAAGCCGACAACACGGCCGGCGGACGATAGATTGTATGTCTTATGTTCCTGTAAACTATGACATTTCGAATCTCGGCTTCGTTGTCGGCCACGTTCCCGTTGTACGTTTCCAGTCGTTGCCGGTAATCAGCCGCCAGGATGGGCATGAACACCGCCGTCAAAACGATGCAGGCGACAGCTCCCACCGCAAACTTGAACGTCATCAGGTTCAGCAAAAATTCTTTCTTGGCAATTTTCCAGATCATAGCATATCCTTTTTCTTTCACCGCACGTCATATCGTAAGAATGACACAAAAGCCGCCGCAAAGAAAACCAGGTTGAATAGCACCAATAGTCCGATATCCCAGATGGCCAGTTTCAGAGACCGGCCAAGGGTAAGGTCCCGCTCCTGAAACTTCGGCACGGCGTCAAAACTTACTGGACTTTTAGAAATTGCATTCCACTCCGCAACCGAATTCTCTTCATCAAAAAGGAGATGTAAGCTGTCCGGGTCTTCCTGATCTCTATCGCGTATATACTCTTTAAGTTGTGTCTGGTATTGTTTGATTTGTTGGTATAAATTCACGCAGTGATTAATCCCCGTGCCGGCAACGGCCTCGGATGCCCTCTGGTAAATTACAGCCGGTGAGATACACGTCAAGTTCCGTCCAACAACCGCCTGAGCAATCATCTTGCTGTGGTGTTCTTCTATGACTCGATTCATGGCGTCTGCTCCCGCATTAGCGTAGCGGGCTCTTGCCGGTGGGTTACACTCCTTGGGATTGGGAGATCTGGCGTCCGCACGTTCGCCAAACTTGCCTGCGCTCATATCGTCCTCGACCTGCTGTATGGCTTCGGATTTGTTCCTCTCAAATTTTTCAACGCCGGGGCTGTGACGGAGCCTATCGGAGAAGACCCTGCCTAGGCTCGGTATGAGGATTATCAGAACAACCCAGATCAAAAGCAGTGTAGCCATGGAAATAGACGACTTCGCTGTTCTGGTGGACACAAAAAGACCCAGGAACACAAAAATGGAAAGGTAAAGGAAAGACAGTGCGACAATACCAATAAGTTTGGCCCATATCGCAGAACTAACCAAATCGACATTCGATGTAATGACAATGATCAGGCTAACCAACAGGCCCATCAAAAGGGGAATCCCCAACGTAAGCATCAAGCCAAGGTATTTGCCCAGCAAAATGGTAGCTCTTGGAGTCGCCCCCACCAGAATCAGACGCAGCGTACCCCTTTCTCTCTCCCCGCAGATAGCATCGTAGACAAATACAAACGCAATGAAACTGAAAATGAGCGAGATAATGAAAGTCCAGTCCACGTCAGTGAAGCGCGGGAGCGTGAAGTTGCTTTGACCGGCAAGCTGAGGCAAGTTGACAGCGAAGGCATCGAATGAAAAGTGTCCGGGAAGCAACTCTTCAAATCCCCCCGCGCACAAGGCAAGCAGTTTGGGCTGAGCATATACGTGGTGATCGTGGAAGGCCAGTTTGTAAAGTTGAGCCGATTGCTCCCTGAAAGCCGAGAGGTTCTGGTTTGTTTTTTGCCGATATTCCTGCAATCTGTCTCTGTGGTTGTCAACAAAGATGAAGCTGCTGGCTGCAAATAGGGATACCGTCAGAACCAGAGACAGGGTAAAACGCAAGCTAAGAATATTCTCAAGAATCTCTTTTCGAACAATCTGATAAAAAACCATAGTCACATCTCCAGTCAGCACCAAGGTACGGTTCGGTTTGTGTTACTCCAATCCATTCTCACCTAACATCATATTTTTGGAACGCCACAAAAGACAACGAGTAGAACACGATGTTAAAAACGACCAGCAGAATCAGGTCGACCGCAGCCCCCTGAATGGCCTGACCGACGCCGGTCGAGTACGCAAGTCTCGGCAGGTCTTCCAGATTGAGGGGCAACGTATGCTTGCTGGCGGCCTTCACGGCTTGTTCCCTGAATTTACCTCCTTTTTCCCACATGATTCGCTCGGCTTCGGTCGACTGCGTAATATACGATAAAGATCGCAGATTATCTGTTTTATTGCGGATATATGTCACTACACTCTCTCGGTAAATCCTCGCCCTCTCCATCCAGGACTGAAAGTCTGCCAGGTCCGTTCCCGCCAGGGCACTCATGGTATTATCGTAAAGACAGGTTGGTGAGATTCTACCGATATTCCTCGCCAGATGCGTCTGTCGGAGAAGGCCGTTAATATGGTCACGTTCTACCTCCCAGAATTTGTGCGCATACTCGGTGTTAAGCGACATCTCAAGCGAAGCCCCTTTCTTCCAGTATTCCGCCTCCGCCGGGTCACACACGATTATGTACCAATGACCTCTGCCTCCAAATGGGCCGTCCGGAGCATTCGCTCCACCTCCCTGCGGCAACTCACTGCGACGCTGACCCCACTCTTTTTTGAGCTGTGCTTTGACTGATTCTATTTGTTCGTTTCTGAGCTCCACGGGCGGCACATGTTGGATCCGTCGGGCCAGATATACACTTCCATTGGGAACCACGACCATCGCAAGGACCCAGAAGAATAATCCTAGAACCAGGGCTAACGCAGAGCTTCTCGTCAGGCACGAGAACAGCAGGCCGATGTTATACCAGCCCAGAATGAAAAGCAACGATGCGACGTACATCATGGCGATCCGTGCCCAATCGGATGCCTGCAGGTCAATCAAAGGGAAGCTCAGCAGCAGCAATAAGCCCACGATGAATGCAACCGTAGCAGGAACCGCTAATGTCAAGGCACCTGCCACTAATTTTCCCAGCAGGACGTGGGCCCGAGGGACGCGATTCGATAACATCAGGCTTAACGTTCCCTGTTCCTTTTCCCCCGAAACGACGTCATAAGCCACAAGCAGCGCCAGGGCACTCATGACGACCTTGAATATCAGCAGGACGTCAAAAGTGGGAAAGACAGATAGATATGGATTAAGTTCCGCCGGACCGGCGTTGATTTCAGGAATCGTGTCGAAGTCGGGACGCACGCCAAATCCGATCTTTGCCGAATTATTCAACCGCTTTTCCAGACCCTTGCTGAAGACAGACAGCACCTGCGGGCGGCGGTATATTGTGGGTGTAAGGACCCTGTAGGCCTTGACTTGCCTGAGCTTGGCCTCGTTGTCTGTGACTTGTTGGCTATATCTTTGCAGCCTCTGCTGATAGTCATCCGCAAGGACTGGCACGAAAACGGCCATCAGAACCACGCAGAGCACGGTCCCCACTGCGAATTTGAAAGTCATTACATTCAGCAGGAACTCTTTCTTAGCGATTTTCCATATCATTGTCTATTCCCGACTTTTCTATCTTCTGCTAAGTTTAACACCCATGAATACAATGCCGGTAATCAGGACAACCAGGCCTAAAACCAATATCAGTGTGGCGGTTATATTTGTCTTGGCGCTGATGCGGACTTTGAGCCGCTTCTCCAGTGCCTCGACGACTTCGCTGCCGCTTTGGCCTCTCGCCTCGATCTGGGCCTCATATTCGCCGACGCCGACGTCTGGGCCCGGACTGAGGTGTATCTGTATCGACTGCTTGCTATCCGGCGAAAGTTCCTCAATCAATTTCGGCACGACTTCAGCCTTCCAGCCCAGGGGCGGCGAAATCTCCGGAACGATATTGAACAAAGTCAGGGTGCCGTCATTATGCAAATCGGCCTTGATGTCCACGTCCTGCTGCGGCTTGATTTCCTCGAAAAGATTGTTGATCAGTATCTCAAGCCGGCCGGCCCCTTTGGGGATCAGGACCAGATCGACCCGGCCAGCCTTAATTTGGGCGAGCTGCTCGGAGGGTATTTCCTGGTTAGCATTTTCCTGTTTCAATCCGTTGAGCATTTCCGCCTGTTTGGTTGTAAGCACCCAGGCCTGGAAGTTGATCGTCTTGTCAATCATCCCCACATCGAGCTTTTGCGGAATGGAGATGCGCAGAGCCAGGCCGTGCTTGCTGACTAATTCGGTAAAACGCACGCTGGTGATGCGGGCGCCGCTGCTCGAATCAACAAACGAGTAGTTGATCTGCGGCGGCAGATTCGTCACCAATAGAGAGAAATTCATCTCGGACGTCACAAGCATTTCGAGATCAAGGCGATAATTGATATCCGTGCCAAGCTGGCCCTCCTGAGAAAACTGGGACGCTACAACAGTGGGTATCTCCTGGAGCGATTCCTTCTCGAGATAAACATACTCAATGACATTCTGATCCAGGTATTTTAGTTTGACTCCTGCTTCCTGGACATCCGTCAGCAGTATGAACTTGAGTTTTTCTTGGGCCCCGTAGCGCAGCATAGGTATGATCTTCTCGTAAGGCTTGCCTATGCTCGCGTTGTTACTGACAATCGAGACGATAATATTATCGATATCCAGCAGGGCCTGTATCTGCTTGGGGTTTTGCCATTCCGATCGTAATTCGGATTCACTTTGCGTCTCGGTCAAACTCAATGCCGACTCGGCCAGCGTCAAATCAGACGAGTTCTTGAGCACCAAATCGATCATTCGCCGGCCTTCACTGTCATAGTACTTCTTGGCTTCCATGATCGTAATGTGTGTGGCGTTGGCGAGAAAACCCAGCTTCGTTTGATCGAGCTGGATCTCAGCCTGCTTCAGTGTCTGTTGGGCTTGCATGTAGGCTGACCAGGCATCATCGAGTTCCTTTTGGGGAATGATGTTCTGCTTAATAAGCCTTTCCGCATCCCGGTACGCACTCTCGAAACGATCGTGGGCTTCCTTGGCATTCTCGAGGACAACCAGAGCATCTCTGAGACTGAGCTCGTTCAAAAGTTCCGTACGTGTCTTAGATGTTTGGTCCGGATTGGTGGTGGGTGCTCCTGGTTCTTCCTGTTGTGCAAACGCAATACCAGTTAGAAATAAGGCACATACTATTGCTGCAATGTTTCTGAAATTTCGGATTCTGTTCATCTGAAGTATACTCCTACTTAAAAAACCGTATTGCCAAACGCAGGTTTTCCTGGCGTTGGATAAGTTCTCCCTGTTCAATAAAGAGGCCGTCTTGCGCCCGGAAAAAATTCTCGCGGAACCGCTCCAGAGCGTCGTCGTCGATCTTTCCGACGTCTCTGCGTTGGGTTTGTATCATGAACCGCTGGCTCTCGATCTCAACGTTCTTCTGAGCCAGGCCCACTTTCAATTTTTGCTCCGCTAAAAAGTTGTATTGTTGACGCACGGTCAATTCAATGCGGTCCTTTTGATCTTCGAGAGCCGCCTTGTAGCTATTAAGCAGGGCTCTCGCCTGGATTTGCCGGCCTTTGCGCGCACCGCCCTCTGTGATCGGGATCCGCAATTGCACGCCGGCGTACCATCCCGGATCGGGTCCGCCTAAAGTCACTTCATCGCTGAATATGCCGAGGCTTTGTGATCTGTCTTCTTTCTGGCCCGGCATCTTCGGCTGGCCGAAAATATCGAATCCCCAGGTGTCGTCTTCGTTGAGAAGGTTGCCACCAATCGTACCATTTTCATCCTGATACCCCGTGCTCGCACGCAAGTCCGGCAGGTATTCATAACGCAATTGATCCAGCGCTCTTTGCTGCTCGGCCACAAAAGCCTCGAACAATGCCACCTGACTGCTCTGGGCAAGGGCAAGAAGGATCATGCCGTCCATGTCGAATTCGTCAAGAGCGAAGCTATCCACCTGGCCCTCAAATTCCACCTGATTGGCCCCAACCGGCAAACCGACCAGTCGCAACAATTCTATCATACGGTTGAATTTCTCACGCTCTAATGCGTTGATTGCCGATTTTTCCGTAAGCACGTTTAGATAGGCCGTCAGAACCTCCATTTTGGTGCTCAGGTTGTTTTCCTCCATCCTCTGGTTCTTTATTTCGTGCTGCTTTTCGAATTGCTTAAGCAGTTCCTGGCGAGTGGCAATTTGTTGCTCCTTCAGCTTTATGAAAAAGAACGCTTTGCGTACATCCGAAAATACGCTGGCAATTGCATTTTCATAATTGAACAACACATCACGCTGCTCGCGACGCAGGTTGGTATCCAGAGGATTGTCCTTGCCGAACTCAAATATCCGCTGGCTGATTTTGGCACTGACGCTGTGGGCATCATCGGTATTGTTGTCGGACTCGAAATTTCGGAAATGCTCATATTGGGAAATCAGTTCAACGCTGGGCATGAATCGCGAATTGTTAATCAGCTTACTGCCTCCGACGGCCAGGATCTGTTCGCGTGCTTGCTTGATCTGGTTGCTGTTGGCAAAGGCTGATTGTAAGCATTCAGCCAGTGTAAGGACACGTTCGGCCTTCATTTGCCTCGGCGAGACAGTTCGTGCCGGCCTCTCTCCTATCGACCTGAGGTAAGTCAGCGAGTTCGGCTCCGCGGGACTCACTTTGCTTTCTTCCTGGAGACGTTGCTCAATCCGAGCAAGTGAAGGATCAAGCTTTTCCGCCGCAAGGGCACTGCCCCATCCCAAATGTAGCCAATCAAATACGATAGCTGTTAGAAATACAACTCTGTAGGTTTGTCTCATTTTCATTATGCTCTCTTTCTGAATTTCGCATTTTCCCGGCGAGCCGGGATGTGAATTTATTTCGGATTTTTTCTCACCTCACATCGTATTGCATGAATAGCACTAAACTCAGAGAAAAAACGACACCTATGTACAAGATCATTACGACCAAATAATTTTTCAGAAATGAAAAACGTTCCACTAAGGAAAGCGGTTTTTCCTGGAAAAGCGGGACCTGCTCAAACGCAACAGGTTTCTTTGTAGTAGAAAGGTCCTCATATGGATTGTACCAGTGCGGGCTGTTTGGATCAGCGGAATCTAATGTTTTAAAAAATTCAAGGAACTGAGGCTGGTATCTGTGCAAATTTGTCCAGATGTTTTTGAATCTTGCATACCCGCCGCCAACAATCGCCTCGTTCATATAATCAAACAATGCAACCGGAGAAATCACAGTGAGCAGCCGAGTCCGCTCGAATTGTCTGAACATATCCTGAAAGTAGGCGTTTTTAATCCCCATTTCACTATTCATGAGCTTTATCTGTAATTCTGCCCGCAGTCTGTGCTCCGGAAGAAACGGATTGTCGTAGTCTGAAGACCAGCTTCCCAGGGGTGCGTTCCTATTAAGGTCTGCGCGAAAACCACCGATTCTTTCATTGATGGTATCTGCATGCTCGATGGAAAATATCTTGTTGGCCCAGAAGATCGCCGTGTTGGGAATGACAACGACAAAAACAAGCCAGAATGTCAAGGATATAAGCAAGCTGACATTGGACTTGTGGACAAGAACCGATGACAGGATTCCCGTGGCCGCAATACAGGATACGAGCAGCAAGGTCAGAAACAGAAACCCAAATGTTTCCGCCAAAATGGCGGATGTAAACGCAACTCTACGAGAGAGCAGCAGTATCAAAATACTCAGCCCCATCCCAAATACTGCCATGACCATTGTAGTCACGATGGTACCGATGTATTTGCCAAAGAGTACCGTTGCTCTTGGCATCGAGTTGGACAAGACGAGCCTCAGAGCTCCGCTTTCCTTTTCTCCTGAAATTGTATCGAATGTGAAAAGCAGCACGACAAAACTCAAAACTACTGTCGCGATAAATGACCAATTCAGTTCCTGAAAGGTGTTCAGAAACGGGTTGGTGCCGCCACGACCTACTTCAAATCCATAAACATTATAGGCGCTGTAAAAAAACCGATTGGGAAAGTATCTTTCCTTACAATCTGAAATAAAGCTGTTCCCTCGCGGCCGCCAAATAAATGCTCGTTGGTTAACCGCAAGTTTGCCAGCATTAGATTCGGCTGTTTGCTTCAATTGGTTCTTGGATTCAGCCTGGTATTTTGAGTACTCCTGCATCTTTGCAGAGTAGTTCTTTAAGAAAGCAATTGTCCCAACTGCAAATATCACAATGCACAATAGAAAAGATATGTGAAAACGCAGGCTATAAAGGTTGTTCTGAAGCTCTTTTATAATAATAGTTTTTAACATGGCTTACCTCACGTCATATTTTAGAAATGACAAGAACGATAAATAAAAGAGGAAGGTACTGATAAGAATCAATGCAGCTACTTTAATAAAGACCTGCATCAGGTCGGCAAGCATATTTGAGCTTTGCCTTTGAAACACTGGTACATCCGACAAATCAAGGAAGGGATATTCCCCATAGTTGGTGCCGGGTATCTCCACTTTACGCAGGGGTGCAAAAGTCGAGCCGTGAACATTGCACCACTGATAATATTCTTGAAAGGTCTTGAATTCACCTCCTGTTCGTATACGCACAATTTCATCTGCGGTCATAAAGGATTCCGGGGATTGAGGTGTAAAATACAGGGAAGATGAAAATATCTTTCTGTCTCTATAGAAATCAATAAACTCATCACGATAATGCCGTACCCTGTTCATAAACCGGTAATGGGAAGCAATATCTGTACGACAGAGTGATGCGGAAACCAACCGAAACACTTCTGAAGGAGAGATAAGCGAAATCTTCTCAGCAAAATTTCTTTGCTCGTCCAGGCTATCAAGATAGACCTTTTGCAAATTCCATTTCTTGTCGGCGTAGTCGATCCGCAGAGGTTCCGAAAATACGTACTGTTTTCTCCAATGTTCCATCTTTGATCTGGTACAACCAGCCAGTATTCTTCCGCCGTCCAAATACCCACTGTGATTCCAGTTCATTCCCCAATCCGGTGGCTCGAGTGTTTTAGAATATTCATCGCATTTATTCTGGAACTCTTTATTCAAATCCTGCAGAACGTATTGCAAATTGTCATAGGATTGGACTTTTTTCAGACTTTCCCCCATATAAACCGCCAGATTCGGCACAATGAATACAAAAAATACCCAGAAGAACAAACAGACAATAATACTGGTGATTGAAGACTTCAGCCGGGCAGAGATCAAAAGCCCGATGAAGATAAATATCGTAAAATAGAGCAGGCTTGCGAAAAAAAGCAGGCTGATACGTCCCCAATCACCTGCTGAAAATGATATATTCGGAGAGTTAAGAATCAGGATAAAACTCAGGATGTAACAAAATAAAACTATCGGCAAAATGGTCAGATAGACACCCAACACTTTTCCCAACAGAATTTCATATCGGCTTAATGAATTAGATAGCTGTAGCTTTAGTGTGCCATCTTCCTTTTCCCTCGTGCAAGCATCATAGGTAAAAATGATCGCCAGAAGGGACATGACGATGGCAATAATACTGACAAAATCAATGGAGAAAAAGGAATTCAGCAGCGGATTATCACGAGTTATAGCTTTGCCGGTTGCAAAAAGAGGTTTTTCGCCCAGCCAGATTTTTACCCGATTGCCTACATTTCCGCTGATTCCCCGGCAGAAAATACTCAGAGGCTCCGGCGGCTTCACAATCTCAGGCCTTAAAAGGGAGTACACTCTAACATTTTTAAAACTGTTTTCCGCATTAGCCTTGTCCACACTATAAATCCTCATCCGGCTATCATAATCATCGATGTTTACCGTTACGGTAAAGGGAATCAAAAACAAGCAAAGCAAAAAACCGATAACGAATCTGGCTGAAACTAAATTTAGCAGAAATTCTTTTTGGGCGATTTTCCAGATCATATCAGATTCCTCTTCTTTCACCGCACGTCGTATTTCAAAAACGATACAAAAGCCCCTGCGAAGAAGACCAGGTTGAACAGCGCCAACAGGCCGATATCCCACACAGCTAATTTCAGCGATTGGCCCAGCGCCAAATCTCGCTCCTGAAACTTCGGCACGGTCGCGAAGTCAACAGGAGTATGAGAGATAGTTCTCCAGGCCTGCGCGCTGCTTGTCTCGGGAAATATCAGATGCAGGCTTAGAGGATCCTCGGCGTCCTTGCTGCGAATGTATTCCTTCAATTCGGCTTGATATTCCTTGATCTGCCCGAGAAGGCTTACGCAGTGGTTGATTCCCGTCCCGGCAACAGCCTCAGAGGCACGCTGATAGATTACAGTCGGTGAAAAACACGTCAGATTGCGGCCGATTAATGCCTGTGCCAGCATTTTTCTGTGATAATCTTCCCGGGCCTGGTTCTTGCCATTTACCTCCGCTGTTTTGAGCCGACCCCTTGCGGGTGGATTGTTCATAGGGTTGTTGACATTACCAGCCCAACTCCCTGCCCTCTCGCCAAATCTGGCGCTGTTCCCCCACATCTCGGCCGAGATTTCGCCTAATCTCCTCTCCAACTCCGTTGGATTCGGGGCCTTGCCGGAGACCTCTGAGATGATTCTCCCGAAACTTGGTATCAGAATAACCAACACCACCCAAATCAGTAAGAGGATGACCATGGAATTGGCCGGGTAGGCGGTTCTGCTCGATATAAATATACCCAAAAGGATGAAAATAGAAAGATATAAGAAAGACATGAGAATAATGGTAAGAATTTTCAGCCAATCCAATCCACTAATGACGGCAACGTTAGAGGCAACCACAATGATAAGGCTAACCAGCAGGCCGATTAATAAAGGGATACCGATAGTGAGCACGACGCCAAGATACTTACCTAAGAGCACCTCATACCTTGGGATTGTGTTTGCCAGCATTTGCCGCAGCGTTCCATCTTCCTTCTCGCCGCTGATGCTGTCATAAGTAAAAACCAGCGACAGAAAGCTCAGAATCACAGAAACAATGAAGGCCCAGTCGATGTTGCTGAAATGAGAGAGAGTAAAGTTGCCCCGGCCTTTTATCTCGGGCAAGTCACTGCCGAATACGTCGAACGTAAAACAGTTGGGCAAAGACTTCTCAAATCCTTCTATGCAAAGAGCAAGCGGTTTTGGCTCTCTCCAGACACTTTGTCTATAGAACGCCAATCTGTAAAGCTGCTGCGATTGTTTACTCAGGCCTGCCAGGTTCTCGTTTGTTTTTTCCCAGTAATCGCTCGACTGCTGCTTGTACTTGCCCACAAAGACAAATCCGCTGACAGCAAAAAGTACGATGATCAGCACCAGCGAAAGAACGAAGCGCAAACTCAAAAGGTTCTCCAGAATTTCCTTGCGTATAATTTGGCGAATCATATCAGGCCTCCGATGCTCGTATAAAAATACATTTTATTTTTCTCCACTTGATGCCGAATCATCTGACGTCATATCTTGTAAATGCTGCAAACGCCACGGCAAAAAACAGGACATTCCCAAGGATGAGGAATGCCAAATCGGGAGCGATCCTGCGCAGAGTTACCACAATATCGGCACTGTAAGTGAATCGGGGCAGATCGCTTAGCTCAAGAGGCGCAGCAGTATCACCTGATGGCCGGGTCTCGATCTCTTCTTCGGTACAGGGTGTGAAAAAAATCGTCGAAGAGAAGTTATTGGTTCTGGAACGCATGTACTCGATAATGTCATTTCGATACGGTTTAACAGCGTCGATGAAGTGCTGAAAGCCGGCCATGTCGGTCTCGGCCAGAGCAGACATAATGTTCTCGTACAGAAAAATGGGGGAAATCCGGGATAGATTATTTGCCAAACGTGTCTGCTCGAACAGGCTGCGGTGATAAACATCTTTGATTTCCGAGTACTGGCTGGCATATCTGATTTGAATGGGCACATCGATGCTATAGTTTATAAGTTCATTGTAGATAAAAGCCTTAGAGCCGGATCGAACGTAACCGTGTCCAAAACCTCCTGCACCGGGAACGTCAGAGCGTTCATTATGTCCGGACATATAACTCTTACCGGAACGCTCCAGTTCCTTATAGAATTCCATTTGCGCCTGCTTTCGCAGCGAGGTAATCTGCTCATTTATCTTGTCCTCCGGCTCAACGGATCGAATCTGCGTGGCCAAGTACACACTTGCATTCGGAATCACCACCAGAAAAATGATCCACACAAACAACGCAAGCACCAGTGAAAGGGCGGATCTTCTGGCCAGAGAAGAAAACAGCAACCCCAGATTGTACATCGTTACAATAAATACTAACGAAGCAAGATACATCAATCCGATGCGAATCCAGTCCGAACCGGTAAAATCCACCATGGGCAAACAAAGCAGAATGATTAATCCCAAAACAAAGGCGATTGTGACGGCCACAACAAGGACCAGCAACCCCGCCAGAAGCTTGCCAAGTAACACCTGATAGCGTGCAGCGTTATTTGATAGCACCAGCCGCAGTGTTCCTCGCTCTCTTTCGCCGGATATGGCGTCATACGCCAGAAGCAATGCCAGGATGCTGATGACAATTTTGAATATCAGCGAGACGTCAAAGACCGAAAAGATGGACAGATAGTGATTCGCCGCCGCTCCACTTATTTCAGGGACCTCATCGTACTCGATCTTCGCTGAGTTGCCGAGCTGCTTGGCCAGCCCTTCACTGAAGACCGCCAGCACGGACGGCCGCCGATATATGGTAGGCGTGATATTCTTATAGATGGTAACTTTATGCAGCTCGGCTTCGTTGTAGGCAACGTTCTGGTTGTAAGTTTTGAGTCTTTCCTGGTAAGCTTTGCCTAAGATGGGCACAAAGACGGCCATCAGAACAACACAGAGTATTGTCCCTACTGCAAACTTGAAAGTCATCAGGTTCAGCAGGAATTCCTTTTTCGCAATCTTCCATATCATTTGAGTACTCCCTTGCTTTATCTTATACTTGATTTGACAAGGAAAAAAACTATCCCTGCAACAACACCGGCCAGAGCAAGAACCAATATTAATGCAATTGCTATGTTGCTTTTGCCGCTTGCCATATCCTGGAGTTGCTCCTGCACGACAGTAGCTACTTCACTCGGAGCTGCACCGATGCGCTTAAGAGCAAGCGCCATTGTCTTTCCCTGTTGCCGGAATTGACCCTCGATGGTCGAGCCATCTGCTTTCATTGTGCCTTCGAAGTCACCCTGATCGGACATCATTTTGAAGCAAAGCTTGCCATTTTCAAAAGTGACCTCATCCAAAGGTATTGCCGGTGATGCCTCGTCGGGGCTCTCGGCGACAACGGTAGCAGCAAGGGTGCCGTCGGTTTTTTTTTGGATTTCGATTATAGCTTGTTGGCTTACCTGATCTGAGACTATTCGCCAATCGCCTTCGATAACCCCGCTGGCACCTGTCATCTGGCCGGTCCGCGGTTTGCGTTCGGCCGCTCCGGGGCGGGTAATGATCGACGTCTGTGCAACTTTAATCGGGTCCTCGCCCGAATAGAGCGCACGGACTCCGTCAGCGTCAATCGAGCCGCGAATAATACAAACCTCATCGATGAGGCCGATAAAATACTTATACAGGATGTTGTCTCTGTGGTCGGTGATCACTCCAATATAGGCATTTTGCTGGGATGCATCGGAAAGGTCGTATTCGGCGGGAAGATAGCTGCCTCCATCCAGCACGCCATCGACATAGACTCGCAACTGCCCTGCGTTTCTCATCCCAACGATGTGGTGCCAGGCACCATCATTCACAACGGTACGAGCGGTGGCCTGGACCTTGGCATTGTCGTCATCGGTGGTCACGGCGATCCGGTCAAGAATAGTTTCGTTCACCACCAAGCTGTACCGTACGCCACCTTCCTCGTCTCCACCGTTAGCAAAGACAGTTCCCCTATTCATATGCGCATCATCTTCATTTGTTCCGGACTGTGTCGTCTTTATCCAGGCCGATATGGTCCAGTCGCCGGCCCCGAAGTTCAGCGAATCCGGATTGCCGCAGTCCACGTAATCGTCGCCGTCGAGGCTGATCGCCCGGCCAACCTTGCCGTCCGCATATGCGGGATTCCCATGTACGGTCCCATGATTGGCCCCGGCGCTGTCGTTGGCGTCATTGTCAAACTTCCACCAGGCGAGAAGCTTTTCAGGACCCTGAAGCTGCAGGTTAGCCGTTTGTGCTATCGTGACCGGGTCGGCGCCTGTATAAAACGCATGAACTGCATCAGCATCTATCGCTCCGGCGATAACACTAACCTCATCGATCAGGCCGTTCCACTCGCGGCTGCTTTGCTCACTATTGCCCCCGATAATCACAGCCGAGTCATTCATCCGGATTTCACCCGAAGCTTTGCTGGAGTTGTCCAGTACGCCATCGATATACAGTAGTATCGCCGAGCCATCATAGACACCAACCACATGATGCCACTGTTCGTCGTTAACATTTTTCTTGCCTTCGATACCTTCTGGCCGCTGGCTCGTGACAGAAGTAATCCCCGTACAATGAAATGCGAGAGTATCATCCTCGGCATATCTTTGTAGCCGCCAGCTTGTGTCACCTTTTGCAACGATGGTCTGCCAGCGTTTATCGAAAGCGTTGACCCTGATCCAGGCAGCGACAGTTATAGCACCTGCAATATCGAATACCGATTCATTGCCGATCTCGACATAGTCACCGTCTCCGTCGAACTCAAGGGCCCCGCCAACCTTTCCACCGGTAGGTCGCCACTGCGGATTCCCAACGAGCGTACCCATACAATCATTACCTGAAGAATCAGTGACATCATTTCCATCGACTTCATCGAGCTTCCACCAGGCAAGGAGTTTACTTGGCTGTTCTTGCTCGGGCGCTGGTGAGTCTGGGCGAGGAGATTCCACAATCCGGGCGCCTCCGTCCAGGAGTCCGTCGTTGCCGTGGCCGGACAGGTCTTTGGTCGTACCGTCGTCGAAGTTCCAGTATGCGAGTAAGCCTTCTTCCTTGCTGCTCAACGAGGTGTTTATGGCGGCCTGGATTTGTTCCTGCGAACGCGCGATGTTCCAGATGCGAATCTCGTCAAGCACACCGTGGAAGTACTCGCCGTCACTGAACGTCGGGTCGCCTCTGCCAACGTATAGATCGGACTGATCGATATGCAATCGACCGGATATATTCTTGCTATCGATGAAGAGGCCATTAACAAAGATTGTGATTGTGCTTCCATCATAAGTCCCGACAAGATGATACCATGTGCCCACCGCAAACTCATGGTCCACCCGCAGTCCTCCGACCTCACCGCCAAGACCCATATCCAGCATTGGCGCTCCGTCGATATTTCGAAAGCGAAGCAAGAAATTCTCAGCACCCGGAATAATATTCTTGCGGATAATTGAGTTGATGCCTCCATTCTCTGCATAAAATGATGATGCCTTCAGCCAGATTTCAATCGTAATTGCATCTGAAAACGAACGCATCGTTTGCGAGTCTGCTACACGCATACAATCCCCCTGCCCATCCAGACTCAGCACGTGATTAACCGCTGATTCATCCAGAAGCTGTGGTTGCCCTGCACAAACCACAGAAAAGCTTTGTGCTATCAGAAGAACGTATGCCAATCCACAAATTAGGATCCCATCCTTTTTATTGATTAAATCAGTATTTTCCATAATTAGTCCTTTCCTTTGGTTTTTTTACAATTGCTATTATTGCAAAGTGCATGCCAAAGAAGAATTGATTCGGAGTTACCTTATCAAGTTGTTGTTTGACAAGGAGATAGATGCTAAACATCGCCTCTGAGAAATGGAGCCTTTGAGGCGTCCAACGGGTCATAGCTGACACTTATGGGTCATATACGACACACGGATATCAATAAAGTGGATTATTCTATTCCGTAATGCCTTAACTTGCGGTAGAGGGTTTTTCGACCGATACCAAGCAATTCGGCAGCTTTTTCACGATTGCCCCCCGTTTCCGAAAGGGCCTTGTTGATTGCTTCCCGCTCGGCTTTCGCTGTGGCCTGAGCGGCAGTCTCCGCGAGCGATATTCGCCCTGATATTATACTAGTCGGCTCAGATGCTTCCGAATCGGAATAAATTCGTCTCGGCAAGTCAGCCGGTTCAATGGTTGGCCCGCCTGCAACCGTTATCGCGCTGTAAAGGCAGTTCTGCAACTCTCTTACGTTACCCGGCCATTCGTAAGCCATCAGTAATTGAACTGCTTTCTCAGAAACATTCGGCTGCTCAATCCCCAACGGTGTTGCATACCTCTCGATGAATTGTTCAACCAATAACGGAATATCTTCCTTGCGTTCACGCAGCGGACAAATATTCAAACTCAGAACATTCAATCGCCAGTAAAGATCCTCTCTGAATTTCCCTTCCTCAACCATCGTGGTCAGGTCTCTATTCGTTGCAGCCATGACACGGACATCAACGGCAATCGGCTCATTGCTGCCGACGCGTGAAAAAGTTCCTTCTTCGATAACCCTCAAGAGCTTAACTTGTGCTTGTAAAGTCAGTTCACCGATTTCGTCAAGGAACAAGGTTCCACCGTCAGCCGATTCAAATTTGCCTATTCTAAGCTCCTTGGCATCGGTAAATGAACCCGCCTCGTGACCGAAAAACTCGCTCTCAATCAGATTGGAAGGAATGGCACCGCAGTTAACCACAACAAACGGCCCTGATTTGCGATTGCTGGCCTGATGAATGGCCCGTACGATTAATTCTTTGCCCGTGCCGCTCTCACCGTAGACCAGCACCGTACCACCCGTGCCGGCGAACCTGTGCATTAAAGCGAACGTGGACTTCATCTTATCCGAGACACCAACAATATTCTCAAACCTGTAGGTCTCTTCAAGCTGGTCTTCCAACTCCTTGACCCTTCGCTTGAGAGTTACCATTTCCACCGCGCGCGAAATTAATGCCAGAAGCTCATCATTATCGAAGGGCTTTTCGAGATAATCGAAGGCCCCCTTTTTCATGGCCTCTACGGCGGAACGAACCTCCCCGTGAGCGGTCATTATGATAGTTTTACAGTCGGCATTCAGCCGCTTGTCCAGGACTTCCATAACCTCCATACCGTCGATTCCGGGCATTTTCAAGTCCAGCAAAATAACAGCCGGCTTAAACTGGGCATATACATCAAGCCCCGACTCCCCGGAATCGGCAGCCTGCACGAGGTAACCATTTTTTTTCAACAACGTGGACAAAATGGAACGTATGCTGGCTTCGTCATCAATAATCAGTACTCTCGGTTTCTCCATATGACCGGCTCCAAAACGCAGCATTTAGCTTATAGGCAAGGAAATATTCACTTCTGTACCACCGCGGCTGGCTTGCTCTATCCAGATTTCACCATTATATCGTTTGACTATACTATTGCAAATGGCCAGCCCGAGACCTGTCCCGCCGGCTTTGGTCGTGAAGAAAGGCTCGAAAACCTTTTGCCGCAGGTTGTCGGGTATGCCGGGGCCCTCGTCCTCGATCTGAATCAACATCCGCTCACTGCCGGCAATGAAATCTTGGGCTTCTTCTACGAGGCAGCAGGCTTTGATTAAGAGCATTCCACCTTCCGGCATTGCCTGTAAGCCATTCATCATAACATTCAAAAGCACCTGTCGTAACTCAGCCGGATCGAATCTGAGTTTCGGTAAATCCTTGTTGAAATCAGTTTGAAGCTTAATGTTCTGGCTCTTGGCTTTAGCCTCGATAAAATTCGCACAGCGTTCAATCTCCCGGCGAATATCTATTTCCTCGGGATTACTCTGGGCCGGTCGGGCCAGTGACAGCAGATTACCTACGATATTATTCAGCCGATCTACGTCATCCAAAATGTCATGGGCGAGCTTTCGCTGGTCTGTGCCCTGGTCGAATTCATTCTCAAGGTACTGTATCGTACTGCGAATCGCCGTCAGCGGATTGCGAAGCTCGTGTGCAATACCCGCGGCAAATTGTCCCATAGTTGCCAATTGTTCGGCACGAAACATCCGTTCGTTCTGGCGCAAGCGCTCTTTAAACAGCAGAGCATTCTCGAAAGCCAGGCTGGTCTGTCTGCCGAGCACCTGCAAGTTCGCAATCTGAACTCCGCTCAACGGAACATGGCTTAAATGCAGGAACACCATGCCAATCAGCCTGTCCATTGAAATAAGGGGACAAGCGAGATTTACCGACAAATCCAAAAAAGGCTGAAGCTCGGCACGCAGGTAGTCTGTCACTTCTTCGTTTTCCTCAAAGAGCAAAATTTGACGATTAGCACGAAACCATTGGGCTATGATGCCATTGGCAGCCAATGCCGGTAACCGGGATTCGCCCTGACCGGCCTTGTCCACAAGTGAAAAAGTGCGGGATGATTCGCTGCGATCCGCCAGATACACAAAGGCCTTTTCCACGTCCATCAGTCCCTGCAATTTGCTAAGCAGATTATTCGTGAGCTGCTCGGGATCGACTATCAGCATCAGACTGTCTTCAAATTCGGTTAGCCGAGTGTCATCCTCTGCCGATCTACGAAAAAGCCTGAGAATTCTATCCCACATGGAAAAATCCCTCGAAACAATGAGAGAAACCGATTCCGTCATACAAACCAGACAATATTATATATCGCTGAATTACATAGTCAATATAGAGCAGCCAAACTGTAAACAAATAGACTTTCTATCTTTGAATTCTCACAAGATACCACGGAGTCGCAGGTTCCCCAATAGGTATTTCGAAACCATCTGCAACTACTTGTGCCCGAATTGACTGTCCCATTCTCTTGCCGGCACCATTTAGTGGAACGGCTTCTACATGTTCTGCCGGTCTGATGTTCCGGAGAGTCACGCTGCCCTTGACGGGTTCGATAACGGTTGGAGCCGAGCCCCAGTTAGATAGGGACGTTCGGTCTTCGTTCCAGGTCATATCCTGGTTCGCTGAGCGTGCCGTTGCGACCAGAAGCAGACTTTGTGAGCGGGCGATTGGTTCTGCATTTAGAGATGTTACGATGATTGAGCAGAATTCGTTTTCCACCGTAACAGAAATGTTCTTCAATGCTATTTTATTGTCTTTGACAAATCCAATAAGGGCCTGCGATTTTTCTGATTCAATTGTGACAAGCCCTTTTCCCCGCTGAGAGTAGTACCAGGAGAGTTCCCCTGTGTCGGAAACGATCGGACTGTCCACGGCTACTTTCGGATACTGCCCCGGCCGAGTGTCAAAAGCAGCGATTCGCGTCGCGTGCCGGAGAGCTGTGGAAAGTGAGAATCCGGGCGTAAAATATGGCCGCTCCGAAGATGCCAAACGGATGCTCTGGCGCACCTGCTCCAATGAATATGACCTCGATACCGTCTCAATCGCCGGCCGCACGTCACTTCTTAAAAACATGATGGCACAGGCAGCGAGATTTGTCATTCTAACCGGATCCGGGCGAATCTCGAAATGTCCGGGCATTTTCGGCTCCCATTGCTCGGGATTTTTATGCTCGAACGTGTACAAGAAAATGCCGTCCCAGTCATGGAAGGCCGAGTACGCCGCGAGGATGCCGATACCTTCACAGGCATATTCGTTCGGAAAAGGATGATTGGTCTCCGAAACGGTGTAAGGCTTGCCGGCTACAGCAGACCGGGAAAGCTGAACCACCGTGGAGTTCAAGGGGTCATTGACCATGGGGGTGTTCGGTATTGAAAACGTCCTTCGTCTCGTCTTGGGATCGGTTAGATAGCTGGGATGCTGCCAATATACATGACCATCCACAACATCCAACTTAGAGGTGGAAGTCAGTAGAGGATAGCCGCTCTTCCAGTGGTTATGGTCGCTCGTGCCGACAATTAATGACTTGACGCCAAGCTCGACCTTCAAATGCTGGTACATTTGGCCGAAGTAGTTTTGTTCCAATTCCATATAGAACGTTGCTTCAAGGTGAAATCTCTTTTCGGGAGAGGCGTCAAACTGCTCCTTTGTCAAACGAGGTATAAGCTCATTCTCTTTGACGCCGGCCATCGCACGGAGTTCCTTCAATTCGGCTTCAGACAAGCGTGCCTGCAGCCAGGTATTGTACTTCTTTGTCAGTTGATCGGCGTACCAGGCCGTAATGTCGGTCCATGTACCGGGATTCTTCTTCTCGTTCGTCCCTACCAGCCGGTCGCTGAACCATGCTTCCACGATGGAATTCTCATTCACGAGTTCGACAATCGCAATTGCCGGTTCGTTGCGGTACTCCGACTTCGTATAGGGATTATGGTGAGTTAAAAGCTGCTGGGCATATTCCCTGTGCAGCATCTGAATGTGCTCGTCGAAGTAATTCAGAACCTTTGCCAGCCCAAGATACTCATAATCCCTTACTCCATCGCCTTTTCTGTAGTTTCTCCCCACATTAAGATTGAGATTTGTGTAAATTCCCTGCTCTTTCAATTCGGCAACAAAATAATCCAGCCGGTCAAGCTGTTGCCGGTCCAGGGCACGCGTGTCATCCCGGTCTCTGGCAAAAAGACTGCCCGACCAGTTCGAATCAAGAAAGTGAAATCGGACACAGTTGATGCCGAAACGGGCCAGATGCTCGGCCACAACCGGGGCATCCTCTTTGGACGGATAACATGCCGCACCTGTGAAATTGACGCCCCAAATGCGAAAACGCTCGCCGTTTGGCTTAACCAGATGGCCGTTATCTACGCGGATAAATCCGTCTTTGCCGGCCGGTGCATCTAATAGAAAAGACAGATTCACAAGCGAATCCGCATTATCACGCCAGTCCATGGTAAAAGGCTTCATTGGAATATTACCGGCAGAAGCATAACTTGAAAAAAGTACCAAAGACAAAATCCAGGTACATATATCTCTTGATGGCATTAGTTTCTCCTTGAAAAAGACCGATATAGCTCCAAAAACATAGTTTTTAGCACTATATTTCAAAAACCAACTATGCAGCTATATTATAGGAGAAAAATAGCAAAGTCAAAAGCGCAGTTGAACTACTAAAGGAGTTATCCCTCTTGCTTTTCCATTGCCCCGTGGCATAACAAACAAAACAAGCTCCTGCTTTTAACGCCTCCTCCATGTGAAGCAAACAGGCACTTGGATTTATTGACTCATTTGCCCCAATTTATCTATATTAACAGCGATGTCAAGGACTTAGTTCTTTTTTTAATATATTTTTTTGAGTAGAATAGTCGCTATAATGGACCGAGCGAAGGATAACCGGCAAGATAAATGATATGTATATGGCATAAGGACAATATTATGAAGAATGGAATTCAACGCGTATTTTTTGTCATCACAGTTCTTGCCGGGATATCCTTGCCGGCACAGGAATCGAATCAGCAGACAGCCGAACCGGTCGATCTCGGCCGGGCCCTTGTCAATCCGCAGATGGGCTGGACGATGCACTTTTATTCGAACATTATCAGCAATTACGGCTCGAAACTCAAACCTTCCGATACGCTCGACGACTTCCCCGGCCTTTCGTGCGCTTACCTGCGGGTGCCGTGGTCGTTCCTTGAGCCGGAAGAAGGCAAATTCAATTGGTCCCTGCTGGACACTCCCGCCCAGCGATGGATCGACAAGG
>Ga0114918_10000500_pt1 | contig 33935 bp, 19 predicted proteins | sample LantaG_FD_87015 | JGI IMG/M metagenome (GOLD analysis project Ga0114918, IMG submission 87015) | Deep subsurface microbial communities from Baltic Sea to uncover new lineages of life (NeLLi) - Landsort_02402 metaG | ecosystem: Environmental > Aquatic > Marine > Oceanic > Sediment | place...
CTCACTCCGCCCCCTTCCCCACCCTTACCTCCCCCCCCCCGCCCCCCTCCCGCCGCCCCGTCGGGGGGGCGCGGGGGGGGGGGGCCCCGGGTTTTTTTTGTTTTTTTGTTTTTTTTTGAAAGGCCCGAGGTCGAAAGAGGTTGAGAAAGAAAGAAAGAAAAACGTCGGAGGAGATCGAGGACGATCAATCGCTCCTTCTCTCCACTCTCTTCTCGGGCTTTGTTTCGCGTTCTGTGCACGTCTCTGGCCTCCAATAAAAGTTCTCTCACCAGCTGCGACGAAGCGGAGCATAAAACGGGGACCGCGAGGCGGTAAAAGGCGTCTGAGAAAGCGAGATGAAGAGATCAAAAAGGGAGCCAAGAGAGAAAGTGATTTTTTCTCCTTCTTTTATATTTCTCTTTTTCGTTTTGTTGGTTATCGTTGTTGCATAAGCCCCTCCCCGCCGCGGGGGTTTCTCTCTCCCCTCAATCAATCTCTCTCTCTCTTTCTCTAATGTAAAATGTCATTTTTTCTTTAAAGTTATCGAAGGTGTGTCAAGGATCGCGTTTTTTTTCAAAAGGGGGACGTTTTGTTTTTTTGTTGGGTGAAGTTTTTTTCCTCGTTTTTTTATATCGAAGTTTTTAGGACAAAAGGAAGGGTACAAACGCTCAATCGAAATCAAGGCACACACGCACATACGCTCGCTCTCTCTAATTTATCACGTCGTCGAAAGGCAAGCAAGGATACAAGGTTCAAAAAGGCGCGGAAGGCGCTCCTTTTATTTTATTCATTGGTGTACAAAAAAGGTCTTTCGTCTTTTTTTTGGTTCTTTCTTTCTTTCTACTGCCCAACTCCTCCTTCCTCCTGCTGCGCGGCCCTCGCCACGGCGGCCAGCAGCGACGCGCCGCGCTCGCTGGTGCCCGACGAGGAGCCCGCGCCGTTGTTGGCGTTGGTCTGCCGAGGAGGCGGAGGAACAAAAGGAGCAGCGGGAGCAGGAGGAGGAGACAAGCGCTTCACAGCGGCCGCAGCGGCCACGGCAGCAGCGGCAGCGACGGCAGAGGCCTTCCCCCTCGCCTTGCTGCTGCTGCTCCCGAGCCCTCCCCCTTTCTTCCCCTTCTTCTTCCTCCCCCCTCCTCCTCCTCCTCTTCCGGCCTTGGCGGCAGCAGCGGACGCCCTCGCGCCCACCAGGTGCGGCGCGGCCCTCTCGAGCCTGATCCTCAGCCTCGCAGGCGTCGAACCGTTGTTGCTGTTGCTTCGGTTTCGGTGGCCCGAAGAAGAGGAAGAGTTTGGGATTTTCGAAAGGAAGACGACGTCGCCGACGCCGACCCCCCACTCCGCCGCGAACAGCTTCCATCCGGCCCTCAGCTCGTAGGAGTAGCGGGAGGGGACGCAGCGGTAGGTCATGGGCCAGACGCGGCCCAGCTCGTCCACGAGCTCGACGACGACTTGCGAGGGGCCGAGTGACGAGGAGGAAGAAGAAGGATTTCCTCCTCCTCCGTTGCCGATATCGAGCGCCCCGGCCGTCGTCGCCCCGGCGCCCCCACCGGGGGCCCACAGCAGCGGCACCGGCGGCGGGGGCGGCAGCAGAGTCCTGGCCATGTCCTTGGTCAGGCACAGGATGTGGTCGCACGACTTGGAGTCGAGCTTCTTCGAGAGCTCCAGAGGCGGGTTGGCAGAGGCGTCGTTGCCGTTGCCGTCGAAGTCGTCGTCGTCGAGGTTTTCAAAGCCTTCGTCGTCCTCGTCGTCAGAGGCAGCCGCGTTCGCCGCAAAGGCTGAGACGCGCTTTTTCGTCAAGGTCTCGGGCACTTTCGTGGCTGGAGAAGCAGCTGGTCGAAGCGAGGAGGAAGGAGCAGCGGGAACAGCGGCGGGAAGAGCAACGGCCGCTGCTGCCGGCGGCGGCGGCGGCGGCGGCAGCGGAGGAGGAGGAGCTGCCTTTGCCTCTTCTTCGCGAGAGGTAGAGACGAGCCCCTGCTCCGCCGCTTCTGCTGCGACGCCCGTCACATGCGGAAGCGGAGGAGGAGGAGGAGGAGGGGAGTTGACCGGTGCCGGCGAGCCCTCCTCGATCGCTGCGAGAACGAGAGGAGGACGAGCAGGAGGAGCGGCGGCGGCGTCGGCGTCGGCGTCGGCGGCGGCAGCAGGAGGAAGAGAAGGAGCAGCGGCGGCGGCAGAAGCGGGTCGGAAGGGAGCAAAGGCCGGAACCGCAGCGGCCGTCGCCGCCGCCTCGCCAGGCACCGCTTGCCCCGAGTGGACTCGAGCCAGGAGCGACTGCAGCGCCTCGAGGGTCGCCGTGGCTGCGGCTGCTGCTGCTGCGGCGGGGGCTTTCGCCTCTACTGCCGTTGCCGCCACTGCTCGCCTCTGTCGCTTCTCCTCTCTGTCTTCCTCGTCGTCGTCGTCGTCGTCGTCGGCCGAGGAAGGGGGCAGGCTCCGCTTCTGGCCCTCGCCTCCTCCCCCTCCTCCCGTGGCCGTGTTAGTGTCGGAGGACGCCCCGGGGGCTGCGTGGAGTGGTTGTTGAACCGCTGCTGCTGCCGCCGCCGCGGGGACAGGAGCGACGACGGGGGCAGAAGCGGAAGAAGCCAGAGCAGCGGCAGCGGCGGCCGTGGCGGCGGCGCTTACTGCCTCGAGCAGAATCGCCTTGGCGGCCTCCGCGTTCGTTTCTTCTCCTTCTTTTTCGTTGTTGTAATGAAAGGGTGGAGCTCCGCCCTCGCCCGGGGGGCGCATGGTGCCGGACGCCTGTTTTGCAGAGAGGTGAGGAAGAAGAAGAGGAAAGAAGAAAAAAGTATTGGAGGTTGAGAAAGAAGGAGAGAGAGAAGAGAGAGGCCTTGTCGTCGTTCGTCGGGAAGGGGGGCTCTCGCAATCGAATGGTTTTTTTCGCTCCTCTTTTGGAATCTCGCTCCGGGTTTCTACAAGCTACCGAGCTCTCGACACTCTTCCTTCAGCATCAATTGACGCAAGACAGCATTCGTTGACGTCCTCTACGAGGAAAAGTACCAGAAGGAGGCATTTCGGTGCGGAACCAGCGGAGAAAGAAGTGCCCTCGGTTGCAGCGTCAGCTCTCCATGCTTGCCCCGCTGGAGGGCGCGCCGGCGCAAGAAAAAAAACCGTCTCGCCCCTCGTCACAAACCGGCGCCCTCTCCTCAGCTTAATTGCAGTCGGACGACAAGGGAACGTCCGTAGGGGAGGCTGCGTGACGGAGAGAAGCGTAATTGGAGGCACGGGCGTAAAGCCCTCAGGGACATGCCTTCTTCGCTTTTTCGCGTTTGCCGCTCAAAATCGACGACACGACAACAGGTGCTTCCTTTGTCCTTCTCTCTCTGATTCATCAACCACACACGCACACACGCACACACGCACACACGCACTCACCCTCTGTATCAGAGATGCGTCGGCGGCAGCAAAGAGGGCGAGCGCCGCGGGAGGAGCCAGCGTGGACCTCGGGAAGTGAAGAGCGTTGAGAGCGGGGCGTGGGCTTGAAAAAGTGAAAACGACAACGAGGTTTGCTCCTCTTCCCCTCTTCTTCGACCACTCTCATAGCTTCTCCTCTTCGACGCTTCCTTTTTCGTTTCGAAGAGAGAAAAAAACTCAAGACTCCAGCATGGCCCGCCACCGCCCCCCGGCGGGCAACTCGTCCTCCGACGACGACGAGCGTGGCGGCCCTTCATCTTCTCAGCACCCTGCCAAGCGCGTCAAGCGCTTCAGGCACAAGTCCGCGGCGCAGGCCGCGAAAGAGGTAAAACTGAAAAAAATATCGTCGGAAGAGATCGCATGTCAAAGTCAATTTGCCATTCGCCGTCTCGCCTTGTCTGAAGGCCTAGAGCCTTCTCCTCGCCTTCTCATCCTTCTTCGCGATGCCAGAGACGTCGCTGCTATGCTCTTGTCACAAGAGACAGGCAAACTAGTACCGTTTATGTGGAGAAACCGGCGCAACCATAAAAAACCGCCGCCGCCGCCGCCTCTGCCGCCGCCTTTGCTCACCCTCTCTTTGATGCCATCTCAAATCTCAAACTCCAAAACCTTCTCCAGGTCCGCGTCGACACGGTCTACCGCCAGCTGGGCCCCATCCGCGACGCGCCGCTTCCAGGGTCGACCAGCTTCTTCCAAGTGAGTGTGTGGAATTCGAATTTCGACGTAGAAAGAAAAGAAACGAAGGAATCCAATTTCAATGCTCAACGACGACGATGACGGCGGCTAGACTCTCTCTCGCCCTCCGAACAACGGCGCTGACGACCTTCTTCTCTCTCTCTCTCTCCCTCTCTCTCCCTTTCTCTCTCTTCCACCCCCTCAACCACCCGCAATGACAGGAGGAGCTCTCCCGCTGGCGCGAGCTCTGCGCCGCCTCGCACTTCCGCGAGGCCGCCTCGCTGGTGGGCCCGCTGTCGCAGTCCCTCCCTCAGCTCGTCCACAACTCCAAAGAGATCTTTGCCGCTTTACTCGCGCCGCTTGTTCGTTCGGGGACCGAGGGCAGCGGCTCCGGCAAGAGCGACGAGGACGCCAGCGCGGTGCTCTCGGCCGACGCGCTGGCGGCCCTCCACGTGGCCCTGGCGAGGGACCTGCAGAACGACTGGCTCTCTGGAACTTTTCTCGAGGAGCTCGCCGCGGCTTGGGGCCTCTGGCTGAAGGAGAGGAAGAGGTCCCCGCGAGGCGCTTCTTCCTCTTCTTCTTCCGATCTCCAGCAGCTCGGAGGCAATGGAGGTAAAGACGCCAGGGTCCTGGCTGCGGCGTTCGGGTGCATGGGGGGCGTGTTCAGGCACCTGGGGAGGACGCTGTCGAGCGTTTCTGCTTCTTCGGCTTCTGCTTCTTCGGCTTCTGCTTCTGCTGCCGTCGAAAACGACGACGACGGCACTGCCCCGAAAACCTCCTCTCCTCCTTCCTCGGGCCTCGCCCGCGCCCTCGCCGCCACCCGCGCCATGCGCCTCGACGCCGGTGCCCCCGCCTCGCGCCTGGGCTCGCAGGCCGGTGGGTACCTGGTCCGGAGGGCCTCGGCGTTCCGCGGGCCCGAGGCCGCCGCGAGGGCCGTCGCCGCTGTCGTCGCGGACGCCGCAGGGGCGATTCGTGACGGCGAGAAGGACTCCGACTCCCCTTCTTCCTCGCGCTCCGTCGCGGCCGTCGCGGCCGCTGCGGGAGCCGTGGTGGGCGAGGCCTGCCTGGGGCCGAAGGGGGCGCTGCACTCGAGGGTCGGGGACGTCTTGGGCGCCCTGCTCTCCCTGGCCAGCTCGCGAGATTCGACTAGGAATTCTTCTTCCAGGGCTGGTAAAAGTGCTCCTTCTTCCTCCTCGACCTTCCGCGAGATCGCCGCGCTGGCGTCGCTCGAGGCCGCGCGCAGAGTCTCGGCGCACGTCAAGCGCGGGAAGAGCGGCGCGCTCTGGCAGGCGCTGCTGTCGAACGCGGAAAGAGCTCTGAGAGAAGAAGAAGAAGAAAGAGGAGAAGTGGAATCAACCTCTTCTTCCTCCGCTTTCTCCTCCTCTCTCTCGCACGCCCTCGACCTCGTCTCCGTGGCAGTCGAGTGCGCCCGAGGGGCCAAGGTCGAGGACTACGCCCCGCTGGTCTCGCTCGCGGCCAGGGCATCGGAGCTGGTGGTGAAGAAGAAGGAGAAGGAGAAGGAGAGCGAAGCGGAAGCAGAAGAAACAAGCCAACCTTCTTCTCTTGCCTCTTTGTCCCTCTCCACCTCCAGGCTCATGGCGGCGGTCTCCGACGGCCACCGCCGCGCCGTCGGGGCCAGCGGCGGGCCCCTGGCGCTCGCGTCCAAGGCCCTGCCGCAGTGGCGCGCCTTTTTCGAGCGGGGCCCGATTGCAGCAGCTGCTGCCGCCTCCCGCGCGGCGAGGGCGGCGCTTTCCACCTCCCCCAACGCCGCTAGAGCGGCTGCCCCGGCCCTCCTGGCCCCGCTCGCGAGGGCCGTGGCTCTAGGAGAAGACGGAGAAAAAAGTGAGGCGCGGCTCGGCGCCCTGGCCGAGCTCGCCGGGGCCGCGTCGGACCTCGGCGGCACCCGAAGGACTTCTTCTCCTTCGAGCTCCCTTTCGGGCTGGCCGGCGTCGCCGATGCTCCCTCTGGCCTCCTGCGGCCTGGGCCCAAAACTCGCCGGGGCCGTGCTGAGGGTCGCCGCGGGAGAGGAGTGGGAGGGGAGCAGCTCTTCTCGTCCCCGCCGCCCTTCCCGGCTCGCCGTCGCCGCCGCCGTCGCCGCGGCCGCGGCGCTGCCCCACGCCGCGCGCTCGCCCCGGGAGGCTGCCGCGGCCGCTCGGTCCCTGCTGGAGCGCGCGACGGCCGCCTCGGAGCGCTCCCTGGAGAACGAAGGGGAGGCCACGGCGGCGGAGCTGGCGGCGGCGGAGGGCGCGGCGCTGCGGGTCCTCGCCCGGGCGCTTGCCGCTTCGGCGACGACGACGACAAGCGCTTCTTCGTCTTCTTCTTCTGCTGCTTCTCCGACCGACCTCTCGTCGCTGGCCCCGCGCTGCGTCGCCCTGCTTCTGGCGCACCCGACGACGCCCTCTGCCGTGGCCGCTGCCGCCGACGTCCTGGAAATGGCGGCGGCAGCAGCGGCGGCAGCGGCGGCAGGGGCGGCGGGACCGAGGAGCAAGAGCGGAAGCAGCAAAACTTCCGACCTCGACCTCATTGCCTCTGCCGAGCAGAAGGACGCGCTGCTTTCTGCCCTGTCCCCTTCCCTCTCTTCCCCTTCTGCCAGGCTCCGCTCCGGAGCGCTCCGCGCCCTGGTCGCGGCCAGGCCCGAGGACGTCGGGGCGGGGCCGCTGAGCGCGCTAGCGGGAGTGCTGGCGGGGGACCTCGACGTCGCGAGGGGCAGGGCCGGCGCCGTCGCCGTCGCTCGCGTCGGAGAAGGCTTCGCCCGCGGGCTCTTTTCTGCCGCCTCTTCTGCTTCCCTTTCCGCGCTGGCTACGCACGCTCTCGTCGGGTCGCTTTCCGTGCGTTTCGCCCCGCTGTGGCCGGCGGCGAGGACCGCGCTCGCCGAGGCGCTGCGGGCTGACTTCGCCGTGGCGTGGCCGGTCGTGCTCTCGGCGACGGCCGAGGCGCAGCGCGCGGCGCTGGCCGGCGAAGGCGAGAATAAAGTCTTCCGAGGCGGGAAAAAGGCTCCGAAGAAGCCCTCTGCTGAGGAAGAGGAGGCCTCGAGGGTGCGGATCTCCTTTGGCGACGGGGAGGACGCTGCTGCTGCTCCCGCCGCGGCCGGAGGCGATTCTGATTCCGATTCCGACGACGACGACGACGGCGAAGATTCCGACGACGACGACGACGACGACGGCAACCGCGCAGACGCCGAAGGGGGCCCCGCCTTCGCCGTTTCCGCCTCCGACGCCACGCTAGGGGGACCCATCAGGCTCCTAGCCTTCCTCTCCGCGACAGCTGTTTCTTCCAATGGATCAGCGGACGCGGAGGGAGAAGGAGAGGAAACGAATTTGACCTCCTCAGGCGCGGTGGGTGCTTCGACGAGACTGGGGCACTTGCTGCAGGCCCTTTCCGAGAGCGGAGGCGGCGCGACTTCCCGTTCCCTGAGCGACTGGGCGCCGCTGTACCTCGCGTTCGCCGCGGCGAGGCCCGGGGCTGCTGCTGCTGCCCCTGAAGCCGAAGCTGAAGCTGCCGTGGCGGTTGCGGCTGTCGCCGAGGAGAGCGACGAGGAGGAGGACGACGAAGAGAGCGACCGCGACGACGAAGAGAAGCCCTCTTCTCCTCTCGCACCTCTTGCTCCTCAGCAGCAGCAGCACTTCAACAGCAACCGCCGCCGCAGCTCGAGCGGCTTCCGCCCGCTGGGCGCCCGCGCCTGGCGCGACCTGCTGCTCCACTGGCTTGCCGTGCTCAAGGCCGCGGGGGGCGCCGTGCGGAGCTGCCAGTCTCCGGGCGAGAAGAAGAAGGGGACGTCGTCGGCGTCGGCGTCGGCGTCGGCAGCAGACGAGGAGCAAAAGGCTTCTCCTCCTTCTTCTTCTTCTTCTTCTCTGACCTTGCGCCTCGCCTCTTCCCTGGGCTCCGCCATTGGCGACGTCGACGGCAGAGTGCAGTCCTCGGCCCTCGAGGTCGCCAGCAAGTGCCTGAACCTGCCGTGGCTGTCTCCTGCTTTACTGGCGAGGCTGCGGCGCCTGGCCGACGACGCGACTCTCAGGAGAGAGCTCGTCGCGTTCCCGCTCGCGCTGCCCGATTCAATTTCTTCTGTTCCTTCTTCTTCTTCCGCTTCCTCCGCTCCTTCCCCTTCCCCTGTGATCCCGCTCGGGGACAGGGATCACGTGCTCCCGCTCGTCGTCAGGCTGCTCTGGCCCAAGATGCGGCGCCGGTCGGGCAGGCTGGGAGGGCGCGGGGCCCCCGGGTCGGCGCGGGCTGCTTGCCTCAATTTCTTGGCCTCGGCTGCGCCGGGCGAGGCCGGGCACGCCGTCTCGCTTTTCGTCGCGCCGCTCGCCCCGTTCCTGCTCGTCGAGCCCGACGCCAAAGGCTCTTCTGCTTCTTCTCCCGTCCCGATCTCCGGGGGGCTGTTCGAGCAGCCGTGGTGGTCGCGGGAGCTGGTGCACGGGGAGCGAGGGGCCGGGTGGTGGCTTGAGGCGGCCTCTGGCCTTCGTCGCTCTTCGCCGCCTTTGTCGTCGAAGTCGTCGAACTCTTCGTCGAATTCGTTCTCGACCTCGAACTCTCTGCGGGCGCGCCTCGGCTTCGCCAACGCCGCCTCGGACCTCCTGGAGCGCGCGGGCCACAGGCTGGGGCCCTGTCTGCCCGCCGTCGTCGCCCTGACCGTCGCCGTCTACGAGTCGGTGGCTATCCCAGGGGGAGGAGGAGGCGAAGGCGGAGAAGGCGAAGAAGAGGAAGGACGAAAAGGAGGAGATGAGGAAGGAAAAAACATTTCGCCTCTCGACGCCGCGGCGGCGCGAGAGACCCGCGCGGCCTCCCTGCGCGCCCTCTCCTCGGCGCTCGAGCGTTTCCCGGACGCCTGCGACTGGTCGCCCTTGTGGCCCCGCCTGCTCCCGGGGCTCGCGCGGGCCGCCGAGCGCGTCGCGGCAGACTCCGCGGCCGCCGGGAGGGCGCCGGCGCTGCTCGAGTTCGTCGCCGCCGTCGCTGCCAGCCCGGCGCTCGCGCCGCTTCTCGCCGACGCGCTCGCCGCTTTTGATGACGACGACGAAGAAGAGGCGATGGAGACTGATGCCCCTTCCACTCCTCCGTGCCCGGCGAGGGGCTCTGCGGCTGCTTCTGCCGGAAATGCCTGGGCGGCCAGTGGCCTCGGGAGCAAGCTCGCGGCGTCGCTGGCCGACGCCCTGGCCTCCCCCGTCGCCGCCCCTCCCGCAAGGGACGCCGCGCTGCGCTCGCTCGAGTCCCTCGCGGGTCTCGGGGAGTCGTACGTGCGCGAGATCCTGGGTCCTCATTCGGGGAAGCTGCTGTTGGCGCTGCAGGGCCTGGCGGGGGCAGGAGAAGTTGTTGCTTCTGCTGCTTCTGCTTCGACTCCTTCCGTTCCTCCGGCGGGCGCCAAAACGCGCCTCCGCGCCCTGGGGGTGCTCCAGTCCCTCGCAGGAGCTTCTCCTCCGGGGTCCGAGGCCGGCGCCCCGCTCGCCAGGGCCCTGCTGCCGCTGCTGGCGCCCCCCAAGAAGAAGAGGAAGGGCGGGAGAGGAAGGGCCTCTCCCGCGGCGGAGGTCGCAGCCGCGGCGCTGGCGGCCGTCTTGGTCCGCGCCGCCGAAGGTAGCTCAACAGCAGCGACTCCTCCTCGCCGCCTCCCGATGAGGGACGTCGCCGCCATCGCCTCCGCCCTCTCCTTACCTCTTGCCGCCTGCCCCGCGCCCCCGGCGGGGGACCCGACGAGGAGCGCGCTGCTTTCGTGTTGGGAGGCGCTGGCCGAGGGCCACGCCCCACCCTTGCTCCCGGTCTGCCGGCTGCTCCGCGACCTCGACGCGGCTTCCGTGACCGAGGTCGGCAGCCCCGATTACGACCGCAGGCTGGACGCTTACGCCAAGCTGCGGGAGCCTGGGGACTGGAGGGTGGTCGCGACTGCCGCGGCCGGGGCAGCTGGAGAAGAGGTCGAAGACGAATCCTCTTCTTCCGTCGTCGCCGCCGCCGCCGTCGCCGCGCTCGCCCGCCGCGCGCTGTCGGACCTCTCCGACCGCGGCGACCTCGCCCTGAGGCACGCAGCTGCCGGCGCCGTGACGGCTCTCGTCATCGCTTCCGCGCAGGCGAAGAAGAAGCAGAAGCAGCAAAAGAAGAGCTGCTCGGAGGCGGATGCGGCGCTGACGTCGGCGGCCGACCGCGTGGTCTTTGCCGCGGCGCGCGCCCGGGCGGCGGCGCCCGACGCCGCGGTCGCGCAGGAGCACCTCCTGCTGCTCCGCGCCCTGGCGGTCAACGACCCGGAGAACTACCCGGGCCTGGCCCTGCTGGCAGACGCCAACGACGAAGAAGTCGATTTCTTCTGCAACGCGGCGCACCTGCAGCTGCACAGGAGGGCTCGCGCGCTGGGCAAGCTCACCAAGGTTTTCACGGCAGAGGCCGCTGCTTTGGCTGCTTCGGCTTCTTCTTCTTCGGCTTCTTCTCCTCCGCCTTCCTTCCCGGCGGGGACCGCGCTGGGCGTCGTCCTCCCCATCATCGAGTCCGCCATGCTCTCGGTCGGCGGAACCAAAGCCCTGGCGTCCCTGTCGATCGACGGGGGAGGAGGAGCAGGAGACGGAGGAGGAACCCTCGGCGGGGTCGGAGGGCACGGCGTCTCGTCGGCCGCGGCCTCGCGCGGCACGGCCGTCGCCGACGCCGCCGTCGGCGCGCTCTCCGCCCTGGCTTCGGCGATGCCCTGGAGGCACTACGCGCAGGTCCTGGGCAGGTCCCTGCGGCTGCTATCGAGGCACCCGGAGAGTAAAGCGGCGGTGCGCGGGGTCTGCGCCGTCGTGGACGCGTTCCACTTCGGCGACCGGATCTTGGCCGCCGCTTCCGCTTCCGCTTCGGCCGCTGCGGCGACCGCCGCCGCCGCCGCTTCCTCTTCGGCCGAGCAGCTCGCCGCCGCCGCGGACGCCGCCGACGCCGCCGCGGCCGCAGCCGACTCCCGGGCCGAGGCCGAGGCCGCCGAGGCGGCGGAGGCCGCGCGGGCCAGCTACGCCGACGACGCCGGGATCACCGCGAACAAGGAAGGAGAGGGAGAGGGAGAGGAAGCGGAGGTCGAAGGCGAGTCCGACGACGACGACGACGACGCCGCCGACGACGAAGTTCCCGGCGAAACCGAAAATATCGTCGACGAGGAGGCTGCCGACATCGCCCGCTCCCTCACCGACCGCGCCCTCCCTTCCCTCCAGCGCGTCCTCGTCTGCGACGGCTCCGTCCGCCCCGCTGTGGGAATCGCCATCGCCAAGCTCGTGAAAGTCCTTCCCGCCAGCGATGTCGCCGCCGCGCTGCCTCGAGCTCTCCAGTCTGTCGCGGGCCTGCTGCGCTCGAGGTCGCAGGCGTGCCGCGACGACGCCCGGCGGGCTTTCGTGCAGATGGTTGCCGCCCTGGGCCCCCCCTACCTGCCTTTCGCGCTGTCGGTGCTGGCGTCTGCTCTTCCCCCCCGAGGGATCTTCGGGCACGTGGCCGCTTACACGGCGCACGCGTGCCTGGCTGCGCTGGCCGAGGCCGCGAGGAAGAGAGGGAAAGAGGCCGACGCTTCTGCCGACGATGACGACGACGACAACGCCGGGCGAAGAAAATCGACTTTTTCTCCTTCCAGCAACAACTCGGGCTTGCTCGACCCGGGGGCCTTCGACACCTCCCTCACCCGCGCCCTCGAGATCGTCGAGGGCGACCTGTTTGGCGAGGCGGCCTCGGAGCGCGCGAGCGCCACCGCGGCGGCCTCCGGCGGCGGCGCCCTCCACGGAGGCTCCGCCGGTGGTGGCGGCGGAGGTGGTTCGACGGGCTTCGGCGGCGGCGCCAAGGAGGTCCGGGCTTCGACGGGCGTGGCCTCCTTCGAGCTCCTGGCTGCCGGGATCACCTGGAACCGCCACGCCGGCACTCTGCTGCAGTCCCCCGTGCGGGACAGGCTGCGGGAGGCGGCGTCGTCGGGGCTCGCGGCGCCGCAGCGGCGCGCCGCGCTCTCGACGGCCGCCTCTCTGCTCTCCGCCGCCGTCCGCAGCCTCTCGCAGAACGCCTCCGCCACGGCAGAGGACAGGCTGACCTGGGCTTACGCTCTGATCAAAGAAGGGGTGGAGGCCGACGAGAGCTCCCGCAGGGCGATCCACAACGGGGGAGGCGGGCAGCAGCCCTCCGCGGCCGCCTCCGTGGAAGCCAACAGGCGCAGGGCGAGGAAAGGAGAAGGAAGAGACGAGGAGCAGACTTTTGTCGACGGAGACGTCATCGTCCGCCCTGCCCGCCTCTCAGGCACCGAGCGCACCGCGGTGGTGAAAGCCGCCGCCGAGGCCGCTGCCACTGCTTCTGGCGCCGGGGTCACAGGAGTCCTGGCCGCCGTCGCCGACTCTGGCGCGGCGCTGCTCTTTGCCGAGGCCGGGCTGAGCTGCGTCTGCCGAGAGCTCAAGCTGTCTCCCGCGCCCGACGCCAAACTCGTCGACGCTCTGCTGCCTCTGCTCGTCAAGGCGATGAGGTGCAGGAACGACGCCGTCGCTCGGGGTGCGCTGAAGGCCGTGGCTGCGGCGACGGTGCGGTACGCGAGGAGGAGGAACCTGGAGAGGAAGGAGGGAGGAGGAGAAGGGGAAGGAAAAGAGGAGAGTGACGACGATCTCGACGACGCCTCTCTTCCTCCTCTGCTCCCAGGCCTCGCCGCCGCGGCCCCCGCGGCGGCCTCCAACGCCGCCGCCCTGCTCCGCCGCGTCCTCGAGGCCACCTCCCCGGCCGCCTGCGCCGCCCTGGGCTTCCTGGCCACGCTGTGGAGGCTCCCCGGAGGAGGAGCAGCCATCAGCAAAGCTCACGCCTTGCCCCCTCCCAACCCGGAGGCGGTGCGCGCCATCCTCCGCGTCGCCTTCTCCCTCTCCGGGAGCTCTTCCACCGCCAAGGCCCCACCTTTGCCTTCGACCCAGGCCCTCGAGGTCTTCAGGGCCCTGGCGGGCAGGAGGGTTCTGGTCCCCGAGATGTACGACGCTGCCGACGCTGCGCAGAGGGCGGCGGTGACGGCCGACGACGCCGCCGCGCGCTCGCGGGCCTCGCGCGCCTTGTTGGCTTTCCTGCTCGACCTCCCCCTGGGCCCCCGCAGGCTCGCGTCGCACCTCGAGAGGGCCGCCGCGAACCTGGAGTACGAGCACGCCGACGGGCGAGAGGGCGCCGCCGATTTGTTGCGGGCGATTGCCGGGGCCTTTCCCCGGGAAGCCCTGGGAGAGTGGGCGCCGGCCGTCGTGGTCCCTCTGAGCGCGCGCCTGGTGTCGGAGCCCGAGGCCGGACCCAGGGCGGCGGCCCGCAAAGCTCTCTCCGTCCTGTTCGCTCGCGTGCCCGAGGAGACCGCGGACAAGCTCGCCGGGTTCTCTGCCGCGTGGCTGGATGGAGGAGGCGGAGGCGGAAGCAAGAACAAGAAGAAGAGCAGAGGGAAGGGAGGCGGCGCCCGGGCGCGGGCCGGCGCGCTCGCGCTCGAGCTTCAGGTTCGGACCGAGGCCGCCGCCGCGCTCAAGGCCTCCCGCGTCTCTGCTGCTAACTCTGCTGCTCTCGCCGCTGCGGCGCGCAGGCACGCGGCGCTGGCCCTCCCCGCTGCCGTGGCCAGGCTCGAGTCGATCGCGGGAGAGGACGAGGAGGAGAGAGAGAAGAGGCGCGAGGAAGAAGAGGAGAGGGAAGAAAGAGAGGCGGAAGCGGCGGCAAGAGCGGCGGCGGAAGAAGAAGACGAAGGTGAAGGTAAAGAAACACCCGCTCCCTCTTCTCTCCTCGCGGCCCCCGCTCCTTTGCCCACCGCCCCGGCCCGCTGGGCCGAGGTCTATGCCTGCCTCTGCCTGCTCGAGGCGTGCGCCGACGTTTCCGCTCCGAGCTCTTCTGCTTCTCTCAACGGCAACAACAGCGGCGGCGAAGCCGGAACAGCGCTCCCGCTGCCGCTCCCGGCGCTCGCCGCCGCGGCGCGCCTCTCGCTCTTCCCGCACGCGTGGGTGCGCCGTTCGGCCTCGAGGCTCGTCGGCAGGGCCCTGGCCGCGGAGCTCTCTGCTTCAGCCTCTTCGGCTTCGGCGTCGTCGAAGAAGAAGCCTTCCTCGTTCGTCGCGGCCGCCGGCGGCGCCCGAGCGCTCGCGCGCCGCGCGCTCTCGGCGGCGCAGCACCCTTCGGCGTGGGAGGACCCGGGGCTGCTGGCCCAGGCCTGCAAGAATGTCGTGGCTCTTGCTCCGGCCCTGTACGAGTTGGACGAGGCCGAGGGGCTGCTCCCGGCTGTGGCGGAGAAGGAGAAGGAGAAGAACGACGAAGAAGAGGAGGAAGAAGACGCTTCGGCGTCGGACGACGACGACGAAATCGAAAAACAAAAATCTTCTTCGTCCGGCCTCACCCTCCTCGCTCTCTGCCGCGTCATCGCCCGCATGGCCCAGGACAGGAGGCACGGCTCCGAGCCGCAGGCCGCCGCCGCCCTCAGGCTCTCCGCCGCCCTGGCCTCGAGGCTGGGCCCCTCGAAGTGCTCGGGACCTTTACTCACCGAGCTGTGCGTGCCGCTCTTCCGCCTGACCGAGGGCGGCGCCCCCTGCTCCCCCGAGATCAAGGCGCTCGCCGCCCAGGTCGTCGACGCCCTGAGGACTTCTTCTTCCTCCTCCGAGGTGTTCCTCGAGGCCTACGCCGCGGCCAGGGCCGGCGTCTTGCGCAGGCGCGGGCTACGCAGGCGCGAGGCGGCGCTGCGCGCCGTCGCCGACCCGGCAGCGGCCGCGCGGGCCAAGATCGCCAAGCAGGCAAGGAGGGCTTCGGGCCGGAAGAAGAAGATGGCGGAGGTGGCGCGGCTTCGCGCTGCGGGTATCAGGGTGAAGAACCAGCGCGGCGGGAGCAGCAATAGCAGGAGGGGAGGGAGGAGTGGTGGTGGTCGCGGTGGTTTGAGGGAGGAGTTTTAGTTTTTAGAGAAAAAGAGAGAGAGAGAGAAAGAACTTGACAAACAAAAAATGCAAAATTCGAAAGAAAAAAATGATTGAAAACAAAAAACACTTTCTCTTTTTTTTACAAAGGTCAAAGCGTTCAACCTCATTAAACCCAGCACGATGTCCTGGAATGAGTAAAATACCAAAAAGAAGAGCAGTGAGTCTCTCTCTCTCTGCTTCTCTCTCTGCTTCTCTTAGCGCCGAATCAGCAGCCGCGACCTCAGGGCCTCGAGCTTGGCCAGCCGAGCCGTTCGCTCGTCGTCGTCTGCGGCGGCCTCTCCTCCTCCTTGTCGCTCTTCTCCTAGTTTCTTTCTCTCGCTTCCTCCTTCTCCTTCTCCCTCTCCTCCATCGAAGTCTCCTCCTCGTCCTCCTCCTCTCTTGGCCAGTTCCGCCTTCGCCGCCGCCTTCTTCCGGAGCCTCTCTTCCTTCGCCGCGGCCCGCTCCTGGCTCAGCCTCTCCGCCCTGGCCCTGCGCCTCGCCAGGCGGCCCGAGCCCCGTCCCGAGCTCATCGCCGCGCGGGCAGCAGCGAGAGAAGCAGCGGCCGCCTCTTTGTCGCCGACGCTGGCAAGGAGTTCTTCGGCCTCGGAAGCCCACGTCCCGTAATAGCCAGACACTTTCGCCGGCCGCAGCAGCCTCGGGGCAGAGACGCAGGCCTCGCAGCAGCAGCCCGAGAGCTTCGTCGCGCAGGCCCTGCAAGAAATAAAGAGGCGGTTGCAGTCTATGTTGGAGCAGTTGAGGTGCGGCAGCGCAGCGGGGCCGCCGCAGAGCAGGCAGGGGGCAGCAGCCGGCAAGGGAGGAGCTCCTTCGCCCTCTCCTCCTCCCTTCCCGCCTTCTTCGTTGCTACCAGAGGCTTCAACAGCGGAATCATCGCCCTTGGGCGCGACCGCCATCCTCGCGTCGAACACGAACAGGCTCCCTTCCCATCCTTTCCCCCCGGCTTCTCTGAAGTAGTTGTGGACCCCGCCTTCGAGCGTGTAGAGGTTCGTGAAGCCCTTTTTTCGCAGATGCGCCGAGTAGATGTCGCAGCGGATGCCTCCGGTACAGTACATCATGACGGGGGCGTCCTTGGGGGCGGAGGCGAGGTAGGCCGGGACGCCGAGAGGGGAAGAGGAAGGATCGCCGTTTTCTTCCTCGCTTGCGCTTTCGTTCTCGTCGTCGTCGCCGCTCTCTTCTCCGGCTGTTGCCGCTCTCGTCGTCGCGTCCGTCGGCGTCTCGCAGAAATTGTCCTCCAGAGGCCTCTCTGCCCCCGCGAAGTGGCCCGCGTCCCACTCGTAGGCGTTGCGAACGTCGAGGACGATGGGACGGAGACGCCTGTCGTTTTCGTTCTCGCCGTCTGACGCCGACGACGGCGACGACGACAGGAGGAGCATCTCTTGCCACTCCCTCGGCGACAGCGGCGCGGCCCTGGCCTCCGAGTCCGTTATCGGCAGGGACGCGGTCCCTCCCGCCAAGGAGATCAGGTTGGGCTTGTATTTGAGCCTGAGCTTCGGGAAGAGGTGCTCCCCTCGAGGGGAGGGCTCGGCGTTGGCCCTCATCGTCTCGAGCAGGGAGCGGTGAGCGGCAGGAGACGGAGGAGAAGAGGAAGCGCTTTCGCCTTCGTCTTCTTCGCCTCTCTCGCTCTCGTTCCTGACCCAGATCAGGTAGTCCGCCGCGACCCCCGCCGGCGCGGAGAACTGCGCGTTGATCCCCTGCGGCGCGATGTAGATCCGACCGCGCACGTCTTTGTCCTTTAAAAAGTTCTCGTGCCTCTTCCGGGTCGCGCGCGCCGAGCCGAGGTCGACGAGGTGGTAGAAGTTGACGGCGACGATCTCCTCGGGCGAAGGGCGGGAGAGGAGGAAGGGGGCCGCCGGGCCTTGGGGGAGGAGGGAAGGGTCCGCTGGGGGCCAGGGGGAGGAGGTCGACGTCGTTGTTGGAGAGGCGTCGGCCGGGTCCGAAGAAGAGGCGGCAACGCTCGAACGGCGGCGCATGCAGCCGTCGCCGCCTTCGCCTTTGCCTTTGCGGACGAAGGAGATTCGAGGCGCCGCTAGCGCAGCGACGGCCTTTCTTTCCACGGCTCTCCTTCCGGGGGAGAGAGCCGAGAATCTAGACGCCAGCTGCCGCGACGGAGGGCGCAGCAGAGGAGCCATGGCGAGAGCGCTGCGAGGCGAGAGAGGTGGAGGGTGAGCGACGGGGAGCAGCAGCGACGACGACGACGACGTCGTCGATATCGCTGAAGATGATGAACAAACTCGGCGCGCCGCTGCGAGCAGGAGCAGCCTCGCCGCCGTGATTTTCAGGGGAGCGAGAGGTCTCTCTCTCTGGAGAGAGAGGAGACCTCTTCGTTGGGGGTAGTTGAGTCTGCTGTCGAAGGGAGAAAGAAAGAGAGAGAAGTGAATGTTCAAATTGTTTTTTCTTTCTTTCTTTCTTTGTTACATTTTCCGCTTCGCCTCCTCCTCGACCTCCTCCTCTTTCTCTTCCTTCTTCGCCTCGCCGCGCAGAGCCCGTGCTCCGGCTTCAACTCGCACACCAGGCCCTCGAGCTCGTCGATGCGAGCTTCCAGAGAGGAGATCGAGGAGAGATCAGGTGGAGCGACGACTGCTGCTGCTACTGCTGCCGCGGGAAACCCCAGTGCCTTTCCTCCTCCTCGGACTTTCTCGAGGGCAGCGACCGCCTTCGCCTTGAGCGCCTCCCCTGCCGACTTCTTCACAAAGAGGCCCACCCCGACACCGTAGCCCAGACCCAGTCCGCACCCTGCACCCGCTGCCAGGCGCAGAGAGGGAGCAGAAAAAGAGGAAGAAGAAGAGCTCTTCCTCGACTTTGAAGCTTTCGCCAAAAAATACCTCAGCCTCTCGCTGGGCCTCCCCAAGGTCGCGTCGAGTGAGCCGAGCCCCACGGCGATCCCGGAGACCGCGTCCCCCAGCACCGGGACACCGGACAGCCTCACGGGCGCCCCGGCGCCGATGCCGACGCCGCAGCCGAGGCCCAGGAGCGCGAAGCCCGAGGTCGGGGTCGAGCGGAACTCAACGAGTCGGTCGAGCATTTTTTTGATGTTGACTTGATTTGATTTGATTGAGTTTTTTTTTTCAAAAACAGTCTAGCGGGTTGCGATTGCCTTTCTCAGAGCTCAAGGCTGTCGAGGCATGGCTCAGATGCGTGCCTGCTGGGGAAAAGAGATCGCAATTGGAAAATCAGGCGTGTGCGCGGGGAACGCGCTTGAATTTGGCCGATTTTTCTTGGCAAGAAAAAAATGAAGGAAAAATTTTACTTTTTTTTCTCGCTCGAAGAAAAAAGGTTTCGAGAAAATAAAAACGAAAAATTCTCAGCCTTCCACTCGTCCCCTTCGCGTTCTGAGCACATAGTTCCGCATCATTCGCTCCCCGCATCACCCCCCCTCCCCCCCTCCCCCCCCATTGACGCCGGGCTCAAAAACTTTCGATGGGGGCCGTCGGAGGCATCGAGGTCTTCTGCGCCGTTGTCGCCCTGTTGCTCAATCTACTGTGTTACCTCGTCCACGTGCTGCCAAAAAAATGGACGTGCCAGAGAAGGCTTCTCTTCGTGTCGAACAGGTAAGGGGAGAGGGCAAAGACAAGGAAGGCGCGGGGGAGACACGCTGGGGGAGCACGCTCTTTCCCGGGGAGGCCGGGGAGAAGACAAGGCGCGTCATCGACCGACAGGGTGTCGAACGACGAACGACGCTCGCGCCGCGACGAGGCCCTAGCCATTCGGAAAATTAATCTCACGTTTTCCAAAACCTTCTTTTCTAAACAGAGCCTCCAACGCCGATGTCGACAAGGAGTCGTATTTTGCTCTTTCGAGCCTCGACGGGAGGCATTTGGTAAGGAAAAGAGGGAGAAAAAAGACGAGGTTCTTTTTCCGAAATCGAAAGGGTTTCATTGTCATCGTCGGCGTCCGTGGACATGCGAGAAAAAGCGGCGCGTCCGTTACCCCTGTTGCGAGGCTTTTTAAGAGCCACTCTCCTGCTCGGATCGCAGAGACACTTGATGACATTGCATCGCGATCAATAAAAGCTCCGTCGCCAAGGAACAAGGCGCCATCTTTCTCGGGTTTCGATTCTTGATGCTGATGAAGATGATGGCTCACCCGCTCTCTATCTCTCTCTCTTTCTTCTTCAAAACAACCTCTCTCTCTCAACAGACCACCTCCCACTTCCTCCCGCGCCCCCTGCTCCTCTGCCTCCGCGCCCTCGAGCTCGCCTTCTTCGTCACAGTCGTCGCCTGCGACGGGACCACGGGCGACAGGTTCGGCACCGAGCACCCCTGGCCTGCCTTCTTCACCTCGTGGTGCTTCGTGCTGTTCGGCGCGTGGGCGCTCGCCGGGACGGCGCTGACCGCGTGCGACCTCTGGAGGGACTCGAAGGGGCCGAACGGCGGCGACAAAGACGGCGAAGAAGCAAAAGAAGACAAGGTGGTGGAGCAGACGGTTCACGAGGAGGAGGAGGAGGAGGAAGACGAAGAAGAATGGCGGGCGCGCGGGAGCAGCGAGGAGGGAGCTACTGCGGCGTCGGCGGCGGCCTGCAGCAGCGCACCGGCGACGCCGCAGCGGGCGCAGGGAGGCCGAAACCCGAGAACGACGACGGGCGGCAGCGAAGACCTCGAGGCCGCCGCCGAATCGAAAAGCAAGAGGAAGATCTTGGCAGCAGCTCCCTCTCCGTCTCCTTCCTCCGTGAGCAACAGCAGCAGCGTGGACAGCCGCAGGCCGCTCACAGCACCTCCACGAACACTGACAACGCCGTCGCCGACGACCTCGACCTCGACGAAGAAAGATAAAAGAAAACGAGGCCTTCCTCCCTCCAACCACCAACCCCTCCCCCTCCCCCCTCTCCCCATGGACCTCCCGCACAAGCTCTACTCCCTCCTCTCCTCCGTGACCGGGCCCGCTGCCATCTTCGTCGCAGCTATGTACTGGATGGTGCTCCGGAGATTCATCGCGTTGGCGAATCCGGAAAAGCCGTTTGACCCCGTCGACGCGATGCTCCACGGCGGCAACGCGCTCTTCGTCGTCCTCGACGTGCTGCTGTCGCGTACCCCGGCCGCCTCGAGCCACTTCCAGATCACGCTGGCTTACGGCACGGCCTACTCGATCTTCATCTGGAGCTACGAGCGGGTTACAGGCGAATTGCTGTACGGCAGGATCCTGGCGTGGTCGAGGCCGACGGCCCTGGGATTTTACGGCTTCGCTCTGCCCGGGTCGCTGCTGGCGTGCTTCGTGCTCTGGTGCCTGCTGGCTGCCGGGAGGGAGAAGGTCGGGATGAAGATGATCAAGAGGAGGGAAGAAGCAAAGGCGGGACAGAAACAAAGAGGAGAGCGCAAGGGTAACGGCGCCGGTGACGACATCGACAACGAACAGGAGAAGCGAACAAAGGAGAGGACGCTGCGGTGGACCGAGGAGAACTGCGCTTCGCTGCCTTCTCTCTCGACGTCGACCAAGGACGCGTCCTCTCCGTCGTCTCTTGTATAATAATAATAGAAAAACAAAGAAGTACAACTAGAAGTGTAAAGAAGCAAAAAAAAACATTCGAAATATTTTTTTTCCATTTTTTTAACAACTTTTTTTGCTTCCTTCCTCTCCCTCTTCCTCTCCTTCTTCCTCGTCCTCTTCCTTCAGCTCCACCTCCCCTCCGGCGTCGTTGATCGCGGCGTGCTTCATCAGGAAGTCGATCCCGAAGTCCGCGTTCTCCTCGGCGGAGCGCTCGTAGTCCTCGATCGAGAGCCTCTCGTCTTTCTTTTTTTGTGAGCTGCTTTTCTTACTTCCTCCTCCTTCTTTGCCTTTTTCTTCCTCTTCTCCTTCTTCTCCTTCGTCAGGATCAACATCGAGCCCCGAAATAAAGGAGTTGGCCAGCGGGTCCACCAGGCGCAAGGTCCAGGCTTTCCCGTCTTCCAGGCAAGCACACTTCCTCAACCCCTCGAAAAAGTCCTTCCACGCCTTGGCCGTCGAGCTCTGCGCGCCGTCGCCCAGAGCAAAGCCCTGCGTCTTCTTGAGAGCTTCCGCGACAGACTCCACCAGCCCTTCGACGGTCGTGATCAGGCCTCCCAGAGTGCCCGTCGTCACTTCCAATTCCAGTTCAGGGATCGAGAGCGTGGCGGTCTCTGCCTTGATGACGTCCCTTCGCAGATCTTCCTGCTTCTCTATCCGGAGCTCGATCTTCCTTCCCTTTGGTGGCACGCCGCCGCCGCCTTTCACCTCGCTGTTCCGGTACCCGCACCCGTCGCACGCGTCCGACATCAGGATCACCTCCTTGAAGAACGGGATCTCTGTTCGGTACATCCTAGTGGTGGTGGGCCCCCCGCACGCGCCGCAGTGGCCAGGCATTTCCATGACTTCCTCGGGGGCAGCGTACCTGCTCATGACTTTCTCGGCTCGTTCGCCCTCCAAGCGAGCCAGGGCCCGGTGGGCCGCTGCCGCTCCGAGCGGGGCGTGGCCGTGGTGGGGGTCGTCGGGGTGGATCTCGCTCGGGTCGAGCTTGGTGAAGGGCTTTGAAGATGACGGAGGTTCTTCTTTTCCTTTTTCCTTCGCGTCTTGTTCCTTGCTCGCGTCCGGGAGCAGCCCCACCGCCGCGGCCTGCTCGTTGCTCCTCTCGTAGTGAGTGACGCTCAGCTCCCTGTCCCCGGGGCCCGTGGACTCCACGCCGGCGTTGCCTGCCGGGTCGTCGACTATCAGGGTGAACGCCGTCCCGCCGCTCGCGGCGGCATCCAGCTTCTCTAGGAAAGTTTCTAGCGCCGCCGCGCCTTCCGGGTCTTCTATCTTGCGAAGCTCCTGCTGGGAACGCATCGCCGTCGCCGCCTCCGTCAGGATCCCTTCCACGGTGGTGATGGTCCCGGACTGCGTTCCCGCCGGGATCTCGAAGTCGAGCTCGGGCACCTTGACGGAAGCTGTTTCCGACTTCACGACCTGCCGGTCGCGGCTCGCGCGGTCGTTTTCGGCGACTTTCAACGTATGAATCGAGCCCTTTTCGCCAAACATGCCCGCGAAGGTTATCTCGTTGTTGCGGTGGCCGCAGTGCGGGCACTCGAAGGAGCAGACCATGAGCTCGCGGAAGTGGGGGATCTTGGTGAGGAGCATGCGGGTCTCGCCCTGTGAGGGTTTGGTTTGGTTGTTGAGGAGGTGGAGGAGGTCGAGGAGGTTTGAGGTCGAGGTCGTCGAGAGAGCTAGAAAGCTAGCCAGCGGAGCATTCGATTCCTTCCTCTTTTTTCCCTCTCTGTCTCTCTCTCTCTCTCTCTCCTTCTTCACTTCCAATTCCCCCTTCTCACGTTCTCGTAACAGTTCATGCACAGCGAAGGCATCGTGATCGGCTCGTCCCCTGCGTCGACGACCACGACCTCGGGCTGCCGCTGCTTCGACGCCGACGGCGGCGATGATCGAGCGCTGCCGGCTTGATTGCTTCCATCATCGGCGAGCTCTTCTTCGACCTTTCGTTCCTTGACCGGAGCCTCTGCCGTGGCCATTCTGGAAAGAGGAGCAGATGTGAGCGATGAGCTTCTCGACGACTAGACTGGTTTTGAAGCAGAAAAGGAAGCAGAGGGAGAGGTGAAACAGACAAGCGGAAGAAGCGAGAGAGAGCGAGTTTTTTTTTTTTTTTTTTTTTCAAACAAAACCGGAAATGGAAAAATTTCAACCTCTTCCGACCTCCTGCACTTCGGACCTCTCTCCGACAGAATTTCAAGTCTCTCCCTCCGGTTTCGTTTTACACTCTTCAGTCGCTGGCCTCTCCATCATCGTCGTCCCTGGCGGCCCCAACTGCTCCTGCTCCTCCTCATTCTTCGTCATCTTCGTCATCGTCGTCTTCGTCTTCGTCTCCATCTCGGCCTCCGTCGTCGGCGGCGGCTTCCCTCCCTCCGCTCTTCCCTCCTCCTCCTCCTTCTCCTCCTCCTCCTCCTCCTCCTCCTCCTCCTCCTCCACTTTTCTCCTCTCCTTTTTCTCCCCCTCCTCCTCCTCCTCCCGCGCCGTCTTTGTCCATCATCCCGGCCATGAATTCCTCCAGCCCCTCCCGTTTCACCTCTCCCGTCTCCGGGTCCTCGAAGGCCTGGGCGAACTTGATGGAGAGCTCGTCCCCAAAGAGCTCCTGCATCGTGAGCGGCGGCGGGGCCCTCCGGCCCTTCCTCCGGCGGCGCTCGCGCCGGAGCGCGGCACGGGACTCCTCTTCTTCTTTGGACGCGAGGGTCCGCTTCTTCTTCCTCTCCTTTTTCGGTTTGGACTTCGGGATGGGGTTGCCGTCCTCGTCGAGCTTCTCCTCCTCGGGCTCTTCCTCGTCGTCGTCGTTGGCGCCGTTGGCGGCAGAAGAAGAAGAAGACGCGAGACCTTCCCCCTCGTCCTCGTCCTCGGAGTCGCTCGAGGTCCATCCGCCCGGACCGTCTTCCCCGGCGCCTCCGCGGACCCTCGCGACCACGTTCCAAGGGGAAGCTTTCGCGGAGGCCAGCATGTCCCGCCAGAAGTGGTCCATGCGGGGGCGAGAGGGGGCCTCGCCGTAGGTTCGGCGCTCGCGCCTGTGCCGGAGCTTCTCCGCCGCGGCGGCCGCGGCGGCGCCTTTCGGAAGAGGCGCTGCCTTGCCCTTTCGGTCGGGAAACACCAGAGGCTGCCCGTGCCCCGAGTAGAAGCGCGCCTTTTCTGCCTCTTCTTCCGCTTCCTCTTCCTCTATTTCTTCGTCTGTGCGTCCCAAAAACGCACGAGGAAAACCTGCGCGGCGAGGCCAGAAGAAATCACCGGCCCTCAGGCTCGCATCGGTCTGGAAACTCTGCTCCAGCTGCAAGAAGACCTGCGGGTTGGGCGTGTGCCTCGACACTTTCGGCTCCCCACCGCAGGCGTCGCAGGGTACCGTACCCGCCAAAAAGGGAGTCTCGTGGGGGAGAAGCCTTTTACCAAGCAGAGCAGCGGAGATGTTTTCGCGGATCTCCTCTCCATACCGTTTCCCATCAAGCTCCTCGTCGACCTCTGCGAGCTCTTCCCCTCCCTCTCCACCACCGTTCTCCTGGTTCTCCTCCCATTTTGCAACGATCTCGTCCAGCTCCGCCGCCAGGCCCGGGTCCTCGTCGAAGGGGCTGGGCGGCCCACAGCGGGCGCAGACGACGACGTCAGTGGGAGCTCTGGTGACGAGGCTCATCGCTCGCAGCGACGGCTCGGCGGGCCGGGTGCGGACCGAGGCCGTTCCCGCGCAGTGAGGGCAGGTGAGGCGCCCCGAGCCGCGGCAGGCGCGGCAGTGGTCTATGAAGAGCTCGGCGTGGAGGCGGACGAGCTCCCTGAACGCGATGGTGGCGGAGGCGATCTGCAGGAAAGGGTGATGATTGGGTGGAGGAGGTTGAAGAAGAAGAAAAAAAAACAAGGTGAGAGGGAGAGCCGTCGCTTCGTCGATTTCTTTCAATCGTCGAATAATTCTCGTTCGCTTTTTGCCCCAGCATCGTCCACTCACCCCGGTCATGAAGCGCATCATGTCGAGCACGGGCTCGCTCGAGAACATCTTGTCGTCCATCTTGGCAGGTGGTTTTGATGGTGTTCAGGGAAGCAGGAAGAAACTGAAGGGGTAGAAAAGAGAAGTAAAAAAAGAAGAAAAAATATGCAGAGTCGCCCCCTCGACGGCGGCTTAGAGAGATGCGAGCCGTTTGTTTCCTTTTCTGCGCGCGTTATCTGCCCCTGATTTCGATGCGTCGACAGCAGGAGAGAGCTGTTGAGAGCGTGTCTGCTCAGGCGCTGGACAGAGAAACGCGCTCTCGCCGGACAGCAGCAGCAGCAGCAGTAGCAGCAGCAGCGGCGCTTTGCTTTTCGAAAAAAGAAGAGAAAAGTGAAGAAAAAAGGCTCCGAGCGACGGCTCCACTACTTCGACCGTCGGAAAAAAGAAAAAAAACATCGACTCTTTCTCGAAGAAAAACACATCACCTCTTTCGTCCTCCTTCTGCGCTCTTTTTTGGTTTCTTGCTTTTTGTTTCAAGAGACTCTTGCTGGATAGAAGGAGACATCAAGAAAGCTCCCATCAGAGCAAAATAACTGTGAAAACGAAGGCGAGGCCCTGCTGCAGTTGAGAAAGAGAATGCGCTGAAACGCTTTTCGATGCTAGCCGACAACCTCGACGCCGCCGCCGACGACGACCTCGCCGCTGTCCCTCCGCCGGGAGGCCTCCGCGTGGGCTCGGTCTGCCGCCTCGTGAAGAAGTCCACCTCGAGGGCGTTCAACAGGGCTGCGTCCGCCGCCTCGGATGCCGACTTCTTCGCGCGGTTCCTCGAGGGAGGCGGGAAGTCGTCAAACCTCGACAAGAACTTTGACGGCGGAGGGAACCTCGACCTCGGCGACCTCGACCTCGGCGACCTCGACCTCGGCGACCTCTCTTCGCTCCCCGTCTTCGCCAACGCGCGCGCCGGGCTCTGGCACGTCGACCTGAGGCATCCGAGAGTCCAAATGTGCCGCTTCAAGTCGACGGACGGGCACGCGGCAATGGCAGCAGCAGCAGCAGGACGAGGACGAGGAGGAGGAGGAGGAGGAGGGGGCCCTTCCTTCCCTCTCTCGAGGCTCAACCTCGGCGTCGCCGCCGCCGCCGCTGCTGCCGGGGGTTCGGGTTCGGGTTTTCCGAAAAGGAGAGGCGTCATCATCGTGGACTCTACCCGCAAAGGAAAGCGCTTCCCGGACGCTCTCTCCAGGACGATCCCCACCTGGGCCGCTGTTATCAACAGGGCTTGCAGAATCTGGATCAGAGAAGAAGAAGAAGACGGAGAAGAAAAAGGAGAAAAAGAAAAAGAAAAGGAAAAAGAAGAAACAGGAGATGTTTCTTTACTCATGCCTCCCTGGGTCCCGGCCTCCGAGAGGTCGCAGGTCGGAGCGAAGGTGGAGGCCTGGGCTCGCCTGCTGCTCTCCACGGGCGTCGACTTCTCCGGGTTCGCCAAGGAGCTGTCCCTGAGGCCGCTGGTGCCCGTCTGGGTCTCTCGGAAGGGAGGAGGAGAAAAGGAAACGGGGAGAGGTTCTGCTTCCGTCGAGGTCGTCCGCGCCGAAGGAGGAGACGACAAAAACGGAACAGCAGCGACGCCGCTCTACCTCTTCTCTGCCTCCGACCCGGGAGCCCGGCGCGCCTCCGTCTCCTGCGGCTGTCATTGCAACAGCAGCAGCGCGGAGAAGGAGAAGTCGCAGCATCCGCCTCACGGCTGCTTCGACTGGTCCTTCGACTACGAGCCCGGCGGCGGCGACGACGAGGAAGGGTGGAGCCGGGGCCTCTCTGCGCGTACCTTCTGGGAGCACAGGGGCGAGCTGCTATCGAGGGGTCCGGGGGAGTTCGAGGAGGCGGTGGGCGAGCTGGTGGGGAGAGAAGAAAAAGAGGAGAGGGAGAAGAGACGAGGCGGAGGAGAAGGAGAAGAAGGAGGGAGTGGAGAAGCGAGAGCGAAAGCGAAAGCCTCCTCGCCTCCCTCCTGGTCCTTCGTCTGCGGCACCCGGCTCGCAATCGGCAACGCCGCCGCGGCCGCTTCTTTGGCAGCCTCTTCTTCTTCGGCGTCGTCGTTGTGCGGAAGCGAGCGAGGAGGCGCCGCTGCTGCTCCTGCCGTTGTCAGCTTTGGCTCCAACGACGACGACGAAGAAGAAACCTCCTCCTCGTCTCCTTCTCCTCTTTTCTTCCGCGCCCCCGTTTCCCCTCGGAAGAAGCTCGGCCTCCTCGAGGCCCTGCCCTCCGTCGTGGCGTTCGCTTCGGCGCATCTCTCTCAGGGAATAACCGTGCTCTTCACGAGCGGAGACGGCGACGACAACGAGGAAGAAGAAAAGGATTTCGAGAGCGCCGCCACCGCGGCCGCCGCGGTGCTGCTCGCTTGCTTTTCTCCGCCTCCGCGCGCCGCATTCCTCGGAGCCTTCGACGACGGCCGTGCCTCTTCTTCCCCTGCGCTTTCGAGTCGTCCCTGCGGCTGCCCCGCTCCGCCCAGGGCGAGCAGGGAGGAGGTGAGAGCTCGGATCGCTGCCGTCTGCGGCAGCGCGACTGCAAACAGCGGCAGCAGGACGAGCGAGGAAGAACGAGGGAACGCCCCTCCTCCTTCCCCTTCGCTCCCTCTCCCGCTCTCTGTCGGCAAGGAGGCCGCCAAGCAGCTCCTGATGTTCGTGAGCCCGCCCGAAAGTCCCGGAGGTTTCCACTGTCCCGCTTGCAGGGCAGGGAGGCCCGCGTGGGTGGGGTGGGAGAGAGCTGGCGGCGGGAAGGGAAAGGGGAAGGAAGAGGGCGAGGAGGAGGAAGCGGCAGTCGAGGTCGAAGCGTGAAAAAAAAAAAAGGAAATATGAAAAGAAACGTTTGCCAGCTTGTAAATTCATTTTTGTATCATCATTTTTAAGGCAAGTTCTCAAGTTCTTTTTCTGTTGGTGTTGTTCACAGTGATGGGTTTTGGAGCAAGTTCACGTTTTAGGAGCTTCCTCCGTTTTGGTGTTTTGGTTTGGTTGGGTGGGACGAATTGTTTTTTTGGATTTGGTTTTCTCTCTCCAGTTTTCGTTCTGTTTCTCTTCTCGTTTTCTCTCTCTCCTTCTCTCTTCATTTGTTTTTTCTCAAAAATAAGCAAAGGGCATTCCAGACTCTACTGCTGTTTTAGCTAGTTTCGTTGGGCGTTCCCCGGAGGAGCAGGAGCAGGAGCGGCAGCAGCTGCAGCAACGGCTTTGTCTCCTCCTCCGTCGCCGGCCGCGAGAGCGAGCTCGCCCGAGAAGAGGCGGACGCCCGCAGCCCCCTTCCCGCCGTCGCCGCCTCCGCCATTGGCCGACGCCACCACAGCCAGGGCGGCGCGCCTCGTGGGCGAAGAGTTGAAGGGCGCCGCGGCGGCTGCGGGGAAGCAGGCGGCGGGAGCAGCAGCAGCAGCAGCAGGAGTTGTCGTCGTCGTTGCTGCCGTCGTCGCAGCTCCATCTCCTCCTCCTCCACCACCAACGACGCGGCTGAGGATAGTGGAGAGGTAAGCCGCGGCATCGGCAGCGCCCGCTGGAGGAGCCTGTTGCTGCTGCTGCTGAAGAGGTGCCGGCGGAGGGGGCATCATCGAAGAGGAAGCAGCAGCAGCAGCAGCTGCCGCTTTCGCCGCCTTCGAACCTCCTCCGCCCTCGCTGCTGCTCCTCTGCCTCTTGGCCCCGCTCCCTCCTCCGCTCCCGCTCAGCCCCTGCTGTCTCCGCAGCACGCTCGCGGGCACGGGCGGCGGCGGCAACCCCATCCTCACAGCGGCCGCGGCGGCCTCGGCGGCCCTCGCCGCGGCCCCGGCGGCCCGGACCCCTCCCGGGCCCTGCCCGGGGCCCACCAGCGGCCGAGCCCTGCCGTGCGTCTTGAGGTAGATGCCGCACGCGTTGCAGAGCACGGAGCCGGTCGAGCGGTCTTTCCGCCACAGGGGCGTGTTGGAGGTGGCGCAGTTGTCGCAGGTGGTGGTGGCGTCGGAGGAGGAGGAGGAGTGGCGGTGGTAGGAAGTCGCCGTCGTTGTTGTTGTCGTTGCCGTTGCCGCCGCTGGTGTTGCTGTTGCTGCTCCTCCGTTTCCGCTTGCTCCGCCGTTGCCAGAGGCCCTCCCGAGCAGCGACTTAGGCCTGCCTCCGCCGCCGATCCCGGCCGCGCCCGTCGTGTTGGGCCCAAACTCCCCGGAACCCGAGCGGTCAAAGGAGGAAGGCGATTTGCTGTTGCTGTTGTTGCGCTTGAGGGTCGCTGCCGCTGCTCCTCCGCCGCCACCGCCGCCGCCGCCGCCGAGGCTGCTCCGCGGCTGCTTGCTCGCCTTGAGAGCCCCCATCTCTCCTCCGGCCAGCACCGCCGCGGCAAAAGCAGCAGAGGAGGTCAAGGCCCCGCCGCGAGGGGAGTTGGAGGGAGAGGGGGACCAAGCCCAGCCCGCGGCGGAGGCGGCCGCCCTCAGGCCCCGCAAGGTCTCCACGGCGAGGGCGGAGGCCGGGCGGGGAACGGCGGCAGCTGTCGCCGCCGTCGCCGTCGTCGCCGCCGTTGGTGCTGCTGCCGCCGCTGTCGCCACTGCTTTTCCTCCTCCTCCTCCTCCTCCAACTTCGCCTCCGCATCCGCTCAGCAGGCTCCCGATCAGCCTCGCGCGCGCCCTCTCGGCCGAGATTTCGTCCCGCTGGTGGTGCGGAGGCGGCCACAAGGTCACGCCGCCGCTGCCGCTGACCCCCACAGAGGAGCCGCGCCGGAGGAGCTGCACCGTCAGAGCGGAGAGCTGATGCGAGTGCGAAGAGCTGGAGTGGGTGAGAGAGTGGGGAGGGGGGCAGGATCCCGCCCTGGCCCCGCTCTCGAGCCGAGCTCTCTGCTGCTGTTCCGCAGCGGAAGCAGCAGCAGCAGCAGCAGCAGCGGCGGAGGAAGAAGAAGGCCCCGCCGCCGCCGAAGCCGAAGCTCCTCCTCCGCCGTTGTCAGTGCCGTGCGGGTAGAAGTCTCGGAGAGCGCCCTCGAGCTCTACCTCGGAGACGACGACCGAGGGCCCCCACTCGCGCGGCCTGCGCGGCCTCTGCGAGCGCCGGCCCGAGCTGCCGTACGCGTTGGTGATGGCGGCGGCGATGGTGGCGTTGGTGGTGGCGGTGGATGCTTTCCCGTTCTCGCCTCTTGCTCCTCCTCCTCCTGAGCTCTTCCTCGCCACTACTGTGGACGCGGTTCCAGCAGCAGCAGCAGCAGGAGGAGGAGGAGGCGCGAGACCGGCCTTCTCGGTCCCAGAACCTCCTCCAGCAGCGACGGCGGCGGCAGCGGCTGCGACCTCTGCGGCCGAGGCGGCGGACAGAGTCCTCGCCGGGGCCAGCGCCAGCGTCCTCGGCCGGTGCTTCCCGTGGTTCTTGAGGTAGATCCCGCACGCGTTGCAGTAGTCGATGCCCGTGGGCCTGTCGCGGCGCCAGAGGGGCGTGTTGGAGGTGCCGCAGTTGCCGCAGGACTTGCGGGAGTAGTTTGTCGTCGTCGTCGTCGTCGTCGGCGGCGGCGGCAAGGTCGCGGTTGCTGCTGCTGCGTTTTTTGTCGTTGCCGCTGCCAAAGGCATCGTTTGCTCCTGCTCCCTCTCCTGCTCCATCGGAGCTGCTGCTGCTGCTGCTGCCGCAGCGACGGCGGAGGCGGCAGGGCGCACGGGAGAGGAGGAGAGGATCGTGCAGGCTGCGTCGTTGGGGGGCAGAGAAGAAGCAGAGGAAGGCGGAGGAACGACGGCGGCAGCGGCAGCGTCGGAAGAAGAGGCGATGAGCGCGACCGCAACCGCCGCCGCCGCCGAAGCCGCTTCCGTCGAAGCCTTCCCCATCTCCGTCGTCTCCATCTTCGTCTCATCCAGCGCTTTTGACGGGGCCGTCGACAGCGTCACGGCGGCGCCCGCGTCGGCATCCGCGGCGTCGGTGACCTCCATCGGGAAGTGGACGGGGTCCATCGCGGCTGGTTTTTTCCGGGAGAGGGGAAAACGAGAAGAAGAAGAAGTGGAGTGAAAGATAGTCGAAGTTCTCTTGTCTCCTCTCTCCCTCTTCTTTCTTCTCTCGAGAGGTCGGATCGAGCTATAGCCTGTTTTTTATTTCGATACAGATTTCGATGCGATGGTTTCAGGTGCGACCAGAGGAGAGGAGGCGTGAGCGATTGGCGTGTGGTCGAGAGGAGAAAAGAAGAGAGACAAGGGAAAAAAGAGATAGGACTGGAGCAGCAAAAAAAGGTCGACGACGTCGAGTTTCTCGCTGCGTCGCCGTCGTCGCCGGCGTTCTTCGTCACGCTCTCCAAGAAAGAAAAACAAAGAGAGAGAGAATGTGCTTTAGGAATCGAACGCGACTCCTCTATCCAAACACCCTCTCTCGATCTCTCCATCCATCTGGGGAGGGGCGCACTACCGTTTGAGACCCTCAGAGCGGGCCAATCGGGCGGGAAAACGAGGTAAATAGGGAGAGAAGAGAGCGTCACATGCGAGAGCTTGTGTTTTTACCCTGGAGCCGGGCGGGCGGGCGAGAGAGTTTCGCGCGACGACACCATTCTTTCCTTTCTCGTCCCATCGCTTCGCGTCTTCGCCCCTCTCAGCTCTATTTTTCTCAGGAGAGGGGATTGATTCGATATGCGCTTTGAAGATCGAGGGATGAAGGCGAGGAAAGGTCGAGGTCTCGAGTTGGGGGGCCCAAGTGGGGCGCGATGATGGTGATGAAACCTTGAGCGCCGCCATGGCGGCGAGCGAGCCAAAGCGAAGAAAAGAAAACACCCATCTTCCACGCCGACGCCTCTTCGTCCGACTCCGAAACTCGATCCAGCCCATCGCGACGACATACCCGATTGGATGCTCTCGTGTGCGTGGGATGAGAAACAGGGAAAGGAGTTCCCCGATGAGCTCGCAATGGAAAAGAGATGAGAGAGAAAAGGGAAGGGAAAGCGAAGTGAGAGAGAGAGAGAGAGAGCGGCGAGTGCTTTTTTTTTCTTTCTCTCTCTCTCTCTCTCTCTCTTCACTTTCCCTCGATCGATTGACAAAAGCTCTCCTCCTTTCCTCTCTTTTCTTCGCGCGTCTCTCTCTCCTCAGCCAGCGCACCACGCGATGATCGCATCAATCTCAAGGCGTCCACATGCCTCGCTCTCGCCCCGGGCGATCGCGCAAGGATCGCAGCCGCGGCCAAGAGTGCCCCAGGCGACGCCGACGGAATCGACGATGACGACGACCACGACGACAATTGCTCAACCTCTTCGACGACCTCCTCTTCTTCTTCGCCGCCGCCGTGGCCTCCTCCTCCCTCCTGTCCACGCCACCCCTCCTTCTTCCTCCTCGAGAGGAGGCCCGCCACCCCCGGGCTCCCCGGGAGACATCGACGTCCGCATTCGCTCCGAGGTGGAGGCCCCCTTCCGCACCGTGCGCCTGGTCCTCTTCGGCTTCTTTGCCGGCAGCGCCGCCGTCGGCGCGGCGATCGCGTCCACTCAAGTGCTGAGCGCGCTCGTCCGGAGCTCCGCCAACGGCGGCAGCGATTCTGGAGGCGGCATCGCGCTGGTCGACGCCGCTTCCTCTCTGGCGATCGACCTCGGGGCGGTGGGACTCTTCGCGTTCCTGTTCTCGAGGGACTGGAAGGCCAGAGAGAAGCAGATCGCGAGGCTGCAGAGGGAGGCCGACCTGGGCGCGCTGCGGCTGAAACTCTCGACAGGCGCGAGGAGGCGGCTGGCGTCGCTGCGAGGGTTCGCCCGCCCCGTCATCGTCGCGGGCACGAGGGAGCAGGTCGAGGCTGCCGTGGCCGCCGCGGAGCCGCTCAGGGAGGAGCTGGAGTCGCGCGGGGTGCTGATCATCCCGGTGCCGTTCCTGGGCGACGAGAGCAGCGAGAGGAGGGCGGCGAGCGGCGAGGCCTCTTCTTCGAGCTCCTCTTCCTCTTCTTCTTCGAGCAGCGGCAACCCGAAGGACGACCTCCGCTGGAAGGCGCAGGCCCTGGACGCGCCGGCCTGGAGGGCCTGGTTCGAGGAGCAGGCCAAGCTGGCCAACAACGCCGCCAAGATCGAGAACGGGCTTTACGGTAAGAGAGGAGAGGAGAGGAGGAGAGGAGGAGAGTGGAAAACGTTTTTTCCCTTTTCTTTTCCTTTCGCGGTTTTTGTCGAGCGTCGAAACGAATGAAAAAAAACTCTCACCTTCTCTTCGCCCGCATCCTTAATCCACAACCACACCAGTCGGGCTCCGCATCGACGGGCGCGTCCGGGCGAGCGGCAGCGGCTCCCCTCCCTGGGCGGCCTTTGCGGCGCAGCTGCCCCCGATGGAGGGCGTGTTTAAAGGTGAGAGAAAGAGTTTTTTTTCTTTTCGAGTTTTTTCTTTTTCTTTTCCGAGGTTTGATGAAAGCCCCGAAAGAAGGCAAGTCTCACCTTTTCGATTCCTTCCCATCGAAAACACTTCCCAACAGGCTTTGGCGACGGCTTTGACGGGCGCGTGTGATGAGAGGAGATGAGAGAAAGAGAGAGAAAGAGAGAACGAGAGAACGAGAGAGAGAAAATGAGCTCAGAAGCAGCAATTTTGGTTTTTTAACTTTTGTTCATTTGCAAAAAAAAAAAACTCCCCCATTGTTCAGTCCCTTCCGAAATGGGTTCAGCGCGAAAAATACAGCTCTCTCTTCGGTCGTTATCTTATGTTTCAGCCTCTTCTTCTCTCAGTCTCGTAAAGACCTTCCTTTGCCCTTGAACGCCTCGAACGCCGGCGCGGCGTCCTTTTTCTCCTCCGTCGCAGCAGCTGCGGGCGCCGTCGCGGGCTTTGCCGCGGGAGCAGTGCCAGTCTTCTTCTCCTGCTGCTGCTTCGCAAGCAGCCTGTTTCCGCCGCCAAAGACCACCGTCCCCTGCGCGCGCGCCGAGCCCGACGCGGAGGAGTTGCCCCCGGCGGAACCGGCGACGCTGCCGGCGGCGTTGGTGTTGCTGGCGGGCCTGGCGGGGACGGCGACGGGAGCAGACGACGGAGGAGGAGCAGCAGCAGAGGGAGCTGTTGTCGTCGTCGTCGTCGTCGTCGTCGTCGTGGTCGTCGTCGCCGGCTTGCCGTCGAGGCGCCTCCCGGGCCCGACGAAAGGGACGAAGGCGGGCTCCTTCTTCTCCTCTTCCGCTGCGGGGGCTGCTTCTCCTGCTCCGGAGGTGGAAGGAGCTCCTGTCGCCGCTCCCGCATCTGTTGCCGCCGTTGAAGGGCCGGCCTCGCCTCCGTTTCCATTCTCATTCCCCGCTCCCACTCCCGCTCCTCCTCCCGCAGCTTCCCCGCCCTTGGAGTAAACGGGCTCCACATAGTCGAGAGGAGGCGCAAAGTCCACCTCGCAGTCCGTCTCGATCACCGACACCGCCTCGGCCGGCCTCGCCTCGACCACGTCGATGAAGAACCGCTTCGCGTTGTAGTGCAGGCAGATCGCGTCGCCGACAGTCAGGCACGAGTAGCCGCGCAGCGTCGTCTCGAGCACGGCCCGCGGGTTGGAGATATCGAGGAAGTCGGAGGTGTGCGGGCGGAGCTTGACGAAGGTGCCCTTGGGCAGGGAGGCCGAGGAGATGGAGACGAGGTCGCCTTTGTTATTGTTGTTGTTGTTGTTGTTGTTGTTGTTGTTGTTGTTGTTGTTGTTGTTGTTGTTGTTGTTGTTGAGCTTGTTGTTGAGGTTGAGAAGAGTGTGAGCGAGAGACAGAGAGGGGGAGAGAGAGAGAGA
>Ga0114918_10000501_pt1 | contig 33879 bp, 31 predicted proteins | sample LantaG_FD_87015 | JGI IMG/M metagenome (GOLD analysis project Ga0114918, IMG submission 87015) | Deep subsurface microbial communities from Baltic Sea to uncover new lineages of life (NeLLi) - Landsort_02402 metaG | ecosystem: Environmental > Aquatic > Marine > Oceanic > Sediment | place...
CCGCTGCCGCCGCCCGCCGCCCCTCCTCCTGCTCCCCCTCCACCACCTCCTCCTCCGCCGACCCCCGCCGCCGCCGAGGCAGCGGCGGCAGCGGCGGCAGCGGCGGCCGAAAAGAAGTTGACCCCTTTGGGGCTCCCGCGCCCCGCGACGCCGCCGCCGCCACGCTGCTGCTGCTGAAGCTGCTGCTGAAGCTGCTGCTGCTGCTGCAGAGCCTGCGATCCGCCGGCGCCGACGTAGTGTCCCCTCGACGACGGCGGGGGCGACGCGGCGCCGGAGCTGTTGCTGCTCGGCCTGCCGCCGTGGAACCCGCCGCCGCCGCTGCCCATCTGCTGCTGCTGAGGGAACTGCCCACCTTGAGAAAACTGCTGCTGCTGAGGGTATTGCTGCTGCTGCTGCTGCTGCTGCCTGTGCTGCTGCTGCTGCTGGTACTGGTGCAGCCCGGCAGGAGCAGAGGAGTAGAGCTGGTTCTGGTTCTGGTTCTGGTTGTTGCTGAAGTGGCTCTGGTGTTGCTGGCTGAGGTGGTGGAAGGGGTTGAGCGAGCCCGACGCCGACGACGACGCAGAGACGCCGCCGCCGCCGCTGTTGCTGTTGTTGTTGAAACCGCTGCCTCCGCCTCCGTTGCCTCCGCCGCCCCCGCTGCCTCCGCCTCCGTTGCCTCCGCCGCCCCCGTTGCCTCCGCCGCTCCCATTCCCTCCTCCTCCGAGCGCGTTCATGTACTGCTGCAGGGCAGCAAAAGCCGCGGCAGAGGAGGAAGAGGAGCCGGAGGAGCTGGAGTTGGACGACTGCGTCGCGGCGGCAGCGGCGGCGGCGGCGGCGGCGGCCGCGGCCGCGGCCGAGAAAGGGTCGCCGTCGCTCGTGCCCGCCGCCGCGGCGGCCGCCGCCGCGGCAGCCAGCTGCTGCTGCAGCAGGTACTGCTGCTGCTGCTGCTGTTGCTGCTGCTGCTGGTGGTAGCCGCTGCCGCTGCCGCTGCCCTGGTTCTGCTTGCCCGGATAGAACATGCCGCCTCCGCTCCCGGGAACGGAATTCCGGCTGTTGTTGTTCGCTGCTCCTGCGCCGCGGCCTCCTCCGCGAGGGGCAGGGCCGCCGCCACCGCCGTAGCCGAGGCCGCCAGCACTGCTGCTGCCGCCGCCCCACCCTCCGTCGAAGGCGCCGCCGCCTCCATCAAAGGCGGCGGCGTCGAAGCCGCTCGCGTCAAAGCCTCCTCCGCCGCCGCCGCCACCTCCGCCGCCGCGGCCCCCTCCTCGACCTCGACCGGCGCCGCCCCTGCCTCCGCCTCCGCCTCCGCCTCCGCCCCTGCCTCCGGGGTGAAAGGGGTTATGGTGGTGGTGGTGGTGGTGCTGCTGCTGCTGCGGCGGCGCTGCTCCCAGCGAGGCCGCGCTCTCCATCAGCCTGCTGAGGTCCAGCGCCGCGGCGGTGGCCGCGGCGGCTGAGGACGAGGAGGAAGATGCGTCGTCGTGGAACGACGAGTGGTGAGAGTGCGAGAGGTGCGAGTGCTGCCCCGAGGAGGAGGAAGAAGAAGGGGGCGGCGGCGCCACGCCGTACTCGGCGTAGAGGCTCGCGAGGAACGCGGCCTGCTGCTGCTGCTGCTGTCGAGGGACCGCTCCTGCCGAAGCAGCTGCAGCAGCAGCAGAGTTAGGTCCCCCTCCGCGGCCGACGCCGCTGCCCGAGGCGGCGGCGTTGCCGACTTCGGCGGCTCCTGCTCCTGCGGCCGACGCCGGCATCGACGCCGGCGACGGATTCGTCGCGGCGCCGCCGAGCGCCTCGGCGCCCACGTTCCACAGAAACTCCTCGCCGAAGCTGGCCGCCGGGTCGGAGCCATCCCAAGACATCGTGGCGGGCTGGGGGTCCGACCGGCTAGGAAGCGGGGAGCGTGAAGACGACGGGGAGAAGAGAGCGTTGGATCGAATTTCTATCGCAACCACGTGCGGAAACGAACTTCGCCCTTGCTTGGTTTTCGATCGACAACGAGCGAGGACGACAAAGCGGAAGAAGAAGAAGAACAACAAGAAGAAGAATGCCCGCGCTTGCTCTTCTTCTTTCTTCTGCTTCTGCTGCCCGCGCGCGCTGCCCTTTCCCGCACTCTGCGCGCTGTCGCTCCGGATGTGCCCTCTGCGCGCGCGCCAGTCCTCGAAGCAGGGAGGAAGATTAGTGAAGAGAGTTGAGAGAGAAGAAAAAGAAAACAGGGAAAAAAAACTCTCTCTCTCGCCTCTACCTCTCTACACAGAGGCGGCAAAGGGGGAAAAAAAAAGTTTGGTGTGGAATTTTGCGGCCTCTGAGAGCTGTTCTATTTACACGGTTTCTTGGAAGTTACGCGCTCTTGAGAGAGAGAAAAAAGAAAGAGCTTTCAAAAAGGTCCAAAGGTCGACGAGGTCGAGGTCGACAGAGAGAAAGAGCTTTCGGCGTCGGTCTCACTTTTTCGCTTCGTTTAGAGAAACAAAAAAACGCAATTGGCTCGGGCCCGATTCAAAGCGCGTTCGCGCGATGACGCTCCGGCGCAGCAGCGCTCGGCTGCTTTCGTTCGCGTCGATCCAGGTGAGCTGAGAGAATGAGAGAGAGAGAGAGAGAGAGAGAGAAAAGTCGGAGAGGAGAAGCGAGGGGAAAGAAAGAGAAGAAGAAAGAGAAGAGGAGGCATCAAGATCGCTCTCTCGCTCATTGCTCTCTGACCTCTCTCGACCTCGGACCCCCTCTCCGAAACAAAACCTCGCTCTCCCCGATCAATTCAAGACGATCGACGCTGACGTCGTGGTCGCCGGCGCCGGCGCCGTGGGTCTCGCCGTCGCCCGCGCCCTGCGCCTGGGGCTCGAAGGAAGCGAAGGAACCGGAACAGAAGGAAGAAAGAAGAAGAGGAAGGAACAGAGGGAGGTGCTCGTGCTCGAGGCGCGGGCGCGGCCCGGCGCCGGCGTCTCGTCGCGCTCCTCCGAGGTCGTCCACGCCGGGCTCTACTACGAGCCGCGTTCTCTGAAAGCCTTGACGTGCGTCGAGGGCTCGAGGAGGCTGTGGGAGTTTTGCGCGGCGAGGGGGGTCCGCGCCTCGAAGCTCGGGAAGCTCGTCGTCGCTTCTTCCTCTTCTTCCTCTTCTTCCTCTTCTTCCTCTTCTTCCTCTTCTTCCTCTTCTTCCTCTTCTTCCTCTTCGTCGTCGTCGTCGTCGTCGTCGTCGTCGGAAGAGCTCGAGGCCCTCGCTGCGAACGCGCGCCGCTGCGGGGTGCGCGGGCTCGAGATGCTGACCCCGGAACAGGCGAGGAGGCTCGAGCCCGCCCTGGGTCCCACGGGAGGCTCGGGAGGGGCCCTGCTGTCGCCCGGGTCAGGCATTTTTGATTCGCACGCCTTTTGCGACGCGCTCGCCGCCGACGTCGAACGAGCGGGGGCGAGCTCTTCTCTCTCTTTCTCTTCTTCTTCCAGTTCTTCCTCTTCTTCCGGTTCTTCTTCTTTTTCTTCTTTTTCTTTCGGCGGGAGCGGCTTCATCATGCCCAGGGCGGCGCTGGTCGGGGGCGACCTCTCCCGCGCGAACGGGGACGGGAAGCTGGAGCTGCTGGTGAGGAGCGAAAGCGGAAGCGGGAGCGGAAACGGAAGCGCGAGCGCAAACGGTGAAAGCGCCAGCTTCGAGACGGTGAAAGTGAGGGCCAACGCCCTTGTCGTCGCCGCGGGCCTGGGAACGGCGCGCCTCCTCCACGGCGACGTGAGAGGAGGTCTCGTCCCCGGCCTGAAGGGGTGGCCGCGACCCGAAGCTCTTCCTCCTCGCTCGGCGTTTGCTTACGCGAAAGGAAACTACTTCTCTCTCTCCGGCGGGTTTTCTTCTTCGTCGCCGTCGTCGTCGTCGTCGCCGTCGTCGCCGTCTTCCTCCTCTTCTCCAAACCTCTCTCCGTTCTCGAGGCTGCTCTACCCTCTCCCGGACCCCCGCGGCGGCCTGGGGATCCACGCTACGCTCGACCTGGAAGGGCGGACGCGCTTCGGTCCCGACGTGGAGTGGCTCGGGGAGGGGGAGACGCGGAGGCTCAACGGCGAAAAAGCGGAAGAAGAAGAAGAAGAAGAAGGACGAGAACGAGAACGACGAGAACGAGAACGAGAGAAAGATTTCGTTTTCGGCCCCGAGCCCGGAGACGTCGACCCTTCTCGCGCCCCGCTCTTCGACGCCGCGATCCGCTCTTACTGGCCCGGGCTGCCGCGCGGGGCGCTGCGGCCGGACTACGCCGGGGTGAGGCCGAAGCTCCTTCCTTGGAAGAGGGAGAAGAAGACGAGGAGCGAGAAGAACGGAACTGGGGAGGAGACGGCGACGGCGACGGAAACAACAAAACCTTCTTCCTCCTTCTCCGACTTTTTCGTCGCCGGCGCGCGCACGCACGGCGCCCGCGGGGTGGCCGTCGTGGCCGGGATAGAGAGCCCCGGGCTGACGGCCTCCCTGGCCCTGGCGGACGAGATCGTCGAGGCCCTTTTCGAGGAAGAAGAGGAAGAAGGAGAAGGATGAGAAGGAGAAGGAGAAGAAGAGTGAAAGAAAAAAACTTATTTTCTCTCTCTTTTTTCCGTGTAACTTTTTAATTTGTACTTTTTTTACAATCGTCTTTTCTACATTTCCCCTCATTCTCTACCGCAGCGTCACGCACATCGCGACGATCACGGCGACGGCCGCAGCAAGAGCCGGAGGGGTAAGCAACAGATGCCACAGGCAACCGCGGAACAGGAGGCCTCTCTTCCTTCTTTTTCTTCGTCGTCGTTCGTTTCCCTTGTTCTCCTTCTTTCCCTCTCCTTCTTCTTCCTCCTCCCCGCCGTCAACCCCCCACACCAGCAGCCGCGACGCGGCCTCCTTGAGTTCCTGCACGGTCCCCTCGTTGTCGAGAACGCAGTGGCTCCTCGCCGCCTTGCCCTCGGGAGGGGCCTGCGCCTCGACGCGGGCCCTGGCGCCTGATTTGTCGAGCCCGTCCCTCTCCATGACTCTTTTCACTTGCGTTTCCTCGGAGCACCGCACCAGCACCCGCGGCCTCGTCAACACCCAGAAGCCGGTCTCGAACAGTAAGGGCATGTCGACGACTACCACCAGCCTGCACGAGAGCCAGCGCGAGAGGATCGACCGGGCCAAGTTGAAGGTTATGGGAAGGTGCGTCGCGGCGTTGAGCCTTCGACGCAAGTTGCCCGAGGGGTCGCCGAAGACGAGGGCGCCGAGCTTTTCTCGGTCGATGGAGCCGTCGGAGGCGAGGATGCTTTCGCTGTCGCTGCCGCCGAAGGCTCGGACGACGCGGCGGTGGCCCCAGGTGCCCTGCGGGAAGAAGAGGAGGAGGAGGTGATTGAGGTGGGGGTGGTTGAGGTTGAGTTTTTTTTTCCGGCCGAGGAGGTCGAAGGTCGATTGTTCAAAAGCCTCTTCTTTCTTTCTTCTTCTTTTCTCACCTTTGCCACGGCCTCCCTCTCAATCACGTCGCAGTCGATGACGCAGACGCCCTCCTCGACCAGCCTGGCGACGACGGTCGACTTGCCAGAGGCTATGTTGCCGCTGAGGCCGCAGAGGCGCATTGAGTTTTTTTCTTCTTCTTTGCTCGTTTCCTCAGAGATCGAAGCAGGGGGGAAAAAAAAGTGCTCTCGCCCCATCACAAATCTCTCTAAAGGAAAACAAAAATGAAAAACCCGTTCCGCTGCTGCTTCGGTTTCCGAGATCATCACCGCAGCAGCTCCGGGCGAGCGAGCCTGCGCGCCTCTCTTGTCGATGCAGACTCTGGGAGCGGCACTGGAGTGAAGGAGAGGAGCGCGAAGGAGTGGAAGCGAGGTATCAAAGATGGCGGTGATGACGATGATGATTTCGTCGTCAGCGACGTCATTCGCTCCCCGACCTTGACCTCTTCGCTCTCTTCTTCCTCTCAAACCCCCGGCCCGATCCCTTTCGTCCGCGTCGACGGCTCCATCAGCGGCAAGGGGACCATCTCCCAAGGGACAGTGCAGTCCCCCGAAGCTCTGGCGTCCCTGCTGGGGATCGCGGAGCGCGACGCGAGGATCCTGCTGCCCCCGAGCTCGCCGGCGGCCCCTCCCCCGCCGGCGGCACTCTTTGTCCGTCGGCGACGACGACGACGGCGACAAAGGAACAACGAGACCGAGACCGAAGAAACCGAAAGCGACGACGACGACTCGCTCCTCCTGCTCGTCGCCCTAGAGGGCGTCCGCCTCTCGATAGACTGCTCCAGGAACGTCGCGCTCGTCTTCTCCAGCCCGGCGAGGCCCCGGGGGGCCCTGGACGGCTGCCGGGAGCCGGGGCTGGATGACCCTTTGATCGCCGCCCTCGCCGACGCCGCCCGCGTTAATTCTTGTTCCTCCTCTTCTCCTTTGTCGTCGTCGTCTTCCTCCTTTGCGAACCCAGACTCCTTTGCTCCCGCTCACCTCATGCTCGAGTGTGCTCTGGAGTCCGTGTGCCTGGCCCTGGAGGAGCGCGCGGGAGCGCTGGAGGCAGAGGCGGTGGCGGCCGGGGACAGGCTGCTGGAGTGCGTCGGCGGAAGCGGAGGCGGAGGCGGGAGGAGCGGAGGAGGGAGAGGGAAGATGAAGAGAGCGGCGACGGCGACGGCGACGACGAAAGCGGCAACGACGACGAAATCGACTTTTTCTTCTTCCTCCACAACAACAACCACCCGCGAGGCCCTCGAGGCGCTCCGCAGGGTGAAAGGCGAGCTCTCGGACCTCCGAGCGGCCGCGGCGAGGGTCTCGGGAGCCCTGGCGCCGAGCAGGAGCAGGCAGCGGGCGCTCGGCGTCTCGGCTCCGAGTTTTTCTGCCTCTTCTTCTTCTGCTTCCTCGTCGGGGCGGCAGCAACGGAGCCGAAAGCAAAAGCAGCAGCAAGAGCAGCGCCGGCGCCGCAGCGGCGTTCTCCCACCCCCCAATTCTCTCCCTTCTACTTCCCTCGCCTGGTACGAGGAGGCCGCGGAGGCCGCCGCGGCGAGGGCAGGGGCCGCGGCATCGAGCGCCGAGACTTCTAGCGCCGGCGCGCGCGGCGCCGAGGCGGCCGTGAGGCTTGCGCTGCGCCGCTTCGGCGCCATGGGTCTGTTCATTTGAGAGAGAGAGAGAGAGAGAGAGAGAGGGGGGGAGAGATTTCCGCTGTAAATTCAAAATTGTGTACAAGTTGTTCTTCTTCTTTTGATTTGCAAAGCGACGGGGGGGGGTCTTCCGGGGAGGGGAAAAAAGAGAGGAAACAAAAACAAAATCTTTTCACGCCGACGTCTTCCCTCCCTCTTCTCCTCCTCCTCCTTCCTCCTCCTGCCTCCTCCTCCTCTCCCTCGCAGCGAGCACCGCCCTCCCGGCCCTCGACCTCGTCTCCCTCCCCAAGGCCTTGCAGACCGCCTGCCCCGCCACCGCCACCGCCCCCAGGTCGCAGCCGTGGCCGATCCCCAGACCGTCCAACAAGTAAAGCACGTCCTCGGTCGCGACGTTTCCCGCGGCCCCCGGAGCGAAAGGGCAGCCTCCCAGGCCAGCCACGCTCGCGTCGTGCGTCGCGACGCCCTCGCCCATCGCCGCGAGCACGTTGGCGACGCCCTGGCCGTAGGTGTCGTGGCAGTGGGACGCCAGCTGCGAGACCGGGACGAAGTCGTTTTTGACGACTTTGAACAGTTCCGAGATCTGAGCGGGGGTCGCGACGCCGATGGTGTCCCCGAGGGAAACCTCGTAGCACCCCATTTCTTCCACTAGCCTCCTCGCCACGCGCCCGGCGGCCCTGGGATCCACCTTTCCTTCGTAGGGGCATCCCGCGGCGACGGAGACGTAGCCTCGGACCGGGATGTTAGCGTCACGAGCAGCGGCGGCGACCTCTGCGAAGCGGCTCAGCGCTTCTTCTACGGAAGCGTTGAGGTTTTTTTTGGAAAAAGATTCGGTGGCGGCGGCGAAGATCGCGAACTCGGTCGCGCCGGCCTCCAAGGCCCTCTCGAACCCTTTCATGTTGGGGGTCAGCACGGGGAAACGGGTTTTATTTCTGGAAGCGATCTCGCGTAAGGAGATGGAGGAGTTCATTCGGTCCAAGACCGCGGCGGCGTCCGAGAGCTGCGGGACCCATTTCGGGGAAACGAAGCTGGTGGCCTCGACGGAGGGGAGGCCCGCGGCGGCGAGGGCGTGGATCAGGGCGAACTTGACGTCGGTGGGGACCTGGAATGGAGAAATGGAGAAGAAGGCGAGAGAGGGGAGGTGAGAGGGGATGAGCGAGGAAGAAGCCTTTTCCAAAAAAAAAAACAAAAAAAAGCAATCTTCTTACCGGCGTCGCCTCGTTCTGGAGTCCGTCCCGCGGCCCGACGTCGACGATCGTGACCTTCGACGGGAGGTCGGCGCCGAGGAGGCGCTGTTGGTTCGTTTGTGGTTGGTGGTGGTTGGAGGTCTAGGTCGAAGGAGGTGAGAGAGAGAAAGAGAGAGCGAGAAGCAGGGTCGAGCGCGAGGAGCGAGCGAGCGAGATCAATAAATCAAATCTCAACCTCACCGGAATCGTCGACAGCAGCCTTCTGCTGCTGTCTCCTCCAATCCGGGACGCAGAGCGCGCCAAGAAGGCCGCGGCGAGAGTAGTCGCGGCCATGAGGGCGAAAGGCGAGAGGAAAGAACGAGGGAGGGAGAGAGAGAAAAGTTGGAGAGAAAAGTCGAGCAATCGAGCGACGAGGAAAAATGAAGGGGAAAAAAAACTCAACTCTCAACTCGTTTTCTTTCTTTTTTTGGAGCGTTCCCCTTACAAGACCCTTGTTTTTTTGAATCGCGAATGAACCCCTCTCTCTCTCTTTCTCTGGTTTGTCTGTTTGTTTGATGGTGGTGTGTGTATTGGTGTGTATCCCCCTCTCTCCAAAAAAAACTCTCTCTTTTGATCTAAAAAAACAACTCTTTCAACTCCAACGCTCTTTTTTTTTTCTTCAAAACTCTCTCTCTCTCTCCTCTCTTCACCCCCTCTCCGACCACACGTAGACCACCGCCGGCGCCGTCGCGTCGAACCCGTTGAACGCCGAGGCCCCCGCGAGCGTGTAAGCGCCCATCCTGGGGAACGCGAGCCAGTCCCGACCGGCCCGCAGTCTCGGCAGGGGTTCGTTCCTCAAGACCGTGTCGAGGCCGTCGCAGGTCGGGCCGAAGACCGTCGACAGCAGCCAGCCTTCCTGTAAAGGCTTTTCCGTGCAGCAGTCGGAAGAAGAAGGAGAGCAGGAAGCGGGCTCTTGCTGCTGCTCTTGCTGCTTAGCAGAAGTAGAAGAGGAGCCCGTGGAGGGAGGGGGAGTCGCCGGCGGGACCGGGGCAGCAGCTCCTGCTCCTCGCGCGCCAGGCGTCGAGGTTCCCTCCTCCTCCGCTTCCTCCTCCTCGTCCTCGTCCTCGTCGTCGCAGCTGTCCCCGTCGAAGGCCGGGGGCCTCGCCGCGAACCCGAGCACCTTCCTGCTGCTCGAGGCGGAGGCAGCGGTCGAAGAACAGGGAGAGAACTCGAGCTTCTTGCAGGAAAGAGTGGCGTGGTCGTAGAGGACGCAGTTCATCGATCCGTACAAACCATCTGTGATCCAGTAGTCCCTGGTTTCCTTCTCTTGCCCGCAGCCGCACGCGCAGGCGTTGCGCCCGTCCCTGGAGTCGTAGACGGCGCAGGCCAGGGTTGCTGCGCCCTCAGCGTAGTACCGCCCGGGCTCGGCGATGACGCGGACGCCGCAGCCCGCCGGGAAGTGCCTCTCGAGAGCGGCGTTGACGGCGGCCGGGGCAGGGCCGAGGTCCAACCCGAGAGCGGGCACGCGGGTGTGGCCCGTGGCCGGGTCGAGGGAGGTCTCGAGCAGGGAGGGGGGCGCGGAGTCCGAGGCTGCGTCGGTGGTGGAGGCCGTGGTGGTGGTGGGGAAGTGGTGACTGAGGTTTAGAGAGGTTTCGTCGGCGGAAGCGCCTCCTCCGACCTCCTCCTCCTCCCCTCCAACCCCTTCACTCGCAACCACCATCGCCGTGGGAGCCGCGAACCCCCCTCCGATGTCCAGCAGGTCCATCTCGAAGCCCAGGGCAAGCCCGTCGTCGAAGGCCTCCCTGGCCAGGCCGATCGCAGAAGCGAAAGCAGCCGGATCGGAAGCCCCACTGCCGACGTGGAACGAGACGCCGACGACGCGGACGCCCAGCCTCAAGGCCTCCCTCAGCAGGGAGCTCGCCGCCTCCCCGGGCTCGGCGCCGTACTTGTTCCCGAGCTGGCACTTCGCGGCGGGGTCGTCGGCCCGCAGCCTGAGTAAGGCCCGAGTGTTGGGATGCAGGGCCGCGAGCTTGCGCAGCTCGCAGCCCGTGTCGAAGGTGGTGAGGTCGACGCCGGACGCCGCGGCGGCGCGCACGTCGGCGGGTCTCTTGCAGGCATTCGCAAAGACGACCCTGTGGGGCCTGACCCCTAAAGATAAAACCAGCTCGACCTCCGCCGCAGACGCGCAGTCGAAGCCCGCACCAAGCGCAGCGAGCGTCGCCACGATGGCAGGGTCGGGGTTGCACTTGACGGCGTAGAACGGCTCGACGCGCGGCATCGCGGCGGTCCAGGCCGCGTGCGCGCGCGCGACGGCGCCGAGGTCGACAGCGTACACGTTGTCCTCGAGCGCGTGCGCCTCGATCGCCGAGGCCAGGGCGGCGTGCAAGGAGCGCTCGTCGCCGCGCGGGAGGCGGGCGGCGCGGGAGGCGGCGAGGACGGCCGGTAAAGGGGCCGGGGCCGGCGGGCGGCGTGGAGTGGCGGAAGCGGCGCTGGCAGCTGCGGCAGAGGCGACGGCGGCGGAAGCGGCATCGGTTTTGGCCACTCCCGGGACGAGCGCCACAGAGGCGCCGCCGGCGGCGGAGGGCGCCCTGGGCTCCAGCAGCGTGGCCAGGGCCGCGGCGGATGCGCAGCGAGGCAGGAAAGGGCGCGGGGGGTGGTGCGAGGGGCGGGAGGAGGAGGGGGCAAAGGGCACCGAAGGGAGCGTCTTTTTCTTCTTCTTCTTTGATTTTTCAACGGCAGAAGAAGCAGCGGAAGCGGAGGCGACGGTCGCGGGCGTCGGCGCCCTCGGGGGAGGCGGCGCTTGAGCCACGGGAGACGGCGTCCTCGCGGGGCGCGGCGGCGAGGGAAGCTGCGACGACAGCGAAGTCTTCCTGCTCAGGAGAAGCTCCTCGTCGGAGCTGTTACTGTCTGCTCTCTGGAGCGATGCCGCGGCCAAGAGCTCCGCGGCGGCCTCGACGCCTCTCGCGGCGGCCTCCTCGTCGCCGCTCCCGGCGCTGTTGCTCCCGGCGTCGCCAGAGTCCCTCCTTCCAGAGCCTCCTCCTCCCTCGGCGGTCGAGAGGGCGGCAGCGAGCGAAGAGGAGTTGGAGAAGAGCGAGGGCGAGAGGCGGAGCGGGCAGCGCGGGGAGCCCGTGGCGGTCGCCGTTGCAGTTGTTTCGGCAGCAACGACAGCGGGAGCGACGGCCTCTTCGTTGTCGTCGCTGCCGCCCGTCGCGGGGCGGGACAGCGGCGACAGCGGCGACGACGAAGCAGCGGCAACTGCAGCGGCGGTGGCGGCGGCGGTCGCGTCCGAGACCTCTTCTCCCGAGGAAGCGGCGGCGGCGACGGCGGCGGCGGCCGCGGCCTTGACAGCGACGCCGCACGCTGTTGACCCGGGAGGCGGCGAGGCCACGAAGGCCGCCGTCGTGAGGTGGCTCAGGCCCGAGGACGAAGGGGAAGGAGAGAGAGCAGGAGGAGAAGAAGGAACAGCAGGAATCGCTGCTGCTGCTTCAACCTCTTCCTCTTCGCTCTCGCTTTCTTCCTCTTGCTTCACTAAGCAGTAGAAGGCCGTCCTTCCCCTGCCCCCAAAGTCCTGCGCCGCGGCCCCGTCAAACCCGTACCCCGCGGGGAAGCTGAGCGAAGACAGCAGCCAGGGGCAGAACGCCACGTCGGCGTCGACCGACATCGCCACGGCCATCCTCCGCGGACCGAAGATCGCCGCCGCACGCGCGACGACGGCCGACGGACACAGCGCCTCTGGGCAGTAGCCGCAGAGCTCCAGGGAAGCGTAGGAGCAGGCCTCCTCGGGCGTGACGTGGACCGTCGCGAAGGCGGCGCCGTCGAGCGCGTTCATGGAGTAGCCGCAGGGGTCGAAGACGAAGTCGTCGATGAGCGCCGAGGGGAGTAAGGCGCGGAGGCCAGAGGCAGAGGTGACGGCGGCGGCGCCGGGGAAGTCGTCGTTGAGAGAGTTTCCGTTTCCGTTTCCGCCTTGTTTTTCTCCACCATTTCCTCCGCTGCCGCGGGAGAAGAGCGCGGCCCTGGTCGCGTCGAGGCCCATCATGCAGACCTCCAAGGTGTAGGTCGGGGCCGAAGGAGAGGGCGGAAGGCGAGGGAGAGCAGAAGAGGAAGGAGAAGAAGAGGAAGAAGCGGCGGCAGTGGCTGCCACCGCAGCGGCGGCGGACAAGGCTCCTCGCAAGAGAGGAGGGTCGCTGCCTCCCGCCGCCCCTCTCCTGGCCCTTCCGGCCAGGGCCGCGGCCGTGGCGTTGGCAGCCCCTCCCGCCGCAGCGGCCAGGAGCCTGGAGGGCGCGCCGGAGAGCAGCAGAGCAGCGGCGGCGGCGGCGGCGTAAGAGTCAGCAGAGTCGGCGTCGGCGTTTTCTCCTGCCAGCAACGCCGCCGCGGCCTACGCAGCGGCGGCGGCCGCAGAGGCGTCGGCGACGAAGACGTGCCACTGCAGGCCCGAGAGGGCGTCCCCTAGGACGTAGGCACCTCCGCCTCCGCCGCCAGTGCCCGTGCTCGCTCCTCCTCCTCCTCCCCCCTTGCCACTACGAATCCCGCTGCCGCTGGCGGTCAGGTGCCCGAAGTGGCGCCGGAGCGTCGCCGTCTCCGCCGCGAAATCGTGGTGCGGCGCCGGCTGCGCGTCCGGGAACAAGAAGCTCGCCCTGCTGTACTTCACCCTGCAGGGCAGCAGGCCCGCATGCGCGCGCGCGGCCTCCAGCGCGCGCGGGATCGCCTCGAGCAGCCGCGTGGTGCCGCACGTCTTCAGGACGAGGCGGCGGTTGGAGACGAACAAGGAAGACTCGGAGAGGACATAGGAGTCGGTCCTGTCGTTGGAGGTGACGGAGACGACGCAGCACGAGGCCTGTTTGATGGGTTGGTTGGAGAGAGAGAGAGAGAGAGGAGGAAGAGGAAAGAGAGAAGAAGAAGAAGAAGAAGAAGAAGAAGAAGAAGAAGAAGAGGTGAGAATGAGAGGAGAAGGGGAAAGAAAATGAAGCGCGAGAAAAAAAACAAAAAAGGGGGGAAAGAAACTCACGTCTGCCAGGAGCAGGTCGAGCTCGGCCCTCGGGATCGCCCGCAGCCCCCTCGCCGGCGCGCCGGCCGGGACGGGAGCGTAAAAGTCGATCTCGAGCCTCTTCTCGGACCCTTCGAAGACGGGCGGGGGGAAGTGGAGGTCGTCGTTGGTAGTGTTGGAGGTGGTGGTGTCGGCGGCGGCGGCAGCGAGAGCGGCGGCGGCGGCGGCGGCGACGGCCGACGGAGGAGGAGAAGCTTGGATCATCGCGACGGCTTTTGTTGTTGAAGCTGAAGAAGAAAAACTAAGTGACGAAAACGGATGCGCGCGGCCACGTTCCTAGTTGACGATCCGCTCTGATCTGACTCAGAAACGAATGGGAACAAAGAAAGACGCGGCGGGCAGCAGGCACCCCACTAATGAAAAAAAACGGAATTCCGCGAGCGAAGAAGGTTTCGCTGCAAGCGAGAGTTGCTGGAAAAAAAAGAAAAAGAGCCCGAAGAGCAAAGAAGATGAGAGAAGGCGACGCCTTTCTACCTTTTACTCCTCGGTTTCTCTCTGTTTTCTACCCGCGGCCTGTTAAGACGGCGCAGACTGGCACTGTGAGGGCGGAAAGGGGGTGACGAGAACGGGAAAAGGTGTGGAAAAACGGTGAGCAAGGTGAGGGAGCGATGGAGGAGAAGAAGAGCGAGAGAGCGAGCGACGGCTGCAAGCGGCGGGCGACGCTCTCTGACAGAGAAGAAAAGAAAAAAAGACACGTCACGGCTCCTGCTTCCCGTGCTCCCTCCCTTTTAAAACTCACCGGTCCAACAGCAGGGTCTCTGAAACGGATAAGCTGACCCCAAGGACGGAGCTCTTCGCACAAGGGTTGATTGTCGGAGCGATTATTCGAGGGCATTCCGGTCTGTTCGTCGTCAAAGGTCGATTCTTTTTGGGGGAGTTTTCTTTCGAAGCGCCGGGCGTTGGCAAGGAGCTCTCTCGATCGCGGGGGGGCGGGGGAGCTCTCTCTGTGGAGGTTCGGGAGGCGCTTTCGGGTTTGTTTTCCGGTTCGCTGGGCGCAGGCGTGAAGCGGCTGTGCGCGAGCGGGAGTGCGGAGGGAGTTGGAGGAGGAGAAGGAGGTGGAAGGGGAGGGCGGAAAGGCGGCTGGTTGAAGCTGGAAGGAAGATGAAAAGGAGTGAGAGCGAGGAAAGAGGGGTTGACCGAGAAGGGAAAAAAAAATCTCGGCACTGCCTCTCCGGCGCTCTTCTTCTTCCTCCTTGCTCCTCTTCTTCCTTCTCTCTCTCTCTCTCTCTCTTCAATAATCAAAGGGGGTTTACTCGCTCTCCTCGATGTTGGTTTACAGCTATGATATAAAAAAAGAATTCCAATTTTCGATTCTAAGGACGCGAGAGAGAGAGAGAGAGAGAGACAACGGAGAAGAAGATGAAAGTCTTTTTCGTCCTCTTCTTCTTCTTCCCTCTTTCACGCCGCAAGCCTCCTTGGAAGCGCGAAGAAGAACGCGTCCCGTCCCACGCGCGTCAGGGCCGGGCCGTCTGCCGGAGGAGGTGCCAGAAGCACCTTGTAGAGGAAGACGTGGTTGAATCTAAAGTGGTTTGGGTTTCGGGAAGTTTTTTTTTTAGTTTTTTGTTTTTTTTTTCGTTTCCGGGTTTTTTTTTTTTTTTTTTGTTTTTTTTTTTTTTGTTTGTTTCCGGTTTTTTTTTTTCGATTCCGGGTTTTTTTTTTCGGAGGTGGGTGAGAGAGAGACGAAGGAAGAAACTCTCTCTCTCTCTCTTCTCAAAACTTCCGACGACTCACGCATACAGGGCCTTCCACGTGGATTCCCCCTCTGGCTCGCGGCCACCGGGGCCTGGGAAGCGTCGGCAGAGTTTGCGCCAGAGCGAGTCGTCGTCGGCAGCAGCTCTGTTTTGTTGAGGTTTGAGGTTTGAGAGAAAGAGGGAAAAAAGAGAGGTCGAGCGTCGCCGTCGAGCGTCGTTTTGTTTTCAATTGGTGAGTTTTCTCCGGGCACTTTGACCTCTTTTTTCGTCCCCTGTTTCGGTTCTTTCCGATCCCGCTCTTCGATAAACAAAGAGCCCAAAAAGCGCTCTGTGCTCTGATGCGAGCAGAAGCATCCGAAAAGGGCTGGAAGCACGGGGCGACACACGCCGAATGTCGAGAGAGCGAGCGAACGAACGACGAGCGAACGACGAGCGACGAGGATGAGGGCAAATCCCTACCCTTCCTTCTTTCGCAACGCTCCCTCTCTCTCTCTTCCTTCAATCGACCTCCCAGCTCACTCACCGCGAAGACCTGCACACGGCCTCGAACGAACACAGGTCGCGCGCGGTCTCCAGGTGGCCCGCCACGAGGTGCAAGACGTCGATGGGCAGCGAGTCGAAGAGCGGCGGCGGCGGGGGCGCGAGCGGCGGGACCGGGAACGAGGCGTGGACGACCAGGGCTCGCTCGAGGTGCTGGTGGAGGGGAGGAGGAGGGGAAGGGGAGGGGGAGGAGGGAGAGGGGCTGCTCATGGGGGATGGGGGGGGGAGTATGGGGAAGGAAAGCAGAAGGAAACGGCGACCGCGGGAGGGGAAGGGGGTGTCGGAGTTTGAAGAAGAAGAGCAAGAACGAAAAAAAATGAGCAGCTCTTCACTTTCGACGAGGAAAAAAAGAAAAAAAGAAAAAAGAAGAAGGGGACGGACTACTAAAAAAACAAAAATGAGCCCCTACGACGACGGCGGAGAGGACTCGTCCCCGAGCTCCATAGTGCCACGCTCGGCGTTCTACGATATCGAGGCACCGGCGGCGTCTCAGTGCTCGCCGAGGAAGGTGGCGTGGGTGGCGCATGCGGAGGGGGGAGGAGGAGGATTAGGAGGAGGGGACGCGTTTGATGCGACGGCGACGACGACGACAATGGCCGCGGATGCCAAGCCCGCTCCTCCGAAGCGCGTCTCCTTTGCGAGCCACGTCCAGTTTTCCAGCTCATCTTCGGCATCGTCTTCTTTTTCTGCTGCCTCGAGATCGCGGAGGGAAAGGCCCCGAAAGACCAAGGGCGGCGACGACGGCGGCGACGACGACGAAGAAGAGGAATCGAGCATGTCCGCGAAACTGAAAGTCGCCGCATCGGTCCTGCTCCTCGTCGCCGCGTCCGCGGTCGCCGCCGGCTGCATCTTCACCGCCGGGATGCGACTGGGGAGGACGACGGCCGTCTCATCATCGCCGTCGAAATCGGCGGCGATCGTCGAGGACCAGAGGTGGCAGGCGGCGCCGTGGGGAGGCGAAACTGTTTTGGGTAAGAAGAAGAAGAAGGGGTTGATTGAGAGAGCTGGCCGTTCGCCGTTGCGTCCCCTCCTCTTCTCCTTTTCGAAGAAGGAAAAAAACTCACCTCCTCACTCAACCTCTCTCTTTCCCTTAACAAAAAAAAGGCACGGGCCCCTCCCGAGGCTTCGTGCTCCCAGGATCCAAGCAGGGCATCCACGATCAGCGGTGGTGGGACTCGCACGGCCTGTCGGCGGTGCTGGCGACGGCGCTCGAACAAGAGGAAACGAGTTCTTCGACTTCGGGTTCTTCGACTTCGGGCTCTTCTTCGACTTCGACTTCTCTTCTCTACCCAAACCCGTCGCTCGACAGAATTCCCGCCGCCGCCCGGGACCGCTACGCCGCGTACGACCTGGTCTCCCCCGGAGTCAAGAGGTACAACGTCTGGTGGGCGAGCCACGAGGTCGTGTACCCTCCGCCGAGGAATCTCGGGGGAGGGGTCGCTGGGGGCGGGAACGGAGGCGGGAGGAGGGGGGGAGGGGGGGGGGACAAGGAGGCTGCGGTCGCGTTGTTGCCGCCGTCGGCGGCGGCGGCCGCTTCTTCCCCTTCGACGACGCCGCCTCCCGCTTCCGCTTCAGCCCCCCGCAACGGAAACCGCAACGTCGCCGTCGCCTCTGCCGCGGTCTCCTCCTCCGCGCTCTCGCAGGCGGAGGGCGGCGCCGTGCTCGCCGAGGCCGCGAGGGAGCAGAGGGAAAGAGCAGCAGCGACGAAAGCTTCCACTTCCTCTTCCGGTTGCCCGAAAGGGTCTCTGCTCTGGCCGAGCAGCGAGAAGCGCCGGCTGGCCCTCAACGCCTCCCGCTTCCACTGCTACGACGCGAAACAGGACGCCATCCTCCAGGGGTACCTGGCCTTGGATGCCGCGCACGGCATCCAGAGCTACGCCACCGTCTGGAAGGCGCCCGCGGCGGCGCGGCACCCTAGGTGCGCCGGCTTTGACAACAGCGGAGGAGCGAGCGGCGAAAAGACTTCTTCTCCATCTCCTTCTCAGCCTCCGAGTGCTCGAGAGTTTGGGGGCTGCGCCCCCAACTGGGACCCGCAGGCCATGGCGGACTTCGCCGACTTTATCGCCTACCTCGCAGACAGGCACAGGCTCAGCGGCGGCGGCTTCGCGGCGAAACAGCAGCAAAGAAAAACCACCGCTTCGCCCTCGTCGAGCGGCAACGGCGCGGGCGGGGGATTCGCAGGTTTTATCATCTGGAACGAGGCCGCCAGCGCCCTCTGGTTCGACACCAGCCCCTGGATCGCTCCGGCTACCGGTCTGCTGAAGAACGGAACCCAGGCGGAGCGGTGGGTCGACGCTTACGCGAATTTACTGGAGACGGCAGAGAGAAGTTTGAAAGTTGTGGCAGCGAGGCCGGCGCTCGTGCTCGCGAGCCTCGACACTCTCTGGGCCTCCCCCGGAGAGAAAGGACCCCTCTATTCTCCTAGCTCCTCGAACTCTTCATCTTCTTTGTCGTTCCCTCTGGGTGGGATCCACGCCGGGAGAGCGCACCTGGGGTCTGGGAACCTGGTCGAGGGTTTGTGGAGGAGGCTCGGGACGAAAGTCGACTGGAGCTTGGTGAGATTATTATCGAGATTTTGAAGTTTTTTTTCTTTTTTTTTCTTTTTTTCTTTTCTTTTTCTTTCTTTGATCGCGCCGCTCTCTCGGCTTTCTTCTGATCGTTAGAAGGCTCAATCGAGGATGCTTCTTTCTCTCTCTCTAAACCCCCCCAAAAAAACCCGAAACAAAACAAAAAACAGGCACTCCACCCCTACTCGAGCCCGATCGCACCTAGCCAACCCCCTCCTAGTAAAACAAGCCAAACCGATTCGTTAACCTCCCTTTTACCTCCGATCCTGCACTTTTCCGACCTGCAGCGCCTGTCCGAGCTGCAAGCCGAGAGAGCCGCCGAGGCCCCTTCCAAGATCGGGGGCGTGCGCGTCGGGGCCGACAAGGGCGCGCGCGCGCCGCAGGCGGTCGTCGCCGCGACCGAGCAGGGCTGGACTAGCTTAGGGGCTAAGGCCCCCTCCGCCGCCGCCGCGATCTGCGAGGCTCACTCGACGGTGGTGGCAGCGCCGCCGACAGCATTCAAAGACAGCAACGGCGGCAGCGGCGGCGTCATCGGCGTGGCTTTCGTGACGCACAACGACTTCCAAGGCGTTTCGAAAACCGACGCCACGGGGCTGGTGCCAGCGGCGGCCGGGGCGGCGCTGCGGTCGCTGGAGCCCGGGGCGTCTCCCACTCTCAGCGCCTACGAGTCCACGCGGGTAGGGGTCTGGAACGCTGAGGCGGGGCGCTACTGCTGCGCTGTTGTCGGGCTGGGGTGCGGTGCAGGAGGGAGCGGGAATGGCGGTTCGGCGCGTTGAGTTGAGTTTTTTTTCAGTTGTAATTTTATCCAAGTCGTTTTTTTCGCTCGACGCCCGACGACGTTCGGTCGAGCTGTCCATTTTTCAACTTGCCTAGGACGTCAGATTCTCTCTTTCATCGAATTCTCTTTCTCTCTTCGACAGCAGCAGCGCCTGGGCCCTGCGCCTCTCGATGAGCTACATCCTCTCGCTCAACCCCGTCGTAGCCTTTGACGCCCTGGGCGACGTGAGTAGTTGTTCAAACGGAGGCGGGTCGGCACGGGATGGCGGAGATCGATTCGTTCGACGTTCGACGACGACGTCGACGGCAACCTGCTTCAATGCTAGCTCGTCGCTCTCGCCTCTCACTTGCCTCTCACTCGACTTCTTCCTCGACCCCTGACCTCCTCTTCAAAACCTCCTCTTCAGGCCACCAACGAGCTCGCCAGGCGCCTCTCCTTCTCCATCGCCCTCTCCCTCGCCTCCCTGCTGTCCTCCGTGGGCGTCTTCGTCGACGCGCCCGCGGCGGCGTTCGTCGATTTGGCGCAGAGGACCCCCTCGAAGGTCCAGAGCCTGCTTATAGCTTGAAAAGAAGAAAAAGAAAAAGAAAGAAAAAGAAATGATTTCGACCTCTTCTTCCTCCTCTGCTGCTCGCGCCCGCTCCCTCTACCGCGCCCTGCTCCGGGCCGCTCGCTCCCTGCCTCTGAAGCAGGACCGCGAGTCTCTGGAGCAGGAGGCGAAGCAGCGGTTTCGGGGAGAGAAGGAGAGAGCGGAGAAGCGGGAGAAGAGCGAGAAGAGCAGCGAGAAGAGCAACGGCGGCGACAGCGGCGAGAAGAGCAACGAGAGCGCTGCCGCTCTTCTCTCGTCGCTCTTCGACGAAGCCGAGGCCCGCCTCTACAACGCCAGGCACCACGGCATCCCCTTCGCCCGCCTGGAGCACGCGCCGCAGATCCCTCGGGCGGTGCTGGAGAGCGCGAAGAAGCTGCAAAGCGAAGGAGGTGAAGGAGGAAAAGAGAGGGAGATAAGCTTGCCCAGGGACAAGGGCGCGAGGGCCAAGTTAGAGGCGGTGCTGGAGCGTCGGAGGCTCAAGAAGAAGAGGGAAGAAGAAGGTTGAGAGAGACGCGGCAACGCGGGGGATGAACACTTGTAAAACTACAGAGTTTGTAGAGAGGGGAAAGGAACAAAACGAAGGAAGAAAAATGGAGAGCGGAAGCAAAAAACCCCGAGTTTCGTCGCCGCCGTCTCTTCTTTCCACTTTCTTTCTCTCTTTCCACTTTCTCTTTTCACTTCACAACCAGCACCGGACAGACGCAGTGGTGGCAGCAGTAGTTGGTCACGCTCCCCAGGAAAAACTCCTGCAGCTTCGACTTGGTGTGCGACGCCATCACCAGCGCGGCTGCTTTCAAATCTGAAGCTTTGCGGCAGACGACGGATCCGATGGAGTCGGCGTCGACTTCTGCTTTCACGAGATGGACCACCGGGTCGGGTCTTATCGCCAGCAGGCGCGGGAGGAAGCGCTGGGAGACGAAGTGCTCGGCGTTCTTGATGAGCTGCTCGTAGGCGGCGGGGTCCTGTTGTTGCGGTTGGGGTTGGGAGGAGGGGAGGCGGGAGGGGGGTTCGGAGGGAAAAGGAAAGTGAGTTTGGTTGTTGTTGTTGTTTTTGAGGGCAAACGACGAAAGAAAAGAAAGAAAGAAATATCAAAAAAGCCCTCCTTTCTCTCGTACCTGCTGCGGCAGAAAGTCCACGGGCGGGGCCCCGAAGACCGCGGCGAGCTGCAGGCGCGGGATGACGTGGATCAGGTGGATGTGGTCCCCGGGCCTGTGGGTGGCGGAAGGAAGGGAAGAAGAAGGAAGAAAGGAAGAAGAGTTGAGTTCGAGGTCGTCGAGGTCGTCGAGGTCGTCGAGGTCGAGGTCGAAAAAGGGATGCGAACTATCTCTCATTCTCTCTTTCTCTCTCTCTCTCTCTTTCTCTTTCTCTTTCTCTCCCCTTTGCTCTCACTTGTAGAAGTTGTCCAGGGCCCACACGAGCGCCTTCTCGGCCTCGGACGAGTCGTCGACCGAGATGAGGATCGTGCGGGGCGCCGAGGAGGCTGCTGCCATAGCGGCTCGAGTGGGTTTTTTTCTTCTCTCGAGCGAATCGAGCGAGCGAGCGAATCGAGCGAGGAGTGGTTTTTTTCTTTTCCGGAGAGAAAAACGGAAAAAGCTTTTTTCTCACACTTTTCTTTTTTCTTTTTGACTTTCTCTCTCCCCATCGGCCTCGTCTTCTCTCCATCTCTCCTGCCCTCTCTCTCCGTTCCGACCCTTCGAGGACAATGCGCAAAGAATTCTTGACGCCCTCGAAGGGGAGCGGACAGGCGAAAAGCAAGACCTCGCCCCGCGCGCAAGCATCGAAAGCAACGATGTCGTCGATCGCCGACGTGAGCAAGCTCATGGCCGAAAAACTCGACCTCGACGCCCCGAGCGCGAGTAGCAGCAGCAGCAGCAGCAGCAGCAGCGCCTCCGCGCCTGTGCTCCTCAAGCTCACCGACGTTCCCAACCAGGTGCTCGTGTCGATCTTGATGTTGGCTGCGGACTATGACTAAATCTGGGCTCGATTCACTATCCTTTCTGTTTGCAAGGCCTTCCGCGACCTCTACCGCTCGCGCGACGCTTCGCCGCTCCACGAGGTTCTCTTTCTCGACTTCGCGAAAGAAGTGACCGCAGCGGAGAGGGCGGCCACTCGTCGTTCACCTCGTCGCGAGCCCGTCTTCCGTGCCTCGAGGGCCATCTCCTGGGCTCGCATGCACGCCGAGTCGGTGCGCACGCTGTTCCTCTACCCCCGAGACGGCGCCTCTCTCGGCGACTTCAATGCATCAAACTTTGCTCAACTCGTCGCTTCCGTCGGACCTCACTTGACCGAGATCGGGATCGGTGAGGGCTTCGAAAAGCTGCTCAGACCTCCCTTCTGAGCGGCGCTGCGGGTTTGTGTCGTCCCCGCTCGTAAGTTGCGCAAGCTCTACGTCATGGACATCCCAAAGGGCTTCTCCACGAGCGACGTCGAGCCCTTGGCCCAGCTCCGAGGCAGCCTCGAGGTGTTCAGCCTCATTGGGTTCCCTCGTGAATACGGCAACCCTTCGATTGGCCTGCGTCGCTTCCCGGAGTCGTTTTTGGGGCTCACAAACCTACAGACCCTCATGTTGAACTGGCACTTCAGTATCAAGGCGATCCCGGCTGGGATCTCGAATCTGAAAAAGCTGCGACGCCTCTCTGTCATCGGCTGCGACCTTCGTGCGCTGCCGAAAGAGCTGGGTGCGCTCTCGCAGTTAGAGATGCTCAACGTTTCCTCCAACAAGGCGCTGGGCGCCGTGTCCGACGACGTGGCGTTCCCAAAAGAGCTCAAGGGAATGAAGTCTCTGCGCGAGCTTCGCCTTGCAAGCTGCGGCCTCCGCCGCGTGCCGGCGTTTGTTCGCGAGTTGAGCTCGCTCGAGGAGATCTGGCTCAACCAGAACGAGCATTTGCAGATCGACGCCCCGCTCGACGATTTGATCAAATGCTACCCTCGACTGCGCTTGGTGAAGATGCTGAAAGAGTTCGAGGGGACGTGGACTCCTACCTCGCTGGCGCACCTCGAGGCCTTCAAGGCGAAACTTCAGAAGAAAAACCCGAGCCCCAAAGTGGAGTTTTAAGAGTTTAGAGGTTTTCTTTTCTTTTTTGTTTGTATTTTTTTTCTTTTTTCCACGGGAGAGAAAGAGAGAGGGAGAGAGAGACAGGGGATGTTCTTTTTTATTTGTCCTTTGCGGGAGAGCGGGCGCGCGGGAGTGTGGTGAGTTTAAAGAGAGAGAGAAAGAGGGAGTTTTTTTTCCATTCAAGAGAGGTCGAGGTCGAGGTGGAGGTCGAAGAAGAAGAAGATTTTTTTCACTCTTTCTTTCATCGTTGTCTTTTTTTTTTTAGTCGACTTCGACACCATGGCATCCGCTCTCGGCACCCGCTGGAGCCACAAGAAGCGCGAGCACGGGTCGCCCACGTCAGTCCTGGGCAGCCCGCGGCGCAGGCTCCAGCGGCGGGAAGCGACGGCGGAGGAGGAGACGAGCCAGCCCGCGACGACAATGGCGATTGCGCTGACGACGGCGGCGATTCCCTCGTCGCCGCCTCTTCTCGAGCTCCTCGACAGCGCGTGGTAAGGGCTTTTGCTTTTTTCTTTTTCGCGATGAAGCATCGCGTTAACGATCTTTGCCAATTGGAAGATCGATGAAAAGGCCCTGGAACCGTCATGGGGGCGAGACAGTGTTTGTCGAAGAACTATCTTTTTTTCCCCTCGTTCGAGCGATTGAAAGCGCCTAAATCCCTATCCTCTTTCGAACCTCGACCAACCAAAAACAGGTACGGCCTCTCTTTCAGCCAACAAGAAGAAGAAGCAGTGGCTTCGACATCCTCAAAATCACCATCGGACGCCGCGGCCGTCGCAGCGAGCTGGCTCGAGCAGAGAACCTCGCTCGTCGCCCCCCGCCGGCCGCCTCTGCCGCCGCTGCCGCCGCTGCCGCCGCCGCCGCCGTCGCAACAATAGCAGCAGCCGTCGCTCGCACCTCCTCCTCCCGCGGCGCCTCCCTCTCAACCTCCACCACCGTCGCCTCCTCTCCCCGCGGTCTTCTCCCTCCCCCCGCCCGCCTCGCTCCCTCTCGCCGTCGGAGGAGGAGATGACAGCAGCAGCTGCTGCTGCGAGGCCGAGGCCCTGGCGCACGAGGAGAGGGAGCGGCGGCGGATCTCGCACGAGCAGCACCCGCAACTGCGGCCGGCGGTCATCCATGCCCCTGCAACGACAGCAACGACAACGACAGCGACAGCAGCAAAAGCTCAGACCAACGACGATCAGGACCACGACGACGTGCTCGACGACCACCTCTGGCGCTGGCGCTTCCACCGGCGGTGGGCCGCGGCGCAGCGAGGGCTCATCCCCTCTCTCGGGAACGACGGCGGCGACAACGGCGGCAACGGTGGAGGAGGAGGAGGGCTCTCTTCCCTCCTCCTCGCCGACGAGGAAGGGCGCAGGCACGGAGGTGGCACTTCCGGCCGCCAGGCCTCTTCGGGCATGTTCTCGATGCTTTCGGAGGATGACTGAGAAGCAGAGAGAGAAGAGAAAATATTGGGAGAGACAGCCGGAAACGAAAATAATGAACAAAAAAATAAATGTAGAGAAAACATAGTCTGATAAAATAAGAGAAAAAGGTCTCGACGATGCGGCTCCGTTGTTGTCCCCCGACCCCATTTCTCACCAGCATCTGAGATATGCTCCGCATCCTCATCAGCGGCTTCTTCGATGGCGCCGCAGTAGAGCGCAGGGAGCTGACTGAGCCGTCACGGTGGGAGTTGCATTCCGCTGACCGAGTCCAGATAGAGATCGGCATTTCCAATTCGTCGACCTCTCCTTCTTGTCCTTCTCTTTCTTCTTCAACCCCTTCTTCTTCTCCCGTGCTCTCGATCGACCTCCTCCAGCTCCCGCGCTGCCTCTCGAGCTCCAAGGTCGGCGTGGGAGCTGTGCTCTGGGACGGGGGCATCGTGCTGACTGCGGTGCTGGCTTCCTTGCCTCCCTCGGCTCTTTTGGGCGAGGTCGTCGTCGAACTCGGGGCCGGCGTCGGCGCTCCCTCGCTCGCGGCGGCCAGGAGAGGGGCGCGCGTGGTCTCGACCGACAAGGGAGCAGCCGTCTCCGGAGTCTTACAGAAAAACGTCGAGCTCAACGGGTTGCTCTCGCCTTCGTTCAAGCTGCCCCCCGAACCGGGGAAGGTGGCTCTGCGGGTGCTGGAGTTTGGCATGAGGGAAGGCGACGAGGCAGCGGCGGCACTTGCCGACGCCGTCTTTTCTTCTTCCGAGTCATTTTCTTCTTCGACTTCCGTTGCCGCCGCGACAGCAACAGCGGGGAGGGCCGTCGACCTCGTGCTGGCCGCCGACTGCGTCTACTCTGACGGCGACGGGGAGAACCCGGACCCGGAAGCGCTCTGCCGCGCCGCGGCGAGGCTTCTGGCGCGGGGGCAACGGCGGCAGGGCGGTGGAGGACGAGGAGCAGAGAAAAAAGAAGAAAAAGAGAAGGCAAACCTTCTCCATCCGTCGCCTCGCTTCTGGCTCGCCTCCGAGGAGCGCGACGCCGGGACACACGCGCTGTTCCTGGAGGCGGCGGCGGGGCACTTCGCGACCGTGCGCAGGCTGCAGCTCCCGGCGGAGCTCCTCAAGGGGAGGAGGAGGGAGCAAGGGAGGAAGAAGAAGAGCGGTTTGGAGGAGGAGGAGGAGGAGGAGAAAGACTCGGAGAGCGAAAACGGAAACGGAAACCCTTGGTCCCACGTCCGCGTCTTCGAGCTCGCTGGCGCCGGGTGCGGGTCGCAGAGCGGCCTCTCCATGTCAGCTGCAGAGATGCGGGCCCTCAGGAAGCCGAGGAAGAGGGGCTGGCCGTAGGGAAAAAGAAAAGGAATCTTTTCTCTCTCTTTCGAATGTAAAAAAAAAACAGAACTTCTTTTCTTTCTTCCTTCTTTAAAGAGCGTTTTCGAGTTTCTTTTCTCTTTCAAGTCAAAAGTCACATAGAAAACTCTCGTCATTTTGTTTGTGTTTTTTGTTTGGGCGTGCGGAAAGGGGAGGGGAAACAGAAAAACCAAAAAAACTCTCTTCTCTCTCTCTCTCAACTCGCCGTTTTCTCTCAGGCGTTGTTCTCTCTTTCTTTTGTGTTGGTCGTTTCTTTTTTGCGTAGTTTTGTTTTCGTGTCTCTCTCTATGTGTGTTTGTGTCTCTTGCGGGAGTCTAAGCAGAAGAAGAAGAAGAAGAAGAAAAGGAAATGAGGGCGAAAGAGAGAGAAAGAACGCGTTTCCTTTCTCTCCCTCGCGCGCTCGCTCGCACAAGGGAAAGGCGCGCGAGGGAAAGGCGCGCGAGACGCACCCGCTTTTCTCTTCCTTCTTGTTCAAACAATCCCCGCCGCCAGGTGGATCACCCCGCTCCCCTCCGCGTAGCTCTTCACGTAGTAGAAGCAAAAGTCCGCGAGGATGAACGTCTGGACGATCTCCGAGAGCAAAACGGCAGCGGGCCAGAGCCCCGACCCGATCGCTTTCAGCAAGAACGAGTCTCCGTCGACAATCTGCAGCAGCCTGTGCGCGCACGAGATGAAGCGAGACAACCCGAGAGCAAAGACGTAGTGAGCCGTGAACTTCTCGACCACTTTCGCGCGCTGCATCATCCGCAGCTGCGGCAGGACCGACAGCGCCTCCATGAAGACGCAGGCTGCCCACAGCACGCGGAAGGCCAGGGGGTGGTGCGTGGTCGGGTGGGCGACCAATGCGGCGAGCAGGCAGGGGGCGGCGACGATGTACCAGGGGAGGGCGTCCTGCTCTGCCTGGTAGGTGTCTTTCAGAGGTCCGGCGAGCTGGTAGATGACCCAGAGCGTGGCCGAGAGGGTGAGGCCGTCCTGGAGTGACGGTGGAAGGGAGGAAAAAGAAAGAGAGAGGGTGAGTTTTTTTTCTTCGTTTTTGTCGTTTTTTCGTTCGCGTCTTTCCAGCTCTTTCTCTCTCTCTCTCCCCCTTCCCCAAACTCCTCCAAACTCCTCCAACTTGCTCACCAGCAGCGTGTGGATGTCATACTCCATCATGAACGAGCACAGCAGCCTGATCCCCAGGAACGCCGCCGTCAGGATCTGCGTCTGTAAGCTCAACCCGCCGCAGTTGCGCTTGCGGACCAGCTTGTAGGCCAGGACGGCGATCCCGGCGAAGTGCACGGCCTCGGCGAGCACGAAGAGGTTGTCGTGGTCCTCGATGATGAGCCAGAGGACGCCGAGGAGCTGTAGGAAGAGGGGAGGGGGTGATGTGTATTTTGGAAAAAAAAAAGAGGTTGAGAAGGTCGAGGTTTCGTCGAAGAAGAAGGGAGCGGCGGCGTTGAACGACGGACGACAAGTTTTCAATCGCGCTCTTTCCTTCTTTCAAATTTGTCCTCCCCGAATCCTCCGCGTTCGAGGGCTCGAAGGGCCAATCAAAGGCCAGGGACGAGGAGGATTTGATCTCCTGTCACTCGAACCGCGGATGGAAGGTGCACCGGGAGCGAAAGAGGCGAGGGCGCGCCTTCCCCAAACTTCCAATGCTCGAAGAGAGAGAGTTTTTTTTTTGTTCCTTGTCTCTCTCTCTCTTCCTCTGCTCTTTCTCCTCCATCGCCGCCTCATTCTTATCTCTCTTTTTTCGCGCTCTGATCGGATGACACCGCCAGCATATCGCTGAAACGGGGGAAGATAGCAGCAAAAAGAGCGAGCAGGAGAGAAGAGGAGAAGAGGAAGAAGAAGAAGAAGAAGAAGAAGAAGAAGAAGAAGAAGAAGAAGAGGCAATCGATGGCGACGACGCCATCGATCGCCCTCTTTCGAAAAAAAGAAAAAAAAGAAAAAAAACTCACCATCAGCGCCGCGGCTCCCCCCAGGATCGCCTTCTCGCGCGGGTTCCTGGACTTGGCCCACGAGACAACGCGGAGGATGGGGTCCTTGACCTTACCGACGGCGTCAGCGGCGCCCCCTCCTCCCCCGGAGCGGTCGCCGCCGCCGCCGCGAGAGAACGCCGCCGACGACGACGATGACGAAGGCTCGCCGCCGCCCATCCCTCCCGCGCCGCGGAACGCCGGGCCTCCCGGACCCCCGGCCCCGCCGCCGCCGGCCGAGCCGAACATGGGCGGGCCCGGAGGGGCCCTCATTTCGTACATTGGGTGGTACGGCTGCTGCTGGAGAAGGGTTGAGGGCCTTCCCTTCTACTTCAAAACTTCGAGGGAAGGAGAGAGAGAGAAGTCAATTGCGATGCGCTCGAGAAGAGAGACAAAGAGTGAGAGGCAACTGGCGAAGCGAAAGAAAAAAAACAAGAAAAAACTTGAAACCTTCCTCTCTGCTTCTTCCTTGTTCCTTGCTTGTTCCGACGCACCCCCTCGCCATTGACGCGCGAGCAGCTCTCACGGTTTTCGATCAATCGCGGTTCTTTCCCCTCCTCATGGACTTTTTTTTTGCCATTTCGTCTTGTTTTTCAAGTTCTTTTTTTTCAATTTTAGTTTCGGGTTTTTTTCGTCCAGGTTTTTTTCGTTCCTCATCTTTTCCTCTCCAAGGCCTCCCTCACCGCCTCCGCCGCCGCGTCCCCGGCAGCCCTCCTCGTGGCCTCCACGGCCTCCTCAATCGCAGAAGAGGAAGAGGAAGGAGAGGAAGGAGAGGAAGAGGATGAGCTCGCGGCGGCGGCGACGACGACGAGCGCCGCCGCGGCCCCGGCGGCGTCGCCCGACGCCCCGAGCCTCGACGCCAGCGCCCCCGCGGCCCTCGCCGCCGCGCGCGAGCCCGCCGGCAGCCGCGCGGCCGCGAGCAGGGCGACGGTAGAGGCCGGGAGCAGGAAAGAAGAATTCGAAGAGGAGGAGGAGGAGGAGGAGGAGACGCCGCGGACGAGAGTGGAGACCGCCGCCGCGGAACCTCCACCTCGATCTCCGCCGCTTCCGCCTTCATTGCCTTCGCCTCCTTCGCTCCTCCTCTTCCCCCTCGAAGACGCCACCGCCAGCCGGTAGAGCGCCGCCAGGTGCGCGTCTCCCGTCGCTTCGAGACCGGCAGCCCTCGCCAGGGCGGCGGAGGACCAGGCCTGCCTCCCGGCGGCGGCGGCGAGCGCGACGGAGTCGGCGTCGAGGACTAGGGCGAAACCCGCTCCGCCGCCGCCGATGCCACCTCCCGCTCTTGCCGTTGCCGCCGCCGCCGCCGTTTCCGCGACAGCGGCCCCGGCGCCGCTGCCCCCGCCCTCGCTCCACAGCCGCAGCGCCGCGGCGCGCCTCGCAGACACCACGCGCTCCCTGCTCCCCGGGCGGGAGCTCCTTGCTTGGAGCGACGCCTCGTCGGCGCTCCGTGACAGAGAGGCGGAGGCGGCGGCGGCGCTGCTCCAGAGGGGGAGGCCGGCGGCTGAGAGCGCCGCTGTCGCGGTCGCTGTTGCCGCAGCCGCGGCACTTTCTTCGCCTTCGTCATCGTTGAGGGACGACAGGGCGCGAGCCAGAGAAGCCAGGGCCTCCGCGACGCGGGACTGATTCTGGTTCTGGTTCGGAGGCGGAGAAGGAAGAGAAGGAGGGAGCAAGGGCGAGCCCAGGAGCCAAGGGGGAGCGTTGCTGCTGCTGCCGCCGTTGCCGCTCCCCTTTGCGGCAGGGGGTGCCGCCGGAGCGACTGCTTGGGGGGGAGGGGCTGCTGCTGCTGCTGCTGCTGCTGCTTCCACCTTTTCTCCTTCTCCTTCTTCCTTTTCTTCCTCTTCCTCTTCCTTTTCCTCCTCTTTTTCAAACTCCACGCCCCACCGCCGCACGCTCCAGTCCTCCCCCGCCGACAGCAGCGAGGAGGAACCACCGCCGTCGCCGCCCGGCGAGAGCCAGCGGAGCGCCGTAACGCGCGAGCCGTGCCGCGAGAGTACGCGCAGGGCCGAGAGGCGAGGGGAGGGAGAGGAAGAAGAAGAAAGAAGAGGGAGGCGGAGCGCGGCGACGACGACCGTTCCGTCGCGCCTCCCCACCGCCAGCGGGCAGAGAGAGCTCCTCCCCCCCTCTGGATCTGCCTACGTTGCGCCCCAGGAGAGCGCCGTGGCCGGGGAAGGAGAGGGCGAGCTGCTACCCGGAGGGAGGTCGAGAAGGAGCGGCGAGGAAGAAGAAGGAGAGGAGGAAGAAGGAGAGGAAGAAGAAGAAGGAAAGCAGACGGCGGCGACACGCCCGTCGTCCCCCGCAGAGGCGAGCCAGCTGCTGCAGCCCCCCTTCTCGCTCCGTCGCCACGCCAGCGCGTTGACGCCCCCGCCGGCGTGAGCCGCGTGCGAGGAGAGGCGGTTCCAGGAGGAAGAGGAAGAAGAGTCCGAAGAAGAGGAGGAAGAGAAGACTCGGACGCCGCCGCCGGCGTCCCCGAGCGCGAGGAGGAGAACCGTCTCCGTTTCCTTTTCTTCTTTTTCCTCCTCTCCCGTCGCCGCCCCCGCCGCGGCTGCGAGCGCCGTGACGCACTCTTCTTCCGCCGTCGAGAGCGAGAGCTCGGCGGCGAAGTCCGAAGGGAAGGCTTGCCTCAGCAGCAGCAGTCGCCGCTGCTGCTTCCTGCCGCTGCCTCCTCCTTCTTCGTCGTCGTTGCCGCCATTGTTGCTGTTGTTGGCGGAAGAGGAAGAAAGGGTTTCAGCCGCCGCGGCAGCCACCACCTCGGCGGGCCAGCGGAGCATCTGCCCATCGGAGAGCAGCGCAAGGAGATCGGAGGAAGAAGAAGAGGGAGAAGAAGAAAGAGAGGGAAGCCAGCAGAGGTCTTCGACGACGACGGCAGAAGCAGAGGCAGAAGCAGAGGCAGAGGCATAGGAAGGGCGCCCCTGCTGCTGCCTCCTTCGATGCTGCTGCGGCGAGAGCAGCGGGAGCGGCATGGAGGCCCCCATCGCAGTGTCCACGGCCACGACGGTGGGACCGCTGTCCGGACCTCCTCCTGCGACGAAGGCGACAGCCGGGGGGTGGCTCTCTTGCTGCTTCTTCTTAGAGCTGCTGTTGTCGTCGCTGTTGCTGTTGTTCGATGCGGAAGCGCAAGAAGAGGAGCTCCTCTCTCTTTCTCTTCTCAGCTCCCTCGCCATCGCCTGCGGCAGCCACCGCACGCTCGTGGGCCTCGCCGGCAGGCCCTTCCACCAGAGCGCGGCGCTGAAGGCGGGAGAGGAAGGGGAAGGGGAAGGGGAAGGGGAAGAGAGGGAGGAGGGCGAGATTCGAAAGATTCGGAGGGTGCCGTCGCCGCAAGCGACCGCGGCGACGGAAGGAGACCTCGAGGTCGACCTCGAAGAGCCCGCAGAGCCCGAGGGAGTTGCTTCCGGCAGCAGGTCCAGGTCGTAGGCGAAGCCGCCCAGCCCGGGGAGCGGAGGCCAGACCTTGACGCTCTTCGACTGCCAGGGAGACTGAGAAAGAGACGGAGCAAGAGCAGAAGGAGAACTCGAGTTCGACGACAGCGAAGGAGGAGCAACGGCAGCGGCAACGGCGGCACCGGCACCGGCACCGGCGGCGACGACCCGGGCCGGCAGGCTCCACGCGCGCACGGTCCTGTCGAGCGAGGTGGTCGCCAGCGTGCGCGAGGAGGCGCAGAGGGCCAGGGAGAAGACGGAGCGGGAGTGGGACAGGGGGAGGCGGTGGGGTTGAGGAGGGAAAGGAGGAGGAAAAACAGAGCTTGAGGAAGCTCCGCTTCCTCCTCCTCCTTCTACCGCCACCTCCCACGCGCAGACCTCCCCGCCGTGCCCCGTCCCGAGCAGCCATGCGGTCCTCCTCTTCTCTTGGCCCGCTTCCCCTCGCGTCTGTTCCCTCGCTACTGCAGCTGCCGCTGCCGCTGCCGCAGCCGTTGCCGTTGCTGCTTTCGCCGTCGTCGCTGTCGTCGGAGCCCAAGCGACAGCGCTCCAAGTCCTCTTCTTGCTCCCCGCTCCCGCCGCCCCCGCCCCCGCTGCTGCTCCTGCAGAGGAGGAGGATCCGGTGGCCCCCCGCGACGGAGGGGCGCGTAGGCACAGGGGCGTGGAGTAGAGAGGGCGAGGAAGAGAAGAAGAAGGAGAGGAAATGAGCGGCGAGAGCAGCACAGCGCCGTCTCCTCCTCCCGAGGCGAGACAGCCCCCGTTCCCTTCATCGTCATCAGCAGCAGCAGCAGAAGGAGAAAACGAAGAAGGGGGAGGAAGCCAGGAGAGGCTTTGGACCTCGGCTCCGGCGCCGTGACGCCAGAGGAGGGAAACCGAAGAAGAAGAGGCTGCTGATGTTGTTGCTTCCTCTTCTTCTCCTTCTCCTTCTCCTTCCTTCTGCTCCTTCTTCCTCTTCTCCCGGCTTCCGTCGCCCGCGAGAGGAACCCGCACGGCGTAGACGGACCCGTCGGAGCACCCCACGGCCACGAGGACGCTCTCTGGCTCTTCTCCTTCTCTTTTTTTGTCGTCGGAAGGAGAACAAGAAGAGAGCGCGGCGACGGCGGTGACACTCGCCCTCTTCTTCTCTTTCTCTTTCTCTTTCCCTTTCCCGCTTCCTCCTTCGCTGCTCCCTCCTTCTTCGCGCTCCCGCCACCCCCTTACCGGAACCGCCTTCGAGCTCCCGAAGCAGTCCCAGGAGAGCAGGTTCCCCTCCTTGTCGCCGACGACGGCCAGGGTTCGAGGCGCAGCAGCAGAAGGAGAAGAAGAAGAGGAAGGAGAAGCGGGAGAAGGGAAGACGAAGAGCGCCGCGGCGGAGGAGGGCTCGCCCGGAAGCCTCCTCGCGACCCGAGCGCAGCCAGCCCTCTGTTGCTGCTGTCGTTGTTGCCGTCCTTTCTCCTCCTCCTCCTCCGAGCTGCCCACGTCCCAGAGCCTGAGGCAGCGGTCTGCACCGGCGGAGAGCAGGAAGCGGGACGAGCACGAAGGAGAGGAGGAAGTCGAAGCTGTTGAAGGGAAGGCGACGGCGGCAACGCGGGCGGCGTGAGCTCCGACGACCCGACAAGAAGGAGAGCTCGAAGTACTGTTTTGCTGCTGCGGAGGCCAGCCGCTGACAACCACGACGGCGTTGTGAGAAGCCAGCGCTAGCGACGAGCCGTCCGGGGACCAGAAGGCCGCGGAGGAGGTGTACCTTTCGGTTTTGGAAAAGAGAGAAAGGGTCGAAGGTTGAGTTTTTTTTCGAAATCTAGCCCGAACGACTGATGCTTTATTTCTCTCTTAAAACAGACTCTGCCGATCCAGAGACTCTTACCAGTTCGCAGAGGCGGGCATGAGAACGTCCCCACCCTGGGCGTGAGGCGCGGTGAGGCGAGGAGGCGAGGCCGACAGAGCCGGGAAACCGTTGCCATTGGCCAAGGCAGGAGTGTCGCTTGATGTCATCGTCTCTTGCGTCCTCTCTTCTTCTTTTTACTTGAGCTCGATGCTCGCTAGCGGCGTTGAGCTTCAGCCCAAGATCAGCGCCTGAGGCCGTGGAGGAGAGAAAGAAGTAGAGCGCATGTAGAATGAAGAGCTAGCTGTCGCGCTTTTTCAATCGATAGCAGATCGACGGGAAAAAAATGAAAACAAAAGAAAAAATGGAGGAGAAAAAAACTCAACCTCTTCTTCAGTTCCCGCTCTCTCTCTCTCTCTCTCTCTCTACATTTCTTTTTTTAAACGAAGCCGAAAAAACAAAAAGACGCCGCAGCCTTTGATGAGAGGCGCAGGAGATACGCGAATTGAAATGGAAGAAAACATTGTTGAAATTTTGAAAAAAAGGAATTTCGACCTCTTGAGTATCCTCTCGCCAACAAAAAACAAACTCAAAAACTCAAAAAAACTTCTCTCTTCCTCCTCCTCTTCAAACAGCCCCCGCCGCCAAGCTCATCGCCCCCTGGCTCGCCGCCCTCGCCACGCCCCTCCGCTTCCTGCTGCTGATCTCCAGGGCGGCCAGGTACTCCGGGGAGATGTCCCCTCCGACGTAGACCCCCGTGAAGCACGCAGCATCAAAAGTCTTGATCTCGGGGTTGAGCGAATGGCCGACGGCGACGAGATCCTCGACCGTCTGATAAAGCAAGCCGTCTGCCCTCAGGGCCTCGCAGACCTCGTCCTCGGTGAGGTCCCCGGCCACGAACTCCTTGCGCGAGGGCATGTCGACGCCGTAGACGTTGGGGTAGCGGACCGGAGGGGAGGCGGAGGCGAGGTAGACTTTTTTCGCTCCGGCGGCGCGGACCATGTCGACGATCTGGCCCATCGTGGTCCTGTTTGTTTTTTTTTCGTTTTTTTTTTCTCCGTGACGTTGTTTGGAAGAGAGAGATGAGTTCTCGGTGAGCGAGAGGAGGGCGAGACGAAGCGAAAGAGTTTTTCCTCGAGTCATTTGGAGCTCGGGAAGGTCTCGAAAAACAACTCGAAAAAAAGGTTAAGAAAAATTCAAAAGAAAACGAATTTTTCAAATTTTTCCTCACCCTCGGACGATCGAGTCGTCGACCAGCAGCACTGACTTCCCGGCGAAGACGGCCGGCATCGCGTTGAGCTTGCGCCTCACGGACCGCTCGCGGGTCCTCTGGTCGGGCATGATGAAGGTGCGGCCGACGTAGCGGTTCTTGACGAGCCTGTGAAAAGTTTTTTCATTTTTTTTTTTTTTTGAGAAAGGTGAAAAGGTCGGGGATTTGAGGGGGGGGAAGAAAGAAACGAAAAAAAAACAAAAGGGGAGACCACCGGAACAAACCCGAAACCCACCCGGA
>Ga0114918_10000502_pt1 | contig 33862 bp, 30 predicted proteins | sample LantaG_FD_87015 | JGI IMG/M metagenome (GOLD analysis project Ga0114918, IMG submission 87015) | Deep subsurface microbial communities from Baltic Sea to uncover new lineages of life (NeLLi) - Landsort_02402 metaG | ecosystem: Environmental > Aquatic > Marine > Oceanic > Sediment | place...
AAAAAGGTGGGGGGGAGGAGTGGGGGAGAAGGGGGGGGGTGGGTGAAAGCGGGGGGGGGGCCGTTTTTTTTTTTTTTTTTTGTCGGTTTCATCTCGCGCCGTCGGATTGGGCGCTTCAGACGCGCATTTTCGAGCGCTCTTTTGGTGTAACGGGCAAGAACTTAATTTTTTTTACGACAAAAGCACAAATTGAGTGGGAAGCAAGGGCTTTACCGCCCGCTACGGTGACGGACGGGATGAGCGTGGAAGCCGCCGCGATTGTCGAAAACAGACAGGGGCAAAGCACGCACTCTTTTCTTCTCTCTCTCGCTTTTCCCGCTCGCTCGTCGAGCTCACAAACCTTTTCGCGAAAGCCCTAGAGCGGCCGCCTGAGAGCGAGCGGAGAGGGCGCGGAAGAGAAAGAATTGAGGCTCGAGAGAGAGAGCGCGAGAGCGGAGCTCGGAAGCGCGGGATTAGCACTTCTTCTTCTCGGAGCTGGAGAAAGAGGAAGAAAAACGAAGAAGAAGAATGAAGAGGCCGAGAGAGCGGATTTTATTTCGCCTTTGATCGTTCGAGAGCTTCTTCTTCTCTCTCCCATTCCTTTCTCTCGCAACTCTCTTTTCTCCTCTCTTTGCGTGATGCTCTCCCTCGGCTCGCAGCCCCTCTGCTCCCGGCGGGCAGAGCCCTTCGGAGCCTTCGCGTCACCGGGAGGGCGTGGCAGACGCCTGAGAGGAGCCGCTCGCAGGAGGCCGCAGCGATCGGCTTTGTCGTCATCGTCATCAGCAATTCGATCTCTCTTTGCCGATGCGGACGACGACGAAGAGGTGTCCTCGACCTCCTCGACCTCCTCGACCTCCTCGACCTCCTCAACGTCCTCAACTCCTTCTTACTCGCCTTCGCCTCGCTCGACCCGCCGGGCCGCGCTCTTCTCCGCGGCGCAGGTCTCGCTCGCAGCAGCAGCAGCAGCAGTAGCGACAGCAGCAGCCGCGTCTCTGTCCGCCTTTCCGTTCATTGGAGAAGCAAACGCAGCAACAACAACTGCAGCGACGACAGCAAATCAACAACCTTCCCCTTCCGCGCCCGACTTTGTCACCGCGCGCGCCTTCCTCGACGTCGCGCTCTGCCCCGCCGGCTACAGGCCCGACCGCACCCTGGGCGACGCTACGGCCCTCTGCTCCGACCCGGAGCCCCTGGGCAGGCTGGTCCTGGGCCTCTACGGCAACGCCGCCCCGGGGACCGTCGAGCAGTTTCTTGCCCTGGCGAAGAACGGCGAGCTTGACGGCACGCTGTTCCACAAGGTGATCAAGGGATCCTACGTCATGGCGGGTAAGCAGGGGTCGAGGAGGATGGGCGAGCTGAGCCCGAGCTGGTCGGAGCTGCTTGGTTCGAAAGGAGACGCGGCCTCGTTATCCTCGAACCCAGACCTCCTGTCCCCGTCGTCGTTCGGCGGCGCCCTCCGCCACTCGCGCCCGGGCACTCTGTCGCTCGCCCTGGGCGCCAACGACGACGAGGAGACCATCAGGATGCGTTCCGGATACCGAGCCTCCGAGTTCCTGATCACCACGGGCCCCGGGCCCGTCCCTTCGCTCGACGGCGGAAACATCGTCTTTGGGCGGGTCGAGCGAGGGCTCGCAGAGGTCGTCGGCGCAGTGACGTCGAGGGTCAAAGTTTTGGGGGCCACCCCGGGCCCCTTTGGGGATTTGGCGAGGGCGATCGGCGACGAGAGGGTGCAGAGGGTGACGGCCAAGTACGGGAGGCCGCTGCAGCTGGTGGTGATAACCAAGGCGGGGGTGCTTTGATGATGAAAAAAAATATTACAGAAGAAAGAAAGAATGAAGGAGAAAAAAAAATAAAGTTTTTTTGTTTTTTTTGTTTCTCGTTTTTTTGACCTCTCTAGGTTTTCTCTCCCTCCCCTTTTCTCCTCACCCCCCACCGCGCTGCCTCTGGAAGTAAATCGCCACGCGGACCCGCAGCCCGCCTCCCTTGACGGAGGCGGCAGAGGCGTCGCTGTCCCCGGTGCCGCCGTCAAGAGAGGGCGAGGCAGCAGCGGAGGAGGAAGAGGAGTGCCCTCCTCCTCCTCCGATGCCGACCCCGGCGCGCCGGAGCAGCTCGACGAACGACGCGCCGGAGCGCGTGACGGGCAGCGGCTGGGGCCGAGGAGGAGGAGGAGGTTGGGGAGAAGGCTTCTGGTCGACGGGAGTCGCCCACAGAGCGCCGATCCTTCGTCCTCCTCCTCCTGCCGCTGCCGCCGCCGCTTGCTGCTTCTTGAGCCGAACCTTCTCCTTCTCCTTCTCCCTCTCCCTCTCCGCCTCCCTCGCCTCCCGCGCTGCCCTCTCCGCGGCCTCCTCCTCCCGCCGCTTTCCCGCGACTTCCTCCATATCGACGGAAGAGCAGGTAGACGCCGTCGTGGAGCGCGAGGCGAACGGAGGAGGAGGAGGCGGCGGAACTGCCGCCGTCGCCTCCGCCGCCGCCGCCGCCGTTGTCAAACCCGCTTTCGCCTCCTCTGCTCCTCCTCGCCGCCTCTCCTCTCCTTCTGCCGCCACCACCGCCGCCGCCCCTCCTCCTCGGAGCCCGGCGCACCCGTGCATCGCCAGCCACGGATGCTCCAGCAGCTCCGCCGCCGTCGGTCTCTCCGTCGGCTTCTTCCTCAGCGCCAGCTTGACGAAGCTCGCCCACTCGGGGCCCAAGGAAGCAGGGAGCCGGAGCGCGTCCGAGTAGAGCACGCGGTTCGCGGTCGCGGCCTCGTTGCCGCCGTTGCCGACCGCGACGGCCGCACTCGCGCTGCTCCCTTCCTTGCCGTCTCCTTCTCCTCCGTCTCCTCCCTGCGTGCCCTCGAAGGGCGGCCTGCCCGTCACGAGCTCGTAGGCGAGGACGCCGACGGCCCAGACGTCGACTTTCGGGCCGTAGGGCCGCGCGCCGCGGGACGCGAGGAGCTCTCGGGTGACGACGACGGTGGAAGCGGAAGCAGCGGCGGCAGGTTTTTTCTCTCTTTCTTCTTCTTCTTTCTCTCCTCCGCCTTTCTTCTCTCCCCTGCCCTCGCTCGCGTCCGTTTCTTTTCTTTCTTCTTCTTCGGCGATGGCCTCCATGGGGCCCTCCTCGAGGTCTGGGAGGCAGGGGTTGGCGAGCACCTGTTGTTTTTGTTTTTGTTTTTGTTTTGATTTTTTTGGTTTTTCGGAAAAAGAGAAATCAGAGAGAGGAGAGAGAGAAACAAAAAACGTTTTTTTTTTCGAAAACAAAACAAGAGCCTTTCACTTTCTCAAACACCTTACCTCAGGAGACATGTAGTCCAGCGTGCCCGACCTCGAGAACGGAAGCTCCCTGCTCGAGTCGATCGCGAGGCCGAAGTCCCCGAGCTTGACGCCGCCGTCCTCGGCCACGAACAGGTTTTCCGGTTTGATGTCCCGGTGCACTATCCCCCGCGCGTGCATCGCCGCCAGCGTCCGCAGCAGCGGGGCGACGACGGCCGCTGCGGCGTAGCGCGCGCCAAGCCCCCCGACGCGGGCCAGCACCAGCGCGCGGAAGAGGTCGCCGCGGCCGCACGACTCGACGACGAGCGTCGTCTTTTTCAGCAAGGGGTCGTCGAAAGCGCCGTAGAGGCGGACGACGCCCTGAAGAGGCGGCGAGAAGGGCTCGATCGACGGCTTTCGAGAAGAGGGAATAGAAGAAGAAGAAAAGGTGGAAGACGACGACGAAGCTGCTGGTTCTTTCTTGCCGATCCCGCCGCTGCCTCCAAAGGCCACCACCACCCCGACGCCGCCGCTGCCGCGCCCGCCGCCCAGAGCGGTCATGATCTCCCTCTCCCTCGCCACGCGCGCGAGGTGCTTGGCCCGCATCTTCCTGGTGTCGTACTCCTTGAGGATAACGGCCCTGCCCGTGGCGCCGCAGCGGGCGGCGAAGATCGTCGATATCGACCCGCGGTAGAGCTCGACGCGGCCGGTGAAGACCGACGAGGGAGAGTAGCGGAGGACGTCGGAGGAAGAACTTTTCGAGGTCGAAGAAGTCGAAGTCGTCGAACTCGAACTCGAGCTCGTCGAAGTCAAAGGAGCAGCAGGGGTCGAGAAGGTGAAAGAAGATAGGGCGGCGGGGGGGAGGACGAGCGGCGGCGCGCCCGCGGCGGCCGCGGCTGCCTCCGCGGTAGTGGCGGCGGCGGCGGACGCGACGGCCACGGCGACGGAAGCCTTTTCCTTCTTAAGCGCCGACAGCGACAGCGGCAGCGACAGCGGCGGCGGCGGAAGCAGCAGCGCCGCGGCCGCCTTCCCGTCGTCCCTGAGGGTGCGGTAGGCGGCGATGGCGTGGTGCTGCGATCCCAAAGAAGAAGAGCTGCTGCTGTGCGAGGTGAAGCTGGCCGCGGAGCGGATCACGAAGGACGACGACGAGGACGAAGGAGAAGAGGAGGAGGCAGCGTGCCCGTTCGAGGAGAAGAGCTGCTGCTGCTGCTGCGGCGGCGGCCGTTGTTGCGAAGGCGAGAAGAGAGCCGCGGAGGCGAAGGCTTTGCCCGAGGTGCCCGCTCCTCCACTTCCGCCCCCGAAGAACGCGCTCTTGGAGCGGAGCGTCGCGCCCAGGTCCAGGACAGCGGCGCCGGCGGAGGCCCAGTGGGAGGAAGCGTCCTTCTTCTTCTCACTTGGAGGAGTCATTTTGCCCGCTCGAGGGAAAGACGGCGGGCTTCGAAAAAAAGAGGAGCTAAAAATAATTCGGCTTTCTCAACTCGCGCAAGAGGCTCTGCTTTTCCCCGCGGATTTCTCCACGAATGTGCTCGAGAGAGAGAGAAAGAGAGCGTGAACGCCGCCGAGAGAGCACAGGCTCGTGCGAGAAAAGGAGGGGAGAGGCGAAAAGAGAGGGATAGAGGGAGAGGAGGACACGCTTTGACCTCTTTCGGCCGAAAGAGGAGGAGGTCGAGAGTGAAAGAAAAGCGAGAAAAAAAAAGTTTCGAGCAAAAAAAGCTTTCACTTTTTCTCTCTTCTTTCAAACTCTCCGAAACAAAAAAACCAACCCGCAAACCCGCTCAATTTCATCAAACCATGGCGCAGATCATCAAGCGCATGCTCGGCATGGAGGACAAGAGCGCGCACGCGGAGCACAAAGGTGAGGAGGAGCGATACGCAAGAAGAGAGGGAGAGAGGAAAAGAGAAGAGGATGAGAGAGGAGATCGATGGCTTGCCAAAAAAAAGAACGCGTCGCATCATTATCTTGCCTTTTCTCTGCTCTCTCGCCCCCGAGTTTCTCGTTCTCTCGTCGCGATTTTGATCCCCACGCGCATTTCTGACCGCCCTTTCTGTCGTGTCGAGGTTGTAATGGGGAATGAAAGTCCAAAACCAAGAGAGCCAGAGCGCGTTTTTTGATCGATGATGAAAAAGAGAAAGCAAAAAAAACGCGACGTCAGCATTGAAGACGAAAACGAAAAAAATCTTTTTTTTTTCAACCCCGAACATTTCCCTTCCCTCTTCTTCCTCAAACTCTCTCCAGACAAGCTCGCCGAGACCAAAAAGGCAGAGCGCGCCCAGAAAGAAGCCCACAAGGCCGAGCTCGCCGCGGCCAAGCAGCAGAAGAAGAGCGCCGCGGCGGCGGACAAGGCCCTGCACCGCGACGAGCGCGCCGCGGCGCACGCGGAGACCAAGCGCGCGGCAGCCGAGGCGAGAGCCGCGTCCAAGAAGGGCGCGGCGACGAACGGAAACGGCGGCGGCGGCAACAACCACGGCAACTTTGACGCGTGCGAGCACGGGGTCAACCACTGCAAGATCTGCAGGGGCCACGGAAGGGAGAAGGAAGGGAAGCACGGGGGGAGGTGAAAGGGAGACAGAGAGAAGAGAGAAGAAGAAGAAGAAGAAGAAGACGTTTTTTGTTTTTGTTTTTTTCATTTCCGCTTTTTTTTCCCACCACCACCACCGTACCGCGCGCGCTTTCATTCCGCCTTCTTCTGTGTCAATAACAACAAATAATCAAGTGAGAAACAAAAAAAATCAAGCGAAAGAGAGAACCGGAGCCTCTTTTATCGGAAATTACAAGTGCACTGGAGGAGAAGTTTTTCTGATTTTGTTCGTTTTTTTTCTCACGGCCCGGGGCGAGGGCGCTTGGGGCCGCCGCCGCCATGCTGCTGCTGCTGGAACGGAGGCCGCGGGAAGCCTTGCTGTTGTTGCTGCCACTGCTGCTGCTGCCACTGCTGCTGCTGTTGCGGCTGTTGCGGCTGCTGGTAAAAGGGCCCCGGCGGCCCTTGTTGCTGAAAGTTCTGTCGCTGCTGCCGAAAGCCCTGCGACGGAGGATGCTGCTGCTGCTGCTGCTGCCCGGCGAGCAGCGTCGCCGCGACGTGGGGCGCCAGCGGCCTCTGCTGATAACCCTGCTGCTGTTGCTGGAACTGGGGCCGCGGGCGCCACTGCTGCTGCTGTTGCAACTGCTGCTGCGGGCGAAGCTGAGGACGAAGCTGCTGCTGCTGTTGCTGATTCATCATCGTCATTTGCCCCCCTCCGACTCCTCCGACTCCGACTTTTCCGACTCCGCCTCTGCTGTATCCGAAGGCCGCCAGCGCCTGCCCCTACTCCCCGAGCGTCGCCACGGCCGCCCTGCCGCCGTCGAACAGCCTGCCGTTCAGCCCCGTCGCCGCCCTCGCCGCGGCCTCCGCGTCGGAGAAGCGCAGCAGAGCAGCCCCTTTCGAGCGTCCCGAGGCCGCATCTGTGTAGAAGAAGGCGGGACACACCAGCGTCCCAAACTCCCTCGCCGCTCCTTCCACCTCCGCGTCCGTGGTCCACCAGTTGAGCGAACTGAGGAGGACGGTGGTCCCCGGGAGAGGGGGTGGGGGCAGAGGTGGCGGAGGGGGCCGAGAAGAGCTTGAAGAGGTTGTCGTTGTCGTTACTGTTGTCGAGGCTGCTTGAGGCGGTGCTGCTGCCGTTGCCGTCCCCGTTCCCGTTCCTCCACCAACGCCTCCTCCTCCGATTGCCGCGATCGTGTCCGCCGCTGTGCCGGCTGGCCTCAGTCCGGAGCTGAGCCCCGCCTGCGCGGCGATGTCGCCGTAGAGGTCGTCGTCGTCTCCGTTCTCCTCTTCTGCGAGGTGTCGCGGCCGCCTGCGGTCGCCATCGTCGACGCCGTCGTCGTCGCCGTCTGTTTTTGGGTGTCGAGTTTTTTTTTGATGTTTTTGATCGTTCGATCGTCGTTCTAGCTCGCAATTCATTAAGACCGAGTTCTTTTTTACACTTCCAACGGCTTCTATGGTACAGTTTCTCTCTGTCATACGTGATTGGTGGAAGGAGAAAGAAAGGAAGGGGCAGCGTAGGGGGACGTTTTTCTCATTGCTGACGATCGATCAAAAGCTTCGTTGATCGCTCTTTTCTTCACGCACCTGAAGCCATCTCTCCCTTCCCTGCCTCCTGTCCTCTTCGCTTCTGACGCGAACGAGAAGACGCGTGCGCTGCTCTCGTTCGACGAGAGCAGGAAAAGAGGGCACGCACGCGCGAGCGAGCGAGTGGAAGAGAAGAGAAGAGAGAGCGACGTCTCTCTCTGTTTTTTCCTCGAAGAAGAAGAATGAGAGACGACGGGCTCTCTGTTCAGAAAGCGAGGAAAATTTCTTTCCTTCGACGACCAATCGACCATCGAGCTTTCAATGGCCGGCGACAGCGAAGGGGCAGCAGGCGAGGTAGGTCCTCCCGCTGCTCCAGCCGCCACGGCTCAGCCACAGAGCAGGGTTCCAGGAGCGGCGTCGCGCTGGCAGAGGGCGCAAGTGAGTGCGCAATTGCGCGCGAGAGAAGAGGAAGAAAGAGAAGACCGCGATTCGCTCTTCGCCTTTTTTCTTTCGACGACGCTCACTCTCAACTCAAAAAAACAACCGCAACACCCCCGAACCAAGCAGCTCCTCCAGCGCCGCCCAGGGCTCGCCTTCGCCCCGCCACCGCCGCAAGGAGGAGCAGCGAAGAAGACTGCTCCTCCTGCGTTCCCCGCCTCGCTCGCCGAGCTGGTGTCGAGCGGCGACAACGCCTCTCGCGCCGCAGCCGCTTCGACGACGACGACGACCGCTGCCGCCGCCGCTCCCTTTGCTTCCTCTTCCTCGTCTTCCTCATCCTGGGCCCACGACGTCACCCCCACCACTTCGGCGGACCTGGTGATCCACCCGAGGAAGGTCGCGGCGGTTCGGGAGTGGCTTGAGGCGCAGAGGAGGTCGTTGTTGGTTCCCCAGCAACAGCAAAAACAACAACTGCCGCCGCCTCCTCCTCGCTTGCTCGTCGTCAGTGGCCCCCCGGGCTCGGGAAAGTCCACCACCGTCCGCGTCCTGGCCCGCGAGCTCGGCTTCGATACTCTGGAGTGGGTCGCGCCGCTGCCGACGCTATGGGAGGAGCACGCGCACCTCAACTCGAGCTCGGTCTCGGGCTCGGGCTCTTTCGGCGGCGGCAGAGGAAACGGAGGAGGAGCGAGGGGCAACAGCAGCTTTCCTTTCTCCTCGGCGACCTCGGCTCCCTATCAGTCGAAACTCGACGCGTTCGAGGCCTTCGTGGCAGGGTGCAGGCTCGCGCCGCTGGAGCTGCAAAGTACGAACGGCGGCGGCAATGGCGGAGGCGGAACCGGAGCAGCAACAACAGCAGCAACAACAAACGCAGCTCTCGCTCCTCAACCTCCACCTCCGCCTCCTCCGACCTTCTCCTCCTCGGCGAGCCCGCGCCCGCGCCTCGCCCTCGTCCGCGACCTCCCGCACGCCTCCGGGGCCGACGCGCGACGCAGGCTGGCCCGGGCCCTGGTCGCCCTGTGCCGCGGCTCGCGCGGGCCCGTCGTCCTGGTCGCGACGGACGCCGGGGGGAGGGCAGGCGCCGGCGGAGGTTCGAGCTCCTCGTCTTATCACTCTTCTTCCCTTTCGGGCTCAGACGCCGCCATGGGCCTCGACGGCGGGCTCCACCGCGAGCTCTCCGACGCGGCCGCCGCCGCCGGGGCCGCCTTCGTCGCGTTTAACCCCGTGACGGCCGCGGCGACGGCCAGGGCCCTGCTGCGCGCGGCCGAGGGCGCCGGAGGGCTCGCGCTGGGCCCGGCGAGGGCGGCGGCGCTGGCCGGCGCCGCCGGCGGGGACCTGCGGTCGGCGCTGCTGGGGGCGCAGCTCGCCGTTGCCGGGGAGCAGACCAGGAGCAGCAAGGCCGCAGCAGGGACCGGAAACAACAACAACGGCAACATCAACAACAACCGCAAGCGCTCCCGCGCGTCGTCAAAGGCGAGAAGCAACAACGAACCTTCTTCGTCTTTACCGGCCGGCGCCGTCGAGGCCGCGGCCGCCCTCGCCTCCCGCGACGCCGGGCTCGGGGCGATGCACGCCCTGGGAAAGATCCTCCACAACAAGAGGGACTGGGAGGCGTGGGCGCAGGAGGGGGCAGCGAGTGGCTCCTGCGGCGCTGCTGTTATTGCTCGCCCCTTGCTAGAGTCGGACCCGGAAGAGGCGGTGGCCTCCGCGGGCCTCGACGCTTCCTCCTCGGCGGCCTTCCTCTTCGAGAACCTGCCCCTGTTCGTGCAGGGAGAGGAGGCCCTGAGGGACGCTGCGAACGCCGCGGAGTACCTGGCGCATGCCGACGTCATCAGCTGCTCGTGCTCGTTCGCTCGCGGAGGCGGCGGAGGGGGAGGAAATGGAGGCAGCAACTTTGCCGAGGCCGCGGCCGCGGCCGTCGCCGCCCGCGGGGTCGCCTTCTCCCGCGCGAGGCCCGCCCCCAAGGGCTGGATCTCCCTGCGCGGCCCCCTGGCCGGCGTTGCCGCTCGGGCCGCCTCCTCGAACGCCGGGAGGCTCCGCGGCGGAAACGGCAGAGGTGGAGGAAGAGGAGAGGAAGCAAACGGCGGCGGCGGCGCTGCTTCTTCTTCTTCGGCCCTGCTTCCCCTCGCCTCGCTGGCTTCCTCGTCGCGGGAGGCCGCGGCGACGCTGCTCCCGGCCCTGCGCTCCCTCTCCCTCAAGGACCCGCGGAGGTACGGTCCGATGCTCCCTGAGGCCTGGGAGAGGCTGTGGCAGGGGAAGGTGGTGGTGGAGAGGCCCAGGCAGAGCGCTGGCGGCGGCGGCGGTGGTGGAGCTGCAAAGGCGGTGGAAGAGAGCAGCAAGACGAACGACGACGAGATCGAAAACGACGACGACGAGTTCTGAAGAAAAAAGAAAAACGAAAACGAAATAAAAAAACCGCACTTGCTCTCTCTCTTTTTTTTGAACCGTGAACTGACACTATAAATGTAAAATAAGAAAAACGACTCTCTCTCTCTCTCTGCACCGCGAGGACTCGTGTAAAACAAAAAAATAGTTTTGAAAAAACGAAAACTCTTCTTTTTCTCTTTCTTTCTCGTTTTTTCCTTTTTTTTCAAAAATCAAATCGGAAAAATTCAAAAACCTCAAGCCTGGAAGCTCCCGGCCACCTTTTCCAGGGTCCCTTTGGCCTTGGCCCACTGCTTCTCGGTCGCGGAAACGACGAACACGTACGCCAGGTCGGCGCGGGTCGTCACGGCCACGAGGTGGTGCGGGCCCGTGAGGCCGTAAGGGGCGTTGATCTGTTGAGAGTTTTGATTTTTTTGATTTTTTTTTAGAAAAAAGGGCGAGTTCCTTTCTTTCTTCCTTCCTTCTTCATCTCGCCCCGCCCCTCCCTCTCCCTTTCTTCTTCGCGCCTCTTTTAGAAATGAAGAAAAAAAAACTTCCTCTCACCTCGTAAGTGTAGACGGGACCGGAGACGCCCTCCTCCCTGCTCGTCTTCGCTACCTCTTCCTCCTCTGGGGGCTGGTTGCCAGTCACGAAGCTCCCGAGCGACGAGATGATCGCCGCCGGTGGCCCCACGTCGCTGATCGCCACCGACGCTTTGTTCGTGAGCCTCCGCAGCGGGCTCACCACCACCTTGACGCTGCCCTCCGCAGGGTCGGCGAAGATGCACTCGGTCCACGGCTCATCGCACCTCGGCATGCAGAAGTTGCCCGTCAGAACATTCGCCATCTTCTGCGGCCTCCAGTTGGAGGGCAAGTCGAAAGAGTAGAACCCGCGGGTGGGGTCGGCCTTGATGACGCCGGCCCTGATCGAGGGGGTCTCGGTGTTTGAGGGCTGGTAGTGCGAGAAGCCCTCGATCGTTGAAGACTTCGGCAGGTAAGTGCCGACGGCCGCGGCGTCGCCCGCGCGGGCCGGGAGGGGGGTCAGGAGGGAGGAGGAGACGGCGGAGAGCGCCGAGGCCGCTGCTGCGGCGGAGAAGAGGGCGTCGCGGCGGGAGAAGGCTGCTGCTGCTGCTGCTGCGGGCTGGTCAGTGGCGGTCGAGGAGGTGGAGGTGGAGGAGGTTGAAGGAGACGAAGAAGGAGGAGACGAAGCTGACTCCGCTGCTCTCTTCATCGTCGTCGATCTCGCGAATCTCGCGCTCGCCAACCTCTGCTGCTGCCTCACGCCGCATTTCGTCGGAGCAGCAGCTGCGACGCGGCCGCTGAGGGCGTGCGACATCGCAATCGAGCGGTTTTTTGGAGCTTGCAAGATGAAGACACTTTTCTCCACGCGAACGGAGAAGAAGAAAAAACTTAGAATTTCGGAGAAAGAAAAGTGAAGAGACGGGGCGGTCGATCGATCCCACAAATTCTCTATCTCTCCCCCCGCACCGCTCTCCAATTCACAAGGCGGCGCCTTTTGTGCTTCTCTGCTCTCGCACACAGGCAGAAGGGCACACCGATGAGCGTGTCCCTGCTCGCTCTCAGGCGGAGCACAGCAGCGTTGGCCTCGACGAGCGATCCGAGTTTATCGTCGTCGTCGTTTTCGCGTCAACGCCGGAGAAGAAGAAAACAACCTCCTCCTCTTCCTTCTTCGTCTTCTTCTTCTTCTTCTTCTTCTTCTTCTTCCACGTCTGCTCCTCTTCTTCCTTCTCCTCGTCGCCGAACAGGCCGCGTCGTGGCCGTCTTCGCCGAGGAAGCAGAGCCCTCTGGTCCCTCTTCAAAGAAAGAAGAAGACAATGATGACGATCTCGAGGAAAACCTCGAAGAGGAAAACCTCGAGCCCGAACTCGACAAGACGCCGCGCGCCCGCCCTTCGCCCAAGGGCTCCCTCTCGAAACCAAACGGCCTCGCGGCCTCCGCCGCCGCCTTCGCCGCGGACGTCAAAGCCGGTGTCTCCCCGGAGGACGCGGCGGCGGCTGCCCTGGGTGCCAGAGAGGCCAAGGCCCTGACGGAAGCGCAACAGAAATACGCAGACAAGGTAGCTGCCGCCCTCGCCGCCAAGGCCGAGGCAGACGCGCGCGCCAAGGCAGAAAAGGCGCGCAAGTTCGAGGTGGGCAAGGCACTCTACGCCAAAGGGATGTACCCCCAGTCGGTCAGGGCCCTGATCGTGGCCCTGGACGCGGAGGGGCCGTTCACGCAGCTGGGCGGAGAGATCCAGCTCTGGCTCGCGCTCGCGCACAGTGCTACAGGCAACGAGGAAGCAGCCATCCAAGTTTATAAAGAAGTAGAGTCCTCGCACCCTTCTCCCAAGATGCGCAGGCAGGCCTATGATCTCAGGTACATCGCGGAGGCGCCCAAACTGAGGGTGGGCGCGGACGAGAAGCCGCAGCTTCCCGAGGTAGAGGCCCCGAGGATCGCCGGAGAGAAGGACAGGAGGAGGGCGCCGAGGCCTCCTCCAGCTCCGAGGGGCGTGGCACCGAAGAGGACGAGGCCTCTGACGCTCGAGGTAAGGGTTTTTTTGTCGTAGAGGGACCGCGATTCGGGAAGAGAGGAGGAAAACAAGGAAGGAAGGAATTAACCCGGAAACGAAAAAAAAAGACCCACTCGACCTCTGGACCTCGACCTTGAAAAAAACAAACTTCATCAACAGGAAAAGTTCATGGAGGAGTACCGCCCCCCGAACCTGATCCCCAACAAGTACGTGGCCGTGGCTGCCGGCGTGGTGGCCGTGGCCGCGGCGGTGTTCTCGACGCGGTTGTAAGAAAAAGAAAAGAAGGAAATTGAGGAGAGAGAAAGAGAGAGAGCGCAGCTGTGGTAGAGAGCGAAAAAAAAAACCAAAAACCGAAAACACTTTTTTCTCCGGCTTTTCTTACAGAGAAAACGCGTTTCCGTTCCTCCTTACAATGCCTGCCGCTTCATTGGCGAGCTGCTCGTTCAGCCTGGTGAGCGCGCCAGCGCAGAGACCCCTCCCACGCCGCGCATTTGATCGATCTGTTCGTCATCGTTCGATCGCAGCTCCGCTAGATGCGACCTCCTCCTCGGAGAAGGAAGTCGGCAAAGGATTCCACTTCGCTCGGATGAGGGCTTCGAACGACCCAAAGCCGGAGCCTTTGCAACTCTCCTTGCTCACGGTGAGAGAAGCCTGCTCGGACGACGAGCTCAAGGCGGCGGCGTTCCTCAGGGCCAAGTCGTTCTACGTCTATCCCCCGGAGAGGGAATTCGCCGGCAAGGTCAGTTTTTTTTTCCGTTCGTTCGTCGACCTCCTCCTCCGCCTCCTCTTCTTCTCTGTTCTCTTTCCTCTTTCTCTCCTCTTCCTCTCACCCTCCTCCAAAATCGAACACAACGACACCCTCAACCAAACCACAGATCCACCAGGCCATTAAGGCGGGAGAAGAGTTCGACGCGCTCGTCGCGAGGAGGGCGGCGATGGAGGAGGAGCTGCGGGCGACGGCGGAGAGGGGAGAGGACTCGCCCCGGGAGCGAGCGGCGGCGCTCGTCGCGCTCGCTCCCGCGGCGGAGGTCGAGACGGCGCTGCTCTCCGTCGACGACGACCTGCTCCTCTCTTCTTCTTCTTCAAGCCAGCTGGCTTTGGTCGGTACCCTCGACCTCGTCGCTGCTCGGTCGGTCGAAGGGGAGGTGCTTCTCGGCGGAGGGAAGGCGCCGGCTTACCTAGCCAACGTCTGCGTCGCCCCCTCTGGCCGGAAGCGCGGCGTCGGGGACGCCCTTCTTCGGGAAGCGCGAGCCCTGGCCCGCCTCTGGCGCTGCGACGGGCTCTTCGTGCACTCGCTGGCCGTCAACGAGGTCGCGGAGAGGTTTTACAAGTCGAGAGGCTTCGTGGTCGAGAGCGAGGAAGGCGCGGCGTCGGCGCCGAGGAGGGGGCACTGCCTCGACGGCGTTGAGGGGCTCGGGAGGAGCGTGCTCTACCGTTACGCGACGTTTTCTTCTTCGGATTGATTTTGTAAAAAAAGAAAGAGACCGCGGTGGGGTCGTTTTTGAATAATTAAAAGGAAAAGAAAGAAAGAACGAAAAAAAAACGATCGACAACAGAAAAAAAATGAAAATTTGAAAAAGAAAAAAAACTCATCTCTCTCTTTCTCTCTCTCTTTTGCTCTCCCTCCCCTATTCATACATATTTATTCAATCGAAAAAGTCAGGCTTCTTCTGCGGGTCGAGCTCGTACTGGATCGGATCGTACTTGTTCCTCCTGCGCGGCTGCTGAGAAGCAGGGGAAGAAGAACTCGCTCCTCCTCCCCCTTGACTCCGCAGCCTCCTCCGCTCGTCGGCTTCCTTCCTCCGCTCCTCGGCGACTTCGGCCGCCGACAGCACCATCTGCCTCAGGAAGTCGAACCTGGCCGGCCCCGGCGCGGGCTCGTCCAGCAGCACGCCGAGGGTCCTGGTCGAAGAAGAAGAAGAAGAAGAAGAAGAAGTCGAGCCGGAAGAGCCGGGGGCTGGGGAAGAGGCCAGCGCCCTCACAAAGCCCCGGACGAAGTCGGCCGGCGGCGGCGGGCCCTTTGCGGGCGCCTCGAGCGCCGTGAGCGAGGATAGCGGGTCGTACCGCGCCCTCGTTCCCGTGGGGGCTTCTCCCACCGCCCCGGCGAAGAAGGAGGCGGAGAGCGACGAGCCCACGCGCCCCGTCCCTCCGACGCGGGAGGAGGAGCGCTGCTGCCCGTCCTCGATGGCCTCGGCCAGAGCGCGGACCGGCGACGGCGCGCGCGTTTGGGCAAAGGTTTTGCTGTTGCTCCTCGCCGCTGCGGCGTCCCTCTCGTCGGCCGAGCGGCGCAGCGAGCGCCGGGCCAGCGCCGCCTCGTCCATCCACATCGGGGCGAGCGTGTCGGCCGCCGCGGCGAGCACCGAGCCCAGCAGCATCGCGGGCGAGCCCTCGCCCTTGTGCGCGAGCAGGGAGGCGATCTCCCCTCCTCCGAGGCCGGCGGCGGCGGCAGCGGCGGCGGCGTCGGAGGAGGACGGAGAGGATTTCGAGAACCTCGCGGCGATGGCCGCCGCGGCCTTCTCGCGCAGCGTCGAGGGGGCGTCGGTCTCCGCGGCGCGCTCGAGGGCGGCGCGAGCCTTGGCGACGGCCTCGGCGGCCTCGGCCGGGGTGAGGCGTGCCCCCGAGTCGGAGGAGGAGGAGGAGGAGGAAGCGGAGGCGGTGGTGGTGGTGGTCGTCGTCGAAGCGGCGGCGGCAGCAGCAACAGCTCCTGCCGCTCTTTCGCCGTCGCTGTCGCTGCCGCTGCCTCCTCCTCCTCCGAAGCGAGAGGCGATCTTGCCAAAGATGGATTTCGAAGAAGGAGAAGGAGAAGAAGAAGAAGAAGAGGAATCTCCTCCTCCGAACGAGGGCTGGCCGACAGAGCCCTTTACCGCGGCCTCGGCCGCCGAGGCTGAGGCGAAGACGGCAGCGCCGCCGCCAGCGCTGCTCCCGCTTCCGTTGCTGCTGTTGCTGCTGCCGTTGACGCCGCCGCTCAGAGATCCGGCGGCGCTGTTCAGGGCCCCCCCGGCCTTGCTGGCGGAGGCGCTCAGCGAGGAAGCAGCCGAATCAGCAGCTCCTGCAGTAGCCTCCCTCGCCGAGGCCGCGGCCGCTCCGGCCTTCTGCGAGGCCTCTCTCGCAGCGCAAGAGGCAGAGGCGTTCAGCGAAGCAGCGGCGGCCGAAGCTTTCTCGGCCGCGGCGGCGGCAGCGGCCGTTGCGCTCCCGCTGCCGCTCCCGCTGCCGCTCCCGCTGCCGCTGCCACTGCCTACGCCAAAACGGGAAGCGACCTTGCCGAAGAACGACTGCGACGACGAGGAAGAGGCGACAGGAGAGGAGGAGGAGGAGGAGCTAGAGGAGCCCGCGGAGGTGGGCTGCCCGACAGCGCGCTTCACTGCCGCCTCCGCCGCCGCCGCAGACGAGAAGACTGCGCTGGCACTTCCGGCGCCGGCAGCAGCTCCCGCAGCAGCAGCATCAGCAGCAGCAGAAGCATCAGCAGCCTCCTTCGCTGCAGCCAGCCCTTCGATGGCCCCCGCGACGCCGCTCGAGTCGCCCTTGAACGCCTTCGAGCGCCCCGCGTCCCTCGCGGCGGAGCGCGCCTGCGAAAGGGCCCTGTCGGCCGCCGCCCTGGCCGTGTCGGCAGAGGTGCTTTCCGAGAGGGAGCTCGAGAACGCGGACGCGCTTTTGGAGGCCTTCTCCGCGGCGGTCCTGGCGCTGGCATAGGAGGAGGCCGCGGCGCCGACCGTGGCGTCCGAGGTCTCGGCGGCGGCGGCGGCGGCGGCGGCGGCGGCGGCGTCGGTGGCGCTGTCGAAGAAGCCGCGGGTGGCGCTCGCGGCCTTTTTCACCGCGGCGGCAGCTGCGGCGTCTCTTTCGGCGGCCTTGCCTGCGGCAGCAGCAGCGGCGTCCTTGGCGGCGGCTCTTGACTGCTCGTAAGAGGAAGCGGCAGCGCCCACGCCGGAGGCGGCGGCGGAGGAGGAGAAGGCATTCTTCGCCGCTGCCTCTGCCGCCGCCGCCGATTCCTTCCCTGCCGCCCCCGCCGATTCCTTCCCTGCCGCCTCCAGAGCCTTCGAGGCCGAGGAAGCCGAAGAAGCCGAGGGCACCGAGGCCCCCAGCGCCCCCGCGGCCCTCGACGCCGCACTCGACCCGGAAGCATTTGCCCAGTCGAACTCCTCCCCTCCCTCGCGCCGACGCAGGTCCAGCTCCGAGAGCCTCTCGCCGCTGGCCCAGAAGCGGCCGGCGAGGCGGTCGATCACGGAGCCGCCCTTGCCCAGGGAGGTGCCGTCGAGGGTGTCCCCGGGGAGGAGAGGTAAGGGGGCGATTTGAGACGGAGGAGGAGGAGAGGAGGAGGAGGAAGAAGAGGAGGAGGACGAAGATTTTGCCGCCGCCGCCGCTCCTCCGCTCGCCGCTCCTCCAGCAGCTCCACTTCCTCCAGCAGCGCCGCTGCTTCCGCTGCCCTTCGTCGAGGAAGAAGAAGGGACCGCGACCATCCACCCGCCTCCCTGCGACGGGTCTGCGGCAACAGCAGGGGAAGCCGCGAAGGAAGAGGAAGAGGAAGTGGGGAGAGGGGAGGGCGTGAGCTTGCCGCCCCCCTTGGCCGTCGTCGCGGCCGAAGCTGCTCCGGTTGCTGCTTCTGCCACAGCCGAGGAAGAAGAAGCAAAGGCGCTGCTTCCGCTTCCGCTGGCGCTGCTAGCGCTGCCTCCTCCCACGAGCCCTCCGGCGAGCGCCGAGCGCGCCTGCGCCGGGGTCAGCGGGCGAGAGGAGTCTCCAAAGGAAGAAGACGAGGAGGAAGAAGAGGAAGAGGAAGAGGAAGAGGAGCCCGAGCTGCCTCCGGAAAAGCCTCCGCTCCCACTCCCACCGCTCCCTCCACCACCGCCACCACCAGCAGCAGAGGCCCCCTTCACCCCACTCCCCCCTCTCGACAGCGCCGACAGGCCCATCATCAACAAAAAGTACGCCACTGTCGCGGCGGCCCTGTCGGCGGCCTCTCTGTTGACCTTGGCATCGATCCCGAAGAGGCCGGCGGCAAAGTCGCGCAGCACGGGAACCAAGTCCCCTTCCCTGCCCGTGCCTGCCAGCAGCCACGCCTTGACCGTGTGCTCCATGCCCAGGGCGGCCTCGACCACGGCGTCCTCGGCGGCCGTCTGGGCTTTGATTCCAAAAGTTTTCAGGGCAGAGCGGGCGACGACCGATGCGTCGTCGGCGAGGTCGCGCGCGGCGTCGAGGCCGACAGCCGCGTAGTCCCCCGCCACGGCTGCCGCTTCCGTCGCCTTCCGCGCTGCTGCCCCGGCGGCCTCGCCGGCGACGCCGGCGGCGACGTCGGCCACGGCGGCGGCGACGTCGGTGGCCTGGTGCAAGGCGTCGACGACGGCAGCGTGGCGCGGGGGCGGCGGCGGCGGCGGCGCGCGCGAGCGGCGGAAGATCCCGGCCGAGGCGGAGAGCGGCGCCGCGGCGGCGAGGAGGGCGAGGACGCCCAGCGTCGTGCTCAGGGCCGAGGCGAGGAGCGGGCGCTTGCTTTTGTTGTTGTTGCCGATTCCCGGCGGGACGCGGTAGGTCAACGGCGGCGGGAGGTCGGCGTCGACGGCCGACGGAGGCGGCGGCGACGAAGAAGAAGAAGAAGATGCGGAAGACGATTTCTGTTTTTTGTTTGTTTTCGAATTGAGGGCGTTCCGGGTTGTAGTTTGGCGTGTTTTTTGGTGAGCTGGCAGTGCCTTGATGTTGCGTATCGTACTTGCGAAATGGTAATGCAATTATAAAAAGCGCAAGATAAGGAAACGCGACGGGAAAGGTAGGTCTAGGCATTGACCCGCAAGGGTTTTCCTTTTTTCGGGCTAGATGATGAATCAAGACAGCTATCATCGCCACTCGTCCGCGACTCCGATTCGCTCTTTTCTTCACGCATCTTGTCGCCAGGGGCAAGAATTTGACGTGATCGACCAATTTGTAAAGGAAAAAAGAGAACTAAACAAGATCCAACGACGCACCTCGCTGTGGGCCTGCAGGGGCGTAGCAGCAGCACCTTTGCTTGCCGTCGCATGCCGGCAGCGGCGCTCGCGGAGTGGAGGGAGGCCGACGACGGCCCTCTTGCCGCCATTGGAGCCTCCTCCAATCGCGCTGCGGAGCGCGGATGACGACGACGACGACGATGGCGTAGTCGCCGCCGAAGCATTAGTTCGCAACATCGTTGCGCGAAAACGAACGGAGAAAGAAAGAGAAAGGAGAGACGAAAGAGAAGAAGGGGAGAGGCAAGACTTTTTCCGAAGTGAGAGCTTAATCTCGAGTTCAAAAAAAAAAAAAAAATCGAAAGAGAGAGGCATCGATCCTCGAAAGAACAGGGCAGCTCCGTTTCTTCCGCGGCCCCCTGCCCACCATGCCCCCAACCGACCCCGTGGTCGTCGATCACTTCGGCTTCGAGCTCTCCGACCTCACCCGCGAGCAGGCCCAGGCCAGGAGGGCCTGCCACGAGCAGGCCTCCCGGCGAGAGGCCAGGACGGCGGAGTGGGCGGCGCTCGAGCGCGATCGGGCGGCGCCGCTGCCGCCGCACTCGGAGCTGAAGAAGCTGGCGAGGAAGGTGAGAGAGGAGAGGGGTTTTTGATTTGTGCACGTACGCGTGCTCTGCTTTCGTGGCTCGCCGCTGGGAGTGATTGGAGAGAAGAAAAGAGGAAAAAAGAGGGGAAACGCAAGCGAGAAAAAGAGGCGTGAGAAAGCATGAGTTTTTTTTTCTTCTTTCCGTTCTTCCTCTCAACATCGACCCTCTCAACATCGACCTCTTCTTCAACACCTCTTCTTCAACAAACAGGGCATCCCCCCGCACCTCCGCCCGCGGGTCTGGTCCTCCGCCTCGGGCGCCTCGGCCCGCCGAGAGGAGCACGGCCCGGACTACTATCCCGCGATGGTCCACATGGGCGAAGGGCACGCCGCGGTGGCTTCGGCGATGAACGGCAACGGGGAGAGCTCCCCAACAACGGCCAAGTCGGCCGTCGGGCGCCAGGTCGACCTCGACCTCCCGCGCACCTTCCCGGGCAACGCGCGCGTCGAGCTGTGCCTCCCGGCGCTGCGGCGGGTGCTGCTGGCGTTCGCGGCGCACGCACCCGAGGTGGGTTACTGTCAGTCGATGAACTTCATCGCGGCGCTGCTGCTCGTGGCGACGGTGCTGGCAGACGACGGCGAGTTTCACGAGGAGGAGGACGACGAGAGCGAGAGGCGCCGACGAAGAGAAAGCAACGGCAACGACAACAGCAAAGCCAACAGCAGCAAACGGAAACCTTTCCCTCAGCCCCCGCGAGCCCCGACGCCGCGGGAAGAGGAGACGGCCTTCTGGCTGCTGGTGGCGCTGGCTGACGACTCGAGCAGCAGCTCGATCTCGGTCCCGGCAGGAGGAGGGGCGGCGAACGACAAGAAGAAATCTACCCGGGGCGGCGGCGGCGTCGGAGGCATCGGCGGAAGCAGCAGCCCTGCTTCTTCTTCCTCTGCTCATCCTCATCTCCCTCTCGCTGGAAGCATCCTTCCCCCCGGCATGTACGGCCGCGACCTCAAAGGGTGCAGGGTCGAGCTCGGAGCCCTGGCGAGGCTGCTGAGGCCGAGGCAGCCCAGGCTCGCCAAACACGTCTTCGATGCCCTGAGCTGCGACGCCTCTCTCTTGGCGACGGAATGGTTTCTGTGTCTGTTCGCCACCTCCCTGCCCGCAGAGACCACGGCCAGGCTCTGGGACTCGCTGTTCGTCGAAGGGAACAAGGTCCTGCACAGGGCTGCGCTGGCGCTGCTCAAGAGGCACTCCAAGTCGCTGCTGGCCGCCGGCAACGCGGGCTCGGCGATGCGGGCCGCGCGCGACGGCGCGGCCGGGGAGCACGACGCCGAGGGCCTGCTCGGCACCTGCTTCGACGGCGTCGGCAGCCTGCCGATGAGCAGGATCGAACATGCGCGCAAAGAAGCCGGGAAGGAGGTGGAGAGGGAGGTGGCGGGGAGGGCGGCGAGGAGGGCAGCGGGGGTTGGAGGAGGAGGTCGGGGTTGAAAGAAAGGAAAAAGTGTCGAGTAGGAAAAAAAAAAAAAACAAGTCGAACGAATGGCTTTTTGACTATTTGTTTTCTTTTTTTTCGGAAGGCGTTCTTCGGTTCTCCCCCTTTCTGTTACTCGTCCCCCCTTTTCACTGCGATGTTGCGTACGGCAGCAATGGCCGCTGCACGGCGGATGCGGGAGACGGGAAGCAGCACCGATGGCAGTGCTACTTCTTCTTCTGCATCGTCATCGTCGTCGTCGTCGGCCGCCGGCGCCGCTGTCTCTTCAATGCTCGCTGTCGCCGCCGGTCTCGGCCTCACCGGCGCGGCCTCCTCGCTCGCGCTGTGCGAGAAGACGCCCGCCGCTTCGTCGACGCCGTCCTTCGACCCGGAGGCCCTCGAGCGCGGGGCCAAGGCCCTGAGGGAGATCAACAAGTCCGCCAACGCGAAGCAGGTGAATTGATTTTTTTTTTTTCTAGATCGAACGACGACGGCGACGGCAAGAGACGGCAACGCCCTTCTGTTTCTCAAAACCTCTCCTCAACCTCCACCTCCGCGACCAACCAACCAACCAACCAACCAACCAACCGACCCAGGTCATCGAGCTCGCCAGGCAGCAAGAGATCACCAAGGCCCAGGAGCTCAAGACCAAGCAGTCCGAATTAGAAGCATACGCGAAGCAGCAGAGCGTCGAGCAGGAGAAGGTCCGTTGGGAGGAGCAGCGCAAGACGATGCTGCAGGACTCGCAGGCGAAAGCCCAATTAGCCCAGTACCAGGACGAGCTGGCGAGGAAGCGCAACGCCGCGGAGCACGAGGCCGCGCGGGCGCGCAACGCCGAGCTGGTCGCCCTTCAGGAAGAGGGCGTCAAGAGGCAGGAACAGGAGCGGGCAAGGGCCGCGGCGGCGATCGAGGCCGAGCGGCGCGCGACCGAGAAGTACAAGTCGGACCTGGAGTCCCGCGTGCAGCAGGCGCGCGCTTTAGCTGAAGCGGAGGGGCGCATCAAGGAAGGACGGGCCAACGAGGACGTCAACAGGAGGGCTGCGCTCTTGGCGCTGGAGGAAGGGCGGAAAAAGGCGCTGGCGGAGATCGACGCCGTCTTCACGAACCTGGGGTCCGCCGCCTCGGCTTTGCTCTCCGACCGCGCCAAGCTCTCCGCTGCTGTGGCGGGCCTTTCTGCTCTTGCGCTGGGTGTCTACGGTGCTCGCGAAGGGACCAGGGTGGCCGCGCGAGCGCTGGACAGGTGGCTGGGCACCCCCTCGCTGGTGCGCGAGACCTCCCGCTCGGCGCTCTGGAAGAAGGGCTCCTCTGCGACGACGACGGCCGTCGCGGCCTCCAACGCGAAGAGGGACTTCTCCGACATCGTCCTGCCGCGGGTGCTGTCCGACCGCGTGAGGGGCCTGGCGGCGGCGACGGCCTCGACCAAGAGGCACAACGCGCCGTTCAGGCACATGCTGTTCTACGGTGAGTAGTAGTAGGAGTGTGGCGGCGGTTTTGAAAAGTTTTGAAAGTTTTGAAAGTTTTTTTTTTCTTCCCGTTTTTCCGACGAAAACTTCTCAACCTCTTCTCTCCTCAAAACTCTTTCCCACACCACCACTCCAACCAGGCCCCCCCGGCACGGGCAAGTCTCTGGCCGCCAAGCGCCTCGCCAGGACCGCCGGCCTCGACTACGCCATCCTCTCGGGGGGAGACGTCGCCCCTCTGGGCCCCTCGGCCGTGCCGGCGCTGCACTCGCTCTTCGACTGGGCCGAGCGCTCTCCGAAAGGACTGCTGCTCTTCGTCGACGAGGCCGACGCCTTCTTAGGCAGGCGCGGCGCCGCCTCGGGCCAGGGCGAGGCTCTGCGCGGCGCGCTCAACGCCACGCTGTTCCGCACGGGCGACCAGTCGCGCGACTTCTGCCTGGTGCTCGCCACAAACAGGCCGTCCGACCTCGACCCCGCCGTGCTCGACCGCGTCGACGAGGCGCTGCTGTTCCCGCTCCCCGGGAAGCTCGAACGGAAACAGATCCTCAAGCTGTACCTGGATCGGTACATCGCCCACGCAGCCGACTCTCAGGGGCAGGCGGCAGGCGACGCCTCTGCGCCTCGCCCTCTGGTCCTGAAAGTGCGCGACTTCTTCAGGGGCAGAGGGGGTAGGGACGTCATCAAGGTCGAGGGGATCTCGGAGTCTGACGTCGAGGCGGCGGCGGCCAAGACAGAGGGCTTTTCCGGCCGCGAGCTCGCCAAGCTGGTCGCTTCGGCGCAGGCCGCCGCCTACGGGACGCCCGACGCGACGCTGCGCCGCGAGATGTTTGGCGCCGTGGTCGACGCCAAGGTGGAGGAGCACAAGGCGCGGGCCCGGTTTGTCGAAGAGGGGGCAGAGAACGAGGCGGCGGCGCTGGCGCTGAGGGGAGGAGGGGTAAGCTGAAGAGAGAAGAGTTTCTTCTTCTCTTGTCCGCTTTTTTTACTTGTTTTTTCATCTTTAGAGAATTTCTTTTTCTTTTGGTTTTCTTCTTCTTTTCTTTTGTTACACCGTAGCGAGGGCGACAGCAGTGAGAAAACGAGAAAAGAGAGAAAGAGAGAGGTGGTGAAGGTGGTGGAGGAGGTCGAGGTCGAGTTTTTTTTCGTTTCGTTTTCTCCGTTTCGTTCTTCGCCCATCACTTTCAATTCTTCTTCTCTTTCTTCTTTTGCTCTCTTTTCTCTCGCTCGAGAAGGAGGCCACAACAACAAACATCCCGCTCCGCCTGAGATCTCGCCCTCTCTTGCCTCGAGCTCCCCCTCTGATCTGAAATGGTGGCCATCAGGCTGCCGAGCGCCGGCAGGCTGCCATCGATGGCGATTTGTTCGACGTCATCTTCTTCGCCAAAGCCGGCGGCGGCGGCGACGGCGCCGCTCCTTCGCCGGGTCGCTGGCGCTGCCCCTGCTGCTCCTCTCCGCCGCAAGGCAGCCTGCTCCGCCGCTGCTCTGTCTCGTGACGGTCACGAAGGTGTGTGCCGATTGGAGAAAGAAGAAGCAGAGGAAGGAGAAAATCGATTTTCCTTTGAGTTGCGTCTCCTCCTCCATCGCATCGAGGCGCGCTTCGAATTTTTTTTCTCTTCTTGCGACGGCTGTTGATGGTCGAAAATTCGGTTTCACTCAAAAAAAACCCTTTCTCTCCCTCCTTCCCTTTCTCCTCCCTTTTCCAAATCATCCAACAGCCCCCTCGCGTGGCTCCGTCTCGCGTGGTGCTGCGTCTGCTGCCGCTGCTGCGCAGTTGGTGAGTGTTTGAGATGAGTAAAAAGACAGCAGGGGAGGATGTCGCCGACGCGAACTTTTTTCAATCGATTGGCATCAAACTTTGAAATAAGGAAAAAAAAAGACCTCTCTGAATCTCTGCGTCGTCGCCTGCTCCTCCTTCAGCGCCCCTTTCCACCTCTCCGCGATGCTCACGGTGGCGAGAGCAACAGCAAAAGATCTCGTGCTCGAAATCTCAGCCCGCGAATTGGAACGAATCGAGGAGCATTCCGCCTCTTTCTCTTTCTCTTTCTTCTTCTTTCTCTCACTTTTCGATCGCTTTCGTCGACGAAAAAAAAATCTCAACCTCAACCTCAACAACATCAACAACAGCCCCTCCTCCTCTCCGCCGCCGACGTCGCCGAGGCCCCCGTCGCCGCCCTCGCCCGCGCGCCCGCCCGCTCCGTCGTCCAGCTCTACCGCTCCTCAGCCTCCTCTGTCGCCAGCGCCGCCAAGGCCGCGGCCCTGACGGAGAGGGCCCGAAGGGAAGTCAGCGCCTCGGTCGCGTCGGTCGAGGTCGAGACGTGCTTCAACGTGGGGCTGGGGGAGGCCGCGCCCCTCGGTAAAGAGCGCGCGGCGACGCTGGCGTGGCTGCTGGCCGAGACGTTCGAGCCGGAGGCGCTCTCGCCGGTCAGCTCGTTCGGGGCATCGGGGAGGTAAGAGAAGAAGGAGAGAGAGTTTTTTTTTCCTTCTTCGTTCTTCGTTCTTCATTCTTCATCGAACCTCTCCTTTTTCTCATTTCTTTCTCATTTCTCTTCCACTCTCCCCCAGCGACGCCGTCATCGAGGTCGGCCCGCGCCTCTCCTACGCCTCGGCCTGGTCCACCAACGCCGTCTCGGTCTGCTCCTCGGCGGGCCTCGGGGAAGACTCTTCGACTTCCTCTTCTCTCGTCGAGCGCCTCGAGCCCTCGCGCCGCTACCGCGTCCGCATGAAGGAGGGGGCCGCCCCGCTCAACGAGGAGCAGAGGAGGGCGTTCGCTGCCCTTGTGCACGACAGGATGACCGAGCAGGTCTACGAAAAGCCTCTTTCGAGCTTTTCCTCGAGTTCTTCTTCGTCTGCTACCGCTGTCATCCCCGCCACCTCCAAGCCGGTACGCACGATCCCGCTCCTCTCCCGCGGCAAGGCCGCCCTCGCCGAGATCGACGCCGAGCTCGGCCTGGCCTTCGACGACCAGGACGTCGAGTTCTACCTGGACCTGTTCCAGAAGAAGCTCAAGCGCGACCCGACCGACGTCGAGCTGTTCGACCTGGCGCAGTCCAACTCGGAGCACTCGCGCCACTGGTTCTTCGGCGCCAAACTGGTCCTGGACGGGCAGCCGGCCCCCGCGACGCTGATGCAATTAGTCAAAGAGACTCTCAAGAAGAACCCGGGCAACTCGGTGATCGGGTTCAAGGACAACTCGTCTGCGATCCGCGGCGGCAAGATCTCGCCGCTGCTGCCGGCCAAACCCGGAGCGCCGGGCCCTCTGGTTCCTCTGGCTCGTGACTGGGATATTCTGCTGACGGCAGAGACCCACAACTTCCCCTGTGCTGTGGCCCCGTACCCGGGTGCAGAGACGGGCGCCGGTGGCAGGATCAGGGACACGCACGCGACCGGGATCGGGAGCATGATGGGAGCGTCGACGGCGGGGTACTGTGTTGGCAACCTCAACCTCGACAAGAAGACAAATGATTCGACGACGTCGTCGTCGTCGACCTCCTCTTCTTCTTCGTCTTCTTTGACTTCCGAGGACCCTACCTTCGCCTACCCCCCCAACCTCGCCAGCCCCCTCCAGATCCTCATCGACTCCTCCAACGGCGCCAGCGACTACGGCAACAAGTTCGGGGAGCCGCTGGTCGCCGGATACACCAGGACCTTCGGCCTGCGCGTGCCCGGCGCCGGCGGCAAAAAGGAAAACGGAGGAGAGCGCCGCGAGTGGATCAAGCCGATCATGTTCTCGGGCGGACTGGGCCAGATCGACCACTCGCACCTGGAGAAGCTTCCCCCCAAGCTGGGGATGCTGGTCGTCAAGGTGAGAAGATGAGAAGATGAGAAGAGGAGAAGAGGGAGAAAGAGTTTTTTCTTTCAAACTTTCTTCGTTTTTTTTCCGGTCGATTTTTTTCACGTTTTTTTTTTTTTCTTCTTAACCACAAAAAAAACCAAACTCTCTCTTTCTTCTCACAGATCGGAGGCCCCGCCTACCGCATCGGCATGGGCGGGGGCGCCGCCTCCTCCGTCCCTTCCGGGGGAGGTGACCGCGCCGCCGACCTCGATTTCGACGCTGTGCAGCGCGGCGACGCGGAGATGGCGCAGAAGCTCTGGCGCGTTGTGCGCGCCTGCTGCGAGCTCGGCGACCGCAACCCCATCCAGCAGATCCACGACCAGGGTGCGGGGGGCAACTGCAACGTCGTGAAAGAGATCATCTACCCTCTCGGGGCCACCATCGACATCCGGAAGGTCGCTCTCGGAGATAAATCCATGTCCGTGCTCGAGATCTGGGGAGCGGAATACCAGGAGAACGACTGCATCTTGATCAAACCGCAAGACAGGAAACTGATGGAAGCGATCTGCGCTCGCGAGAGGTGCCTGATGCAGGTGATCGGCTCGATCGACGGGTCCGGCCGCGTGACCGTGGTGGACTCTGCGCCGCGCACGGACGAGGCCGGGGCCGTCCCGACGGACGCGCAGAGGAAGCCCGTGGACCTGGACCTGGAGCTGGTTCTGGGCGACATGCCGCCGAAGACCTTCGAGTTTTCGGGGGCCAAGGCGGCGAGGGCCGCCCGCGCGTCGGCGCCCCTCGTCGTCGCCGAAGAAACCTCCTCCTCTTCTTCTTCTTCCTCCTCCTCTGTCGCCCAGGCGGCCCTCTCCCGCGTCCTCCGCCTCCCTTCCGTCTGCTCCAAGCGCTTCCTGACCACGAAGGTCGATAGGTCCGTCACGGGCCTCGTGGCGAGGCAGCAGTGCGTGGGCCCCCTGCAGCTGCCGCTGGCCGATGTCGCCGTCGTCGCGCGCGCGCACACGGGCACGCGCGGCGCCGCGACCTCGATCGGGGAGCAGCCCCTTAAAGGCCTGTTAGACCCCGCCGCCATGGCCCGCCTCTCCCTGGCCGAGGCGCTCACCAACATGGTCTTCGCCCCCATCACCAGTTTGCCTGACGTGAAAGCATCGGTAAACTGGATGTACGCCGCCAAGATGGGATCGGAAGGAAGCGACATGTTCGACGCCGCCGTCGCGATGCGCGACGCGATGCTCTCGCTGAAGGTTGCCTGCGACGGAGGGAAGGACTCGCTGTCGATGGCCGCCGCGGCGGGAGGGGAGACGGTCATGGCCCCCGGTAACGTGGTTGTCTCGGCGTACGCCCCCTGCACCGACGTGACGCGCGTGCTGACGCCGGACCTGAAGCTGCCCGGCGCGGGCATGCTCGTCCATGTCGACCTCGCCGGCGTCGACGGAGGGAAAACTCCTTCTTCTTCCTCGACCTCCTCCTCCTCCGTCCCCCTCCGCCGCCTCGGGGGCTCGGCGCTGGCCCACGCCTACGGCCAGGTGGGCTCGCTCTCGCCCGACGTCGACCTCGAGGCTCTGGGCGCAGCCTTCGAGGTCACCCAAAAACTCATCAAGAGGAAGGACTCGCCGCTCGTCTCGGGCCACGACATCTCCGACGGCGGCCTCGCCGTCGCGCTGCTCGAGATGGCCTTTGCCGGCAACGTCGGCATCGACGTCTCTCTGCCTGCCTCGAGCTCGCCCTCGGCCTCGTCGGGAGAGGACGCCAGGGGCCAGCCCGAGCTCGCTGCTCTCTTCGCCGAGGAACCGGGGCTCGTGCTCGAGGTCTCTGGTGGCGCCCAGGGGGCCGCCTCGGTGGTCTCGGCCTACGCCGCCGCGGGCGTGCGCGCCTCCGTGATCGGCTTCGTCCGCGGCGACGGCAGCGGCAAAATCTCGATCAATGTCGGCGAGGCCGCGAAAGTGCTGAGTGGCGACGTCGCCTCTCTGAGGGACGAGTGGGAGGAGACCTCGTTCAGGCTGGACGCGCTCCAGGCCGCGGAGAGCTGCGTGGCCCAGGAGAAAGAGGACCTGAGTAAAGCGCAGGCGCCCAGGTGGGAGGTGCCTTACCCGCTGTGCTGGTCGCCGTCGCTCGCGCCGCCGTTCTCGTCCGACGACTGCGGCGGCTACGGCGACGGCGCGGCGTCGATCCTGGCTCCCGGGTCTTCTTGCTCTTCCTCTTCCGGTTCCTCTCGCCCGCGCGTCGCCGTCCTCCGCGAGGAGGGGTCCAACGGCGACAGGGAGATGGCGGCCGCCTTGCACGCCGCGGGCCTCGAGCCGTGGGACGTGACGATGTCCGACCTGCTGGCGGGGAGGGCGAGCCTCGCTTCGTTCCGAGGGCTGGTGTTCGTCGGCGGGTTTTCGTACGCCGACGTGCTCGACTCGGCCAAGGGCTGGGCCGGGGGCATCCGCGGGAACTCGGGCTTGGCGGCCCAGTTCGCCGACTTCAGGGCCCGGGAGGGCACGTGGTCCCTGGGGGTCTGCAACGGGTGCCAGCTGATGGCGCTGCTCGGGTGGGTGCCCGAAGGAGGAGGAGGAGAGGAGGAAACTTCTTCTTCTTCTTCGACCTCGACCTCGACGTCGCCGGCCTCTTCGTCGTCGCCGGCCTTGCCGCGCCCTGCGGGCCCCGCGCAGCCGCGCTTCACCCACAACGAGTCCGGCCGCTTCGAGTCCCGCTGGTCCCACGTCACCGTCCTCGACTCCCCGGCCGTCCTTTTGGAGGGCATGGCGGGCGCCAAGCTGGGCGTGTGGGTCGCGCACGGCGAAGGGAAGGCGACCTTCCCGGACTCAACGGTCTTTGAGAAAGTCGTCGAGCAGAATCTCGCGCCGCTGCGGTATGCTGACCCCGCGACGGGAGCTCCCACGGAACGCTACCCCGCAAACCCCAACGGTTCCCCGCTGGGCATCGCGGCGCTGTGTTCGCCCTGCGGGCGCCACCTGGCGATGATGCCGCACCCGGAGAGGTGCTTCCTGGGGTGGCAGGTGCCGTGGTCCGGGGCCGAGAGCGGGATTAAGAAAGACGGGCCGGGGCCGTGGCTGCGGCTGTTCCAAAACGCGGCGGCGTTTTGTGCGAGGGTGAATTAGATGACTTCTTTTTTGATCATATTTTTTTCTGCGGTTTCTGTTTTGTTTGATGTTTTTTTTTCTAGAAAGAGAGAGAGAGAGAGAGAGAGAGAGAGAGAATCAGAGAGAGAGGGAAGGGGGGGAACAAATGAATTCAAATGGAGAGAGAGAGAAGGAAAGAGAGAAAGAGAGAAAGAGAGAGAAGGAGTTTCGGAGAGAGGAGTTTCGGAGAGAGAGTTAAAAAAAGAGAAGACGAGAGAGCGAAAAACCTCCACCTCCTTGTTCGTTCAAATTTATCCCCTTCCTCTGTTTTTCATTTGTTAATTTCAAAAAGAAAAAAAGGATCCATCGTGTTTCATCTCCGTCGTTGTGGGGGGAAGAGAGAGAGAGAGAGAGAGAGAGAGCGAACGAGGGAGAAAGCGGGAGGGCGGGGTTGAAGTTCTTTTCCGTCGAGAAGGGGCCAAGGGATTTTTTTTTCCACATTTTCTTATCTTCCCCTTCTTCTTTTCTCTCTCCCCCTCTCTTTCTCTCTTTCTTTCTCTCTCTCCGTTCCATCTCGCCTTCCTTGCTCGGATGCACCTCTCTCTCGCCTCATCGACGACCCGGCCCTGCGACAGCAAGAGGAGCAGGCGAAACGGGAGAAGAGCCGAAAGGCCGTTTACTAGACCGAGGATGCCGCAGTCGTCAATTGCCGCCGCCGCCGCTGCCCCGACCTCCTTCGACGACGCCTCGGCGCCCTCTCACGCCGCGGGCTCGGCCCGTCGCAACGGCGGCGCGTTGGCGTCGACCTCAGGCAGGCCCGCGAACGGGAACCACCTCGCCAGAGACGCGATGCGGCCCCTGCTTTGCTCAATGATGATGGCATCGTCGTCGAAGTCGAAGTTGGCCGCCGCTGCCGCTGCCGCCGCCGCCTCTGCTTCGTCGTCGCCCTCCCCCCCTTCCCCCGCCACCGCCGCCGCCGCCACCGCCCTGGGCCTCGTCGACGAGTCCGGCGCCCTCTCCCTCGCCAATGTGCGCGCCTCCCTGATCCGCCAGGAGGACACCATCGTCTTCTCGCTGATCGAGCGGGCCCAGTTCGCCCGCAACGGCAACGTCTACGAGCGCGGCCTGCTCCCGGGCCTGCCGCCGATCCCCAAGGCCGCCGCGGAACGCGTCGGCGAAAGTTCTAATTCCCCTTCCTCTTCCTCTTCAACCGACGACATCCTCGCGCCCTCTCTGCTGGAGCACATGCTGCGAGAGACCGAGGCCGTCCACGGCAGAGTGCGGCGCTACACCAGCCCCGACGAGCACGCCTTTTATCCCTCCTTGCTCCCGCCGCCGCTGCTGCCGCCGCTGGCGTTCTCTTCGAGCCCGCTGGCAACCTGCGCCGACGCCATCAACCTCAACGGCCGCGTGCTGCAGGCCTACCTCGCTCACGCCTTGCCGCTGCTGACCAGGAGCGGCGACGACGGGAACTACGGCTCCGCGGCGCTGGGCGACGTCGCGGCGCTGCAAGCTCTGTCCAAGAGGGTCCACTACGGCAAGTTTGTCGCCGAGGCCAAGTACAGGGCCCACCCGGCTGCCTACCGCTCGCTGGCCGCCGCCAAGGACTCCGAGGGCATCATGAGTTTGCTGACGGACGCGGCCGTGGAGGACGCGGTGGTGGCGAGGGTGCGGGCCAAGGCCGCGGCGTTCGGGAGGGAGGTGAAGAACAGCAGCAGCAGCAGTGGAAGAGAGAAGAAGGGCAGCGAGGAAAAAAGCGGCGACGAAGAATCCGGAGACACCCCCTTGAAGGTCGACCCGGACGCCGTGGCCGCTTTTTACAGGGGATTCGTGCTGCCCCTGACCAAGGACGTGCAGGTGCAGTACCTGCTGGAGAGGCCAAAGTGCGACTGAAGAGGTTGGGTTGATTTTTTTTTGAAAAATTTCAAAATTTCGTGCAAAAAAAAAAACTTGAATTGAAAAATCACTTTTTTTTTCGATTCTTCTTCTTCCTCATCTTCTTCTCTCTTTTCCCGCTTTCTTCTCCTTCTCTCTACCGCTTCTCTTATCCAAGACAAGCGTCTCGACATCCTCTCACTCGAGTGCTAGTGATCAAGACATAAAAAGGAAGAGATCACTCGTGGCGCGGAGAACTCGCATCACCGAAACAAAAAAAAACTAGCCGCCGCTAAAAAAAAACTTCATCAGCCATGCGCCAGCTCAAGTTCCACGAGAAGAAGCTGCTGAAGAAGATCGACTTTCTCAAATGGAAGTCCGAGAACAACCTGAGGGAACTGCAGGTAAGAAATAGAGATTGATTGAAGTGCAGGAAAGAGCAAGGGAGACGGCGAGAGAAGAAGAGATACCAAATGGCCGTCGCTGATGACGTCGAAAAAAAAGGAAAAAAAACTCAACCTCAACCTCAACCCTCTTCTTCCTCTTCTCTTCTCCCTCAGGTCATGCGCCGCTACCACATCCAGGCCCGCGACGACTACCAGGCCTACAACCGCATGGTCGGCCTCGTTACCCGCATGGTCTCCCTGCTGCGCCGCCTCCCTCCTTCGGACGAGACGAGGATCGAGCTGACCGACGCTTTGCTGGAACGACTGTATTCCGCAGGCATCGTGCCCACAAAGGCGTCGCTGGCCTCGGCCGAGCGCCTCTCCACGGCCTCGCTGGCCCGCCGCCGCCTCGCCGTCGTCATGGTCAGGCTCCGCATGGCGCAGACGGTGAAGGAGGCGGCGACTTTCGTCGAACAAGGGCACGTGCGGGTCGGGCCGCACCCGGTCGTCGACCCGGCGCACCACGTGTCTCGCTCCGACGAGGACTTTGTGACCTGGGTCGACGCGTCGCGCGTGCGCAGGGCCGTGGCCAAGTACAACGACAGCCTGGACGACTTCGACCTGCTGGGGGCGTGAAGAAGAGGGAGAAAGGAACGAATTTTTTGTAAAAAAAGAAAAAAAAAGATGAAAAATGAAAGAAAACTTCAAAACCTCTTCTTCTTCTCTCTTCCGCTCCTTTCAATTCACAATTTTTGTTGTTATATATTTACAATGGAGACCACAGAGAGAGATAAAATACCACTCTCAACTGGAAAGCCAGTCCGCGAGGAGGATCCCCAACGCAGCCACCAGCAGCGCAATAAAAACCCACCTCCTCGCGCCGGCACCGGCCGCGTTGGCCTTTCGCAGCTGCGCGTTGCCCCTTTTGACGTTTGCGACCGACACCAGCGCCTGCTCGTACAGCGCCTCGATGGCCTCTGCCTGCGTGGCCACCGCGCCCGCGAACGCCCTGTTGAGCGAGGCGAGCTCGCGGGCGGTGGCCTCGGCGCGCGAGACGTCGGCCTGCTGCGTCGAGATCTCTGCCAGAAGAGCGGCGGTGGCGCTGTTTGTCGTCGTCGTCGTTCGCGGAGCCTGCATTTGTAGCTGCATTTGAGCCTGCTGCTGCGAGGGAGAAGGAGAAGAAGGAGAAGAAAAGTCAAACGGCGCTCCGCCTCCTTTCAAAGGCGACGATGAAGAAGCTGCCGCCGCCTTCGCCGCCGCCCTCCGCAGCGCCGCCTCCCTCTCTTCCCTCTCGCTCGCCGCCGAGGCGTACCTCGCTGCCCTCGCCCGGTCGAAGACCCCGGAGGCGGCCCGCAGCCTCTCTGACAGGGCCAGGGCGACTCCCGCTCGGTAGGCCGCCGCCGCGGCTGCCGTCCCCGGGTCGAAGCCGTCGAATTCGCTGGTGTCGTGAGAAGAAGAGGAAGACGAAGAAGCGGCGGCGGCGTTGGCGGCCATGACCCGCACCCCCTCGACGCCCGCGGTCGCGTCCCGCGTCAGCCTGCCCGCCTCCACCTCGATCCGGTCCCGCTCGTGCTCGGAGCAGGCGCGACCGCCCGAGGAGTAGTCGGCGCGGTGCGCGCGGACGTGGAGCGCGAGAGCGTCGATAGAGGCCGAGGCGGCGGCGACGGCGGCGGCAAAGGCGGTCGTCGTCGTGGAAGGAGCAGCGTTATTCCCTGCTGTCGCCGTGCTCCCTCTCTCTCTTGCTGCACCTGCGTTCCCGCCCGGGCGGAGCTGCGCTATTCGGTCCTGTTTTGGAGTTTTTTGAAAGAGAGGCGCACGGGGGGCGAGAAAGAGAGAAAATGAGAGAGTGGTCGAGGTCGAGAGGGTCGAGAGAGGGGCGCGATGGTCGATTCGCCATCTTCTTCCTTCCTTCATTCCTTTCCCTCTCGTTTCTTCGCTCTCCTTTCTCCCCCTCCGTCACCACGCACTCTGATCCCCAGGGACGCAGGTGCGTGCGAGGCCGCATCCCAGAACTCGAGCGTGCGGTCCCGCGAGGCACAGGGCGGGAGCGGCTGCATCGATCGAGAAGAAGAAGAAAGAGGCAGTCGAGGAGAGAGCAAAAAAAAAAACGAAAATTTTGAGCGAGAGACTCCACTTTCGAAGAAAAACCAAGCATCTGCCTTTCCTAGCTTTTGCTTTTCCGCTTGAGAGAGAGAGAAAGAGAGAGTTCGCCCTTCTCCTTCTCCTGCTCGTGTCTCGCGCTCCGGCTGTCCCTCGCGAGTGCGCGCGCTTCGCTCCTTGCAGAAACGCGCCGCGCCTCAAAGGTACGTGAAGCAGCAGCTGAAGCGAGAGCTTGAACGACAGATGGCGACGACGACGATGACGACGAAGTAGAACGAGGGCGACGCTTCGGAAAAAAAAGATCTAAAGGAATTGCTTTTCAGTAGGGACAATGCCGTCGTTCTCGCCAAACCGGTGATTTCCTCGTCGCCTCCTACCTCTCAGCGCCTCGGGAACATTTTTTCAGCTTGCAGGGCTAAAAAAAAAAACCAAAAGCACGCCGCATCTCTCGACTAGTCCACGCGAAGAAAGAGGGGCCGATTCCGATTTTCCTTTGAGAGCCCCGTCAACCTCGTTCGAGACAGAGCCAAAAATCCTCTTGTTTTCTCTCTCTTCCCTCTCTCTCTTATCTATTCCCCTCTCTCGCTCCCTCCCTCCGCGCTCACCTCTCTCTCTCTCTCTCTCTCTCTCTCTCTCTCTCTCTCTCTCTCTCTCTCTCTCTCT